>Ga0210377_10003416_pt1 | contig 13692 bp, 13 predicted proteins | sample PLM4_65_b1redo_FD_155480 | JGI IMG/M metagenome (GOLD analysis project Ga0210377, IMG submission 155480) | Groundwater sediment microbial communities from an aquifer in East River, Colorado, USA - PLM4_65_b1 redo | ecosystem: Environmental > Terrestrial > Soil > Riparian zone | place: USA: East...
GACCGGACAGCTCCAGTGAACTCTTTGCTGCTGCCTCCTGGTCTTTCGCTGCGCGCATTTGTGGAAAATCATTTCGCTGGTATGATCTCATGGCCGGGGAGAAATTGCAAGGATACGGAAAAGGAGACAGGCCGCTTTATCGGTCACGGCAGTATTATTTATTTTCTCTCACAACCAGGGAGCAGTTTCGTCTGTCAATACCACAGGGGATAAAGAGATTAGAACAGCCAGACAATGAATCACGTTTCTGCAACAAAAGTCTGCTCATTGCTCATATTATATCGCACGGAGCTTTATATGTTTCCTTATGCGCAACCTTTTTGAAAAAGCTACATTTACTGCAATCCTCGTATTTCTGGGCAAAGGTGCCCTGGACCTTTCCTTCACAGAAAGTCCCTGCCACTACCCAGCAAGCCCTGCCGAAATGCGGATAGGCCGGGCATTTCACCTCGCTGTTTACGTCTCTGTTACACTTCATAAATTCCCAGCAGGGTGTCCCAAGCAGGTCTTCATTGCTCTGGTACGGAAAATAGAGGCTAAAGGTGATCCCTGACTTTATATTATTTACCGCCTTTATGAAACCTCCATGCTCTTCAATGATCTTCCTGGTTATGGAAAGACCAAGCCCTGTTCCATGACCTATCACCTTTGTTGTATGAAAAGGCTCAAAAATAAGGGGAAGCTTGTCCTCGGGTATTCCCGTGCCCGTATCCGAGACATGAACAGTAACGTAATCTATATTATTTACCTCCTCTGCTATGGTGCTGATGGTGAGGGTCCCGCCATTGGGCATGGAATCTATCGCGTTTGACAAGAGATTGTCTATCGCCTGCCTGGCGTGCATTTTATCTATGAGAATGGAAAAGTCCGTGTTAAGCTCCACAATAACCTCTATGGAGTGTTCAGTGCATAGTTCTGAAAAAGTAGTGATGGAATCTTGCACGACGCTGGTAACAGGTATCCTCTCAAAATGAAATTTTGCCTCGCGTGAAAATGATAGAATATCCCTGAGGATATGCTCAAGTCTGTTTACCTCAGTAACTATTATATCCGAGTACTCTTTTTCTTTATTTCCGGCAACGATTTTTTGAAGCCTGCGTCCGAACCCTCCCAAAGCAGAGAGGGGGTTCCGTATTTCGTGGGCAATATCAGCAGTCAACCTTCCGAGTGCAGCCAACTTCTCAGCCTCGATGAGTTTGTCCTGGGCCTTCTTTATCCCGAGGGTTTTTTTCTCGACTTCCTCCGCAAGTATCTGGGTCCATGTCTCCATTTTCTGTCTTGAGGTGCGTAACTCGCTTGTCATCAGATTAAAAGTGAGGGCCAGCCTGCCTATTTCATCCTTCGACGGATAAGGCACTATTTGTGAAAGGTCTCCGGAAGTCACCCCTTGCATGCCCCTGGAAAGGACCGTGATCGGCTTGAGAACAAATCTCCAGAATATGAGGTACAGAATTACAGCGCTTGCGGTCAAAAAGAGCAACGTAAAGAGCGAGGTATTTATCATTTTTTCCTTTATACGCCTGTCAATTGCAGAGAGAGAGAAATCTGTCGTCAGGATGCCTAAAACCCGCTCCTCTTGCCTGTGGACATGGCACAGGGCGTTGAAGCAGTCCGGCTCGTTATATATCGGCTCCACGAAGCTTAAAACTCTGTGTCCCTCAGATTCATCATATATCGTCCATTGTTTTCCCTTGAGGAGTGTCTCACGCGGCTGTGAACGGTCGTTATGGCAGCCGACACACGGAGGAGCGGTCACGCCCACACGCCTTCCAATCATCCCCTTCTCGGATGAATAGTGAATTTCGCCGTTTCTGCTGAAGAGATTTACCCGCTTTATAGCCTCTGTGGCGCTGATGGCCTCAAGTGCCCTCTGAATATGCTCTTTATGGTTAAGGAGCATATCATATCTGATGCTTCTGTCTATCATCTCGGAAAATGATGCGATAAAGGCCACTGAATTATCCATCAGGTCCCTCTTGTCAGCCCTGATGGATACGTACCAGAAGATGCTGCTTCCGGATAAAATGAGAAGGCCGATAATTACGACCAGTTTCCCTGCAAGGGATTCAGTAAGGCGGCTGAAATAATTCAGCATAGTGCGTCCTTTCTATACTACAAATAGCACAGGCAATTGTTATACAGGAAATACCACGGTCAAAGGAGGTATTGTTTTTCTCAAACGTTTCAACCATCACAGGGTTGCTATTTGAGAGCTGTTGTTGAGACGAAGCTATATAGTCTGTCATTTATTATGTAAAAATCATACTGCCGGCAGTACCTTGTCCTATTTAAGTGTCTCTCATTTTTGCATTATTTTTCAACTTGAAACTCTGATAGAAGTACGGACTAATAATTCTATCTATAGAACGCAGGCTTAAATTAAATTATGAACAAACTGATTTTCACGGGAGCGTAAACAGCTTGTCAGCAGACAGGAGGAGCATGACAAGCAGCAGGTAATAATTCGTCTTTTTGAAGAAAGGGACAGGGACGTATTCAGCGTTATGCCGGAGTAACGGCTTTATCCCGTTCCAGATTAGCCAGGAGGAGAGGAAGAGCAGGGCCATATGAATAAAAAAATAATGGACTATTCCCATTGCAGACAGAAAGAGACAGCTTATGGTTGTGGCGAAGATCCAGTTGAATATTATCCTCTTCATTTGCAATGGACTAAAAATCTTTGTCAGTGTCGGGAGTCCTGCCATTTCGTATTCCTGACCGTAGTGCATGATAAAAAGCCAGGAGTGCGGGACCTGCCAGATAAAAAAGAAGAAACAGATCATAAGCAGTTTTGTGTCTCCCATTGCTCCACCTCCCGCAATCCAGCCTATGGCAGGGGGTATCGCGCCTATCAGGGCACCCGGGACAACGGCAAATGCAGTTTTTCTTTTGAGGAAGGTATAAACGCCGTTATACCAGGCCACTGCAAACAGGCCGAGCAGGGGGGCCGGCAAGGCACCTGTCAGGAGAAGGGTTGAAGATCCTGAGAACAATAACGAAAGAGAAAAGTACAGGGCATTGACGGGTTTTATCCTGCCTGAGGGAAGCGGTCTGCTGCTGGTCCTTGGCATGGCAGCGTCAGTCCCCCTCTCCTGGTATTGATTGAGCGCTGAAGCCCCGCAGGCGAGCAGGAAGACCCCCAAAACCAAGATGATCATCTCTGACCGCAACTCAGCTGCTGCAAGCAGAAAGCCTGTTGCTGCTGAAAATGACGACAGAAGCGCAATCCGGATTTTGCAGAGTTCTCTATATGAGCTGAATGATGTTTTCATTTCAGGGTTTCTATGTATTCGACGATCGCATCCAGTTCCCCGGGGCTTACCGGTACTGCCGGCATGACATCAGGATATCCCTTCACAACATCCGCCTTCGGTTCCCTGATTGATTTGCGCAGGTAATCTTCATCTGCCTTCACATTCCTCTCCTTCCCGTTTGTAGAAACAGTCACCTGCGAGTCATATAATCCCTTGAAGGTAGGTCCTATCTTCTTTGAACCGTCTGTTGTGTGGCATCCGAGACAGCCTTTTTCCTCAAGGACCTTTTTCCCGTCTATTTTCGCGGCTGCAGGTACAGCAGCGTACCATGAATCGAAATCATTGTTGTTCATGACAACCACCTTTGCAACCATACCTGAGTGGCCGAGGCCGCAGAATTCTGTGCAGAAGATGTCGTATGTCCCGATTTCATCAGGAGTAAACGACAGGTATGTCTCCATCTTCGGCACGCAGTCCTCCTTTATCCTGAAGGCAGGTATATAAAAGCTGTGGAGCACATCATCCGAGGTCAGGAGCAATTTCACAGCCTTCCCAACAGGTACCCTGAGGTCTGAACTCTGCCTGTTGTTTTCGTAAGTAAAAAGCCAGGACCACTGACGGCCGTTGACCCTGATGTCCATGACTGTTTTCGGGACAGCCCTGATACTGTCAAAACTTACCAGGCCGATATAAAACATGACAAGCACGATCAGGGTGGGGATCACTGTCCAGATTATTTCGAGTAGCACACTCCCTGAGATGTTTTCAGGGACGGTCTTTTTTCTGCTGTTGTATTTTACGACAAAAAAGACCATCGTAAACGTGACTATAACGAGCAGCGAAATCTCTATCCAGAGTATGCGGTAAAAGACTGCGTCTACGTTGCTGGCGGTATTGGATGCCTGTGGGATTAGCATGCTCTACCCCAACCCGTACCTGTACCAGGTGTCTGCAAAGGTCAGAAGAATGATAAGGGCGAGTGCGAAGAGGGCCACGAAGAGCATTATCTTCAGTACCCAGTGCTCTTCCTTTAGATGCATAAAAAAATTGACCACCAGTCCGGCCTTCGCAGTAGCGATAGCTATTGCCGTTATGATCGCGTATTTCACCAGATGCAGTTTTGCAACGCTGACCGTAGTGGCTGTGAGCGCCAAAAGGCAAAGCCAGACAATGATGTATGTTTTATTGCTGACCATTTTATTAGCAGGTGCTTTTTCAGTCATATACTGTCTCCTAGGTTATGAGATAGAACAACGGGAAAAGGTATATCCAGATGATGTCAACAAAATGCCAGTATAGCCCTGTATTTTCGAGCTTTACAAAATCCCCCTGATGGACAATCCCCTTTGCTGTGAAAAACAACATTCCCAGGATGACGCATATTCCCACAAGGACGTGAAGGCCGTGAATGCCTGTCATGACGTAATAGAGGCTGAAAAAAATGATCTTGCCCCGGCCCATCAGGTCCAGGCCAGGTGAATGAGGATAAATTCCAGCCCTTATATGAGCTCCCCATTCAATGTATTTATTGCCCAGAAAGACCAGTCCCAGGACAATGGTGAGAAGCTGGAAGAGCATGGAGAGTCGCCTCTCCCCCTTTCTCACCAGCGCTATTGACAGGGCCATAGTCGTGCTGCTGGTAAGGAGTATAACGGTGTTTGCTGTCCCGAAGTATATATTCAGTTCGTCCGCAGAGGTGTGAAACTCGGCGGCGTATTTGGAACGAAAAACAGAATAGAGGAGAAACATTCCGCCGAAGAAGAGGAGTTCGGTAAAAAGAAAGATCCACATACCCATTTTGGCAGTTGCATAATTGACGTGGTGAGCAATGGCTGTATCGTTCGCCTTATTATTTCTAGTCATATTTATACGGCCCGTGTTCGATTATGGGAATTGTCTCAAAATTTTCCGCAGGAGGGGGCGATGGAATCTGCCACTCAAGGGTCGTCCCTCCCCAGGGGTTCATGGGGGCCTTCGCCCCCTTGAAGATAGCGCGAATGAGATTCCAAAACATGATGATGAGTCCTGCGGCGAGTATCCATGAACCGATTGTCGAGATGATATGGTTGGTACGGAACTGGGGCAGATACTGGAAATATCTTCTCGGCATTCCCTGCAGTCCAAGGATGAACATTGTAAAATAAAGCACGTTAAAGCCGATGAACATGGTCGCCCAGGCAACCTTCGCGGCCTTTTCATTGAACATCCTCCCGGTCATTTTGGGGAACCAGTAGTGAATACCTGCAAAAAAGCCGAAGGCAGCGCCGCCGAACATGGTGTAGTGAAAATGTCCGACAATAAAATACGTGCCGTGGAGATAGAGATTTAAGGAAAGAGTGCCGATGGTCAGGCCCGTCAGCCCGGCTATCGAAAATAAAAAGATAAAGCTGAGACTGAAAAGGAGCGGGGAGTCCAGCCGGATAGATCCCTTATACAGGGTCGACAGCCAGCTGAAGACCTTTACCCCGGTCGGCACAGCAACCATGAAGGTAATTAAAGAGAAGACTATCCTCGATATATCGCTCATGCCGCTCGTAAACATGTGGTGGCCCCAAACGAGATATCCGAAAAAGGCTATCGCCAGGCTGGAAAAGGCGATCGCCCTGTAACCGAAGATCGTCCTTCTTGAAAACACCGGGAATATCTCCGTAACAACACCCATAGCTGGAAGTATCATGATATAGACCGCAGGATGGGAATAAATCCAGAACATGTGCTCATACAGCAGTGGATCGCCCCCCAGCAAAGGTTCAAAGAATCCTATGGCAAAGAACCTCTCCAAAATTATAAGCATGAGTGTCAGCGCCAGCACCGGGGTCGCGATCGCCTGTGTCCATGCGGTTGCGTAAAGGGCCCAGATAAAAAGGGGCATGCGGAAAAAAGTCATGCCCGGGGCCCTCAACTGGTGAATAGTGGTGATAAAGTTCAGGCCGGTGAATATGGATGAAAAACCGAGTATGATGACCCCAAAGAGGGCCAGCGAGATATTGGCGGTTGTCCTGATGCTGTAAGGCGGATAAAAAGTCCATCCCGTGTCCGGTGCCCCTCCGCCGATGAAGACGGACATGAGGACCAAAACCCCCCCGATCATGTAGAACCACCAGGACATAAGGTTTATCCTCGGGAATGCAACATCTTTCGCGCCGATGAGTATTGGGAGAAAGAAATTCCCCAGGGATGCGGGTATGCCCGGAATTATGAAAAGAAAAATCTGTATAACTCCGTGGACAGTAAAGAGCGAGTTGTAGGTCCGTTCGGAGATGAATTTTCCAGGGGCGATAAGATTGAGGCGCATAAGTATGCCGAGGGTGACACCGACGATGAAAAACGTGAGAATGGCGAGCAAATACATGATGCCGATCCTCTTATGGTCGGTCGAGAGGACCCAGGAGAGGATGCCGCGGAATTTCCCTTTCGAGTGATAGAAGCTGGGAGGTGCGGCTGCGTTGTCTTCGGCAGAGGTCATCTTTTCCCTCCCTTTCTGCGTAACAGCATAATGAGCACAAGGGAAGATGTTATGAAAAGGAAGAGCACTGCAGCGAACGACCCTGCAAGATTAAAAACATACCTGTTTTCTTCGGGATCATAACGGTAGCAAAAGAGTGTAAGGCTGTCTGCGCTGAAAAAGCTGCTGTGCGCTGAAGCTTCTCTTAAAGACATTTTTACATCAAAGGGGGAAAATGACATCCCGTAGAGATATCGTGAAACAGTACCGCCGGGAGAAAGAAAGATAAGTGCCCTCGGGTGCGAAAAACCGTTTTTCTCTTCTCTGAAGGTAAATCCTACGGCCCTGGTGAGCTCAGCTATGTTTTTTTTGTCACCGGTCAGGAATCTCCAGGTTGTCCAGGGGAAGGGCCTGCCTGTCGCCTTCAGGTAATTTAGTTTCTTTTCAGAAGCGATTGCCGGGGTGTCCCTGTCGTCGAAGCTGATCGTGATTACACGGTAGTCATCGGGATTTATATCCGCTTTTCCGAGCGTCTCTGCAAGGTTCCCCAGCAGAAGCGGACACCTGCTGCTGCAGCTGAAATAGACGAACGAGATAAGTGCTGGTTTGTCCGTCAATTGCCGCAAAGACACCTTTTCCCCTGTTTCGTCAAAAAAGATCAAATCCCGTGGGAGCGTCTGTCCGACCATCTCGTCAATCCCGTTCTTCAGTGTGCGCTGTCCCGCAGCCGTACCAGACAGGAGGACCGCAGAAAAGAACACCGCAAGTATGATCTTTTTCGCGCAATCCTGTACAAAAGGTACGGTCAAATGCATGGACCCATCCGCGGGCATCAATGTTTCGTGAAGACACTAATTGAATGTCTTGATAATGTATTCAGCAATCTTTTTGGCGTCTTTGTCCGATATGGTCGTTTTGTCAAACTGTGGCATGCCCGGCCCGGGATTTCTCATTTTTTCAATGATGTCCTGAGGCTTCTTGATGTTGTTTGCGTCCCTGTCTTTTTTGTGCAGGGTCTTCATCGGGTTTACAATATTTCTCCCTTTGGGATGGCACTCAACACAATGTTTCGTAAAAAGTTCTTCTCCTGATGTCGCCTTTGTTACTTCTTTGGCAAACCCTGCTGTGGCGAATGAAAACAGGGCAGCGGCTGTAAATACTATCGTAAATATCTTTTTCATGGGTTCCTCCCTAAATAATATAACTGGCGCCTGTATGGTCCTGTATATTTATAACATAGAAAGGAGAGACTTACAATATGGCTAAAATTATTTTGTCTTTTGCCTTCTTGAATTACGGTCCGGCATTTAGCTGTAAGTCCTTATACTTGATAATTCAATGCAATTTTAAGATAATATAAGCATTAAAGAAATGATTGTCCACAGAAAACATGATCTTCCGGAGATGATTTGTAATAATGGCTGAGTCATACCTGAAGAAAATAGTTTTGACAATGCCGAAAGGCTTTACTGCTGAATAAATATTGTCTGAGTATAAAGTCGCTAATCAGCAGGGTTCAGGCTTTCTCTGTAATATGAAATTATGAGGGCGCATGGAGGCAATATGGAAAGCAGGGGCAAGGAAGGCGAAGGCAGCAGGATAATGCCGGGTATTGCTTACAGGGTGATACTGTGAAGAAGGTAATTGTTATCGATGACGAACCGTTTATCCTTATGATGATCGAAGACAAGCTGAAGAAGGCGAAAATTGGCGTCATAACCCTGAGAGAGAGCAGAAATGCTTTTCAAGTCATAAAAAGGGAAAGACCAGATCTTGTGATTCTTGACTGGATGATGCCCGAGTTGAGCGGGATTGATCTGTGCAGGATGATAAAGGGTGATTCCGAACTTTCTGATATCCCCATTTTTATGCTTACGGCTAAAGGACAGGACTCTGACGAGCAGCTTGGCCTGCAGTGCGGCGTATCGAGATATATAACAAAACCTTTCAGTCCAAAATCTCTTCTGGAGATGGTCCAGGAAACGATTGGAAACGAATAATATACAAAATGACCTCTCCTTGACTGTCCAGGAGCTCTCAGGCGTATATGAAGAATTGTCGCTGCTCTACAGGATCTCTGAAATTTTTTCAACTCTCAGCATTGATGAAATATGCTTCAGGATAGTGGATGAAGCCATTAGTACTATCGGAGTAAGAACAGCGGCTGTTCTTTTTCTTGATGAACAGGCTGAGAACCTTTATACAATGGCGTATAAGGGGGAGTGGGACAGCAAGCGGCAGTTTGCCAGGGACAACGGGATCATCTGGAACTCGATACAGGCAAAAAAGCCTTCTGCATTCTGCAGGATTAAAGAGACCGAATACAGTGATTATATCCCCGGCATCAGCTCTTTGATGGTATGCCCTATATGGGGAAAAAAGAAGGCTGTCGGAGCTATTGTTGTTGCTGATAAGGAATTGAATGAAGAATTCTTCTCCAACGACTCCAAGCTGATTATGGCGATATCAACGCAGGCCGGACTGGCGATAGAAAATGCTTCCCTCTATTCAGAACTGGAGGCACTGCTTCTAGGCTCTATAAGATGTCTGGTTAAAGCCCTTGAGGCGACTTCGCACTGGACAGTCGGGCATACCGAACGCGTAACAGAGTATTCCTTAGAAATCGGAAAGCTTATGGGTCTTGAGACTGAAAAGCTGGATAAACTCAAGATATGTTCCCTCCTGCATGATATCGGAAAGATCGCTACCCCAAAGGAAATACTGAATAAGGACTCAAATTTGAATGAAAGTGAATGGCTGGAAATCGATAGACACCCGATAGTCGGAGCCGAAATACTTGAAGAACTTAAACAGTTCAAAGATGTGATTCTCGGGATAAAGTATCACCACGAACACTGGGATGGCCACGGCACATTCGGCTTAATGAGTAATGAAATCCCGCTTATGGCAAGGATCCTTTCTGTAGCAGATACATTTGATGCGCTTACTTCCGACAGACCATACAGCCTGAAACACTCCAAGGAAGACGCTGTTAAGGAGATCGTGAGATGCTCGGGTTCACAGTTTGATCCGGTTGTTGTTGAAGCCTTCCTCAAATGGGCCAATCCTTAACCTACAACATCAAGTTTTCTGATCCTGATGGGAACCCCGAGTTCTTCAGCGATTCCCCTGCATTTATCTATATCAACGCCCTCCATGGTCACTACTGTAATCAGGACTTCCGGGATGGCCTCCTTCGCCTGTCTTGTGAATTGAAGTATTTCATTGAAGGCATTTGAAAATACAGGCTTGCAGATCCTGTTGTAAGTTTCCTCATCGTGGGCATCGAGGCTTATCGAGATGCTGTCTACAATCCCTCTTAGTTCAGGGACGATATTCCTTTTATGGATAAGATTTCCATGGCCGTTGGTATTGATCCTTACAACGCCTCCCATTTCCTTTACCCACCTGGCAATATTTTTAACAGTATCGAGCCGCTGCAGCGGTTCTCCATAGCCGCAAAATACGATCTCTTTGAATTCTTTCGGATCACCTATTGCGCTCTTTATTTCTTCCTCAGAGGGCTCATGCTCAAGCCTGAGCCTGTGACCTTTCACATAGTCTGAGCGGAATTTCATGCAGAAAGAACATTTATTTGTACAGCGGTTGGTGATATTAAGATAAAGACTGTCTCTTATCCTGTATGCAATTTCAGCGCGATCGGGTATTGTGCCGATCCCGAAGAGACGCTTCGCATTCAGGCTGGTTATCCGCGCCATGTCCTCAAGACTCACCCTTCGCAGGTCAGCTATCTGCTTCAGGGTCTGAATGATAAAAGCAGGTTCGTTGCGTCTGCCCCTGAACGGTTCAGGTGACAGATACGGGGCGTCGGTCTCTACAAGCAGGTAATCATCAGGTATGCTCCCTGCTATCTCTTTAAGTTCTCTGGTCTTTTTAAATGTCACAGGTCCTGCGACAGATATGTAAAAGCCCATGGACATGACCTGCTCCGCCATCTCCATATTCCCGGAGAAGCAATGCAGCACACCCCTGTTTATTCCTGATCTTCTTAATATCTCTATAGTATCTTTTTGGGCCTCCCTGCTGTGAATAATGACAGGCAACCCTGTTTCACCAGCGAGCCTGAGGTGTTTTTCAAATACATCTCTCTGCACTTCGCGCTGGGAGTGGTCGTAATGATAGTCGAGTCCGGTTTCACCGATAGCAACTACCTTGTTAAGTGAGGGGTCGTTTTGAAAACTTAATTTTGGATCCTGAGTTCCTTTGGCCCATTCCTTTAACTGACTGTATATATCGTCATTGAAATCCTTTGCGTCATGCGGGTGTATGCCTATTGAAGCGTAGATAAAATCATACTCACCGGCGAGTTTCATCGCGCTGACAGTGCCTTCAAGGTCTGAGCCCACAGTGATCATGGCTTCAATCCCGGCGGCCTTAGCGCGTTCGATGACCTCTTTCCGGTCAAGGTCGAACTCTTTCATGTCAAGATGACAGTGCGTGTCGATCACAGAAAGTAATGAGTGATGGGTGATGAGTGATGAGTTTGAAGACTGTGATGCGTGATCCGTAAGGCGTGACGAGCCTGAAGAAATTTTTTTCTCATTACTCATTACGCATCACTCATTCAGGTCCTTTTACGCACCGAATTTTTTCAGTCTTTTTGCATGCGCAAGCGCAAGAGGCATGAGCTTGATTGTCTGGAAGAGTCCGAGTTCGCCTTTATGACACTCCCTTTCGCTGAAGGAACTGCAGAGACCTCCGAGCACATAGGGTGATTTAAGGAGCACCGGCACAGGATGCCAGCTGTGACTTTTCATCATGGCAGGCGTAGAATGGTCACCTGTTATGATAAGGACATCAGGCTTCAGATCGAGGATCCTGGGCAGCAGTTCGTCGAATTCGCTGATCCTCGCAGCCTTTTCAGCAAAATTACCGTCTTCGCCGAAGGAGTCTATCTTTTTCACATGGAGAAAGAAAAAATCGTAATCATTATAATTTTTCTTCAGGAAGTCTATCTCGTCTGAAACAGTACCGCTGATCTCAGGTGTGTCCATGCCGACAAGCTTCGCAAGCCCTCCGTACATAGGGTATGTAGCTATTGCGAGTGCCTTCAAGCCGAATGCCTCCTGGAAGGTCGGCAAAACTGGTTTGACTGAAAAACCTCTCATTAATATGTAATTCGCCTGTTTTTCGTGTTTCAGGAGTTCATGGACAGTATTGATTAATTTTTCGGCCACCCTTGATACCCTCTCTGCATTCTTTGACCGAGGGGTTGGAGGTAGCGGCGCTTTTTCTTCGAGCTGGGGATCTGTATCATCTATAGCTGCAGCGTCAGGTTCAAGAGGTTCAGGAAAACGCAGAATTACGGCAAATCTGTGTTCCATTCCAGGGGCGAAGATCAACTCCGCTTCATCGATGGTTTTTATCTCAGACTGGAGTTTTTCCGTAATCTTCCTGCTCTGCTCAGTCGGTATCCTTCCTGCCCTCCTGTCAGTGATCAGACCGTCTTTGATCGTAGCATAGTTGCATCTGACAGATACGTCGGTGTTCTTTACATCAAGCCTCAGGCCAAGTGACTCCAATATCCCCCTTCCTATCTGGCACTCCACAGGGTTGTAGCCGAAGAGCGCAAAATGGCCTGGTCCGCTCCCAGGTGTAATTCCCATATCAACAGGTATATGCAGGCCGCAGGCTGATTCTTTTGCCAGTGCGTCAAGATTGGGTGTATATGCTGCCTCGAGTTCTGTCTTGCCGTTGACAGGCACGCCGCCCAGACCGTCCAGGACAACAAGGACTATTTTGGAGCTGTTTTTCTGGATCAGATTCTTTATTAAATTTTGCATAGTTATGAATATTACTGCATAAAAGAAAAACTTTTCAAGCTGACGGCAATAGCAGGGCAAAGGGCAAAGACTTCCTTATCGTGATAAATTTTAGTGACAAAGGGTTATAAAGTGACACAGGATTTGCTATAATTACAAAAAAGATAATGATGGCCTTCAATAAAAGGAGAAGATTATGAGAAAAACAGGACTGATTATTGCGCTGCTTTTGCTTTTCGCTTCTGTCTCAGGCGCTGCTGTTCCGAAGGACAAGGAGTTCAGGACAGGGCTCAAGCACTACAACAAAAAAAACTATAAAGCTGCTGCAAGGCAGTTCAAGGAATATGTGAATAGTAAGCCTGACCCGGCAGCCTATTACCTGATCGGGTATTCTCTGTATAAGCTTGGCAGGTTCAGCGAGGCTGAGGAGTATTTCAGTGAGGCATATTTTATTGACCCCGAATTTTCGCTCGAAAAGGCCGGCCTCATAAAGAAGCCCTCAGGAGAAGCTGCGCCAAAAAAACCTGCTGTGACAAAATAGCTAAAAAGCTTAATGTGACTGCACCGTGAGCCTGGATTCCTATAGTCAACATCTGGGAGCCTTGTTGCCTCTGCAGGGAAGCTCGTGCCTTTGGTGAACCTGGGTTTCCTTGGCTGTCTTGTGTTTTCAAGGTCTGAACGCCCGGCGACACCTGTTCAGGAATAAACTGAAGACAGATATTGACTGTCTCAAAATAGTATTCATTTGAAGTAACGCCCCTCGTCCCCTCTTAACCTAAGAGGGGGTACTGTTCCTCCCCTTTTCTCCCCAGCGAATCCGCCGAGGCGGAAAGATAGTGGAGGTTAGGGAGAATTATGCCCGTGTCTTCCGCAGAAAAAAAGAAAACGAAAAAAACTCTTCCCAGTAGGATAATATTTCCAATTGACTAAGAACTACTTCCGATTGTTAAGCCTGCTGGATTGCGTTAAGCTTTAATCAAGAAAAGAAACAGGAAAAAAGGAAAAAGGAGGACAGGACAATGTTAAAACATAATGGAGGAGACAGGGTAGGAAAAGGGACATACTGGAATCTTACAAATGGAGAGAGGATCGACATCAGGGATGAAGGGACACTGCCTGGAGAAGCCAAGAAGACATATTACAGGATGCCTGCAGCAGCCATCATAGTGGCAGGGCCGGTGCTTGGGCTTATGTATGCAGCGTTTTTGCC
>Ga0210377_10003417_pt1 | contig 13691 bp, 3 predicted proteins | sample PLM4_65_b1redo_FD_155480 | JGI IMG/M metagenome (GOLD analysis project Ga0210377, IMG submission 155480) | Groundwater sediment microbial communities from an aquifer in East River, Colorado, USA - PLM4_65_b1 redo | ecosystem: Environmental > Terrestrial > Soil > Riparian zone | place: USA: East...
CCTCGGATTTTTTGCGTGCGTCCGGGTGCAGCTCCTCGATCGGATACAGCATCACGTAAATCGTGACGTTATCCAGGAACGCGAGCTCCTTCTCGAGCTGCTTGCAATACGGGCAGTCGGGATCGGAGAAGACGACGAGCTTGCGCGAGCCGTCACCCTTGACCTTCACGATCGCCTGCGTCAGCGGAATTTGCGAGAAATCGACGAACGCCACTTCTTCCGCACGCTTCTTGGTGAGGTTTTCCTTGGTTTTCAGGTTGACCACGTTGCCGAAGAATGCCAGATCTCCCTTCTTGTCGGTGTAGATCACGTTAATGCCATTCACGACGATCTCGATGAGACCGGGGACCGGCCCGGGACTGATCTGCCCGATCTTGACACCCGGCATGCGCTCTTCCAGCGTGGAGCGCAAACGCGCATTGTCGGCGTATATATTCGTGGCAGTAACGGCGAGGCAAGCTGCCATCAGCGTGGCTTTGAGAAACTTCATTACGATCTCCTTAAGAGTGCCTGACAATATTTAATGATGAGTGCCGCACCCCCTCCCCCTTCTTGGGGGAGGGTGGGGGTGAGGATTGAGCGCCGGTGGTCCGGTGGTGAAGTTTATTTTGTTAGAGGTCCTCAGAACTTCGCATTGAGGTCGATTTGCAAGCTGTCTATCCCCAGCGGCGCTCCCTTGATCTCATCGGTGGAGATAAGGCGCACCGAGAGCCAGGTATCCAGGGCCAGGCCGTAAGCGCCGCCGAGGATCCAGCCTTTGGCGTCCGTGCCGCCGAGGTGGAAGTCCGAATCGGTGAAGGCGTCGAGCACCGCGTTCCCTCCGATCTTCTTGTACGCGAAGGATACCTGCCATTCTCCCTGACGCTCGACCGCCGGGCGTCCGACGGTGAGCTTGATCTGGCCGGCATCAACGTCCTGATTGAGAGGTTCGAACGGAAATAACGCTGACCCACCGGTGCGTTGTACAATTTTCTGCTCATCGAAGCCGCGATTCTTGACATAATCGAATGTCAGAATGATGTGCGTCGGCGCGAAGCTGTAGTTGGCGATCGACGCGGTAAGATTGAGTTCGTTGAAGTCCGATGCCAAGCCGTAGAGAGGGGTGGTTCCGCCCGTCGTGTTGTCGATGCGGAACATAGTGTTGCCCTTCTGGACGAACTGCGGCGCGGTATGATCGAGCAGATCGCTGTTGAGCGTGTTACGCTCGCCCTCGATATTGCGATAATCATAATAAGCCACGGCGAATACCATCTTGGAGCTGCCGCCCAGGCGCGCGTTGAAACCGGCCTGCGCGCCGTACAGCCACTTGTCCTTCTGGCTCAGCTCGACTTCCTGGAGGGGGAAAACCCCCATTGTCAGGAACGGATCGAAATCGGGCGACGACTCCGTCAGGTCTCGCAACGGATTTACCTTGAACGCGACGCCGTCGAATGCCAAGTCCTCGTCCCACACCAGGTCGGTGCTGAACCAGGGATTCGGCATGCGCCCGCCCCACGCGCTCCAGACGTTGTTGCGCGAACGCCAGGCGAGAAAGGCCCGGTCCAGAAAAATGGAGTATGGCCGGTTGGTGCTGCCGAGCGTCTGGTTGGTGGACACCGGATCCGAGCTGCTGCCGGTCGCCAGCCGAAACCCGGCATCGAGTTCATTGCGGATGATGTTCGCCTGCACGCCGAAGCGCAGGCGTGTACGCAAGCGATCGCGGTCTTCGGTCGTATTGAGAAACTGATCGCTACGCTCGTTATTGCTTTTCTGTAAATCGAAGTATGTGTTCACAGCGTTGCCGTCGGCGTAGTCGTCGTTCTGCGCGCGCAAGCGGATGTCGCCGCCGAAGGTCAGGCGTTGCACCCACTCCGGCCAGGCATCGGGCACGCCCCAGTGCTCTTTGCGCCCCTGTCGCACGACTTCCTCGACGACTTCTTTGCGCAAACTTTCCTCCAGCTCTTTCTTGAGCTGCTCTTTCACGGTCTCCGGTATATAAGGTACACGGATGGTGCCCTCCGCCTTACTGCCCGCTGCCGGCACCTCGGGCGTACCGGATTGCCCGGCAGGTACGGCGGGAGCCGGTTCCCCGGTCGCCGGCGCGGCCGGTTTGCCGGGATCGCGTAATGGGTCGTCCGGCTCCATGAGCGGGAGCGGCGCGGCCGGCTCGTTGAGGAGCGCCGCCGGCAGCGGCGAATGCACCGCCAACAGCAGCATGCCGATCAACCAATTCTTTTTCATTGCCTACCTCGAAAAGAAAAAACAAAGCCGATCCCGGGCGCAGTTCTCACACGCGCCCACCCAAACGGCGGAACGATTACAAACGCGAAGTCACCTGCACCCGGACCGGCTGCGGCATTTCCGCCGGCGGTGGTTCGCGCACCTTGCCGACCTCGGCGACAGCCATGCGCAGGGTGGTATCGAGGTCGCGGTTGCCCGAGGTGCTGACCAGCTCGACCTTTTCGATGCGTCCGTCCCTGCTGATCCACAGGTCAAGTACCGCGGTGTATTTCACCTGGCGCAGCCTTTTCCGTGCAACGAGCGAATCCTGGATGTCGGCCCCCAGCAGCGAGCCGTACCATCCGAACGGGCCGCCTTCGAGCAGATCGCGGCCGCCCTTTTTCGCCCGCAGCCCAAATCCGTCGCCGCTGCCCGTGCCGTCCGCATCCACTCCCAAGTCAGCGCTCGCGGCCGGCTCATCTTGATCCAGGGGTTGCGGCTCGGGGATATTTACTTCCTTGATCTCCGGCTCCGGTGGTTTCTCTTCGATCACGGGAGGTGGCGGCGGCGGCAACAAAGAGACGGTGTGTACAACGCGCGGCGGCGGCGAGGCATCGGACATGACGACCCTTGCGATCGCGACGACCCCGGCCAGGAACAAGACAACCACGACACCAAGGATGAGACGCGGCGCGGCGGCGCGCTGCCGGGACTGGGGCAAGAACTCAATGCTGAGATTCGTCATCATCCTTCCATTCAGTGGATGTATTGAAGCAATCATCAAATACAGAATGATAACCTTGCAATTATGTCAGCCGTGTGACAGTGAACGCCGTGGGACGGGTGTTATTTCCGCCGGCTATGGCATTCCGCACCATCACCGCGGTTGTTATTCCTTATCATCCTTATCTTTATCGCCCTTATCCTTATCATCCTTCTTAATTCTTAATTCCGTGTCCTTACCGCCCCCGCCGTAGCTCACGACCTCCACGTTCAGGACTAGCTGGCTGTCATCGTCCTGGCGACCCGCCGTGGCGGCGCTCTCCGCCGATTTGCTCGCCGAGCCGGCGGCATCGGTCACGCCGGCAATCCCGGATACGGCGCTGCCGGTATCGGTCGGAACTCCGACGCTGACGCCGCCGGCCTGGATGATGTCCGCGCCCAGCACCTGCTGGGCGCCGATGGTGAGATTGCCGGAGACGCGTATCCCGGCCTCGCCGGCGTTGACCGTGCCTTCAGGGGCGAACAGATAGACGTTGCTCTCCGGGGCATCGGGGTTGGCGCGCAAGGCCCCGATACCGCTGCCGGCGACCGACTGCGTCAGGTCGAGCACCACCTGCCCGTCGCCGGTCACGCGCAGGCGCGGTGGCGGAGTGGCGCTGGCGACGCGCGCGCCGCGGCCGGCGTCGATGTCGCCCTTGGCCGCCCACAGCAGGATATCGCCGCCCTGCAAGGTGAACGCGCGCGACTGGTTGACGAGAAAGTCTTTCAGGACGTAGCCGCGGATGCCGCCACCCGCCGCCGTCACGATACCGAGATCAGAAGCGACTTTGCTCAGTCCACTCGTGGTCGCAAGACCCGCATTGACTGTGCCGCCCGGCGCAACGAGATCAATGCCGCCATTCTGTTCGGTCTTGATCTGACTGAAGAACAGCTTGATGTCTCCCTGATAGGGCGAGGAGGCACCGCCGTCACCGCCCGGATACATAAGCCTGACGGCCTCGATGCCGCGCGAGTAATCGCCAAAGCGCTCGCTTTTCGCATCCGTCGCTTCCTTGCCCGACTCGCGCAGTTCGGTGAAGAATACCGTGTTGAGCAACGGCGTCTGGGCGTCGACCGGGAGCTTGCGGAATTCGGCCAGCGCCGTTGCTTCATCGAGCGATTCGTCGCCCGTGATCAGACGCATGTAGTCACGGAGTTCGGTGCCATACATCGAGCCGACATCGGCCAGATAGCGTTCGATGAAGGCCGCGCGATCCACAGTGCCAGCGACGCCCGCCTGCACCAGGATGTCGGCGCCACCTTCGGGAAGGTAGGGATTGTCGAGATTGCCGCGCGTGATAATACCCTCCGAGCTGCCGAGGTCCACGTCGCGACCGGCCAGCACTTCGAGGCGGCCGGGGCCGCCGACGGCGATCTGGGCATTGCTCGACTGTACGTTCGCGCCTGTGCCCGGTGTGGTGAAGAAAATGTCACGGCCGGCCTCGATGCGCGTCACGTCTTCCGGGCGCAGGTTCTGGCCGACGTAATAGAGGTCCTTGATATCCCGCCCTGCCTTGACGATGGCGGGTTTCGCGAGCTGCAGGGTTTCGCCGGTCGATCCGGTACCGATAATATCGCCGGTGGCGGCGACAATGCGCACCGGCTCGCGGTCGTCCTGATGCAGCGCGGGGCTCGAATGAGCCTGAGGACTGGACCAGTTATTGACACTGCCGAGGCGCTCACTGGTATTCACGACGGAGTCGGGGCGCAAGATTCCGGGAAGATCCGCTGGAAGCATATCGGGCACCCGAACCAGGGCCTGACTGAGATCAATGTTGTCCTGCGCAAGCAGTTCGAGCGTCCCTTTCGACCCGGGATACAGGTTAATCGGGCTATGCACGATCTTGATGTCTTCCGCCAGCGCTGCGACGCGCAGCGAAGAGGGATAGAAATTCCAGATCGCGATGTCGTTACCCAGCAAGTTCACATACTGATTCTGATTGATAGTGCTGGGAATCCCTTTCCAGGCGGTGGTCAATTCCTTCAGGGCGTTCTGGTTGATGGTGTTTTGCAGCAGAGCGTTGCCGCCGATGGCCATGAAGTCCGTCGCGCTTTTTTCTCCATATGTGAAGAAGTAAGTCCGATTCTGGCTTGCAGAATAGGGAGGATTGAGGTTCGCGGGCGCTTGGGTAACCATCGTAGGGTTGAAGACCGTCTCGACTTCGAGATCGCGGCGTGCGCGCACGGAGAGATTCGCGTCACCCAGCGCAAAAAGCGTGTGCAGTGGTTTGCCGGCAATTTCCCGGCCCGAAGCGATCGAACCGTCGGCCTGGATCGTCGCGCTGTCCCGGCCGATATAATAGAGACCGCTCAGGATGTCGCCGCCCGCGTGCACGGACAGCTTGCCCCCGCCAAAGACTTCCAGCCTGGTCTCATCGGGCAGCGCCCCAACCTCGCCCGGCAGGCGCCCGCTGGTCGGCACCACGGCGGAAAGGTTGCTGATATTTTCGCCTGCCTCGATGCTGACGTTCCCGCCGCCGAGCGCGCCGACACCCTGCTGGAAATTATCGAAGCGCAGATACCAAGTGAGATGTTTCTGTATCGTTCCATCCGCGTTGTAGCGCCCCTGGCGGTACAGCCAGTCGGTGACGAGCTGGCTCGAAGGGGCGGCAACGATGTCGCCGCCCGCGCGCAACCTGAGATCGCCGCCCCCGGTTGGATACACGGCCTTGGCTGGAACCTGGAATTCGGTATCTGGCAGTGTCGTCGCATTATGGCCGGCGGTGTAGATCACCGACTTCTGGTCGGCGAGCTCGATATCGCCCGCGGCAGCGACATCGATGGAACCGGTGCCGGTGCGGACCAACTGACCCGCAGCCAGCTTGAAATCACCCGCGCCGTTGCGATCGAGCGCGGAGGCATAGGCCGAGCCGAGGTCAGCGCCGGCGACCAGGCGGTAGGACCAGGAATCGCCATTGGCGAACAACGCGCCGTTCGTGCTCGGATCGCTGAAACCGTCGCTGATGGAGCCATTGACGTTGAGATCGTCGGCGGAGCGGATGGTGAGCACGCCGGGTTCGCCATTCGCCGTGCGCAGTCCACTCAGGTCGAGCGTACCGCTGATATTGAGCGCGGTGGCATTGTCCGGAGTCCGGATTTCGACGCCGGGAAGCACATGAAATACCTGCTGGCCGAGACCGGGATTGGCGCCGATGAGTTGCGCGGCCAGCCGGTCGCGCTCACCTGCGGGAATGGCGATGTCGAATCCGCTCGTGTCCGCGATGCCTTCGCCCGCGGCGAGCGTCTTCACGCTGAACGCCTCGACGTCGACATTCTTCGCACCGGTGATTGCTGTCTTGAGATCGCCGACGGCGATGCTGTCCGCCACGCCGTCGCCGTCGGAATCTACGCGCGGCGCGCGCAGATGGACTTCGCCACTTTCGGTCGTTTTTGTCCCGGATACGTTTATCTTCGAACCGGTTTCGAGCTTGAGCGCGGTATTGCCGGTGCCCGCAGTGGCGAGCAGCACCGATCCGCCGCGTTCGTCCGTACCCGTGGCCGAGGCGTCGATCCCGGCGCCATTGCGCAGCGCCACCGCATTTGCCGCCCACAGTTCTACGTTGCCGCCGCGCGTGCCGCTGGCATCGATCTTTCCGCCGACATCGATGGCGCCGCTGTCAGCGATGAGCCGCACGTCATGTGCCTGCACGACGTCAGGTTCTTGCCCGGTGTCGCCGGCACGGATAACAATGTCGCCGTTGCGAATCCGCATCCGGCGCGATTCGGTGAAACCGCTGTCATTCAGTTTCGTGTTTATCTTTGAGAACTCATCGGCAGTTGTCGGGTCGCCATCGTCGAGGGTCAAGACATCCAGTCGGAACGAACCGCCTTGCGCGTCGTTGCCGGACTCGGGTCCCGCGCCGCCGCTGATCGTGCCGTCAATGGTGGCCGTGCCCTTGTGCGCGGAGATTTCGAGGCGGCCGCCTTCGCCCGCCCCCACGCCGGCCACATCCACGTTGGCGCCGGCCGCAATCGTGACATTGCCGTTTTCGGACGTGAACTGCACCTTGCCGCCCGGCGCATAAGCGAATGTATCGGCGAAGGCGCGCTCGGCGGCGCCGAGCCTGATATTGGCGCCGTTCTCGATAGTGACATGATCGGTGGCGGCATCAGCCCCCTTCGCCTCGGCGCGCAGGATGCCCGAGGGCAGTTCGATGTCGGTGCTGATGGAAACGTTCTTGCCGAGCAGGGCGAGATTCGCGGCGAGATCGGTGACGGCCGGAAGCGTGGCCGGCGCCACGCCCGGCCGCCGGAGCGTGAGCGTATGCCACACCGGATTCGCTCCGTCACGCCCGCTGGCCGCGGCTATGGTCACGTCCGAACCGGTGGCCGCCGTCACCCGCGGCGCTTCGAGCGTGAGATTACTCGCCACGTCGAGGCTGCCCTTGCCCTCGGCACGAATTTCCCGGCCGGCCGCCAGCGTCACATCCGCAAAACCCGCGATCCCGTAGGCACCATCGCCGAGGCGCACGGTATCGTTCGCTTGCAGCCTGAGCGCGCCCGTGCCGTCCGGTGTGCCGGTCGCGCTGGCGTTGCTCTTGTTGCTGAGCGAGATATCGCCGCCCGCGTGCAAGATCGCTGTTGCGCCGGTATTCTGATAGCCCGCGATGCGTGGCGCATCGATACTCAAATTATTGAAACCGATATCGGTGTCACCATAGACATCGAGCCCCTGGCTGGCCCGTAGCGTGAGCGCTTCGAGCTCGCTCAGCGCATCGAGATTCGCGCCGCCCAGCACCAGACCCGACGTGCCGACGGGCGCCTCTCCGAGACTGACGCGCGAGGCGCCGAGCGCGAGAGCGCCCGTGCCCGGACCGTCGCCGACGGCGAGCGTGCCCGCGTTGATGACGTCCTTGCTGCCGTCGAGGATCATCGAACGCTCGGCGGAGAGCTTCGCGCCGGCCTTGATGTTTACTTTGCCTTTCGTGACATCAGTAGTTGCCGGCCGTATGACGCCCACCTGCTCGCCCGAGGAGACCCGCACCAGCGCCGCGGCATTGTCCTGGATGACGAGGTCGGCGGTGGAAAGCGCGGCATCGCCCTTGCCCTCCATCACCGCGCCGTCGTTCAGCGTGACGCTGTCGTTTGCGACGAGCATGACCTCCGGCGCGTGCAGTGGATTCTGCGCGTCATTCGCGACCACCACTTCGGCGGCGGTGACGTCGATCTCCGTGCCCTGCGTACCCGTGCGGCGCGTGCCACCGAACAACAGGCTGGCCGCGTTCAGGTTGGTGAGCGAAGCGGCATCGAGCGTGACGAACTCAGGATCGATCCCGACGGCATTCGGGCCGACGATGGCGATCTGGTTCGCCGTAATGTCCACCTCAGCGCCGCGCCCGCCATCCGCCGGATCGGACCTAAGCAGGCCCTCGACCAAGAGTGCGTCGCTCGCGGCCAGCACCAGTTGGCCGGCGTCCTGCGGCAGACGGCTCGCGGCCGGATCGAAGAAGCGGTTCGCGTACGAGCCGCCGTAATCGGCCTCGCCGCGGATCAGGGCGCCACGGCGCACGATGAAGCCCGACTCACGACCGTCGCGCAGATTACCGCCTTGGGCGACCGAAACCCGGTAACCGCTCACGATCTCGCCGCGGTCATGCCGTGCGATGCGCGTGTTCGCGGGCAGGTCGCGATATCTGTTTGCGGGCGTGACGAGGTAGGCGCCGTTGAGCAGCGCATAGCGCGCCGGTAGAACCGCATAGGTTCCGGCCGGGAGCCCATTCGCTCCCGAGAGATAAATGCTGTCACCCGGCAGCAGGCCAGTGACACCGGCGTAATACTGCGGGTCGTACGGGGCATACTGGCCCGCAAGCCACGGCACGATAGCAAAGCTCTCGCCGGCGTTTTCCGGGGCGAGCACGTCCTTCGAGCGTCCTGGCGCTCCGGGCGTGAACTCGTAGGCATAGAGATCACCGCCGCCTCCAAGATCGATCGTCGCGCCGCTGTCCACCTGCACGTTCTCGCCTCCGAGCGTCACGCGCTTCTCGGGCGCCTGTTCGACGGCGACAGTCTCGCCCGATCCGCTTCCATAAGAGTAAATCCATTGCGAACCGTCGATCTGGGTGCTGCCGAACGGCACGGTTTGTCCCTCACCCGAAACCGACAGCACCGCGCCATCGGCGACATGGACGTTCTTCACGACGATACCGTCGCTGTCCGCGAACGCGATTTCGCCCTGCGGCGCCTTGAGCGCGCCCTGGTGCTCGATGTTAGGCGCACTCAGCGTCACGCGCCCGCCCGCCGACAGCACCGGACCGGCGCCGTCGCCCGGAAGAATGGTCACGGTGCCATCCGGGTTGTTGGCGACCCGCAGCGTGTAGTCCGTCAGGGTCGTGGGGTAGATCTGGTCGGCGCGAAGCTCGACATCGCCGCCGCTGGTCAGCGACCCCGTGAGCTTGTTCTGGTTCGGGTCGTATACGCCGCGCAGGCGTATATCGTCGTCGGCGTTCAGCACAATCTTGTCGAAGCCGTCGAACCCGACGTGACCCTGGAGATCGAGCTGCCGGCTATTGACCTCGAAAATCGCGGTTCCGGGTTGTGCTGTAACGGCGTCCTGCGCACCCCAAGTATTGATACTGGCAAAGTATGGCACCGTGAAGCGCAGCATCGAAGCATTGGCGCTTGCCGCAATCGTCTGAGTGTCGAGTATGAGACGGCGGTTGAGCGCCAGCTGCGCATCGCCATTGAACTCGATGCGGTGGCGCGCCGCGAGCTCGAGCGCATCGAAACCGCCTGCTGCCATACGATCGAGGCTAACAAACGCCTTGCCGTTGTAGCGGTTTGCCTGCGGGTTCATTGCGGCGTCGAGAGACTCGATGGGATCGCCCGCACGCAAACCATCCGGCACAAAATTGCCGTCCTGGCTGACCTCGATGCGGCTGCGTGTTTCGGGCAATCCCATGGTTCCTCCCCGGGTGCCGCCATCCATGTTCACCGTGAGCGTGCCGCCACGGGCAGTGGCGTTACCCGCGTGACCTCTTAAAGCGCCGTCGAGCAGCATGCCCTCGCGCGCCAAAAGCGCGATGGAACCGGCATCCGAGGCGATCTCGACGTCGCGACGTACCGCGGCGCTGCCGGCCGGCGGCCGCACATCGAGCTTCGCGGTTGTGCCTGAAACATCGATCACCGAACCCGCCTCGCTCACCAGGTAACCGCCCGCGGCGTTCACGGTCACCTTACCGCCGTCATGCACCTCACCCAGCGCGAGACCCAGATCGTTCAGCTCGCGAACCACCGCGCCGGTCGCGAGCAAGCGCGCTCCATTCCCGAGCCATATCGATTTGTCGTCGTCATACCCTTCTGTCCGTGGAGCCAACTGCAATGCGATGGCGCCGGCCGGCGCTTCCACCGTGCCGTCCACGGTCATCTGGCGGCCGGCGGTGAGATTCACTTCGCCGAGCGGATCGGTTCGCAGCGCCGAACCCGTTTCCACGACGAGCCTTCCATGCTCGGTGCTGTTGGCCGTAAGCGTGAGCTTGCCCGGGCTGCGGTTCTCGACCGGCCAGGTGGTCAGCCTTGAAAGCCCGTAGATACCCGATGCGTTGCGGCTGCGCGTCGCATGAGAATCCAGCACCAGGCTGGTCGCGAGCGGGTAAATCTCTGTGCCCGCTGTCACGCTCAGGCCATCATGGCCATTGATGGTGTAATCGCGGAACCCGCCCCGGCGGAAGAAATCGGGTGTCAGGTGCAACAACGTCGGCAGGCCGATGGGTGGTGCGCCGCCGATCTGGACCTGGGTGGTGTCCAGCGTCAGTTTCCCACCCTGCTCGAGCGCGTAGCCGCGCAGCTCGCCGCCGAGTTCAAGCTTCGATTGCTGCGGATCGGGATCCGCGAGTCCGATGCGTCCGGTCTTGAGACCGATGGTTCCGCCCTTGCCGGCCTTGAGCTTGCCGGCGGCATCGAGCCAGGCGCCGCCCGAGACGTCGAGCAGCGCACCGTCGGCGACCGAAAGATCGGCGGCCGAAGCGAGAGTGATGGAGCCGCCATCTATATATATAGGAGCAAACTCGCCGGCGGCGATCTGCGGCAGATCGTTGGTCCACAGGCCCTGGGTCAAGATCTGGGCGCTCGTCCCGATATGCAGGTCGTGCTCCGCCGGGTCCTGGCCCGGGTCCACGATGCTGTTGATGTCCGCCGTCTTGAGACTGACCGTCCCGCCCGGCGCGACGATACTGCCCTCGACCGCGATCTGGCGCGCGTTTGCCGTGAAGGCCCCGCCCGGCCCCAAGTTCATCTCGACGCCGGGATCGAGCGTGATTTTGTCATTGCTGTACAACTCCACGTGACCGAAACCGCCTTCGCGTAGCATGTCGTTGGACAGCGATAGTTCCTGTTGCAGCAATTCCGTCTCGAACCGGAAATCGGACGGCAGCCGCACGCGCTCGCGCACTATCCGCATAGCCTGCATGCGGTAATCGGGAGTGCTGTCCGTACTTGGCAAGCCGATTACCAGTTGTCCGCTCTTCGGCATCGTCGCCGCGTCGCGCTGGAACTCGCCCACGGTCACCGCGCCGCGCAGCCCGCCGTCGAACACCGCGGCTGAAGCAGCGATCTCGATCTTGCCCGCATTCTTGCCCTCGACGTAGCCTTGCAGGTAACGGCTGGACGAACCCAGGCCCGGCACGATCCACTCGCGCTCACCCCAGCGGCTCTTGACGGTGTACACGCCGGCGATGCCGGTGTATGTAATGTCGGCCGGGGCGTCGCTGATGTCGTAGACGCGGCCTTGCGCCACGAGCTGGGTGGTGCGCCCGTAGCCTTCGAGATAGCGCAGGCTTCCGCCCGACACGTCGATGTTCGAGCCCTCGTGCAGAATCACCTCGCCACGCGACAGGAATTTCACGCTACCGCCGGCGGTCGTGCGTTCACCGGCCGTGCGGCCCACCTGGGCGATGTAGCCGTCAATGTTGCTGACGAGCGGCGACCCGCGGCGAAGATCCACCCAGATCTCCCGGCGGTAAAGATATCCTTCGCGGTTATTGGGCGAGTCCTTGAGTTCGTCGCCGAGCAGCCGAATCGGAACGAAGTTGCGTTCCATGGGCACGGCTACGTGCTGCGTCCCGGACACATCGAGGACGGCGTCGGTGTCGAGATAAATGCGACTGTCGTCGGCGGGCGAGCCCGCCAACGCCGCGTCGTTGAACAGACCATGTCTCCCAGTCGCGATCACGATCTCGCCGCCGGTCGCGACCACGTGGGCGCCGCGCTGGATATCGATGTGTTTGCCGCTCAACTCGACGTAGGATGGCTCAAAAGTCTGCGAGTCCGTGCTGGTTTCGCTGCTGGAATCCGGCGTGATCTCGATGCGGCTGTCCTCGCCCAGCGTCAGCTCGCCGAAACGGTTGGCGCCGTTCAGCACCTGTGTGCCGACACGATCGCCGGTACCGGTTGTGAACGCGGCCCCGTCGCGCGCCTTCAGGATCACCGAGCCGTTGAGACGCACCGAGGTAGTGGCCGAGACGCGTCCGAGTTGATTGACGGCGTAGGCCGCCATCGTGACGTTGCCACGTTCGGCGATGATCTCGCCGAGCTTTTCGTTGGTTACCGTACCGCCGATCTTGATCGCGCTGCCTTGCGCATCCTGGCCGTCGAACGGATCGACTTCGACGATTAGACCTCGCAAGTTTGGGTCTTGGGAGAAATCCAGATACACCTTGGCGCCGGCGGCAAGGATGGTCTGGCCCTCGGGCGTCTCGATGCGGCCGGCGTTCTCCACGCGCGGCGCGAGCAACATGACCATGCCGCCATTATCGGTCTTGATCAGCGCCCCTGTTTCCAGTCGCACCACGCCGTTACCGCCAGCCAACGCGGCTTCGAAACTCGCCTGATCGCCGTTCCAGGTGAACGCCGGGGTGCCCACCTGGTCGGGCGTTACAAGGTTGTCGAAGCGCTGGTCGGTGATATCGAGCGAAGACGCCACCAGTCCGCGTACGTTGACCTGCGCTCCGCTGCCGAAAACGACGCCGTTCTGGTTGATCAGATAGATCGTGCCATCGGCGCTGAGCTTGCCGAAAATTTCACTTGGCTTGCCGCCGGCGATGCGGTTCAGCGTGGCGGACGATGCGCCCATGCGGTGATCGAAGTGCACCGAGGCATCGCGTCCGATGTTGAAGCTCTGCCAGTTGAGGATGGCCTTCTGGGACTGCTGGGTGATCGTGCCGAGGTTGCCATTCGTCGCGTAACTCGCGGTTCCCGAGCCGACCGTCATTCCCTGAGGCAATTCGGTGCGCGGCGGTTCGGCGTGCACCGTCTCCACGCGCGCCATGAACGCCGCCGCGACCGCAATCAGCAGCGGCAACAGGCGCGGACGCCGCGTAAACAGGTGTCGCGGCCGTCGTGAATAGCGATGGGAGTGAGCAAGAAAAGGGTAACTCATGATGCCGTCCTAGAAACCGTACTCCAGGCGAAAATGTCCCCGGTCATCGCCCTTCTCGGTGACTGCGCCGTCCTTGAGCGCGTGCCCCCAGTACATTTCACCGCGCAGGTGTTTCCAGGCGCCGAACCGCGCGCCCAGCCCGATGCTCGCGAGCGAAAAGCGCCCATCCTGGTCGGGCAGCGGGTCCTTGAGCTCGAGCGACGCGCCCTCGACGAAGGCTAAGCCATGCAGTTCCTGCAACCATGCACGCGTGCCGCCCAGGCCCGGCGTGCGCAGCTCGAACGAGGCGCGCAAGGCCTGGTCGCCGAGCCGTTCGGACTCCAGGTAACCGCGGACGCTGTCCTGACCGCCGGCGGAA
>Ga0210377_10003418_pt1 | contig 13689 bp, 17 predicted proteins | sample PLM4_65_b1redo_FD_155480 | JGI IMG/M metagenome (GOLD analysis project Ga0210377, IMG submission 155480) | Groundwater sediment microbial communities from an aquifer in East River, Colorado, USA - PLM4_65_b1 redo | ecosystem: Environmental > Terrestrial > Soil > Riparian zone | place: USA: East...
CCGCGTACCGTCCGTGAAGGCGACTGCGCCGGCAAGGCTCATCAACCCCATCTCGGTGATCTCGTTGCCCTTGAGGCCTCGAGTGATCGCGCCGTAGGAGTAGATGCGCGCACCGCGTACCTCGCGGGCGCGCCGCGCCACGAACTCGATCAACGAGGCGTCGTCGATCGGCGGATCGGTGTCCGGCAGGCACACCAGCGATGTAATACCTCCGACCGCCGCTGCCTCGCTGCCGCTTTCGAACGTCTCTTTATGTTCTTCGCCGGGCTCGCGCAGATTGACGCGAATGTCGATCAAACCGGGCGCGAGGCAAGCGCCGCGGCAGTCGATGATCTCGACGCCCGATGGCACGCCATTGGCGAATAGCCCGGGTCCCACATCGGCAATCAGCTCCCCGTCCACCAGGAGCGCCCCCTTGGCATCAAGCGCAGTCGCCGGATCGATCAGCCGCGCATTGACGTAGGCCGTACGACCCGTATGGTCCGGCTGGCGCGGGCGGCGTGGTGCGACGGTCATGGACGCGTATCGTCCAGGTTAACGGCCAGCCGCCGCGTCAGCGTATCGAGGCAAGCCATGCGCACCGCGACCCCTAACTCCACCTGTTGGAAGATAGCGCTGCGGTTGATGTCGTCGGCGATCTCGGAGTCGATCTCGACGCCACGGTTCATCGGACCGGGATGCATGATCATCGCGTCCGGCTTGGCGGCGGCGATTTTGTCGTAATCGAGGCCGAAGAAACGGAAATACTCGCGGGTCGAGGGCACGAAGGTGCCCTTCATGCGCTCCATCTGGAGCCGCAGCATCATCACCACGTCGCAGCCGTCGAGCCCGCTGCGCATGTCGTGGTGCACCTCGGCGCCTAGGCGCTCGGCGCAGGCCGGCAGTAGCGTCGGCGGCGCGACGAAACGCACGCGCGCGCCGAGAGCGGTGAGCAATATTACGTTGGAGCGAGCGACGCGTGAATGGGCAACGTCGCCACAGATCGCGATCGTGAGCCCCTGAATGCGGCCCTTTCGACGCCGGATGGTGAGTGCATCGAGCAATGCCTGCGTGGGATGCTCGTGGCTGCCGTCGCCGGCATTGATGACGGAGCAGTTCACCTTCTCCGCCAGCAGCTTGACCGCGCCGGAGTAGGGATGGCGCACGACCAGCACGTCCGGGTGCATCGCATTCAGCGTCACCGCCGTGTCAATCAACGTCTCGCCTTTTTTGATCGAGCTGGTGGACACCGACATGTTGAGCACATCGGCACCGAGCCGCTTGCCCGCGAGCTCGAAGGAGGTGCGTGTACGGGTCGAGGATTCGAAGAACAGGTTCATCACTGTCTTGCCGCGCAACAGCGTACGCCGCTCGGCAGCGTCGCCGCGCTCGACGTAGGAATCGGCAAGATCCAGAAGAAATTCGATCTCATCCCGCGACATCCCCTCGATACCCAGGATGTGGCGGTGACGATAACGCAGCGGCGAACCCGCAGTCACATTCATCAAAGCGGTTTTATACGCTTGCGAAGGGGATGGGACAAGGATGGCCAGGCCGCCTAGGGGTCTAGGATTCCATAGACAAACTGCCCAAGGCCGAATCGATAGCGCGGTCGAATTGCGAATGTGAAGAGCGCGATCTATACGCGCATTTGGAACAAGTTCCACTCCGCGGGGATTGTCATCCGGTTCCCCGCGGCGCGAGCTCCGGATTCGACAGGCGGGTTGACAAGGTAACGGCAGAAACGCGAAGGGCCCGCGATCGCTCGCGGGCCCTCGGAAAACGGAAAAGAAAGTCGTCAGTCGGCGATCTTGAGATTTTCCGCGGATTCCTTGCCGTTGCGGCCCCGCTGCAGTTCGTACATCACGCGCTGGCCCTCGTTCAGTGTCGAGAGTCCGGCCCGCTCCACCGCTGAGATGTGCACGAACGCGTCCTTGGCGCCGTCATCCGGGCAAATGAAGCCATATCCTTTGGTGGGGTTGAACCACTTCACGGTTCCTTTGATCATCGTCGGTCGTTCCTTGCGTAGTTTTTCGAATGCCCGCGACTCGCGCGGACGGGGTATCTCAGTTCGCCGAAAATCCGGAGTATTGGCAGCTGTGGTCGATACGCCGCAGTCTTCGAAGACTGATGGCCAAAAATGTATGGCGGCAGGCGGCGGAGGGCAAGATGACGCACCCCGTACGTAGTCTTGTAACACCCTGGAAATGATGGATTTAGCGCGATTTCTCTCGGTTCAGATAGTCGAGCGCGCCCTGTAAAATATAAGAGGCGGCGAGCTTGTCGACTAACTCCGCGCGCCGGCGTCGGGAGGCATCTGCATCCAATAGCGTGCGCGTCACCGCGGCGGTAGACAGGCGCTCATCCCATAGGGCGATGGGCAAATCGATCCGCCCGGCCAGATTGGCGGCGAATTGACGTGCCGATTGGGCGCGCGGACCCTCGCTACCGTCCATATTGATCGGTAGCCCGATGACGATGCCGCCTACCTCGTGTTCGGCGGCCAGCCTGGCGAGCTCGTCGGCGTTCGTGGTGAACTTCTTTTTGGAAATGGTCGCCATGGGCGAAGCGATGGTGCGCGACACGTCCGACAGGGCAAGCCCGATATTTTTGTCGCCGAGGTCGAGCGAAAGCAGGCGGCGGTTCCGCCCCGGCTTCAACTCGTCCATGGCAACGACAGGCACGGGTGCACTCTAGGCCAAACGAAAAGGACACCCAAGGTGGCTTTCGCGGCTCGGAATCAAAGGGTTGGGGCGTTCGGCCGCAGCAAAAAATTAGACACTTTTGCGGGCCGCCTGGCATATAACCCGGCCCATGGCTATCGACCGTGACACTGTCGCTCGCATCGCGGCGCTCGCCCGCATCAAGGTGGCGGACGAGGAGCTCAGCCGCCTGGCTGGCGAACTCAACAAGATCATCGGCTGGGTAGAGCAATTGGACGAGGTCAAGACCGAGGGCGTAGAGCCCATGGCCTCCGTCGCAAACATGAAGCTTCGCCGTCGTAAGGACGAAGTGACCGACGGCGGCATCCCGGACAAGGTGCTGGCCAACGCGCCTGAATCGGTGGACGGGTTCTTCGTCGTTCCCAAGGTGATCGAGTGAGCGAGCTTACGTCGCTCCGGATCGCCGAGGCGCGTGACCTGTTAGAGAAACGCCAAATCTCCTCGCACGAGCTGACTGCCGCGCATATCGCGGCGATGGAGCAGGCGCGTGCGTTGAATGCCTACCTTGTCGAGACCCCGGAGCGCGCCCTCAAGGATGCCGATGCCTCGGATATGCGGCGCAAGAAGGGCGAGACGGGACTGATGGATGGCATCCCGGTCGGCATCAAGGATTTGTTCTGTACCGAGGGCGTCGAGACCACCGCCGGCTCGCGCATCCTCAAGGGCTTCCGCCCGCCCTATGAGTCCACCGTCACCGCGAACCTGTTCAAGAACGGCGCGGTGATGCTGGGCAAGACCAACATGGACGAGTTTGCCATGGGCTCGTCGAACGAGACCAGCGCCTTCGGCCCAGTGGAGAATCCGTGGCGGCGCGAAGGCGACAATCGACCGCTGGTCCCAGGCGGATCGTCCGGTGGCTCGGCCGCGGCGGTCGCAGCGCGCATCGCCATGGGCGCAACCGCGTCGGATACCGGCGGCTCGATACGCCAGCCGGCGGCGTTCTGCGGCATCGTGGGCTTGAAGCCGACCTATGGCCGCTGCTCGCGTTGGGGCATGGTGGCCTTCGCTTCTTCGCTCGATCAGGCGGGACCCATGGCCCGCTCGGTGCGCGATTCCGCGATCATGCTGCGTGCCATGGCCGGGTTCGATCCGCGTGACTCGACCTCGGCGGACTTGCCGGTGCCGGATTTCGAGGCCGCAGTCGGCCGCGACGTCAAAGGGCTGCGGATCGGCATCCCCAGGGAGTATCGCGTCGACGGCATGCCAGCTGAGATAGAGGCGCTGTGGAAGAAGGGCTGCGATTGGCTCACGGCGCAGGGCGCTACGGCGGTGGAAATCTCCCTGCCGCACACGAAATACGCGCTGCCCACCTACTATATCGTCGCACCGGCGGAAGCATCGTCCAACTTGGCGCGCTACGACGGTGTGCGCTACGGGCTAAGGAAAGACGGTGAAACGCTGGAGGAGATGTACGAGAACACTCGCGGCCAAGGCTTTGGCGCCGAGGTGCGCCGCCGTATCCTGATCGGCACCTATGTGCTGTCGGCCGGCTATTACGACGCCTACTACCTGAAGGCGCAGCGGGTGCGGGCGCTGATCGCGCGCGATTTCGCGCAGGCCTTTGAAAATGTGGATGCGATCCTGGCGCCCACGACACCATCGGACGCGTTCGCCATCGGCGACAAGGCTGACGATCCGATCGCCATGTACCTGAACGACGTGTTCACCGTGCCGGCATCGCTCGCGGGGCTACCGGCTATTTCGGTGCCGGCCGGGCTGTCGGCCGCGGGTCTGCCGCTCGGGCTGCAGGTGATCGGCAAAGCATTCGATGAGGAATGCGTGCTGTGCATCGCCGCCGTGCTCGAGGCTGAAGCTGATTTCAAGGCCAGACCATGACCTTAATCGAAGGTCGTACCGGATCGTGGGAGGTCGTGATCGGCCTCGAGGTGCATGCGCAGGTGGTGTCGAATGCGAAGCTGTTCTCCGGCGCATCGACTGCTTTCGGCGCCGAGCCGAACACGCAGGTGTCGTTGGTGGATGCCGCCATGCCCGGCATGCTGCCGGTGATCAACGAGCGCGCGGTGGAGCAGGCGGTGCGCACCGGGCTCGGCCTCAAGGCCGAGATCAATCTGCGCTCGGTGTTCGACCGCAAGAACTACTTCTATCCCGACCTGCCGCAGGGCTATCAGATCTCGCAATATCTGCAGCCGATCGTCGGCAAGGGCGAAATCGTGCTCGATTTGCCCGAAGGCACGACGCGCACGGTCGGCATCACACGGCTGCATTTGGAGCAGGATGCGGGCAAGAGCATCCACGACCGCGATCCGCACAAGACCTATGTCGACCTCAATCGCTCGGGCGTCGCGCTGATGGAGATCGTGTCCGAGCCGGACCTGCGTTCGGCCGAGGAAGCCGCCGTCTATCTCGCCAAGCTGCGCTCGATCCTGCGTTACCTCGGCACCTGTGACGGCAATATGGAGGAGGGATCGCTGCGCTGCGACGCCAACGTGTCGGTGCGCAAGCCCGGGGGGCCGCTCAATACGCGCTGCGAGATCAAGAACTTGAACTCCATCCGCTTCCTGCGCCAGGCGATCGACTACGAGGCGCGGCGTCAGATCGTGCTGATCGAGGATGGCGGCAAGGTGGTGCAGGAGACGCGCCTGTTCGACTCGCGCAAGGGCGAGACCCGCTCCATGCGTTCCAAGGAGTTCGCGCACGATTATCGCTACTTCCCCGATCCGGATTTGCTGCCGCTCGAGCTCGATCCCGACTGGGTGGAACGCATCAAGGCGACGCTGCCCGAGCTTCCAGATCAAAAGAAAGCGCGCTTCCAGGCGCAATATGGGATTTCCCCAGAGGTTGCCGATGTGCTCGTGGCCGAACGCGAGCATGCGGAGTTCTTCGAGGAGGGTGCCAAAGGCCACGACGCCAAGGCCATCGCAAACTGGATCACCGGCGATCTGTTCGGCGCGTTGCATCGTACCGGCAAGTCAATTGCCGAGGCACCGATCAAGGCGCAGAGCCTGGGTCGCCTTGTGGACCTGATTTCCGACGGAACGATCTCCGGCCGCATCGCCAAGGACGTGTTCGACGTCATGTTCGACACTGGGCGTGAGGCCACCGACATCATCGCGGAAAGGGGGTTGAAGCAGGTGACCGACACCGGCGCGATCGAGGCCGTAGTGGATCAAGTGCTTGCTGCCAATCCGAAACAGGCCGAGCAATTCAGATCGGGCGACCAGAAGGTGGTCGGTTGGCTCGTGGGCCAGGTGATGAAGGCCTCGGGCGGCAAGGCGAACCCGAAACTCGTCAACGAAATCCTGCGCAAGAAAGCTGGCGCCTAAGCTATCATCGGCCCTAACCACAAAAGGGGACGGGGCGGCCGATGGCGACCAACACCAACACGCTGATCGAGCGCGCGCGGGATATCGCTGTCGGCGTGCGCGCGTGTGCCGACCAAGCCGAGACCGAGCGGAAGGTCCCCGCCCACTCGATCGACGAGCTGCGCAAGGCCGGGCTGTTTCGCCTGTTTCAACCGGCGCGCGTCGGCGGCTTCGAGCTCGGGTACGAAACCTACACGCCATCGGTGATCGAGGTGGCCAAGGCCTGCGGCTCGACCGGCTGGGTCTACAGCGTGCTCACTATGCACGCTTGGCAGCTCGCGCTGTTCCCGCCGGCGGCGCAGAATGACGTGTGGGGCGAGAACCCTGAGGCGCTGATCTCGTCGTCCTACGCGCCGACCGGCAGAGCCACGCGTGCGAAAGGCGGTTTCGAGCTATCGGGACGATGGAGCTTCGTTTCCGGCTGCGACCACACACAGTGGACGATCGTCGGTGGCCAGGCACCGCTCACGGACGGCGGCGCGCCCGAGTTTTGCTTTTTCTTGGTCCCGCGTGCGGACTATCGCATCGACGACGATTGGCATGTGGTCGGGCTCACCGCGACCGGATCGAAGACCGTCGTGCTCGAGGGCGTCTTCGTGCCGGCACATCGCATCTTCACCGGTCGCGCGGCCATGACCTCGGCACCACCGGGCGTGGAGGTGAACAAGGCGCCGATCTACCGCGTGCCGTTCATGACCGGCACCGGGCATTGCACGAGCATTCCGGCGGTAGGAATCGCAGAGGGCGCTTACCAGGACTACGTTGACGAGGTGAGCGGACGGGACACGCGCGGCGGGCTTACGGGGGCACCGAAGCGGGTGCGTGAGTTCCCGACCATTCAGATGCGGGTGGCGGAGGCAGGCGCGCTGATCGACGCGGCGCGCCGGCTCGTGACCGCGGATTCGGCCGATTTATTGGCGGCTGCGGCGGTCGGCGAGATTCCGATAGATTTGCGCCAGCGGGCGCGGCGCGACTTTTCCTTCGCTTCGCGGCTTGGCGCCTGGGCCGTCGATCTGCTGTTCGAGTCGGAGGGCGGCTCCGGGCTTTACCAGCGCAACCGGATCCAGCGTGCCTGGCGTGACATCCACGCCGCCGGCATGCATATCGGCCAGAACTGGGATCGCAGCGCTACCCAGTACGGCCGCTATGCGTTGGGCCTCGATCCCGCCGGCTAGCTCATCCACCCATCGCGCGCACGGCGAAGGCGCTGAGGAAGATCCACACCATCACAACGACGCCGAGCCCGAGATAGAAATCCGTGACGGCTTTGCGCATGTTGTCCTCCCGACACTTGACGATATCAAGATGTGCCGCCGCCGAGGAATTACAGGTGACGACAATCACAAACACCGCTGATTTTGTGCAACCCTGAAAGGCCATCCCCTCCCGCGAGGGAGGGGATGGTCTCAATCCGGCGGAGGGAGGAGCTTCGTCGGCCAACCCATTCGACCGGTGCCGTCCCGTGGAGGGGGGAGGGTCAGGACGGCTGAGGTCTTAAGGGCTTTAGCCCGCGGTAACGCTGCCGGCGACGGCGAGCACGTAAATCCCGCCGAGAACCACGAGAACCGCGCCGAAGCACACAGCCCTGATCATCTTGCGCAAAAACGTTCTCCCCGTAGCGGTGGCGAATGTTTACCAGCGACTCGGAGAAGGTCTCGTGACAAGGGTCACAGACTTTGCAGATTTTCGCGCCGGATCGGGCTAGGCTAGGCACGAAGCGCCGGATCGGGCGCCACAAAATGGTTAAGCGGGAGCGGCGATGATAGACCTGTATTCCTGGCCCACGCCCAACGGACACAAAATCCATATCATGTTGGAGGAGTGCGGCTTGCCCTACAAGGTGCACGCTATCAACATCGGTGAGGGTGATCAGTTCAAGCCCGAGTTCCTGAAGATCAGCCCGAACAACAAGATACCAGCCATGATCGATCACGATGGGCCGGGCGGAAAGGACTACGCGCTGGCTGAAACCGGCGCGATGCTGTGCTACCTCGCCTGGAAGACCGGCAAGTTCCTGCCGCGTCAAGACGCCGATCCCGCGGGCCATTTCAGGGTCATGCAATGGCTGATGTTTCAGATCGCCCATATCGGGCCGATGCTGGGCCAGGTGCACCACTTCAAGAACTACGCGCCACAGCGTGTGCCCTTGGAGAAGGTGCAGTACGGCATCGATCGCTTCGTGAACGAAACCAACCGTCTAGCGGGCGTGATGGACCGCGAGCTCGCCAAGAGCGAATACATTGCGGGCAACGAGTTCACGATTGCCGACATCGCGATCTGGCCTTGGGTGCACAACCCTGCGAACGAAGGCATCGAGGTCGCCAACTTCAAGAATCTCGAGCGCTGGATCGCCAAGATCCGGGAGCGGCCCGGCGTGCAGCGAGGCATGGAAGTGCTGAAGGAGCATCGCCGCGTACCCGGGCGGCCTTATCACAACGACAAGAGCTGGGAAATCCTCTACGGCAAGACGCAGGTCCAAGGCGGCCCTGCCGTGCCGGCGCGTGAGGGGGCCAAGACGTGATCGACCTCTACACTTGGAACACGTCCAACGGAAAGAAGCCGCAAATCTTCCTCGAAGAGGTTAGCGCGAAATACAACATGCATCCGGTGAACATCCAAAAGGATGAGCAGTTCACGCCGGCCTACATCAAGATCAATCCGAACTCGAAGATCCCCGCGATCGTCGATTCCGACGGGCCGGGCGGCAAGCCGCTCACGCTTTTCGAGTCGGGCGCGATCCTGATGTATCTGGGTGAGAAGTTCGGCCGCTTCTTTCCGCAGGAGCCGCACAAGAAATGGGAAACCGTGCAGTGGCTCATGTTCCAGATGGGTGGCGTCGGACCGATGTTCGGCCAGGCGCACCACTTCCGCCGCCAGGCCAAGGAGCAGCTTCCTTACGCGATCGACCGTTACACGAAGGAGACGCGGCGCCTATGGGGGGTACTCGACGCCAGGCTCAAGGATAACGAATGGCTCGCGGCCGGCGAATACACCATCGCCGACATGGCCTGCTATCCCTGGTGCCAGCGGCACGACTGGCAAGGTGTGAGCCTGGACGAGTTCCCGAACGCCAAGCGCTGGTATCTCGCCATCGACGCACGGCCCGCCGTAAAGCGCGGCGTGAACCCGGACTACGCCAAAGCGGCGGCTTGAGTCGGTTCGACGTGCGGCTGCGCGGCCGCCGGTGCGCGCCTATGTTGCGCGATGCACGCCGACTTGAGCTGCAACAGCTCATTGCGCGCGATTTCCAGCCTGGCGCGCTCGCGCGCGTCCTCGCGGTCTGTTACCTCGATGGTGCTGAGCTTGATCTCGACGAGATCGATCAGGGTTTCGATGGAGCGTTTGGAGACCTTCATGGCAGTAGTTCCCTCTCGTGCATCAGGCCTACTTGGCCGGCGCAACGAGGGTCGCCCCAGCAGTCTTAATGTCACGTGAAAACTCATGCTTAAGGAGTGGATAATATGGCGCGCCTGAAGCCCGTCTCGAACGACCCCAGCCAGCTCACCCCGGCGCAGCGTCGCGTGTTCGACGCGATCGCGTCAGGCCCACGCAAGCAGGTGCGCGGGCCGTTCCCCTACCTGCTAAACAGCCCAGAGGCATGTGACTGCATCCAGCGCTTGGGCGGGTATCTCCGCTATAATGCGCCGGTTTCGGGCCGCTTTGGCGAGTTGATCGTGCTCGTCACTGCGCGCTACTGGGATTGCCACTACGAATGGTCGATCCACGTCGAGCTGGCACGCAAGGAAGGTGTACCGGAGAACGTGATCGCGGAGATTCGCGACGGCAAGCGGCCGTCTTCCGATGCGGACGCGGCGCTGATACACGACGTGGCCCACGCGCTCTACGAGAACTACAAAATCCCCCAGGACCTCTACGACAAGGCAGTGGCGCGGCTGGGCGAACCGGCGCTGCTCGATATGGTCGTGATGATCGGCTACTACGCCATGTTGGCGCAGGTCTTCGCTGCTTTCGAGGTAATGCCGGCAGCGAGCGCGGAGAAGCTGCCGGCATAGTATGTGGTCGCGGCGATCAGGCAGCGCGCTGGGAGGAGATGAGGATCAGCGTGCGAGTTCGGGCGCGCGCTTGATTGCTAGCTTCGTCTCGGTCTCGCGGCTCCACTCGTCGAAGGTAGAGTAGGTGGGCTTGTCGCGGATCAATTCCTGGGTGCGGCGCATGATCTCGTCCTCGGGCAATGCCATGTCGATCGGCACGCCGAAGGGCTGCGCCACGTGCCAGGGTGTGTCGCAATAGACCTCGGTGCGGTTATTCTCCGGATCCTGGAAATAGATGCTCCAGGCATTGCCGTGAGTGATGCCCTGGACGTTCGTCACGGGCTCCGACTGTAGAGCCTTGTAATAGGCTCGTACGCTGGCGAGCTTGTCGGTCTTGAACGAAATCTGTTGAATCGGGTTGAAAGCCAGCTCCGCTGGGCGGCCTTCGGCCATCACGATCTGATGATGCGCGCCGGGGTCGAGTGTCAGGAATGCGATCGGGCTGCCCCGCGTCACGCCCCGGTCCGATACGATAAAGCCGAATACACGCGTGTAAAACGCTACCATCTTGTCGAGGTCGTGCACCCACAGCCCCATGTGGGTCAGGCGCACGGGGGGAAGCTCGGCCATGTCGTCCTCCGTCGCTCGTTTCAGGGGATGAGGATAGTCGATCCCGTGGTCTTGCGCGATTCCAGGTCGCGGTGAGCCTGGGCGGCATCGGCGAGCTTGTAGCTCTGGCCGATGGCGATCTTCACCGTGCCGGCCCGTACCACGGCGAATAGATCATTGGCGGTCTCCTCTAGCTCGGCGCGCGTCGCCGTGTAGTGTGGCAGGCCCGGATAGGTGAGATGCAATGAGCCAAGCAGGTTGAGGCGCCGGGGCGCGATCGGCTCGGGCTCCCCGGAGGAGGTGCCGTAGACGATCAACGAGCCCCTCGGACGCAGCGATAGCAATGAGCCTTCGAAGGTATCGCGGCCGACGGAGTCGTAGACCACATCGACGCCGCGCCCACCGGTGATCTCGCGCACGCGCGGCGCAAAATCGTCGCCACGCGTAATCAGCACGTGATCGCAGCCATGCGTGCGGGCCGTCGCCACCTTTGCTTCGCTGCCGACGGTGCCAATGATCTTAGCGCCGAGATGCTTCGCCCATTGGGTAAGGATCAGCCCGACGCCGCCGGCGGCCGCGTGCACCAGAATGGTTTCGCCTCGCTGGAGCTTGTAGGTCGCGAACAATAGGTAGCGCGCCGTCATGCCACGCACCATCATCGCGGCTGCGGTGCGTGCATCGATATCGCCGGGTAGAACGACGCAGCGTTCCGCCGGTACGACACGGTGCTGGGCGTAGGCGTTATCCGACCCACCGGCGCAGGCGACGCGGTCGCCCTGGCTCACGGCGGTGATACCGGGGCCGACCAGTTCGACCATGCCGGCGCCCTCGAAGCCGAGCGAGGACGGCAATGGCGGGCCGGCGTAGATTCCCTTGCGCACGTAAATATCGCGGTAATTGACGCCGATAGCTTCCTGACGGATCAGCACTTCCCCGGGATCCGGTGCGGGAATCGGTACATCCTCGAGGCGCATGACCTCGGGTCCGCCATGGGCGTGAATGCGAATGGCTTGGCTCACCGGCCGATTTTGGCGTCCGTTAAGATTTCGTCAACCAGTACGAGCTAGCCTCGGTCACATGGTGACGGGTCAATTCCATCGGCGGTTGAGCGACAAGATCCTCGCGGCGTTCGGCCAAGCCAACGCGGCCGGCGAGGCCGAGATCGCGCGACGCCTACGCGAGGCGCTTGACCTCGCCGAGGGGCGCGACCGAGCGCGCACGGCTCGCTTCGCCGAGCGACGACACCGCGAGGGCAATGGCGACCGCGCCAAATGGGCGATCTTCGTGGGGGCACGTAATGCCTATAGGGCCGCCTGCGAGCACGGCGGCGATGACGAGGCGCTCAGCCGCGCCATCGACCGTATGAAGGATGCCTATCGCAGCTGGAGCATGTCCTAGGCGGCGTTGACCGCCGCGCTGCGCGCCGCTAGAACGGCCGGACGCCCGCGGAGAGGTGGCCGAGCGGCTGAAGGCGGCGGTTTGCTAAACCGTTAAACGGGGTAAACTCGTTTCGGGGGTTCGAATCCCCCCCTCTCCGCCATTTCGATAGTGTAGCAGGCTATTTCAGGCATGTGATCGGCGAGACAAGCGCGATGAAGTCGTCGCTTTTGCGAATACCCTGCTAACCGAATTCGTGGCTGCGACCGGCGATTTCCAGTTCTGCCCCTCGGCAACTCCTCCGAGACTGAAGCCGCCATATGTGCCGATACTCCGCTAGACTGAAGAAATGGCGGGCACGATCTTACGTCAGAGCGACGATGCGAACCTTCACGAAAGGCGCATGACGACTCGTGTGGCGAGGGAATGGGTGGGGATCAAACGTCAAAACCCCTACCCGTCGATAAATCACCTGAATCCGACAACGTTCTCGGCAAACTGGGATTGGTGCATCCTCGCGAGGTCCGTGTCCGACGACGTCACCCCTACCAAGGATAGTTTGGAATTCGAGTTCGTTGGCCGCAATTTTCATCACGACGCCCCGCTGTGCGTTGCCGGGACTCACCTCGCGTCGATACCGCACAGATCACGGCTCTACCTCGCGACGGATTTACTGCCGAAAATGTTCGAACAACAAACGGCGATCATTTTTCAGGGCATCCTGGCGTGGAGCAACGGTGGCACGATCCGCTTCCGAACCATCGCTCTTCCTTTTGGTGACATTGTGGGAAAGCTGAAATATGCCGTTGGCGCGTTCAGCCACATCCTCATCCAGGACTCACCCGCGCATCAGCTCGACGCGACCGAACTCTTTGCTTTCCGAGAAGGGGCATGGTTGCGCATCGAGCCCGACTCTGCCGATGACAAAACACCCCTCAACCGATCGTCGCCCCCCTGAGGGGTGGATCGGATGCTCATTCCTAAAACCAGCCCCCGGCTGGCGGTGGCTGGCGACAACTACTGATTTTGAGTCATGGAGGCCGCACTGGGTTGCCATCGTGCGCGGCCCACCACGTCGCCTTCATCCGGCCGGAAAAACGGCCGGCGCTCAGACCGAATCTTTAAGTTCCTTGGCGGCGCGGAATGCCACCTTGCGGCTGGCCTTGATCTTGATCGCTTCTCCCGTGGCAGGATTGCGGCCCATCCGTGCAGCACGATGCCGAACCTGCAGGATGCCAAAACCGACGAGGCGGAGCCGATCGCCCTTCTTCAAGTGTTTGGTGACGCTTGCAACAAAGCCATTAAGCAGGCTCTCGGCGTCCTTCTTGGTCAGATCGTGCGCTTGCGCCAGTTCCGCTGCCAGCTGCTTGAGGGAAACGGTCGTTTGCTTCGTTGATGCAGTTCGTGATGCCACCATAGTTCTCCCGAAAAAGTTGGCGGATAGAACACGTTGTAGCGAGAATCAGCAACGCTTCGCATTCTATCGACGGAAGCGGGCCCGCCATCCAGCGAATTCCTTGGCAATACGCGCGTACCCCGGTTGTAAAATCGGACGAGCAGCACGTTCGTGCGAAGCCGGGTCGGGGAAGGATCGGAACAGTAACCGGGCGGATCGCTGCCTCGGGATAAGGGTAAGCGCAAGGACCATCGCACCTAGAGCACGATCCACTTACGTTGATCCGTAGC
>Ga0210377_10003419_pt1 | contig 13688 bp, 12 predicted proteins | sample PLM4_65_b1redo_FD_155480 | JGI IMG/M metagenome (GOLD analysis project Ga0210377, IMG submission 155480) | Groundwater sediment microbial communities from an aquifer in East River, Colorado, USA - PLM4_65_b1 redo | ecosystem: Environmental > Terrestrial > Soil > Riparian zone | place: USA: East...
CGGTGCTGACGGAGAAGGCCGCCGTCGCGGTCGAATCGCTCGACTATCCCGCCCTGATGCTGGGCGGCGGCGTCGCCTGCAACCGGGCCCTGCAGCAGGCGGCCCAGCGGCGGCTCCGGGGCCGGCGCGTGATGGTCGCCTCGAACCGGCTCAACACCGACAATGCCGCGATGATCGGCGCCGCCGGTCTCTTCCGGCTGGGCCGGGGCGAACGGAGCGGACTCGACCTGGAGCCCCGGGCCGACCTACCTTTCCCCGGCCTCGAGGCCGGCACCCTTCTGCTCGGAAGCCCCCGATGACGATCTACCCCTTCATCCTGAAGCTCGGTCCCCTGGAGATCACCGGCTACGGGATCATGATGATGGTCGGGTTCCTGATGGGCGGCTGGCTCATCACCATGGAACTCAAGCGTCGCGGGCTGTACGAGGAGTACGCGGCCGACATCACCGTCGCCGCGGTCGTGGGCGGCATCCTCGGGGCGAAATTGTGGTACGTGGTGCTCAACGGTGGCCCGCTCTTTTCCCGGGGCGGACTCGTCTGGTACGGCGGGTTCATCGGAGGAGCGCTGGCGGTGATTCTGAACGGGTGGCGGCTCAAGGTGCCGCTCCGCTGGACCCTGCACCTCACCGCCCCCGCGCTGGCGGCAGCTTACGCGCTGGGCCGCATTGGCTGCTTCATCGTGAATGACGACTACGGCCATCCCACCGACCTCCCCTGGGGCGTCAAGTTCCCTCAGGGCCTCCCCCCTTCAACCGCCCAGCAGATGCAGGAGACGTTCGGCATCGCGGTCCCGGCCGGCACCGATCCGAACACGGTGCTCGCCGTGCACCCGACCCAGCTCTACGAAGCCGTCCTCATGCTCGGCGCGTTCGCGCTCCTCTGGCGGCTCAGGAAGTCGACTCGGCCGATCGGCTGGCTGTTCGGCGTGTACCTCCTGCTGGCCGGTGTGGAGCGTTTCCTGATCGAGATCGTCCGGGCCAAGGACGACCGGATTCTCGGCCCCCTCTCGATCGCGCAGCTGACGAGCATCGGGCTCGTGCTCCTCGGTGCCGTGATGGTCACGCGCATGCGGGCGCAGGATGGCGCGGTGCTTGATACAGGACCCTACCTGGCGACCAAACCAGCCTGATTCCAGCCCTTACCGGCACATTGTGCCGGTAATTCTTGCCGTACCCGGCAACTATTTCCTACCAGAGAAATCGTGATCAGCAGTAAGTCATTTTTCTACAATGGCTTACAAGCATCTTCATACTGGCACACAACGTGATGTGGAAGGGCCGGTAGTGCCGAGGTACGGCCACGAGAAAGTGGTAGGTCGAAGAAGAGTGGGGCGGGCATCTCCGCTCGTCCCGACAAAACTCAGGGGGCGATCTACCACCTCCCAGTCACGGCCGGATCATCGGCCGACGCATGGCGGCAGGTCGAAGAAGAGTGGAGCGGACACTCCCGTTCGTTCCGTCCAAACTCAGGGGGCGACCTGTCGTGCTGATACAAACGCCTGCCATATGGCAGGCGTTTGTGTTTCCCATTGGCCCCACCGGCGCTCTCACGACGCTCGGGGAGCCCCCTTCCGCACCAGCCCGCGCAGCCGCTCGACCTCCGAGCGGAGTTCCGCCAGATCCGCCTCCATGCGATCGAGGGAGCGGAGGATATCGGTTTCCCCCGCGAACGGGCGATCGACCGGGCCGCCTTCGACCGCCACCGCCGATGGCGCCGGCCCGGCGAGCTCCGGCAGCATGACGTTGGTGACCTTGAGGCGGCGCGGTTCGAGCACGAATGTCCACACGAGCCCGGCCACCAGGAAGAACACGAGCAGGGCCTGCAGCGCCAGCGACTCCAGCGTCGGATAGATGCCGAGCGCGGGGATCCGCGGCGCCCAGGGCAGGACCGTGGTTCCGATGATGCCCCCCTCCTGCAGCTCGGCCACTCCCTTCCCCGCGAAGACGAACGCCATGTAGTACAGGAATGCGCTGGTGATGCCGAAGAAGGGCTTGAGCGGGATCTTCACGCCGTAACGATTGATCGCGAAATAGACCACGCTGAGCCCCACGGCGCCGACCGCCATGCCGAGGAACACCGGGAGCGCGCTTCCGGCCCCGGCCAGGAAGAGCGCCTTGTAGAAGAGCACCGTCTCGAAGCCCTCGCGGTACACCGCCAGGAACGCGACCGAGGCCAGCGCCAGCGCCGACCCGCTGGATACCGCGTCCTGCACCCGGCCCTTCACGAACCGGTTCCACTTGGCCACTTCCATCTTCGACAACAGCCAGTAGCTCACGTAGAACAGCATCGCCGTCGCCACCAGCATCACGGCGCCTTCCAGCGTCTCCTGGCGGGCCCGGCTGACCTGGAAGATCGTCTCCAGCAGCACCGCGGTGAGCAGGCTCGCTCCGATTGCGGCGCCCACTCCAACGTGGATATCGCGCCGGCGGCGGCCGGCGCCGGTCTTGGCCAGGAAGGCCATGAGCGCACCCACCACCAGGATCGCCTCGAGGCCCTCGCGCAGCAGCAGGATCAGCGACTGGGTGAAGAGATTGAGCGGGGAGAGCCGGTCGCTCACCGTGCGCTCGGCGTTCTCGAGGTCGCTCAGCAACTGAGTGTGGATCGCGCGGAGCTCGGCGTCGGTGGCGCCGCCGGCGGCGCGGGTCCGGAGGTTGGCAAAGCCGGCCTCGAGCGCGCCGGCCAGCCCCGCATTCTTGGCTCGTACCCCGCGCTCCACCCGTTCGAACGTCATGTAGGCATCGAACGCCGTGGCACTGGCATCCTCGCCCCGACCAGTCCCGGCCATAACAAGTACCGAGTCGAGCTGCCGCCGGACTTCGGCGAACACCGGGCCGGTGGCCTCGCCCGATTGAGTGGCCGCGCCCGCGGCGCGGACCGCGGCGACCCGCGACCGGACATCGGGGCCGGCCGGGTCGGCGCCGGGAACCAGGGTCGCGGCCAGCGCGCTGTCACTCAGCCGGGCGGTGGTGGCGAAGTCACTCAGGGAGACGGGAACCTCGCCTCGCGCGTTCGGAAGCCGGAGGGTCGAGGCGTAGCTCGCGACCGCCCAGCGCTCCTCCGCCGTCAGCCTGCTCTCATAGGCCGGCATGGCGGTGCCCGCCACGCCGATGGTGACGCGGCGATAGAAGTCGAGCGGTGAGGCTGTGGCGAGTCTCCGGAAATCGGTGAGATCCGCGGGCACCGGTGCAAGGCCGGCGGCCGCGGCGCCGTCGCCTCGGCCAATCGAGCCATGACAGGCGGCGCACTGGGTCTGATACACCCGCTCGCCCAGGGCCATTGGGGGAGCGGTCACCGGTATCTCTTCGAGCGAGATCGCGAACTTCCGGGCCAGTGCGCTGGAAAAAGCCCTGGCCCGGAGCGTCACCGAATCGGGCGGCGCGGTCCGGGCCATCATGGCCACGAGCGAGTCGATCGAGCCGAGCACGCCGCTCCCGACGTCGGGAGGCAACAGGCCTGCACTCCGGCGCGCTTCCTGGAGGAAGAGCTTCGCTTCGGCCACCTCCTCGGCAGCAACGATCCTTCCGCCCACGATGCCGATCGCGTACTCCTCCGCAGCGAGCGAGGCAGAGGTGGCGATTCGACGGATGGTGGTGGCCTGCTGCGCCTGAATTGGCACCGCCGGAGCGTTACCCAGGAGCGCAACACCAAGGTGTGCCGCAGAGATGAGAAGCATTCTCAACCGAAGTTTGAGCTTGCCGACAAACTACGGGCAAATAGTCGGAATTGGAAGACCGTTCCCCGTCCCGGGTTCCGAGTAGGCGCTCGCACAGCTGGGCGGCGCTACACTCGGAACTCGGAACTCGGAACTCGGAACTCGGAACTCGGAACTCGGAACTCGGAACTCGGAACTCGGAACTCGGAACTAGTTTCCAGCATGACCTCAACGACCAATACCGCAACCATCCCGGCCATCGATCCCTCGACCGGGAACACCTTCGCCGAGACCCCGGTCACCCCGGTCGGCGCCCTGCCGGAAATGGTGCAGAGAGCGCGCTCGGCCCAGCGCTCCTGGGCGGCGTTGCCGCTCTCGGAGCGGCGTCGGGTGATCGCCCGGTTCCAGCGGCTCTTCTACGAGCGCCGCCGCGAGGCGGCGGAGCTGGTAGCGCGGGAAAACGGGAAGCCGGTGGCCGAAGCGCTTCTGACCGATGTCGCCGTCACGCTGGACATGGCCCGGTACTATCTCGCCCATGCGAAGAGGATCCTCCGCCCCCGCCGGATTACCCACGGCAACCTCGCCTTCATCGGCAGGCGCGGCCGGCTGCACTGGGAGCCTCTCGGCGTCATCGCGATCATCTCGCCCTGGAACTACCCGCTGTTGCTCCCGTTCGGCGAGCTGATCCCGGCACTGCTCGCCGGCAACGCCGTGATCCTCAAGCCCAGCGAGTTCACCACCCGCACTGCCCTCTTCGCCGTGGACCTGTTGCACCAGGCCGGGCTCCCGGCCGACCTCTGCCAGCTGGCGATCGGCACGGGTGAGGTCGGCGCGGCGCTCCTCGACGCGGGGCCGGCCAAGCTCTTCTTCACCGGCAGCGTTCGCACCGGGCGCAAGGTTGCCCGGGCCGCGGCCGAACGGATGATTCCGGTCAACCTGGAGCTGGGTGGAAGCGATCCCGCCCTGGTGCTCGCGGATGCTGATCTGGACCGCGCCGCCAGCGGGACAATCTGGGCCCGATTCACCAACGGCGGGCAGACCTGCGTCGCCGCCAAGCGACTGATTGTCGAGGCGCCGGTGTACGAGCGTTTCGTGGAGACACTGGTCGGCAAGGTCCGCGGCCTGCAGGTCGGGCCGGGGCTCGAGAGTGGCGTCGACATGGGACCGATGATCCGGGAATCCCAGGTGCGGGATCTGGAACGGCAACTGGCGGCTACCGTGGCACGCGGCGCCCGGGTGCTCACAGGAGGCCGCCGGCGGCCCGATCTGGGACCGACATTCTTCGAGCCGACGGTGGTTACCCAGGTCCCGCTCGACTCCCCGCTCTGGCGCGAGGAGGTGTTCGGCCCGGTGCTCCCGGTGGTTTCGGCCGACAACGTGGAAGACGCGATTCGTATCGCGAACGACTCCAGCTTCGGACTCGGCGGGAGTGTCTGGACTGGAAACCGCGCCCGGGGGGAGGCAATCGCCCGGCGGATCGAGTCCGGGGCGGTGCTGGTAAATGACGCTACTTCGTATGTGGGAGCAGCCGAGGTTCCGCATGGAGGCCTGAAGGACTCGGGAATCGGACGGACCCATGGCGAGTCCGGGATGCTGGAGACCTGCCGCGCCCGTTTCATCGGAAGCGACCGGCTCGACTGGATGCCCAAGCCCTGGTGGTTCGGGTATCACGCGGACAGCATGGCCGCGCGGGATGCGTTCCTGCGGCTCGCCTTTGCACCGAGTCTGCTGGAACGATTGCAGGCGCTGCCGGCGGCGGTCGGGCTGCTGTTCAACAAGAGGCGGGTGTAGCGGACAGGCGGACAGGCGGACAGGCGGACAGGCGGAGCGAAGGTGGCTACACGCTTGATTGGCGTCCTTCAGGACGCGGATGCCGAGCAAGCACTTTAGTGCTTGACTTCAGGACAACCGCCACAGCGCCTGCGGTCGCATCGGAATGCGAGAGCGACAACTCGAACCTGAGCCCGTGCCGCTCGGCCAGCTCCCTGGCGAGGCCGGCCAGCACCAGGTAAGGCCGGCCTTCGGTTTCGCGCTCCACCTCGAGATCGTGCCAGCTCACCGAGCGGGCGCCGGGGAGAGCCTGCAGCGCCTTGTAGGCGGCCTCCTTGGCCGCAATCCGGGCGGCGAGGTGCATCGAGGGGCGAGCCCTCTGCTCGACGTAGGCCTGTTCCCGCGGGGTCAGGAAGCGGCGCAGCACCCGCTCGCCGAGCCGGTCCATCATCCGCTCGACCCGGGCGATGTCGACCAGGTCGATCCCTACCCCGATCAACTCCATCTGGCCCACAGTGCTTCGACCAGCCCCTTGAGCGGGCCGGGGACCGGGAGGTAGCCGCCGAGCACCAGGCCGATGTAGAGCGCCGTGGTGAACAGGGCGATCCCGGCGACTGCGAGCGGCCAGCGGGCCCGCCGCCAGCGCCGCAGATCTTCGACTTCCGATTCCCACGAGCGCCACTCCTTCTGGAGGGCCTCCTCCAGGGCGAGCCACGCCGCCTCCAGCCGGCGCGCCGCCGCGGTGAGGGCGTCCTGCCACGCCGCCACCGCCCCGGCGGGGGCGCGGTCGCTCCGGGCGAGATGCGCCGCCTGATCCAGCGCGATGAGCGCCTGTTGCAGCGGCGCGGAGCCGTAGGCCAGGCGGGCCGCAAGGGCGCGGACCTCAACGGGATCGAGCGCGAGACCCGCGGTCCGGCGCGCGGGAAGCCGGACCTCCTTCGCCGCCGCGATCATGCGGTCGCTGATGGTTGCGCCGGCGCGCTGCGCCACCTCCTGCACCGCCCTGGCCCACACTCCTTCCCAGGCCTCGCGATTCACCGTGGCGAAGGCCAGCTCCCGATCGCCTTCACGGGCCCAGCGACGGGCGTCGGCCAGCAGCTCGAACAGCTGAGTGACGAGCGTGATCCGGATATCATCGAGCCGGATCCAGTGCTGGGGGGTGCCCGGCGCCGGTGGCGGCGGCGCCACCAGCCGACCGAGTGCCGGCCCAAGCTCCGGAATGACGAGGGTGGTGCCGGCCACCGATGTCACCGGTCGGCCCAGGTGGGAACCGCACCTGCCAGCCGATCCTCGGCGAGAATGCCCGGCTGACCGGTGCGCTCTTCGAAGCGCCGGCTGAAGCTCGCGAGCGACTCGGCGACGCAACTCGCGCGGGCCAGCCCGCTGATTCCGATGAGCCGTTCGATCCCCTCGGGAGTACCTTCGATCTCCACCAGGATGTCCATGCGGGGGAACCACTCGATGCGCGCGATGGTCCCGTCGAGTTCGTAGACCTCCACGTAGCGGTCGATCGACTCGACCACCGTGTAGCCGAGCGCCTCGAGGAGTGCGAGTGTCGCGGCCCCGTCACCGACGGTGAACTCGACCTCTTCGCGCTGTTTGTAACCGGCCGGGTTTACCGTCGTCTTCCCCTTCCACGCGGCCTCGGCCAGTGGATGGCCCCCCTCGTCGCCCACCCAGAGCCGGACCCGCAGCACCTCATCCTTAAGGGAAAGCTCACCGGCCTTGTCCAGCCGGCGATCGCGCATCATCCCGTGAAAGCGGAGCACGGCGCCGGCGTCATCGAGCGCCTGCCGCAGCGCGGCCGCATCGGGAACGACGGATTTCAGTTCGATTTCACTCGCCAAGGATGGCCTCGATTACGCGGGAAGTGTCGCTCAGATCGGGAAAGGCGGCGTGGGCGCCCGCGGCGGCGAGCAACTCGATGGAATAGGCTCCGGTCGCCACCCCGATGGCCCGGGCAGCGATCGCCTGGCCGCAGGTGACGTCGGCCGGTGTGTCGCCGATGATCACCACCTCACGGCCCCGCGGCTCGCGGCCGAAGTGCGGCTCCGCCCTTCGGGCGGCGATGGCAGGCAGATCGGGCCGGTGGGCTGAATCGGAGCCATAGGCGCCCACCTGGAAACGGGAGGGGTGGATGCCCGCGGCCGACAGCTTCAGCGCGGCACCCTGCGCCATGTTGCCGGTGAGGAGCCCCAGCACCACCTCTTCCACCGCCTCCAGCTCCTCGAGGAGCGCATGGATCCCCGGCATCACGGTGGTGGTGGTCCGGGGGTGTCGCAGCTCGTCCTCCAGCAGGTGGACATAGCGCTGGCAGATGGTGTCGATGAAGACCGCATCCTCCGCGCCGGGATGCCGGGCCACCTCGAGCAGCTCGCGCACGATCTGGGGATCGGTCTTGCCGTCGAAGCGAACCCGGTCGAAGTCGCCCGGGTCGGTCACCTCATCCAGCAATGCGGTCGTCAGCGCCCGTCGCCCCGCGCCCGCGGTGAGGAGCAGGGTGCCGTCGATGTCGAACAGGACGAGAGTAGCCACTACTCCACCCTCCGTATCCCCACCAGCTGGGTCCGCAGCACCATCGCGCGGGTGCCGGGGCCCCACGGCTCCATGACCAGCCCGCCGCAGGCGACCGTCGAATGGACCAGGGTGTCCGCCGGGCCCGCCAGCGCGACGTGGGTGATCCGGTCTCCCCGCTCGGCGAAGAAGAGCAGATCGCCCTGGCGTTCGTCTCCCGGCGCCACCGCCTGGCCCGAGGAGATCTGCTGCGAGGCATCCCGGGGCAGCGCGATGCCGCGGGCGAGGAACGTGGTCTGGACCAGTCCCGAGCAGTCCACGCCCCAGGGGGTGAGTCCGCCCCATTGATAGGGCGTCCCGCCATAGGCCCGGAGGGCCCAGAGATCGGGAGTGACCACGCGCGCCCGCGCGACGACCCGTTCGTACGGCAACACGCTTCCGGCGATCACGGTACCCTGCGCGCCGTTCGGCAGGTCGATGCGGGGAGCGGCCAGGCCCACGCGGGCCCGGAGCGGAAGCCGGACGATCACGCCGTCATCGGTCCGGACCACCGCGCCCTCGCTCCATCCCCCCGCGGTCTCCTTCCAGCCGCGGGCAATCTCGTGATCGGTTTCGAGGGCGTAGCCGGCATGCACCCACCCCTCGTAGCGATCGACCTCGAGCCGGACCCGGCGCCAGTCGCCCTGACTCTCGAGGACCCGCGCCGTCTCACCCAGGACCAGCTGGGAAACCTGCTCCGACCGGAGATTGGGCTCCCGCTTCACCGGGGTGACCCCGGCCCGTCCCACCAGGGAAGTGGTCGTCACTTGGCCTGACACTCCTTGCAGCGGACCACACCCTGGTTGGTGCACATGACGCAGATGAAGGTGCCGCACAGCTCGCAGGGGTATCCCTCCGAGGCGCGCTCCTCGCGGCCGCAGGCGCGGCAGATCATGGCGTCGTGTTCTTTGATTTCCGGTTTCATACCAACCTCCGTCAAGAGGCTATGGGCTATGGGCTATGGGCCATGGGCTATGGGCTATGGGCTATGGGCTATGGGCTACCCAAGGTCGCACTGGCTGCCCGGCCCGCTCCAGATCCTCTTAGCCCATAGCCCATAGCCCATAGCCATCTCGGAGCCGTCCCTAAAGCTGAATTGCGTAACGCTTGATCTTGTTGATCAGCGTGGCGCGGGAGATGCCCAGCTCCTGTGCCGCGCGAGTCCGGTTCCCGGTATGGTGACGCAGGGTCCGTTCGATATGGGCCCGCTCCAGTTCGTCCAGCGTCATCGGCGTGTGACGCCGGTCGCCCGGACCGGGACGGGCCCGGAATTCACCGGGAAGATGTTCGACGCCGACCGCCGGCTGTCCCCGCGCCAGGATCAGGGCCCGCTCCAGGACGTTGCGCATCTCCCGAACGTTACCCGGCCAGGAGTGCAGCAGCAGCCGTTCGAGCGATTCGGGGCCGACCGCCGCGGGTGCGCCGGAGACTTCACGCTGCAGTTCGTTCACCAGCGAGAGCAGCACCGAAAGCCGGTCTTCCCGGGGACGATCGCGGAGCGGCGGGAGGGTCAGGGGCGTGACATTGAGCCGGTACGCCAGATCTTCCCGGAAGCTCCCCGCGTCGACCAGCGCCCCGAGATCATGGGCCGTGGCGGCGATGACCCGGACATCGCTGGCGAGTTCCTTGGTGCCGCCGACCCGCCGGAAAGTGCGGGTCTCCAGGAGTCGAAGCAGGCGCGGCTGCAGCTCGGCCGGCAGGTCGGCCACCTCCTCGAGGAACATGGTTCCGCCGGCGGCGATCTCCACCATTCCCGGCCGCCGCTCGCGCCCTTCCTGTTCGGAGGCGCGTTCCATCCCGAAGAGGTCGGTATCGAGCGCAGCCGGACTCTGGCCGTAGCCGCTGACCTCGACGAATGGCCCGGCTCCGCGGGGGCTGAGCTGGTGGAGCATGCGGGCGAGCCATCCCTTCCCCACCCCGCTCTCGCCCTTGAGCAGCACCGGTGTCCGCTCGGCCAGCGCCACCAGCCCGGCCTGCTTGATCAGCTCCCGCATCGCGGGTGAGCTGCCCAGCGTTTCGAGCCCGGCTTCGCCGGGGGCGGTGCGGAGGAGGAGCAGCTCGTTGAGCCGGCGGAGGCGGACCTTGTCCGCCACCCGCGCCACCGCCGCCACGAGGTGCTCCAGGTCCATCGGCTTGGTGAGGAAATTCTCGGCCCCGAGCTGCATCGCCTGAACGGCGGTCGCCACATCGCCATGACCGGTCAGCAGGATCACTGCGGCGTTCCGTTCCTTGAACCGGGCCAGCGCCTGGAGGCCGTCCATCCCCGGCAGGTGCAGGTCGAGCACCACCACCTCGGGGCGGAGGCGGTCGTAGGCGGCCAGGCCGGCTTCGGCGTCGAGCTCGCGGGCCACCTCGTAGCCGGCCCGCTCGAAGACGGTACCGACCGCCCGGAGGATGTTTACGTCGTCATCGATCAGGAGTACCGAGTCAGGCATCGGTGGTCCTCGCGAGCCGGGTAGGGTCCCGTGGCAACTGGAACGTGAATCGGGCTCCGCCCTCCGGACGGTTCTCCCCGCGAATCTCCCCCCCGTGGGCGCGAATGATCCCGTGGGAGATGGAGAGACCCAGGCCGGTGCCCTGGCGATGGGATCGGGTGGTGAAGAACGGTTCGAAGATGCGGCTGAGCACATCGGGCGCAATGCCGGGTCCGGTATCGAGCACTTCGAGACCGACCCAGTCGGGTGTCGACCAGGTGCGGACCAGTCCATCGCGACGCTCGGATTCGCTCATGGCCTGGGTGGCGTTGACCAGCAGGTTGGTGATCACCTGCCGCACCTGGTCGGGATCGGCGACCAGCGCAGGCAGCGTCGGATCGAGGCCCAGGGTCCACACTACTCCGTGGGCGCTGAGGCCCGGGGTCGCGGCGAAGGTGTCGCGCACCAGCTGATTGACATTCACCTCGCGCCGCTCGAGGGGCCGGAGCCGGGCGAAGGTGAGCAGGTCGGTCACGATGCGGGCGGCCCGCATCGCTTCCCGCCGGATGGTCTCCAGCGCCTGGGAGATGTCGGCCGGAACCGCGCGGTCGAGGAGCAGCGCCTGGGCCATCGCGGCGATGCCGGCGAGCGGGTTGTTGAGCTCGTGCGCGGTGCCGGAGACCAGGGCGCCGAGCGCCGCCATCTTCTCGGAGTGGGTGAGCCGCTCGCGGAGCTCCACCTCGTCGGTCACGTCCCGGGCGATGGCGAGCACCGCGCTCCGCCCGCCATGCTCCTCCACCGGCACCGTCACCGCCGCCGCCTGCCGCACTCCGCCGCCGAGGCGGCGGAACTGAAACAGGAAGTCGCGCGGCTCACCCCGGAAGCACTTGGCCAGCTCCGCCTCGACCCGGGGCCAGTCGGCCGGCAGCACGAAGTCCTGCAGCCGCGAGGTGGGATCGGGACTGGTGATCCCCGCCAGCCGGAAGGCCGCGCGATTGGCGCCGATGAAGGCGCCTTCCCGGTCGAGGGTGAAGATCGCGAGGGGCGCCCGGTTGAACAGCGCCCGGTAGCGCCGCTCCGAACGGCGCAGCGCCTCCGAGGCCAGGCGCTCGCGGGTCACGTCGCGCGCGACCGCCACCACCCCGGCGGGGTGTCCCCGCTCCTCCAGGGGCGAGACCGACACGTCCGCGATGCGCATCCCCGCGTCCCGGCGGATCAGGGCCTCGTAGCGGCGGGAGCCGCCGGCCTCCGCTTCGCGGGGGGCGAACTCGCCCCGCTCGTCGGGGAGAAGCGCGGCGAGCGAGGCGCCCGTCAGCTCCACGGCGGGCATGCCGAACAGCTCGGTCGCCGCGGGATTGGCGAAGATGACCTTGCCGTCGGGGCCGGCCAGGACGATCGCGTCGTGCGCGGTCTCCACCAGCCGGCTGTAGCGGCTTTCGAGCCGGACGTAATGGGTGAGGTCGTCCACCGCGACGACGAACCCGCCGTCGGGACGGGGAGTCGCCGTCAGCACCACGTGCTGTCCCTGCCGCGCGTCGAGGAAGAGACTCACCCGCTGCCCCCGGCCGCCGGCCTGACGCAGCGGATCATCCTCCCCCGCGGGCCAGTCGCCGAAGAGCGTCTCGATGCCCCGCCCGGGCAGCTCGGTCACCGGCACGCCGCCGAGATCGGCCAGGAAGCGGTTGGCCCGCTCGATCCGGCCGGCGGAGTCCACCAGGGCCAGGCCGTTGCCGGTGCCGTCGAAGGCCGACTGCCACTCCCGCTTGACGCGCAGCACGGTGTCCAGCAGGCGGCGCATGCCGATGGCGAGCGCGGCCTGATCGGCAAAGGCGCCGGCCAGGAGGCGGTCATCGGGCTGGTACTCGTGCGGCTCGTTGTGATAGAAGGTGAGCCACCCGATCACCCGGCCGCCATAGGTCAGCGGCAGCGCCGCCACCCCGGCGAAGCCCTCGCCCCGCACCGCCTCGAGCAGGGGACTGGCGGTGTCGGCGCGCGCATCGAAGGAGAAGCGGGCTTCGCCCTGAAGCACCGTCCGGCTGTCGCCGACTTCCCGGAACCGGGCCCGCACAGTGTCCACGTAGGCGTCCGACAGCCCCAGCGCCACGACGGTCTCCAGCCCCGAGTCGTTCTCCGACAGCAGAAACACGCCGGCCCGCTGGGCCCCGAACACGCGCATGCCCTCCTCGGCCACCGCGCGCACCGTCCCGGCGGTGTCCTCGGTGTCGGTGAGCAGGTGGGCCACCCGCCCCAGCGCGGAGACGTGCGAATCCTTCATACCGCCCCCGGCCGGAGCACGCGGATGGCCCCGGCTACCACCTGGGCCGTGAAGGGGGTCTGGCCGTGCGGCTCACCGTCGAGCTGGACCGGCCGCGGCGTGGCGGATTCGACCGTGATCTCCCGCCCCCGGGCATAGGCCACCCGGCCGGGGGCGCCGGCGCCGGTGCCACCCTCGCGCAGCAATTCCCAGATGGCGCGGATGCTCTCCGTGAAGCTGTCGGCCCGGATGATGATCAGGTCGAGGAGGCCGTCATCGGGGGAGATCCCGCTCCTGAGCCGGACCCAGGGGGGAATGACCTCGCCGCAGTTGGCGACCAGGACCAGTGCCGCGAGCGCCTCGTACTCCGTGCCGTCGACCGTGATCGCGTGCTGCACGCTGCGCAGTTCGGGCAGGAGCCGGAGGGTGGTGGCCACGTAGGCGGCGAAGCGCCACCGCTGCTTGTCGGCGGTGCTGGTCTCCGCCATGACCCGCGCGTCGTACCCGGCGCCGCAGGCAACGGCGAAGTAGTGCTCGCCATCGGCGCGGCCCATCCGGCCCAGATCGAGCGGGGCCGCATGGCCTTTGATCAGTGCGCGCGCCGCCCGCACCGGGTGGGTCGGAATGCGGAGGTTGCCGGCCAGGAGGTTACCCGTCCCGCCGGGAATGACGCCGAGGGGGATCTCGGTCCCCACCAGCGCGGCTGCGGCCTGCATGGTGGTGCCGTCGCCGCCGAAGACGGTGACCAGGTCCACCTGTCCGGCCACGGCCTCTTCGGCGAAGCGGCGCGCGTCGCCGGGACCGCCGGTGGCCCGGAGCTCGACGCTCCATCCCGCGCGGCGGAAGGTCTCGGCCACCGCCTGGGCCGCGACCACATCGGTGCGGGCCGCCGCGGGGTTGGCGATCAGGACGGTGCGCCCCATGCTCAGTACTCCCGGTCCCACAGCAGGTCGAGACCGACCTGGTACTTGTGCACCGAGAGCGCCGGCTGGTTGAGCGCCACCTGGCAGGAATAGGCGGGCTCCACGCTGGTCTTCAGCCGGAT
>Ga0210377_10003420_pt1 | contig 13683 bp, 23 predicted proteins | sample PLM4_65_b1redo_FD_155480 | JGI IMG/M metagenome (GOLD analysis project Ga0210377, IMG submission 155480) | Groundwater sediment microbial communities from an aquifer in East River, Colorado, USA - PLM4_65_b1 redo | ecosystem: Environmental > Terrestrial > Soil > Riparian zone | place: USA: East...
AGGTTAGGCGAACAAAGGGGGGAGGATCTTCGCAAACTAAAAACGAAAAAAAAAAGGAGAAAAGGGAAGATGAAAAAAAATAGGTGGTTGGTTGGCTTGGCTTTAGTGGTTTTCGCTGCGGGTTGTGACTGGCCGATGGGCGAGAGAAAGACGGAAGTAAATGTCACCCAGACCGGGGGCGGGGGTACGTCGCAATCGGGGTCTGACGTTCGGATAGTGCCGCCTGAAACGGTGCCGGAAGTGACGACCAATTAAAGGGGGACCGCGTGCAAGGGTTACTGGAAGGGGCTGCCGGGTCCATGTGGGTGCAGGTTGCGGCGGGCGTACTGATTAAAACAGTTTACGACCGCTGGTTATCGCCTAAAAGCCGAACGCCGGAAAACACGTGCGACGAAAGACGGAAGGCCTGCCAAAGAGAATGGCGGGCCAAAGTGATTATGACGGCGGGGGATCTTAAGGCGTTTAAAGAGGCGGTGCGGCGGGGGATCCAGGAGCGGGGAAAGCGGCGACGTCGACAGGAAAGATACTTGAAGGTGATTTTGCTGTCACTCCAAGAGATCTGCCGAAGGCTGGAGCTTGATAAGGGGGAGATCGACGCGATTTTAAAGGACAGCCCGGACGAAGAAAGACCGGGCGAGGGGTGCCCCGCTGCGGATACCTGTTAAAAACGGCGGTTGGCTTTTCGCAATGCAGGGGGATCGATGCCGGAAAATCTTTGAAGCTAAGAGGGAATCAGGCCCCGGCAAAAGAGGCTGACAAAGTAGTGGTATCCGGGCAGGCGGCGAGCCTGGGCCCGGCGATTTTTTTGATAAGCATATTTCTGCTCAGGGGTGAGAAGCTTCCAGGCGGCGTTTGCTTCTCTTATTTTGGATTGCTGTATGAGCCGGGCCGGTGTTTTCTCCGGGACAATGTTCGGGTGCTGGGCCAGGGCTATTATCCCGTGCCAGCGCCGGAAGAAATAAACAGCGCCCGGGTTCGAAAGGATTTGATCAAAACCTTTGGGGAGTTTCCCGCGAGCCTGGAGGGCCAGGAGTAAAGAGAAGGGCGAGACGGCGCTTTGTTGGGCCGGGGTGAGGGGCGCGGTGTAAACAGGGGGCCATGTTTTCTGGCCTTTTATTGGGTAAATGATTTTCTCCTTTCTCGGCTGGGCCGGGGCGGGGGGGTTTCCTTCGGTTCCTCCCCCACGGGTAGGTCCCGGACAGGGTCCGGGAGTGTTCGAGATTATACCCGAATTTTTTTCAGGGTCGATCGATTAATTACCAAAAGGGGGACGGGGCCGGCCGAAGGCCGCACCGTCCCCCCGTTATTTGGCCCGTGCCTTTTTTTTGGATTGCGGGGCTTTTTGCCTTCAGGCGGCGCCGATGGCCGGCCGGAACGGCCGGAGCAGGGGAGGAGGAGCGCCCGAGGCGCCCGACAGGGGAGTCCCCCCGGGGGGCCGGACGGGTGGGAGGCTGGGGGGCTAACTGCGGCGGGGCGACCGAAGGGAGCCCCGCAAGCAGTTTGACCGAAAAAGATCCCGAACAATTTCCCCTATTCTTGAAAGTCCCCCTTGAGGGGGCAGGGGGTGCCTGATCCCGGGGGAACAGGGCCAAGCCCAACGGTTTGCCCGGCCGCCAGCGAAGGGCTGGGGTTTGTGTTTCCCCCCCCCCAACTGGAATAAATGGGGTTTTGCCTACCTTTGCGGGGCAAGTAGCCGGGGGGCCGAGCGGACGGCGGGCTTTTTTGCTTCGCCCGCTTTTAAAGACAAAAGCAAAAAGCCTGACGGGAGAGCGGACAGCCCGAGCGCACGCCCCAGCCGAAGGAGGGGGGGTTCATGGGGGGGGGGAAACAGAGCCGGGCTTGTTGGGCGCTGTGCCCGTAGTGACCCCGGATTGAATGATTGAGCGGGCCGGGATTTGTTGGTGAGCGCGTTCCACTTTCCGGCCCGCATTCCTCTGTTATTCTCTGGCCTGGTGAGTCGAGGGCCTTCCCGATCGCCACAGGGTTTTTCCTCGCGGGTAAGTTCGGCTTTTAAGTCTCCGGCCGGATTGAAGGGGGGCGGCTGCGTCCGGGCGCTGTAAACTATACCGGACCTTGGGGGTCTTCTCTCCCGGTCTCAGCCGCCCGGCCCGTACCATTTCACCCCCAGGGGGGAGGGGGGGACCGGCCTTCCGAACCGAAGCGGAGGGACGGTGCCGCCGAGCCGTGCCCCGGTTTAGGGACCCGGCCAAAGTCACACCCGAAAGAGACCCCGGAAACGAGGGCTGCCTCTTGGCCCCGACCGGGGGCCTTTCGGGCGGGAAAGGTGTCTGGCTGGCTGAGGGCGACCCCGGCCCGGAGCCTCCCACTGTCTTTTCCCTGATTTCGGGTCCGTCGAAATATTTCGGCCTCTCAGAATGCCTCAGGATCGACTTTCGCCCCGTCCCTGGGGTGATATGCCTTAATAATCCCCCCGCTTCTCCCCTGGACCACGTTTCTTTCCATTTCTGGCCCGTTCCGTGTTGATCACGAACCGCCAAAAACCGAAATTTGGAATTTTCCGAAAAGTCCGCCTTTCGGGTCGCGCCACAAGGAAAAATCGGCAAAAATCGAGTCTAAATATATAATATATCATTATATTTCGTTTTCTCTCGCATTCAGTTGCGAAAGAGTCCCGATTTTTTAACCGGCTGAATCGATTACATAAGCAGCCCGTCGAGGCCTCTCCGGGCGTCAACTGCTCCCGGTTGAATTATCTCCCCCGGTGATCCGCTGCGGGTCCGCCTGGTCCCGGAAGGATCCTTTTTCCCCTCGAGGGGATCTCCTAGAGCCTGCAGGAGGCCGAACGTTGATAACCTGTTGGGCGCTGCCGGCGTATCGTGTTGACAAGTGCTCCGGAGCGCTCCGGAGTGGTCCCGGTGACGGAAAGGCCAAGTGCGCGAAATTGCTTTAAAATTTGTGATTGCCGATCGATAGACAAAAACGCCTGGTCCCCGGATCTGGCCCGTGGGGGATCTATGTACTATAAGGCGCTGAATTTGCCGGGCCGCCTATTCGCGCGAATACGCGGGCGTATGTACTATAAAGCGCCAAAAATCAGCGCCTTCTATACGTGACTCTACTACGTAGAGTGGGTGAGGATGACCGGCGCCGGGCGGTTCAAGAGCCTCGGCGCTGCCGGCGTCTTTCCCTATCCCGGCCAGGTCGACAGGTACCGGGGCGCCATGCGTCTACAAAACGCATTTTCGACGGGTAAGGGTCTCCTAAGAGCGAAAGAAACCCCTCGGCGGGCCGGATCACAGGTTAACGAGCGGTAGGGGGAGAGTCAAAAACGGGATTCCTCGGCGGGATCCCGGCAAGCTGCTTCGAAAAGATCCTCCTGGAGGCGTTCAAAAGAGTTCGCACTTTAGAGAAAGTATGAACAAAAGCGAAAATACCCAAGCCTCTGAATTTTTGAGTAATAGCGAAGAAAGCGAAAAACTCAAAGGCGAAGATAAACCTACGATATCAAAAAAAACCTTGACTACCCATTTCGCAATATGTATTCCTGAAACCGGCGCAAGTTCGCTTTTGCGGTCCAGGAGTGATTTTCGAGGGTGAAAAGGGGGTGGTTTAGATGCGTTTTGATGGCACCTTGACGGCTTTAAACCGGGCCGGGTATGAATTAGACAAGGCCGAGCAGTCCCTTGAAGGGGAAAAGCTGGTCTTCCAGGGCTGGGACAAAACCCAGTGCGAAAGTTTTCTCCGGGAGGTGATCAAGATCCGGAAAGAGATCAAGGAGCTTTTCCGGCTGGTTCGGGAAAAGTCTTGCTAAACGCCGGCGAGTGGTAGAAATTCGAAAAGGGGGCCGGGGCCCGGGTGGCCGGGCCCGGTTCCCGGGGTACCGCTCGAGGGGGAATTTTAAACGGGAGGCGGAAAGTCGACCAAGAGAGAAGGGGGGCGCGATGGGGAGGAAAATTGTTTGCCTGACGATGGAAGAGTATTTTATTTTTTCAAAAAAAATGGATGAGATCTCACCAAAAGAGGCGCTTATTTTACTGCTCTTCCTGGAGGCCGGGCTTAGGGTCTCAGAGGTTCAGTCGCTAACCTTTGGAGAGCTTTTTATTCAGGGGCGGCCGGTGAATGAAATAATTGCCAGGGCGTCCCATGGACAGCTTGGGGAACCGCGAGCGATTCCGGTTAGTCCGCGTCTAAACTCGGCGCTGGCGAGATATGGGGAAAGCCTCCAAATGGCCAGGGGTCCGATTATGGGAACCTCCCCGGCTTTCCAGGGAAAACGCGCGGGGACGCGGTTAACCGTCCGGGCCATGCAGTTGATTTGTCATAAGCGGACCGTCGAGATTATCGGGCGGGGCCTCTGGCCGCACTCCCTACGCCATACCTTTGCAACCATGCTTATGAGGAAAAGCAACCTTCGAGTTGTTCAAATGCTTTTGGGCCACAAAAACCTTTCCAGTACTGAGGTTTACACCCACCCGAATCAAAACGATTGCAGCGAAGCGGTTAAAGCGACCTTTTGCTAGTGTTCGGGGGGCGGGACGGTGGGGGAAGGGCAGAACGTCTATACAAGCCTACTGGAGCGGATCAAGGCCCGGGCGATAGCCCAAGGGACGTGGCTGGTTCCGGAGGAAAAGCCTCCTGGAGGCGAGGGGGAGGCTGCCGGAGAAGGTCCGGATCTGGAGACGGAGCCGAAACCGGGGAAAAAGCCCAAAATAAATACGCGGATCCACCGAAATTTTCAACAGGCGTATCCGGAAATTTTTCGAACGGCGGGCCTGGTCCTGGTCTATGACTATCTCTGGCGCAATAGTCGCAAGACCCGAACCGGGAAACTGCGCTGGTGCGGGTACATCAAAACGGTGGCTGCCGATCTCGGGCGAAGCTACTCACAAACGCGGGCCGATTTCGCGTATTTGGAAACCTGCAAAGTGATCCATCGATGGAATACCGGGAAAAGGTTTCCCGCGAACATCAAGGCGGGTACCCACCCGAAATACCATCAAACCATTGTAACCGTGTGCTGGAACCCTGCGGACTATAAGCGGCAAAGGATTATCGAAAAAAAGGCGGCGCGGAAAGCGGCGGCGAGGGTGCAAAAGTGTATGAGTTCTTAAGGGAGAGCATCGGGGAAGGGACGGTCTTGGTCCACCACCAAGGGTACCGGGCGGCGCTGGCGCGGTCGATCGATCGAGCGGAAAAGGCGGTAAGGGTGGCGGCCTACGTGACGGCCTTCCGGATCAAAAAAGAGGGGGACCCGGTGGGGGACCTGGTCAAGGCGCTGCGGCGAAAAAAAGAGAGCGGGTTGGACGTGGCGGTTATTCTAGACGGCCCGAAAAAAGGGGCGAGTAATTATAACCCGGCCATGATGTTTCTCTATTTCTTGGGCCGGACCGGGTTCAGGTACGCGGTGAACCTGCGGGCTCCGACCCTACATATGAAGGTGGTCATAATCGACGAAAGAAAATGTTTCGTAGGGTCGCATAACCTGACGCGGTCCTCGGTCGATAACCCGCTTGACTGCACGGTTGAAATTCGGGATCCCGGCTTGGTCCGGAAAATGATTGTCAACTATGAGCTGCTTTTCAGGGAGATAACCGGTGGCAAAAGTTTTTAATCAAGAGATTCCGGTAGGGGACGTCCTCCATGATCCGGATCCGGCCCGGCCTCATACCCTGGGCGAGGGTTATCAACAGGCGGTGACGGAAGGATACACGGGCGTAGCCAAAGGGACCGCGAAGACGGTCCGGGTGAGCCCGAAAAAAGGGCGACCGTCCGAGCGCGGCGCGGGGACACCGAAACAACAGGCGCGGCGGGAGTGCTTCACGTGCTGCGCGGAGATCTGGCGAAACCTGACGGCTGAATATAAGGCGTGCCTGAAAGAGATCTGGAACAATCGGCCTCCCCCCATTAAAAAGAAGGACATCCCCCCGGAGTTTTTTTCAAGCCCGTATAACATTTGGATGCGGGAGTGTCTCAAGGCCTGCCGGGATCATGGGTGTGGAGGCGTCGAACCGGAAGACCTTTTCCCTTGTGAAAACTATTCCTGCCTGGAAATCGTGATTCAGTTCACCACAGTTCAAATGCAGGGAGGTGAGACCCAAAACTTAAGCTACACTCCCCGGCCTAACTGCGATTGTCATTGGGAGTCTGCGGGCGGCGGGTTTATCACGGGGGAGGGTGCGCAAGTCGAGTACACGGCGCCGGCCTCAAATCCCCAGTGTGCGCAAAACGGGATCATCAATTTGGTCTGCGCTAATCAGGTGGTGGACACCTTAAATATTTCCGTGAATACGGCGAGCGGCCAGGCGGGCCACTATTTTCTTTGTACGAAACAGCGGGTGCAGGCGCAATGCTCGGCCCATATAACGGTTTTCCCGCTGAACTGTAACGGGGAAGTCATGTGGCCGAATTGGGTCATCTGCGCGAGCGCGAGCCCGTCTTTCTGTCCTATGCCTCCCTTGGAACAATCGGAAGTCGAGGCGATTTTATCGGCGAAATGCGCGGAGGCCTGGTCAAACTACTTTCCCCACGGGGACTACTGCCCCGGTGGGTCTCCTGGAGAGGACGGGTACGCGGACGCGCGAACCTGGGACGATAAAGAGGCGGGGTGCTGTCCGGCCCAGCTATAGGGGGAGCGATGAACGTCTTAACGGAGAAGGAGTTTTTAGAACGGGCCATGGCCATGCAGCGGGCGCGAAAAATATTTATTGAGAGCGGCCTGACAAAAAATATTTCGAATGCCTTTGAGGCCTATCAGGAGTTGCTTGCTGAAACGGCCAGGGCGCGAAAGGTGAACAAATTCCAGCTTGGCCCGCTGGGGCGCGGGTTGTTTGACGACGCGACGCGTCCGCTCTGTCCGGAATGCGGGTCGATCTGCTATTTTCGCCGGGTACCGAAAAATAAAAAAGGGATCCTGACGCAACTGGTCTGTAGCCGGTCTAACTGTCAAGTGGTGGTTAACTCGAATTTGGACCTTGCCGGGTGGCGGTCCGCGCTGGCCGAAATGTCCGCGATGGAAGTAAAAAACGTAGTGGACGGGTTGGAAAAAGGGTCCAAACAAGATCCCTTGCCGGGCCAAATGTCGCGGCAATCAAAAATGCTGTGTCCGGAGTGCGGGGCGGGAAATATGTTATCAGTTAAGGCGTGCTGCGGCGCTCCCCACGGGTATCTCTGGTGTCCGCTCTGCAAGCACGAAATAATCAGGGACTAAAAGAAAGGGGGTGAGAGTGTGCCGAAAGTCGATCGACCATTATTCAGCGATGAGGCGACGGGGGAACTGGGCGGGGTGCTGGCCTTTAAACGTGGCCCGGTTTATGGAAGGATCGAGAAAAAGCGGGTGGCGTCTAAGTCGAACAGTCCCGGACAGGCGGCGGCCCGGGCGGCCTATCAGGCGGCAAAAAATACCTGGTTGGGCTTAAGCGATGGGGAACAACTGACCTGGAGGGAGGGGGCCCCGGCCGGTTGGACCGGTTTTAATTATTTTCTCTCGGTGACGCTGTTGGGCGGCGGCTTTTTTCTCGGGGCGCTGGTCTTGGGCGCGGACGTGATCAACCAAGGGAACAAACCGGCGACCAAATTGGAGAGCGGTTTCGAGCATAACTTTCCGGAATCCGCGGACGTGATCGAGGAATATGAAGACGGAGCCGATCCCGTCAAGGCCTGGATGATTAACGGCCTAGTGGAAAGCCTCCTGGTGATCGAGCAATATTTACTTTTCTATAAAAGCCGAATTGAGGGGAGTTGAGACCATGCCAGAACATTTAACGGAGGGGGATTTCGAGGAAAATTTTCCGGCTGCGGAAGACGTCTTCCCGACCGTGCAGGATAATGAGAACTATCTTGACGCGATAGTTTTCAATAAACTCTCGGCGGGGATCGTGTCCGTGGAAGACTATTTAATTACCTACAAGGCCAATATCGAGAGTGAGCCGGGAATGGGCGGGCTGGGGATCAGTGCCCCGGTGTCGACGGTGGCCGAAAATAAAACCCTAGGCCTGGGCGGCGCCGGGGTTGGCCTGGCGAGCGGAATCTTAGGCCAAACCCTGGGGTATTCCGTGGCCTAACACGAAAGAAGGAAAGGGGGGAAATTATGGAACTGCAGCACGGAAGAAAAAATAGGGGGACGGAAGCGGACTATAAGGAGTTGGCCCGGCTGGGGGCGCTGCTCGGAGTACCTGTTCCGGAGGTATTTGTGGGCTGGGAAGTGGCCCGGAAAGGGGCGGTCCTGGTCCGGGGGCGCTCGCGCTCGCATACCTGGAACCGGAACTATTGGAATGAGGTTTTAATGGTTCTGGCGGGGACTCCGTTGGTGGCGACGAATTTCGGGGCGGGCTATATCAGCATGAAACAGATAGGCGGGACTGTGACGGCTATCAGCCCAAACGATTATAAGTTCAACCTGCCTGCGGTGGCGGGGGCAACGAATATGCACATAACAGTCGGGACCGGGACGGGGGCGGAGAGTTTTGAAGGGTACGCCATGGGAACCCTAATCGCCCATGGGAATGGCGCGGGCCAATTGAATTACCTGGCGAGCGAGACGCCGGAACAAACCTATGTCGCGGAAACGAAAATTTGGACGATTCGCCTAAAGAGGTACATGGATAATAATTCGGGCGGGTCGATCGGGGTAGAGGAAGTGGCCTTGAACTGCAAATTAACAAACCCGACCTATTATTACATGATATCGCGGGACAAACTGGCGTCGACGTTGAACGTGCCGGCCGCATCTCGCCTAACGATGTATTACGACTTAGCCTTAACCTTTCCCGCGTAGCGGAGAAAGGGATCCCTGGCGGCCGCGCTTGCATCGATGCAGGCGAGAAAAAAAACGGAGGAAAATCAGTGGCCTTTCAGACTTTATTTTACGAGATCGAGAGCGGGCGGGTGGTCAATATCCAGAAAAACTTTTTAATCAGAAAGCAGGCGCAAAAGAAACCCTACTCGGGCGGCCTGGATATCGAGCGGGTGGGTGTCTTCTATCTTGACGGGGATGAACCCCTAGAGGTGGGCGACGTCGAGGTAAAAAAAGTGAACGGCTGGGGGGTCCGCCTGGTGGTGGATAAAAATGGGCGGTACCGGAGCCTGGAGCGGCGAATAGAGAAGCAGCGGGCCAAGCTGGCGAATAGTGACGCGGTGCTGTTTATTTGTGAAGGGGGTCTTGGTGACCATCTTTTACAGGCGGCGGCGCTGTTGGATTTTAAGGCGGTCTATCCTGAAAAGTGGTGCGGGCTGCGCGTCCATCCGGAATGCGCGGACGTGCTGGGGAAAGTCGAGGGGTTGGATTGGGTTGGTGTGGCTGCCGGCGTGGGGGGATTTCCTAAAGGCCTGGTGACGATCGGCGGGGCCTGCGAAATGATGGCGGACCCGCGCGGGCGCGACTACGGAAAAAAATCGATCTACGGGACCATGCTCGGCCTTGAGAAAATAACCGGCGTGGCCAAGATCCGACCGAGCGAAGCGGACTACGCGGCGTCGCTGGTGCTGCTTGAAGAGTATCAAAGGGAATGGGATAGGCCGCTGGTGGGGATTCAATTTAACTCGGCTTCCGGGCGGGGTAAGAGTTGGCCGCTTAATCATGTTCGGGCCTTGGTCCGAAAGATCTACGAGTTTTCGAACGCGGAAGCGATAGTTTTCGGGCGCGGCTGGGAGTACCCGAAAGCGGAACCGCTGGGGATGAATTTCAGCGGGGAAAAGACGTGGCTGGAAACCTACCTGGCCTTGATTGTCTGTGACGTGGTGGTGTGCATCGATTCCGGGGTGCTGCACTTATGCCGGAGCCTGGGCAAGCCCTACCTGGGGATATGGGGCGGGAGTACGCCGGAATGGATCTTGGGCGAGCCCGACCGACCGGAGGACCTTCGGGAGCCTATGGAGTGCGCGGACTGGCTTTGTATGGAGTGCGTCAAAAAGACGGCGCCGTGTATGAGCGGGGTTAGTCCGGACCGGGTTTATGGGGAGTTGGCGGGGATCCTGGAGGGGATTGAGACCGACGAACCGAGAGCGGACGCCTGAGCCCATGGGGGGCGACGCTGCCGGCGACGTCCGGGAATGCGGATCCATTTTCCGGAGCGGTGCGGGGGGGAACAAAAAAAGGGCCCCGGAGGACCCTTTTTTGAATGAGCTTCTTTTCAGCGGGCGGGGGCGACTGAGACCGAGTGAACGCGATCGGCATAAACGACCTCGGCCAGGGAGCGCTTGCAGTTGAAATATTTGATCTGGCGCCCATCGTGGCAGATAAAGAAATCCCCGGGGCCGAGCGGTTCGGTTATCGAAATGACTTTCGCCCGGAAAATTTCCGACCAAAGGCGGGCCAGGGCGCTGCGAACGTCCGGACCGGAAAAGGTGATAGGGGTGGAAAATGAGCCGCAAGGGGACGCGAGGGAACCTTTAAAATCCGGCATGGTTAGAGCCTTTCTGCCCTTGACCCTGGGCGCTGGGTTTTGGGTGGTTGGCTAAACAATATATCGGCCACCCTTTCAAAAAACTTTAAGGGTGGTTGATATATTTTTTTTGACTGAGGGAGACCACCGAATGAATGTACGGCGAAATGCAGGCCCCTGACAAGGGGCGCGGAAACGGGCGGCGCGGGGGTCCCCTTGGCGGGGGCTTGCTGGCCGCATCCGAAGCGGGGCGAGCGAACACCTTCTTAATCTGGAGAAGCGGTTGTCGATCGGGCGGGGTTGATGGGGGAAAGAAATTGGAAAGGGGGGGATAGGGGGAAGGGAAAAAAGAGGGCGGGGAAGCCTCCCGACCGGGGGGAAACTTTCCTGGTCCGGTGTCGGATCTGCGGCGCGAGAGAAAAGGATTGGGGGAAGTATGGCGCGGAATTCCAAGCCCCCTGGTTCGCGGTATCGGAAACGCTGTGTTCATTTTGTTGGACCGACCCTCGAGCGGTTTTGACGGCCGATGAAAAGGAGTACTTGAGGAAATTAGACAACTATCGAAGAACGGGGGTTTTCGAATGAGAGAAAAAGACGTGAGAGAGGTTTCAGGGGTTAAGGGCCAGGGGACGGGAAAAATCCATTATTTGAAAATCGACCGGGAGCATTTTGACCGGATCATGAAAGACCGGGTCAGCTACCAGTTGCGGTTTAATGACCGGGATTACCGGGTGGGCGATATGGCGGTTTTGAGCGAGACGGTCTTTTCGGCGCGGGAAATGAGCGAGGGGGCGGCGCTGAAATATACCGGTCGAAAATTAGGAATCGTGATCGATTCGATTTTAGGTGCAGGGGTGAAAGGCCTGGTGCGGGGTTATGTGATCTTTGGGTTTTCGATCCTGCTCGAAGATGGGCGCCCGGTAGATTGCAGCCGGGCCGGGGTCAAGGCGCTGGGAGTGAAGACGCAACGGAGCCGAAGGGGAAAGGAAAAACGCCATGATGCTTAATGACGCGGAACTGCCGGGGAAGATTATGAAGACCGGGGTAAAAAACGTGAGCCTCGGGTGTGGGCCAAGAAAAAAGCCTCAATTCTTAAGGGTGGATCGGGAGCGGACCTATACGCCCGATATCCTCATGGACCTAGAGGAGAGATGGAACTTTCCCCCGGATTGGTTTCGGCTGGTTTTGGCGGAGTCGATTATTGAGCACGTCCGGGACGTCCCCGCGTTCGTCAATCAATGTTGGGACTGCCTGGAGCTGGGGGGAACCTTGGAGATAAAAACGCCCTATTGGGCGGGCCGCTGGGCGACCGGGGACCCGACGCACATTCACTTTTTCAATTTCGACAGCTTCAACGGCTGGACCTATTGGGCGAGGGATTACGTCCACCTAAACGGGCGGCGGCGGTTCAAACACGTGGGCTTAAGCCTGGAGGAAGAAGGGCCGGGCGGTGCGCGGGCCGAAATCGAGGAAAAAGGTTTTTGCCGGGTCTTAGGCATGACGTTTATTTTAAAGAAAGAGGCCTGGTGATCAAAGGGGGGATTATGGGAAAGGCGATAACTGGGGAACAAAGGGAAATGTTCGGCGGCTGGAAATGCCGGGTCTGCGGGTGCACTCAAGAGAACTGCGAGGGCTGCGTGGAAAAGACCGGAGAACCTTGCATTTGGATTAGTGCAAGCCTGTGTTCGGCCTGCCTGGATGAACCGGGCGTGAACTTGAGCGACGAAGAAAGCCGGAATCTGGCTGGACTGGCGGAGACGGGCTTACTGGATTTTGAGCGATGAACCGCAACGAAAGAAGGGCCTGGTTCTTTTTGCAACTGTCTCGGGTCATTCTGGATCTGAAATCGCAAGGGTTTGATTTTATGCCCTACGATTTTGACCGGACCGAAGCGGAGCAAAAACTTGAACTGGCGAAGGGAAATAGCGAGGTTAAGCGGGGCCTCCATATGGTTTGGCAGGCGATGGACCTGGTTAACCTGGTTGGCGGCCAAGTGAACTGGAAAGACGGGCCGGCGTATGCGGCGCTGAACGCGACGGCCAAGAAATATGGCTTGGCGACGGGGCGGGAGTGGCGGACGCTGAAAGATTCTAACCACGTTGAAAGCGTTCTCGGGTGGGTCGATCTCGGGATAATCAAGGGGTGACATCGATGCAGAGCGTCAAGGAGTACTTCCAGGGGGTAGGCCTGGCGGCGGCGAACGTGGGGAGTGCGGCGGTCGCGTCTCCCGCGCGAAAGCGGGGGATCGGGATCCGGACGGCGGGGAAGTACCTTTTAAATCTCCTGGTGAGCCTGGATCAGCTAGGGAATACGGTGCTAGGCGGTTCTCCCGACGAAACCATTTCGTCGCGGGTAGGCCGGAATTATCCGGGGACGATTTTCGAAAAGGCTATAAACTGGGCGTTCTTTTGGGATAAAGGGACTCATTGCCATGATGCGATAGAGCCGGAAGACCACGGGGATGACGCGATTTTTAAATAAAACGAAAGGGGGTGAGTAGGTTGTTGGCGACGAAATTGAAATTTTATTTGCAGTTGGCGGCGATGGAACCGGGCAAGATGAGCGCGGGGGAAGTGGATATGTTTTTGAATATCGCCCGCGACGGGGACGTGATCAGGGTTATAAAAGATCAACTGTTGAGAGAGCAGGCGGAAGGAAACGACTTATCCCTGCCAAGCTGACAGGCTGGGCCAGTGGGGGAAAGTACGGGGGGCGCCGGGGTTGAGAGAAGTAGAGACCCCGGCGCCTTCTTGGTTTGAAAACGCGGGACTTAGCTGGTCCCGTGGATTTGCTTGCTCTTACGCGGTGCAACGGCGGGAATCGTGGGGACTCCGCTTTGAAGAATGTGTTGCATGACGTAATAGTTAAAACCGGAGATCGGGGGGTAAACGTCCTGAGCGGCTTCATTCCACTCAAGTTGCGTTCCCAAATAGGTTCCCTGCCAGGCCAGGACGGCCGCGGCCAGCTTATCGCGCTGAACGATCTGGAGGGCGGTTTTCGGGTTGGCGGGAACAACGTGTTGCCTGACGTAGTTCCGGCCTTTCCAAATAGACGCGGTGATAATGCCGCCGAAGGTGCCGGAGGCGTCAAGGGCCAGAAAAGGACCAACTACCTTTGCCATGAAAAATACCTCCTTTAAAAAAAAAAAATTGATTGTGTAGGTACCCAGGAAAGAGCATTGTTTGAAGGCGGGGGGAATAGTCAAGCAAAAAAAAGAGGTTAGGCGAACAAAGGGGGGAGGATCTTCGCAAACTAAAAACGAAAAAAAAAAGGAGAAAAGGGAAGATGAAAAAAAATAGGTGGTTGGTTGGCTTGGCTTTAGTGGTTTTCGCTGCGGGTTGTG
>Ga0210377_10003421_pt1 | contig 13680 bp, 16 predicted proteins | sample PLM4_65_b1redo_FD_155480 | JGI IMG/M metagenome (GOLD analysis project Ga0210377, IMG submission 155480) | Groundwater sediment microbial communities from an aquifer in East River, Colorado, USA - PLM4_65_b1 redo | ecosystem: Environmental > Terrestrial > Soil > Riparian zone | place: USA: East...
AGGATTGGCAGCCGGTTCGTTTTCGAATACAGCACATATTTGATTTCAAGGTCGGCTTGGTTCATCGTTCTCCTTATGTCATGGCGGGAAACAGGATGATCGGCGGGTGGTAGACCGTGGCGGTCAGGGAGGCGTGCGCAAGGCTGTGTGTGATACTGAACTTGATGGTCTTGCTGGTGGCGAAATCGTCGGACCCCGTGCCGGATGCGGAAATGAAGGCAACGGTGGCGCCGGTGCCCAGAACGCCTGCCCATGTCATTTTGAGCGTGACGAGTTGGCTGTTGAGGGCGTTCAAGGGGCGCACCATGATCTCGACATCGATCAGGTAATTGGTGGCGCTGGCGGCAAAGGCGCCGGAAACCACACTGTATGCCGTGGTCCCGATGTAGAACTTGGCGGTGAATGTGCGTGTGGATCCCGAGTTGTTGAAATAGATGATCGGAAACTTGATCCACAGCATTTCCTTTGCACCCGGCACACCGGCATCGAGTGCCTTCGACCAGGTGTCCACCTCGCCCGCATTGTTATTCACCACATACGATGCGTAGGAATAATCCAGTTGGGGAGGCACGGCGGCGAACTTCATGCCGCTGGATTCCGCGTCGTTGGACAGCGGTCCCCAGAAGCGGACGGCTGTGCCCGGCACGCGCGCAATGGCGTTGGCTCCCGTGGCGGAGACCATGTCACCCTTGGTGGTGACCTTTGCCGGGGCGGTCTCGTTCAGGTCTGTGCCGAAAATGTTGATGTTCGCGGCGGTCGGCACTTCCTGGTAGGCAAAGACGTGGACGGTTGTCCAGGTCATGGGTCACTCTCCAATCTGTGTTCGGCGTTCTCGGCGATGAGACTATCGAGTGTTTCGTGCGGCAGCCAGTTCATGTTGTGGATCTCGCGCTTGCGCAGCACCTTCATGATCTGTTCTTTATCCTTTGGATATTCGATCTCGTACTCTTCGCCCGCGGCTTTGGCTTTATCGCGCGTCTCGAAGATCAACTGCACATGCGGCACAGCCACCAGCGCGCCGTAGCCATCCGTCTCGAACTTCTGCGCCTTCAAGCCCTTCCAGCAGGCAGGACAAACGAGCGTGTCGCCATCCAGCACGTGGATATTCTGGCACCTGGGGCATTTGCCCATCCAGCGCCCATGATTCATGAATGCTTTTATCTTCATGCCAGCACCTTGGTCCCATCCAGTTCATCGATGTCCAGTTGAAAGTATTCGACGTTCTCGGCAGGTTCACCCAGCCAGGACACGTACAGCGTGCCTTTTTCGATCTTGAACTTGCGGTGGTTGATAAAGAACCGCATGGCGCTCAAACCTGTGACGCGCTCGCTCACCGTGAAGGGTTGACCGATCTTCCCGTCGAAAAAGTCATCCATCATCGTGGCGCTGAAATCGGCGTAGAAGCTCACCTCCCCCACCTGCGGTACCGTGGTATCGGAGCCGCGCACATATAACATATCGGCGAATGGGTCCGCCACCAGAATGTTCGAGACATAGGGCATGTCGTAATTCAATTCATTCTGCGGGGTGGCCACACCTGCCAGCACATCCAGCGACTCGTAGAGATAGATCGCCTTGCCGCGGATATCGAAGGTGGAGAGATACCCCGTCACATCGGAGTTATTCACCACCACCGCCTTGAACGTGTTGCCCGATGACGTGTCCGGCGTGATGCCCAGGCTGGCGTTCAGGTCCGAGCCGCCGTCTCCGGTGACGGATGAAAATTTGTAATCGGTGCCAGCCACCTGGGCGGCATAATAAACGGCGCTGACCCGCTGCGCCAGCCCGTCGGGGTCGCGCAGTCGCAGTTCGATTGGGCGGGGTTCCCCCGCTCCCAATGTGATCTCGGATGGCAGGGAACTCAGTACCACGTCCACGATATCGATGCGCCCGGGGTTGAAGGTCAGGCGCACACCGTCGATCACCTGGTCGTCATTCCACTCGACCGATATTTCGCTCATGCTGTTATCGAACGCCGCCACCACCGTGCGCAGGTAGCGTGTCAGGCGGGTTTCATACGTGAATGTCTCGCCGTTGGTGTTGTTGGAAGACTTGAAGATATACCCGCCGCTCGAATAGGCGATCTTATTCATCACGTTCAGGATGGTGCTCTTCTCGTCCTTTTCACCGTGCAGGCTGTAATCGAACGTGGTAAACAACTCGGTCTCGTAGCTTTCGGTATCAGGCGGATCGGCAACCGTCGCCATGATGGTGTCGATGACCTGGTCGGGTCGCTGGTTGACCTGCACGCCCACACCCTTGAGCTTCATCAGGCTCACCTTGTACAGGTAATCCGCCGCCTGCACGAGTGTCTTGCGTTCCTTGAACTGTCCCGGCGTGGGACCGATCTTCGTGACGTAATATTTGAAATATTCGACGCGCGCGCCATAGGTGAATTTGATGCGCACTGGCGCACCGCGCGCAAAGCCTGAACGGCAATCGGCGTGACCGGGAGAGTAGTACCCGATCTTCTCGGCGGAGTTCGATTGTCCGTTATCCAGATAAAAGGACAGGGAACCGCTTCCGGCTACGTGATAGGCTGGTCCCGCGCCGTTGATGCCTTCACTGCCCTCGATGACGTCGCGCGTCAAGACATCGGCGGAGATATCCACCCACGAACCGCCCAGATACATCTCGATCGCCCAGCTCCACGTGACGGTCATGTGATCACCGCCTGCAGGTTCTCGCGCACGGCACGGACCGTGATATCGCCCTGCTTCTGGATATCCTGACGCAAGCCAACGACCTCATTCAACAGGTCCTGATTCGACTGCGTCATGGCATTCAGCGCCTGCGTGTTCTGACTGCTGACCGTATCCAGTGCGGCGGCTACGTTATGGCTGGCATCGGCAGTGGTCTCGAGCGCGCTCTGCACTTCATCCCCGCCCGCCGTGGAGGTGCCTGTCCCGGTCGGTGCGGAGACACCGCTCAACGATGGGATATTGATATGCACGCCCGCACTCCCGCCGATCGGTTTCTTGCGCCCGCCTGTGTTGGTGCCACCGCCCAAATCCCCACCCATCTTGAACACCATGCCCGGCTCCAAACCGGAAGCGATCAACGCCTTGGATTCGGCGTGCGGGATGACGTACCCCGAAGGCGTGATGATCTCGAAACCTTCCTCCCCCACCATCGCAAACTCTTTCCCCAGCGTGGTCATCTGCCCGCCTGCGGCGAACCCGACCACATGACCGCCGCGCCCGGTGTTGGTCATGCTCTCTTCCGTGCCCCTGCCTCCCAGGTTGGGAATGCTCCCGATGGTGGTAAGGACGAATTTATAGTTGTACGTCCCCTGCATGGTCCCGGCAACCCAGATCTCCTCGTTGAAATGCTCGATCCAGCGGGTGGAACCGACCAACTTGTCCGTGATGCCGCTGAAATCATCCATGATGGTATCCGCCGCCTGGGAAGATGCGTCGGCGTTGGTATCGTATGATTTTTTCTGGGCATCGAGCGCCGCGATCAGCGCACCACTGGAAAGTTCACCGCTTGCCCATGCAGAGACAAGCCCATTGGCGCTGTCGGTGGCGGTCTTCTGTTTTTCGTCGATGAGCCCATAACCAAAAGCCAGGTCGGTGAGGATGTCCGCGGCTTGCTGTGCATCCGCCCCGTTCTCGACAGCCGCCAGGATCGCCGCCTGCTGGATGTTGAACAAGATCGACGCGGCGCGCTTGTTATAGGCTTCTGTTTCGGCGTCGATCTTCGCCTGAATGCCTATCTTATCTTCTGCGGTCTTCGCATCGGCAAGCTCGGTCTTATATTGATCGATCTTCTCGACATACTCATCCCAGGCAGATGTCAGATCGCCACCCATGATATCGGACAGATAATCCATCTTCTGATTGAAGGTTTCCTGCACCGCGGCGGCTTCTTCGATCTCTGCACCGGCAACCGCCTCCGCCCAGGCACGGTACGATAACCCGGCTGAATCGAGCCCCTGGGTATATTCCCGCATCTTGAGATTGAGGAGGGCAATGTTATTGGCTTCGGCAACGTTCCGGGTAGTGCCTTCCGCCAGGACCTTGTTCCGCTCCTCCATTACCGCCTTGCTATTATTGAGGCTGTAAAGGAAATCATTCAAGGCTGGGACTGCCTTCTGACCCAACCCAACCTTCAAGGCTTCCCATTGATCGTTCAGTTCGTCGAGTTGTATCTCGAATTCGCGCGCGTCGCGAACCGCTTGCTCGGTCAACACCAGGCTGCCCGAGATGGCACCCGTCATATTGCGCACGCCATCTCCACCCTTTTCCATCAACTTGCCCATCTCTTCGCCGGATTTGCCGAACCGCTTCACAAGAAAATCTGCGCGCGCTGCCGGTGCATCTATGGCAACAAACTCGTCTGCCATACCCGCCAGTGAATCAATGCTGACCTCAAAACCGTTCTTGTTGGCGTTCCACAAGGACTTCTGCAAAACTTCATACGAGATGGTCAGATCGTCGGCAACCTGGATCAGTTTGCTGGATTCTTCCGCGGTGAGTCCACTGGTGCGTCCCACATCGCGCACCTTGGCGGCATAATTAACAAACACTTTGGCGGTGTTCTGGTAAACCTTGTTCAACCCATATCCCACTGCGGTCAACGCGCCTAAAGCCAGCCCCGCCGTGGCGGCGACTGACTTCATTTTCGACAGGGACGAGATCGTCTCCGCGTCGGCGTTGCCCTTCTTGGCAAGCTGGAAAAGAATGGTGAGAATGGATGTCTTTGCCATTAGTGCCTGTAATGTATGCTGGCGTAATCCTTATGAGCGCGGCGGAACTTGTCGTAATAATCGTGCTCCGCCTTCTTGCGTGCGTGGATGGCTGGCACCTTGCTCAACTGCAGAGCCGCTTCGCTCCACTCTTCGAGCGTGTGACCCGGCTCGATCTCCCAGGGCATGACCACCACGCCGCCGCTGTGCTTGTTGATGTGCTGCGCCTTGAAATAGGCGGCGATCAGCGGGTGTCCGGTCCTGCCCGTTTCAGCCAGGCTTTCGACCGCCTGCGCTAATTCTTTTTTTTTCCCGTGCTGTGCTCCCTGATCATCTCGACCGATTGCACCCTGAGCCAGTTCACGAAATGCGGATCGACATCCTCGTACTGCCTGATGTTATCGACCGTGTATTGCTCATCGCCGAATGACCAGAGCTTTGCGAACCATTCATCCGTCTTCGGGTGGAAGACTTCGTCCTGCCAGTGCAGGAATTCATCCACCTTCTGTCTCGTCTCACCGACCTGAACTGCCTTGTCCGTGGTGGTGGGCGGTTCGATGGTCTTCGCAAAGCGGATGGCGTTCTGCTCGATCAGGTCATCGCGCAGTTTGATGAATTCCTTCTGCGGGTTGACACACACCAGGATGACTTCCTTCCCGAAGTCGGGGTGGTAGTCGCTCAATTTGAGCGGTTTCAAAATGGGTTTCCAGACCAAAACGAACGGCATTGCAATCCTTCCTTCCTGAAATCCTTAGAATGTCTGCTGGTTGGTGATCAACTCCACCTGCAGACCCTTCGCGCCGGTGTCGTCGTACATGGCGCGCAGGGCGATGGTGGCAAGGTTGTCACCGCGGTCGCTGTTATCGATGGCGCTCACGTCTTCCCAGGCGCCGCCCATATCGACGATCAGGGAATGGTTGACGCCGCTCCCGATCTGCGAACCGGTCAATTTGAGACGCGCCACCTGCAAGGAGCCCGCCTGTTGAGACGACATCAATTCATCGCGCAGGGCATGTTCCACCACGAACGTGGCGGTATACCCGATGATGCCTTCGGCGTGCCTGTTTAAATAATTGGCGCCCGAGCCGCGGAAGACGGGATGCACACCCGTCAGGATTTCCAGCGTGAATTCATCGAGACCGTCCGCCACTTCGGTGCCGCCCACACCCGCCCAGGACGAGTCCACGTACAACTGCGCCAGCTTGGCGTTGGCAGGCGCGGAACCTTCGAGTGCCTGCCCGGCGGTAAGAGCGTTCTCTTCGATGTAGCGACCGAAGAAACCGGACTCCAGTGAGACCGGAGCCGCGCCGCCATCCTGCGAGACCTTGCCCTTGATGCTGATGCGGTCGGTCATGCAGTAGGGAATGCGCCAGCCCTGCTGGTCGTCGCCCACCTGCAGAGTGAACGAATCGGGGGCGTTATCGCCCGCGGCTTGTGTCAGACCCGGTGTGAATGTCCACTTCCAGTCCCCCTGCGCGCTGGTCTGCTCGGAGGCGGTCACATTGCCTTTGAGACCCGTGGCGAACGGCAGGATGAACTGCTGGAAGCCCGCGTTCGGCGTGACGAGCGTGTTCATGTACAGGCGCTCGTACACGTGCGCGCGGCGGCTTTCCATGCGGATGTTGAACTGCTCGGTGATGAATTCCGGCTTACTGTCGGTGATCACACGCGGAGCCGTGCCCACGCGTATTTTGGTGGCGGCAACGGCAGTGCCCTTGGATGCGGCGAGTTCCTTGCCGTACTGCGCGATGGTGAAATAATTCTTTCCTGCACCTGTGATGGTCATGGCTTATGCTCCTTTTTCCGCTTCGTCTTCGACCTGGACGAATTCATGCCTTTTGGATTTTGGTTTCGGCTTGGGGGCTTCCTCCCCTTCGACGGTATACAACCCTTCGGCGACCGCCTCCTGCAAAAGCGCAAGCTGATCGCCGTTATAGGTATCGACTTCACTCTGGCTGATGACCTTCGGCAGACCCGGGATACATGCGCCATCGCCAACATAAATGTATGTTTTCATGATTACTCCATTACCCTGCCACCGGCAACTGTGTGCCGTTCAACGACTCTTCGACCATCCACTTCACGACGAAGCCCCAGTGTTCGGCTTCATCGCCCCATTTCAAAGCCAGGGGTCCGGCGATGCCATCCTGTTGATCCATGATGATGAAGTTGCTCACATCGGCAGTGGTGCCTGAGAGCTGTACGCGCAACGCCGCGGCGCGCAGGATGCGACCGGGGAACAACAACAAGCCAGGCAGATGATCTTTTTTCAAATCGGGCGCGACGTGGAAATCGGTCTGCCCGTACCAGGTGACATGCTTGGAACCCTTCGAGATCTTCGGCTTCACCATTGCCAGGATGGTGAGGGCGATCGGGAAATCGGTGGCAGGATTGATCGCGGCGGGGAATTGTTTTTCCTTGAACAGGTACGGCGATTTGACCGTCTTGAAACCCGGCACATCGAACTTCCACACGTCACAAATGATGTCGATGAAATCTTCGATCATCGCTTGCTCATTTCTCCAAGGATGGCTTCGGTGGCATTGACCAGGTCACTCTCGACCTGCGGGGACATCGTGTCAAAACCGGATGCCATGAATTTGCGGGCGCTCATGCCTGCCACGTGTGTGACGGTCTTCCACGAACCGCCGATGAACACATGACCCGCACCCAGCGATCCGCTTTCCCTGTTCGATAAAAATCTTTCACGCTGTCCGCGGGTGCGGTTCTTCGACCCGCCCACGATCGAATGACTGCGCGAACCGTATTCCAGCACGTTGACATAAAAGGGATCGTCGCCATCGAACCAGCCGATTTGCGCCTTGATGGTGTAGCCCCTGCCGGTGACCTTCGACCCGAAGGTCTTGGCGGCTTGCCCGGTGGCACCGCGCGGGATGTTCGACTCGACGATGCTGTGCGTGCGGGCCGTATCCACCAGCATGACCGGGCGGTAGTGCTTATCAGACAGTTCCGGGTAGTTGCGCAGAACCGCGATCTGCCAGTCCAGATCCTGCTCGATGGTGGATTTGATGCCAACGCTGAAGCTCATGATCGTCCTATCCAGTACTCGGTTTTCAACCGTTCCAGATCCCAGCGCGGATACAGGTCGTGGTAGTAGACCGTGCCCTGCTCTGCATCGCCGCTTCTGCCCGCATAACCCGTGTTCGATTGGTTCAGCCCCAGCACCGCCATCTTCTTGGTGAGTTTCAAAATATTATCGGGGACCATGTAACGGTAAAGATCGATACCCGATAGATGTTCGGCGGCGGTTGTGCCGTTGACCCCGCGCTCGATGTATACCGTGCGGTATACATCGACGGTGGATTCCACAACGTGCAGGGATTGGCGCGTATTGTTCCAACTGCGTTTGGCAGAGAAGCGATCGGCGCGGCGTGCGGTGGTGCGCATCTTTTCAAAGTCCACGCGGATGGTCTCACCCACGTTGACCAGGTCGCCATCGTCCAACTCGATCTCGTCGCTGGTGGAATCCAACGCTTCCGCCAGCCAGGCGACATCCTCGGTGGGGTCGCCCCAGCCGGTGACAAGGATCTGTTCGTCGCCAGCCTTCAAGATCATGCCCGGGGAAACCTTCGCCCCGTTGCTGACGGTCAGCGATTCGGCGGTGGGATTGATCGTGGCGGACAGGGTCGCGCCGGTCTTCTGCGCGAGACTGTACAACCCGACAAATGCCGGGAGTTGGACCGAGTCCGGGTCACGTTCGCACCAGACCCGGGCGTTGGGAGAATCGGAGAGCAGTTCCAATCCAATGGCTGGACCGTTCGCCCACATCGTCCGCATGAAGATAAAGTCGGTATCCGCGACCAGGGCGATGTCGTCGTTGGTGACGGAGCCGGTCAGCGACAGGATGGGCGGGAAGGGGTAGAGATAACATTCCCCATTGCCGCGCATTTTGCCGGTCTGTTTGACCGGGATAAAATACCCGATCTCTTCCTGTACCACGTTGCTGGCTTCGCGGATGGCTTGATAGAGACGCGCTTCATCGCCGCCCGCAATCTCACTCTCGGCGTACAGGTCATTGGTGCAGCAGAAGACTTGATGAATGGTCATGTTTTTTTCAAAATCTGAGAGGGGAGAGGAAGGAGCTCCCCTCTCAGTGAGCAAAGGGCGGGGAGGACGCCCGATTCTCTATAGTAGGGATTGATAGAATTTCTCCAACGGTTCAGCCTGCGTTTCCATCTTCCACTGGTCGCGCACGCGGAGCATGTTGCGCCGCAGGGCAGGTCCGCGCGATAATTTCTTTTGCAGGTTGCTCAGGTCGTCGTCGGGCTTGAGCCAGATGCCCACGCCGTTATGCTGGCAAAACTCACCGGCGGTATCGGCATTCCAGCAGACCGGCACCACGCCCTGAGAGATGTATTCGAACAGCTTGTTGGGCATGGCGGCGTTCATGATTTTGGTGACCGCGGGCGAACCGACGAAGCCGAAGGCATGATTGCGCACACCGTTCAGCATGGCGGTGTAGGTCAGGTCACGCACCATCATGGCGCCCATCGATTCGTAGCTCAGGTCGATCTCGCTGCTGCCCGCGGCGAAGAGCGAGACGTTGTAACCCGATTCGATGAACTTCTGCACCACGTAGGTGAGGTTGCGATAATGGACGAATTTGTCCTCACGTTCCAGCGTGGTGAGCCCGCCTTCGTAGACCATGCTCGACCAGTTGACATCGCGCGCCTGGTTGTAAAAGTTCGCATTGACGTAGGAGTACAGCATCAATGTGGGCTTGCCATTGCCGTGAAAACTTTCACTGTGTACCCGGCACGGTTCGCTGACGTGGATGATGGCATCGGCAACCTTGAACGCTTCGATCTCAGCCGGTCCCGGTGCGCTCCACGTCCGCAGGGATTCGGGATCGTGGCAGTCGTAGACCACGGGGCGGGTTCCGGCATGTTCCTTTGCGAAGGGCACCAGCCAATCAGGCTCCGAATGGACGTGGACGATATCGGCATGGGATGTCTTGATCGTGCGCGCCAGTTGGGTCAGGTCGCCCCAGGAGTACGCCCGGGTGTAGATGTTGAACCCGAAGCTGTGCATCTGTGCGACCGCTTCGACTTCGTGCCCGCGCTCGAGCATGATCTTGCTCTCTTTGAAAGTGCGGATACAACTTGTTCTGTTGTTCACGTGCAAAATACGCATGACTACGCCTTCCTGGACTTGCCTTTACCTTTCGAACGTTCGACCGCTTTGGGGAGTGTGACCGGAGCTTCGTCCGCGTCCTTCTCCACCAGTTGCAGTTCAGGCGGGACCGTGGCTGGCTTCACCGTTGGGACCGGGTCCGCAGGTTCGATGACAACCCAACCAGCCGCGATGTATTCCTGAACTTTGGCGGGAGGGACATACATGAGTCCCTCCCCTGTCTTTTCCATAAGTGCATGGATAGCCATTGCAATACCTATCCAAGCAGGGTGGAGATGGCTTCGGACTTGACTGCCTTGGTGCCCCAGGCGAGGGCCACTTCGATGATGATTTCGTGGTAGGCAGGGTACATGGAAACCAGGAAGGAAATGCCGCTGTACGGATCGGTGACCACCGTGTGGTCGCCCAGCGCGCCTTCCTTCGGCAGTTTGGGCAGGCGGGTGAGCAGGTGCACGGCATTGCGCTCGAAGGCGAAGTTGCCGGTGTAGGCATTGCCCACGGCGACCGGGTCGTTGTTGACCCAGGCAACCTTGAGACCGGGATTTTGCAGGACGACATCGCCATCTCCATCGCCCGCAAAGCCGGTGTTGATGACGTACTTGTTCGCATCGCGGCTGGTCTTGGTGTTGGTGAAGATATCGCCCGCCAAAATGGTGCCGGTACCCGTATCGATGTGCACCGTTTTGAGTCCCGCCGCGTACCCCGCGGTGAGATCAACCAGGTAGCCGGAGGCAGTGCCCTTGGTGTGGGCAACGATCTGCCCGGATTCATGGAAATTGAATCCTTGCAAACGTCCAAGATTGCCTTCGCGCAAAAGATCTGCATCACCCGCTTCATTCACCTTGAAGAGGCTGGACTGCTTCGAGCGGATGTTTGTTCCTGCGGAACTATTCAACACCATGTGCATGTCACCAGTCCATGCGCCATTGTCCACCAGTATCTGACGCATATTCGCCACATCGCTCAGGTCTGCGGCGGTTCCGAAGGGCGCGACGCCAGCCGTACCATAGGCGCGTGAAGCGCCTTTCTTGGTGGCAAGGAAGAGGTCACTTTCGACTTCGTTCACCAGCGTGCGAAAAGCCTGGGAGAACTGGTCATCCTTGACGTTGTCATATTTGTTGCCAATCGAGACCTGCTCTTCGCCATTCCATGCGAAAGGAACTTTCCGTACCTTTTCGATGGTCATGGTGCCATAGGTAACTGTGATACCACCCGGCTCGGTGGGAACCGCGGCAGGGGTGACATCGGTGGCGCTCATCGTGGGTACGATGGGATAGGTGATGTTCTGGCCCTTGGCAACCATTTCGGCGTCCGGATTCGCGTACACTGCACCAATGAAACCGATCTGTTCGCGCAGAACGCGGTCAGCGGCTTTGTAGAGAGTGGGGATCAACCCCGTAAGTGTGTTAGCCATGTTTGAGTTCCTTTATTTTTCAAACTATTGAATTATTGTTTGAATTACTCTTCCAGCGTTCCGCCGGATTTGGAGAATGCCATGCGGTCACGCGGAGCGAGATTATCGAACTCAGCGCGCTTCATGATTTTCTTTCCCGTCGCAGGCTCTTCGTTGATCTCCTGCGATGTGAGCGGGATGAATTTGCCAAGGGCGTTCTGCCCCTTGCTGGAATCGACCAGCTTGTCGTAGAAGGCGTGCCATTTGGCTTCCTCGGCAACCGCTGCATCCAGCGTCGGTTCCAATGCGAGAGCCTGTTCATCGCCTTCGGGTGTCTTCAGGGCAAGCGCGTCTGCGATCTGGTTCTTCACCATTTCGATATTGGCTTGCGCGGTGAGCACGCGATCATAAAAACTTTTTAGATCCATATTGTTCTCCTTATGGTTTGATACGTTCGCGCAAGCGCGCAAGGCGGCTTTCGCGCTCAACATCCACCACGGGCTGCATCTCTTTGCTGGATGAAAGATCAGACACCTCGGGTGATACGTTTTCCGGTTGACCTGCCCGCATCATGGCGGGCGATCCATTTTGGTTGAGCAGATGGACAATGGTCTCTTCCAAAGTCCCCACCCGGTCAGCCATGCCCAACCTGACAGCCTGCCGGGAACCAACCATGCGACCTTCCCCAAAATCATTTCGCACCGTAGCCTGTTTCACTCCCCGGTTGCGGGCAACGGCATCGATGAATCCATCGTATGCTTCATCCACTTTCAACTGGATGGCAGACCTGGCTTCTTCGGTAAGCGATTCGTAGGGATTTCCTTCGATCTTGAATTTCCCTGCCTTGATGATCGAGACCTTGATCCCATCTTTTTCAAGAGCCGCACTCATATCCTTGTGAACAGCAAACACACCTATGGAGCCCACTTCGCCGGAAGGGGAAATCACCAATTCATCTGCGGCGGTCCCGATCCAATACGCCGCAGACGCCATGATGTGATTGGCTACTGCGATAATGGGTTTTGTTCCACGCGCATCGAAGATTTTTCTGGATAGTTCTTCGACCCCGTTGATCTGTCCGCCCGGGCTGTCCACATCCAGCACGATCGCATTGACTTCCGGGTCGTTGACCAGGGATGAAAATGCGGACCCGAAGCGCTCGGCACTGGTCGCACCAGACATGTCCGTCATCAGGTTTGCCCTGGGGAAGATGGTTCCGAAGAGCGGCAATACCGCCACATTGTTCACCCGCCGATCATCCGGGCGCTTTGCCCCATGAATACGGGTCTGTACTTCTTCTGCATCCAGTTTTTCACCGGACACATGCCTGACAACGATCTCTTCCAGGACTGCCAGCTTGCTGGGCAATATTGCCCAGGGGGTCTCGACAAAGGCTTCCAAAATATATGAGCGTTTCATAGCCTATTCCTTGGGAGTAATCCGCTGCGGATTGGGTTCGGCATTGGGTTTTTCTCCAATCGCGGAGTAGTTGTTGGTCATGTAGAATTTTTGGAGTTCAGGATGTTCTTCACCCGCGTTGTAATCATCCTTTTCGCGGCATTCGGCAGGTGTGCGTTGCATACTGCGAATGAGGATTTCATTTGTTTCGGCGCGGTCCTTGGCGTTCATGCGCAGGAGCGATGAGCGGTTGAACTTGAAATAATTGGAACCCTGTTGTTCAAAGGTCAGCCAGCGGATGCGCGCGCCCTGCTCCATTGCCACCAGGTGCGGGTCGAGCGTCTGCTGCAGATATTCCCCGAACTTCTGCTCGTTGGAGTTATAGGCTTCCTTGCCCATGTTGAGCATGTGCAAAGGCATCTTGAAGAAGTTGGCTATCTCGCGGTCGTCGTATTCCATCGATGCCAGGAACTCGGAATCCTTCGGGCTGAGGGAGACAGGCTTGAAGTCTTTGATGCGCTTGTCCGCCACGGCGATGCTGTAGGCTCCGTCTGAGCCGCTGATCTTGCCGGTGAATCCATCGCGGATCTTGTCGCGTTCGGCATCATCCTTGATCTCGATATTTTCCAAAAACAGGATGCCGCTGGGGTTCAAGCCCTGTGAGTAGAATTTGGATTTGGTCTTGTTGGCTCCGAGCCTGCGTCCGATGGTCTCGCGCGCAAAGCGGACCACGCCGCGACCGATGAAGCCGCTGGCGTCGGGGTTGATCATTTCGTGCATGATCTCGACATCGGGGATGTATTCCGGTTTTTCGGTGTTGGAGAAGCGGACTTCGTACCACAGCCGCCCGGTCTCTTTTTCGATGACGGGACGGGTGATATCGGCTGGCAGGATGAGAAGCTGTTGGGGGAAGACGGGTGGACGCCAGACGTAGGAGTTGCCGTGGAAAAGTTTCCACTGCATCTTGACCTGTTTGAACTGGAAGGGTGTCCAGCCCCATTGGTTCGGGCTGACTTCCATCAGGTAGGGGATGTTGTATAGTTTG
>Ga0210377_10003422_pt1 | contig 13680 bp, 23 predicted proteins | sample PLM4_65_b1redo_FD_155480 | JGI IMG/M metagenome (GOLD analysis project Ga0210377, IMG submission 155480) | Groundwater sediment microbial communities from an aquifer in East River, Colorado, USA - PLM4_65_b1 redo | ecosystem: Environmental > Terrestrial > Soil > Riparian zone | place: USA: East...
CGGTGCCGTACACCAGCGCGTTGCCGTACACCAGCGCGTCGCCGTACACCAGCGCGTTGCCGTACACCCGCGCGTCGCCGGACACCAGCGCGTCGCCGTACACCAGCGCGTTGCCGTACACCCACGCGTCGCCGGACACCAGCGCGTCGCCGTACACCAGCGCGTTGCCGTACACCAGCGCGTCGCCGTACACCTGCGCGTTGCCGTACACCAGCGCGTTGCCGTACACCAGCGCGTCGCCGGACACCCACGCGTTGCCGTTTTGAGCGAGATTGTCTTCGGAGGCAATCCAGCCACCCACTTCACCAGCGATGACGGCGCCGAATGAGATGAGTGCACGAATGCGCTTCAGGGTGACGCCGAACTCAACCTTCGTTTCGCCGGTGAACTCGTACTTCTTGTTTGCCATCTCACCCTCCTGTTTGCCGCCATGTGGCAGCGGTCAGGCTCTATTGTCCACATCTGCGTACCTTTGTCAACAACTACGGACGGCAGGGAGGAGGGGACTCTCGGGATGGGGTGCTACATGGAAGAACGGAAACCGCTAGAACGGTGGCTTGTCGTCGCGCTCGCTCAAGCCGTGAACTACGGCGGCGAGTAGCGACTCGAACTCTTCCGAGCGGTTGAAGGCCTCCCGAACGGTGAGACCCATCTTGCGGATTGCCTGCTTGCGTTCCTTGCTCAGAATCAGGCTGCGGCCACCGCGCGCGTAGTGGCGTACCATCCAGGCGGCATTGAGGATAGCCGCCACGAGCTCCGCAGCGTCAGGCGCCATACCCGACTAAATCAGGATGGCTGGGTGCGCGCTACCCGGAGAGTCCTAAGATGTTGAAACATTGTCAGGAACCTACGTAGCCACAACTTACCATAACGCCTCCTGTCTATCTGGTACGCAGTAGTTGACAACGTCCCGCGTTGTGGACGAAAATGCGCGCATGACCTACGCGCAACTCATCGACCACTTCAGGGGATTGACGAAGGCGGCCGACGCTCTGGGTGTTGACCGACGCCACGTCTTCAACTGGAAGAAGCGGCGCATCCCATCGAAGTGGCAGGCGCAGGCCGAAGTGGTGAGTGACGGAAAACTTCGCGCCGACAAAGCCTCGCGCAATGAGGCTGCACAGTTCGCCCCGTACATCGAGCGCGCAGCAACCTAAATGCCAGCGCAGAAAATTCCAGAGACGACGCGCGAGTTGATTTGTCAACTCTACAAACGCGGCTGGACCTTGCAAGAGGTTGGTGATGTGTTCGATGTGACAAGGGAGCGCATCCGGCAATTGCTGCGTGAATGGGATGTGGCCGCCGATTTTGGAGGTCATCACATCCGCGCTTTTGTCAGGCAAACAGAAGCTAGGCGCATCAGGAATGAGTGTAAGGAACAAAAAGACAGTCGCACCGAAAAGTTTTTCGGTTGCTCGATTGAGAAAATAACAATGATCGCCGGCCCACGCTACGCCAAGGCCCCGTGGGCAAGTTTGATGGCTCGCGTTCCAGGGGCCGGCCTTGCCTATCTCCGGCAGCAGCGCAACGCAGATGCTCGCCTGATCGAATGGGATCTCTCTCTCACCGCGTGGTGGCGCATCTGGCAAGAATCCGGCAAGTGGGAATTGCGCGGTAGAGGGAAAGGAAAGTACGTCATGGCGCGTCTTGGCGACAGCGGCCCGTATTCGGAGAGCAACGTCTACATCGTAGAGTTTGCCGAGAACATCCGCGATTACTACGCCTGCGCTGAACACAAAATAACTCATCGTAGGTTGACGGCTGAAGGTATGGCGCGGATGGCCGCGTGAACCAACGCCGGGGTGTACATGTCCGCTGACCTAAAAGACCTTCGCAACAAGATCACTGTCGAAACCCATTGCGCGCTCGAAGCCGAGAGCCGCGTTACCGGCAAGGACAAGAACGAGATCGCGCGAAGGGTCTTGCATGAATGGGCCGTCAAGAAGTTGGAGGTAGCCAAGATAACCGACGGTCTTTTGCGAAGCGAGGGATTGCCGGGGATTGCCGGGGGCATCGCGGGGAATCGTGGGGATCAGCCGTGAAAGCGCGCGCGGTAGCGACCGAAAAAGTGCGGTAGAGCGCGTCAACGTCAGTGAAATAAGAAGAAAGGGAGATGTAGCGGTGAGCAACGTCGTACTGGCCTTGGCCGACTGGCGCTCGCACTTTCTCGGCGCCCGCGGCCCGAAGTCCTCCGCAACACGTCTCGTCCTCGTCGCCCTCGCGCACCTGATGGAGCGCGAGAACACCCTGCAGTTATCCGTCACTGCCGAAGTTCTTACCGGGCCCTCCGCGATGAGCGTGGGGGCTATCTGGAAGCACCTGGGCATTGCCGAGCGCGAGGGCTGGTTGGTGCGTCACCACCATCCGCGCCACGGCCACGGGCGAGCCTGGAAGACCTACGAGTACCAGCCGGCGGTGCCGACATTGTTCCATGTGGAGCAACGTCCTCTACGTCATATAGCAGGTCAGCCAGCGGCCTGATCCGTGTCCGAAAACACAATCCTAGAGAACGTCAGTAAGTTCATGGAAGAGGCGGCGGCAGCCTACGGGCGCTACCAAGCCGACGAGTTCAGCCAGTCCATGTGGCAGGAATGCTGTCGCATTCAGTCGCCGATTGAGCAGTTGTTCGTAGTGGCAATACATCTCGTCGCCACGTTCAACATGACCCCACTCCTAGTTTCCCGAACCTTTGACGACAAGGACGCCGAACTGCAGATCATCCCGCAGTGGAAGGTAGGTAAGTACCGATCCGACTTCGCGTTGCGCCAGCACCCTCTGGACAAAATAGTTTGCGTGGAGCTTGACGGGCACGAGTTCCATGATCGTGATGAGCGCCAACGCCGCTACGAGAAAACGCGCGATAGGTTCTTCACCGTTTCCGGATACAGCGTCCTTCACTTCACTGGCGCCGAGGTTGTTAAAGACCCATGCGCGACGGCGTTGGAAGCCTTCAATCTTGCGACCGGATTGTCGGATGTCACCACACATCCATTTGACCAGTGATCTACTACCGTCGATATGTTGGCGACTACCTCAAGAAGACGGCCCGCCTGTCGATGTTGGAGCACGGCGCCTACAGCCTGCTCCTTGACTACTACTACGTCGAGGAATTACCAATCCCAATCGGCATCGAGGAAGTCTGCCGGATGGTGCGCGCTATCAGGCCTGAAGAGCGCGCGGCTGTGGAGAAAGTATTGGCGACCTACTTCTCGCTCGGTCCCGATGGCTACCACAACCCGCGTGCGGATGAGGAAATTCAAGTTGCCCTCCAGGCACGCGCGAACGGGGCGAAAGGCGGCAGACCAAGAACCCAGCAGATAACCGGAAGTGCAACCTTAGAGGAAACCGAAACAGGAACCGAAAGCATAACCGGAGATGGGGGCGGGGATGGGGGCGGATCGGGACATCCTTCAACCACCAGCCTTCAACCATCAACCACCAACCCCCAACCCAAGAAAAGCACTGTCGGGCTGAAGCCCGACCTCAAGCATCTTCGTGCGCAGGCAGTCGAAGTCCTCGCCTTCCTCAACGAGAAAGCTGGGAAGGGCTACAAGCCGGTCTCAGCCAACATCGACCTGATCGTGAATCTCCTGAAAGCCGGAGCCACGGTCGAAGATATGCGCGCGGTGATCGCCAAGAAGGTGCGTGATTGGAACGGCAGAGAACTCATGAACGAGTACCTGCGACCAGCCACGCTCTTTGGTCCGAAGAATTTCTGGCAGAAGTACGAAGGCGAACTGGGGCCGAAGTGATCGCGCGGAAATTATGTCCTGATTGCGGCGGCGATCTCGGTAAGTCTGCGACGAAGTGCCGCTGCGGGTGGAAGGCGCAGAGCGATGGAGCGCCCACAAGTGCGAATGCCGCTGCGCGCACCGAAGCGTTTCACTTGCATGAGCATGATCGTGCCAATCGCCAGCACGAAGAGGCGCAGACCTTCATGCGCACGCATGGGCTGAAGAATGTCGCCGACTGCGTGGAGCTTGGACGACGGACGTTGAAGGGCATCGAGCGCGCGCGCTCGGATCCGGCGGCGCATTGGCGCAGGGTGCTTGCGAATCCCAAGGCGAGTGTGGTCATGGTCGAGATGGCGAAGGAAGCGATCGCCAGGCTCGAAGCGCCTGCGGTTGAACGCGAGGTTGGTTCGGATGACGAATGAAGCCAATCAAAGCCCGCATCAGCAGGAAGCAGCCGGACGGAACCGTGCTGGTGACGGACTTCGAGATTCCCTGCAAAACAGGGGACGAGGGATTCCGGTTCTTGGAGGAATTCGTAAAGCGCTGTGGTCCGGTGGAGAGGGATGCCGAGCGAGACCGCCGTTGGGTAGAACTGCAGGCCAAGATTGCGAGGAAGCAGGCATGAAGACGTGCTCTCGTTGTAAGACATCCAAGACGCTAGATGCGTTCTATGTAGATCGGTGTCGCAAGGATGGGCGCACTGTGCATTGCCGCGCTTGTATGAAAATCAACCGTCGCAAATCGTATTTGGCCAACAAGGAGAGTTCTGCGATCAAGAATGCGAAATGGCGCGCAGCCAATCCTGAGCGCGTTGCGGCCATGAACGCGAAGTTTTACGCCAAATATAAGGAGACAGGACGGTCGGCTAGTAATCACAGGAAGTGGTGCGCCGCCAATCCTGATCTCGTGTTTGCATCTAGACGAAAGCATGTTCTAAAAAAGTACGGCATGACGCACGATGATTACGCCGCTCTACTAGCTAAACAGGGCGGTGGTTGCGCGAGTTGTGGTGGTCCTGCAAACCGGCGCGGCTTCTTTCATGTGGATCATTGCCATCAGACCGGCGTAGTGCGCGGACTGCTTTGCCACGGGTGCAATCTCGGGCTTGGGGCGTTCAAGGACGATCCCCAACTTTTACTTGCGGCGGCCGACTACTTGCAGCGCACCAAGGAGCGCAAATGATCGGACTGGATGGGGCGCGCACGAACATTCCCGAGGAGTACATGGCGCTTCGCGGGTTGTGGGCCTCGGTGTTGATGTGTGCCTGCGAAGACTTTGTTGGCGTGAGTTGCTTGTCTGGATATAAGGCCGCCGCGGGCAAGCAGTTGAGGATGATCCTTCGTGATGAAGCACGCTCATGGATGGATAGCTCGGATGTCCAAGTCGGCAGTTTCCTCTGGATCTGCGGAATGCTCGGCCTGGACGCGCAGGTGGTACGCCAGCGCATGGAAGACGGCCAGTACCGCAAGCACATGGGCGGCCGGTGGCGCGAGAGGTACAGGGGTGTGCGTGCCTAACCTCACCACCGCTCGAGCCGAAGCAGAGGACGGCATGCGGCGAGCCCTGTCCCATGCCGAGCAGCAGGTCTCTACCTGGGGCGAGTTGGCGATCGCATATCTGGAACTCTACGCCAAGACGCACGACGTTTTTCCCGGCTGGTTCGTGACGCGCGCCGCAGAGTTGGATCGCGTGGTGCCGAAACCCCCGACCCTGAAGGCGTGGGGCGCGATCTTTAAGAAGGCCGCGAGGCTCGGCTACATCAGGCGTACCGGATACATACCTGACCATCATCGGCATGCTGCACCGTGCCCGCTGTGGACTTCACTGATCTACAGCGCATGAGCGACTACCGCGCCTTCCTTAAGGCGAAGAAGAAGTTCGCCCCGGCCGTGGGCATCAACGTCGATCCGGACAGCCTGCACCCCATCTTGAAGCCGCACCAGCGGTCGCTGACGGCTTGGGCGCTGCGCAAGGGCAACGCCGCGATCTTCGCCGACACGGGCCTTGGCAAGACCTTCATGCAACTGGAGTGGGCGAGGGCGCTCGGCAAGCGCACGTTGTTCCTCGCTCCGCTGTCAGTCGCGAAGCAAACCGTTCGCGAGTCCGTCCGGCTTGGCATGGAATTGGTCTACGCGCGGCGGCAGGACCAAGCTGATCGCTTCACGATCACGAACTATGAAATGGTAGAGCACTTCGATCCACAGGCCTTTGATGCGGTGGTACTCGATGAAAGCTCAATCCTCAAAGCGACTGAGGGCGTCTATCGCAACAAGTTGAACGAGCTTTTTGCCGGGACGCGGTATCGGTTGTGCTGCACCGCGACTCCGGCACCGAACGACATTGAGGAACTCACGAACCACAGCGAATTCCTCGCCGTGATGCGACGCCGCGATGTGCTGGCGACATACTTCCTGCACGAATCGGCCGATGCGCGGGCCTCGGGCTGGCGGCTGAAGGGCCACGCCCGGCAGGCTTTTTGGCGATGGCTTGCGTCGTGGGCCATGTCGCTCAAGCGCCCGAGCGACCTTGGCTATTCCGATGACGGATACGTGCTGCCGCTGCTCACCGTAGCGCCGGTCGTCGTGGAAACGGACTACTGCACCCCCGGCAAGCTCTTCGCCGACCGCCTGCAGGGGATCACCGAACGCACCGCAATCCGCCGGGAAACGCTGGACGCGCGCGTCACCGCCGCGGCGACCCTCATCAGCGCAGAGCCGGCCGAGTCTTGGATTGCGTGGTGCGGCCTCAATGACGAGGCGCAGGCCTTGCAGGCTGCGCTCGGCGCGCGCGCTGTCGAGGTCAAGGGCTCGGACTCGCCGGAGCGTAAGGCCGAGCTGCTGGAGGCATTCATCGACGGCCAGATCAACACGCTGATCACCAAGACGGCCATCGCCGCATTCGGCATGAACTTCCAGCATTGCGCCCGGCAGGTCTTCGTCGGGATCAACGACTCCTACGAGCAGTACTACCAGGCCATCCGCCGCTCTTGGCGCTTCGGTCAGAAGCGCCCGGTAAACGTGCACGTCGTCATCTCAGAGCCAGAACGTGCGGTGTACGACAACGTGCTGCGCAAGGAAAAGGAAGCTGAACACATGGCATCAGAACTTGTACGCCACGTCGTGCAATTCGAGCGCGAGGAACTGGCGGGGGTGGTACGCAGCGACACCGGCTATACCGCGCACCAAGCACTCCGCGTCCCGGAGTGGCTGTCGTGAACATTATCAATCAAGCGAGCGGGAAGGCCTGGGCGATGTACCACGGCGACGCCGCCGAGGTCCTGACCGCGCTGCCTTCGGAGTCATGCGACTTCTCGGTCTTCTCCCCGCCGTTCCAGGCGCTTTACGTCTACTCGCCGACCGAGCGCGACCTTGGCAACTGCCGCACGCCGGCGGAATTCTTCGAGCACCTGTCGTTCATCACCCGCGAGCAGTACCGGATCCTGCGCCCCGGTCGGCTGATGGCCGTGCATTGCGCCCAAATCACAGCGCAGAAGGTGCTCGACGGCTGGATCGGATTGAAGGACTTCCGCGGGCAGTTGATCGAGCACTACGGCAAGCACGGTTTTTACTATCACCGCGAGGTCTGCATCGACAAGGACCCGCAGGCCCAAGCCATCCGCACGCACTCGAAGGCCTTGCTCTTCGTGCAGATGCGCAAGGACAGGTCATGGATCGGCCCCGCCATCGCCGACTACATTCTCGTTTTCCGCAAGGGCACCGAAGATCCAGCCGTACGGATCAACCAAGACCCCATCACCGAGGAGCAGTGGATCGAGTGGGCGCGGCCGATCTGGTACGGCATCCGGGAAACAGACACGCTGCAAGCGCCGCCGAAAAAGAATGATGAGCGCCACGTAGCACCACTGCAGCTTGGCGTCATCGAGCGCTGCGTGCGCCTTTGGTCGAACCCTGGCGAGACCGTGCTTTCCCCATTCGCCGGCATCGGATCTGAGGGTTATGAGGCGGTGCGGAACGGCCGGCGCTTCATCGGCGTGGAATTGAAGCCAGAGTACTTCGAGCAGGCCTGCAAGAACCTGCGCGATGCGGAGATTCACTTTGAAACGCCATCCTTGTTCGCGGAGGTCAGCGCATGACCACGCTATACCTGCGCCGCACGATGGGTGGTTTTGCCCCGGATACCGAGCAAGACCAGGAGGCGTGCAAGCGCTTCAAGATGGGCGGCATCGTGAAGGCGGAAATTGTCGTGCCGAGGAACTACGACTTCTTCAAAAAGTGGTGGGCGCTCATCACCGTTGGTTTCGATCTGTGGTCCGAGTTGTGTCCACCGCAGTACCACAAGGGTCATCCTGTGAAGCCGAACATCGAGCGCTTCAGGAAGGACGTGACAATCCTAGCCGGCTACCGGCACCTGGTTGTGAACTTGGACGGAGAGATGCGCTGGGAGGCCGATTCGATCGCCTTCGGAAACATGGTCGAAGAGACATTCGAGAAGCTGTACAGCGCCACGATCGACGTGCTGCTGCAGAAGGTGCTGGCGGATCGCGGCATCACAGAAGAGCGGCTGCGGGAGATGGCGAACTCGGTGATGGATTTCGCGTGATCGAGTCCACTACTGGAGAGTGTCGAGCGATGAGGGTCTGTACAAAATGCAAGGATTCTCAACCGATTGAGGAATTTGGTATTGACCGCCAAAAAGTTGACGGACTTACATCGCAATGTAGGACATGTCGTCTGGCGAACGGTCGCGCATGGTATGAGAGACATCAGGACAGAGTGACAGAGAACACTTCTGCATGGCGTGCTGCCAATCCGGAAAAAGTAAAGGCGCAGCAAGCCGCGTGGGTAAAGAAAAACAAAAGCAAAGTGAACGCCAAGAACGCGCGCCGTAAGGCTAGACGCTTGCGAGCTACGCCCCTTTGGGCCAATCAGTTTTTTATAGATGAAGCCTACGATCTAGGTCGCCTTCGCAGCGAAGCTACGGGTTTCCGGTGGCACGTTGACCACATTGTTCCGCTCTGCTCACCGCGAGTCTGTGGGTTGCACGTCGAGAACAATCTTCGCGTTATACCGGCGGTTAGCAACGCCGTGAAAAGCAATTTGCGCTGGCCCGACATGGCGGTGGAAGCGTGACCATCGAGCGCGGCATGTACCGCAACCGCGGACTACTGGATCTCGCGCACAAGATCGAGACTTGCCAGAACTGCGGGCGCGAGCGCATCGAAGGCATGGACCCCGCGCACTCGAACCTGAGCGAGCACGGCAAGGGTAAGGGCCTGAAGGCGCACGACTGCTTTTTCGCCGCGCTGTGCGATCTGTGCCACCACTGGCTCGATAACCAGGGCGGGCTCGGGAAGGACCCGAGCGGCGTTTACGACAGTACGCCGGCGGACAGAGCGCAGATGTTCGCGCGCGCGATGCACCGCACATGGCTCGCACTGTGGCGTCTTGGGCGGCTGAAGGTCGCATGATCCGCGTCACCGTCGAGCTCCTACCCCTTGGCCGCGAGGAAGGCAAGCGCACCCTCGCCACGGCCCGCATCTGGAACGACGGCAGCGGCTCACCGTTTCTTGGAAGCTACGGCTTCAAGCTACATGGCAAGAGCGGATCCTTGATGCGCGCCGGCATGATCGGAGAGTACCGGCGGCGCGACTTCTCGGTGTGGTGGCTGATTGCCGGGATTCTGCGCGCGGCCTTTCCAGAAGTGGAGCAGCGCGCCTTCCGTGACAAGCGGATCGTGGCGAAGGTGCAAAAGCCATGAGCGGCTTCGGTAAGACGCTCCGCTGGACCGAGGACGACGTGCGCGCGCACCAGAAGCGCATCAGCGCGTGCTCGACTGGAATTGTGGAGCGCACATCGGATGGCAAGAAGACTATTGACCTACCCACGCCTCCGCAGTCGAAGTACCGCAACGAGAAGTGCATGGTGGATGGCGAGCGGTTCGACTCGCGCAAGGAGGCGAATAGATGGCGCGAGTTGCGCCTGCGGCAGGTGGCAGGCGAGATCAAGGACTTGCGGCGCCAGGTGTCGTTCGAGTTGCGCGTGAACAATAAAACGATCTGTTTGTACGTGGCGGATTTTGTTTATCGCACCGGGGAGATCGGTATGCACCCAACCATCGAAGACGTGAAGGGCATGCGCAAGGGCATCGCGTACCGGCTATTCAAGATCAAGGTTGCCCTGATGTACGCCATTCACGGCCACGTTGTCATAGAGATATGAGCGAAGAAGAAAAACCACGCAAGCTCGACAACTACTTCGCCCGCGGTCGGGAGAGACTGCGCGCGATGGCGGAAGCGTGCGGGGTCCTCGAACCAGAGAACCGGGAATTGGATCGGCTGCGCGAATATCTGCGGGAATGGTCACGCAGCGAGCGCTCCTACGGCACTAAATCACAGGGTCTCAACGAATCTTTTCTCGCCGACTATGTGAAGAGCGGATACAGGAGCGTGGCCACACATCTGGTCGCCGATGGGTGGGCTATGGCGATCCTTGATTCTTCCATCGACGATTTGGGCTCGCTGCATGACGGCTGGGCGATGCGCGCCGCATTGCGCGTGCGCTACCTGAATGAAGGCATCGCGCCGACCGGGGAGCTTCGCATCCGCGTGTTCCGCAGCGGCCGGTTGCAGGGCATGAGCATGGAAGAGGCCGACAGGCTGGCTGACATGGCTGAGATTGCCTTAATTCCGATCACCAAGCGCCGCGGTCTTCCCTTGTGACGGCGCGCGAGATTGAGAGAGCAATTGATTATAAAGGCGAATTACTGTGCTCTTCCATTTAACTGAACTTCGGCCCGTTTCTGGTAGTCTCACGGATGTACGTAGGCGGAGCTTTGCCCGCCGAAATCACAAGGGCTCGCCAGGTGACTGAGCGGGCCCTTTTCTTTTTCGGGAAAGCGGATGCTGGTGTGGGACTGCCGTACAGCGGCGGTCGTGCGCAGCCAGAAGCAGCGAGTACCGGAACTCCAAACCCTCAGCAGCCCTACAACCAAAGTCTGCCAGACTCGGGCTCGAAGAGGTCGCCCGCCGGCTGCGATATGCCGGCAACTATTCACGCGGTTTACCCGGTGGCGGGTAACGGCCTTCCAAGCCGGCAGAGCGCGTTCGACTCGCGCAGGCCGCTCCAATTTCGATGCGGGCTAGTAGAACGGATCTACGGCGCGTTCATACCGCGCAGAACCAAGTTCAATTCTTGGGCCCGCTACCAGAATTCAACCCCGCGCAAACGTGGCGCACACCAGGGGTTGAGTGGAATGACTGCCGCGGGCCTCGGATTACCCTCCGGGCTCGCGGCGTCTTCCGTCTCGACGCCAAGGTCACTGCCCACAACGACGAAGCAACGGCGAGTCGCAAGAAGTCTACCCCTGCGGGGGCTTCCAACAAGAGGGCCCATGGACCTTGATGTGGACCGCGTAATTGCCAGCGTCACTGGGCACCAGATCGTGGGCGGAGATGTGGGTGAGGGCGGTCTACACCTTCAGCTTGACGATGGTAGGGTTTTGATTTTTACGGGCGTTTTTGTGGTGGCGCTGGTTGAGATCGGGAGAGCCACCATCCAATGAGCCTGCCTTTAACGCCAGCCCGCCTAGCATCAGTGTACGAGATGCTGCGGATATTTCCACCGTTCTCGCGTTGGAAGCTGCCACAGGCAGCAGAAGTGCAGTTTCACGTAGCAAAGACATCCCAGTGGCACGCGGCTTGGTGGATTGAAGGAAGCACGCATCACATTGAGGTCTCGGGCAAGAAACACGCGCACCTTGCGAGCCTGGTGTGCTCGATGGCGCACGAAATGATCCACGTCAGGCAGAGGATCGCAAAGACGGAAACGAATGGTGCCGAGCACAACGCAGAATTCAAGAAAGACGCAACACTGATCTGTCGGCGCTTCGGCTTTGACGCTGGACAATTTTTGGGCTGAGGCGCGTGTGATTATCCCGAGCGAACCGAACTTCGCGCGCATTGCATCAGCGATGCCGAACCTCGAATGGTTCGCCGTGTTCATCGGCATGTTCCTGCTGGATATGGTGTACGCCCGCTACACGCAGGCGATCCAGTCCGGCCAGGCGATGCGAGCCGCGCACTTCGCCGCGGTGCTGATCGGGATCACGGCGTTTGTGACCGTGAGTTACGTCCAAAATCTCTGGCTCACGATTCCCGTGATGGCCGGCGCGTGGGCGGGGACCTGGGTGGCGGTGAAGTGGCCGCCACGGGCTAACTGAGAGGCGAAAGAAAACTACATGTCGGCGCCGAAAGCAACCGATCAGGCAATCATCGCCGCATATGCGGAGATGCCGCGCCCGGCTGCGCTCGCCGTCAAGTTCAGAATCTCCGAGCGCCAACTGCGCATGCGCCTTAACGGACTCAGGGCGCGAGGATTTTGCGCGTTCTCCCCGGACAAGCGCAGCCCCTTCTACAAGCAGGGTTCTTGGAAGGAAGTAAAAACCGTCGTCGTGAACTACGACGCCAGGGTGAATGTGGATCTTGAGGGCGGCCTCATCATCGTTGGTTCGGATGCTCACTACTGGCCCGGTGAGATCAGCACCGCGCATCGCGGGTTTCTGCACTTCATCAAGGAACTGCGCCCGAGGATCGTGATACTCAACGGCGATGTGTTCGATGGCGCAAGGATTTCGAGGTTCGCCAGGATCGGGTGGGACAAGACGCCCACCGTGATCGACGAGTTGAAGGCGGTCAAGGAGCGGCTTGGTGAGATTGAGGCTGTCGCCGGGAGTGCGCTGAAGTTCTGGCCGCTCGGGAATCACGACGCTAGGTTCGAGAACAAGCTGGCGCAGCAGGCCCCGGAGTATGAGGGTGTGCAGGGCTTCCACCTGAAGGACCATTTCCCGCTGTGGCGGCCGTGCTGGTCCGTGATGGTGAACTCGAATCTACTCATCACCCATCGGTGGAAGGGCGGGAAGTACGCGGCCCCGAACAATGCCCTGCAGGCAGGAGTTTCGATGTGCACCGGACACCTGCACAGCTTGAAGTGGTGGCCGCATACGGACGAGACGGGGACAAGGTACGGGGTGGACAGCGGCACGCTGGCGGAGCCCAAGGGCCAGCAGTTTATTAACTATCTTGAAGACTCCACCCCAGATTGGAGATCTGGATTTGCGGTGTTGACCATACACCGGCATGCACTCTTGCAGCCGGAACTCGCGAAAGTTCACGCTGAGGGAGAGATTGACTTCCGCGGAACCACGGTGAGCGTGTGAAGGCGGCTGCTTGACACGCACGGTGTACTTGGCCGGTTCAATCTACGGCTGCAACAAAGGCGAGGCCCAGGACTGGCGGCGCGACGTGAAGGAGCGCCTAGCCAGCTGCAACATCATGGGCATTTCTCCGCTGCGCTGCGAGCCGCTTGTCGGTGAGCGGTACGGGGTGAGCTACGAAGATCCGCGCTTCGGAACACCGCGGGCGATTGCCAGCAAGAACTTCTTCGACGTGCAGGCGAGCGACATGACGTTGTGCTACATGCCGGCGGTGCTGAACGAGCGGCGGCTGTCCATCGGAACGCTGCTAGAGCTCGGGTGGGCGCACGCACTGGGCAAGCCGACCATCCTGGTGACGGACTACCCGCTGCTGCTCGATCATCCGGTGGTGCAGGCGAACGCGAGCTGGATCCTCGGAACGATGGACGAGGCAGTGGACGTGTGCTGCGGCATCCTAGCGGATTACGCGAAGGCCGTGGCATGACCGAGACCATCGCGCAACTGCTCTACATGGGCGGCTCGCTCGCCTTCTTCTTCGGCACGCTGCTCCTGATGGGGCAGCGGATGGGGTGGTGGGTGTGAGGCAAGACGAGAAGGACACCAACCCCAAGGACGCAGTGGCCGGCGACAAGGTGCCGCTCGGCCTGTGCCCGGACACACTGATCGTGGCTGTTGCCATGGCGTTCGTCGAGGGAGGCCTGAAATACGGCAAGGGCAACTTCAAGGTCGCCGGCGCCAAGGCCTCTGTGTACCTGGACGCGCTTGATCGGCACAC
>Ga0210377_10003423_pt1 | contig 13672 bp, 10 predicted proteins | sample PLM4_65_b1redo_FD_155480 | JGI IMG/M metagenome (GOLD analysis project Ga0210377, IMG submission 155480) | Groundwater sediment microbial communities from an aquifer in East River, Colorado, USA - PLM4_65_b1 redo | ecosystem: Environmental > Terrestrial > Soil > Riparian zone | place: USA: East...
CGGTGCGGGCAGGCCGCTTCCAGAACGGAGGCGGCAACCCCGTCCGAGGCCGCCCCGGAGCTCAGACCGCCGCCCGCAGGCGCGCGAGCACTTCGGGCCGCGCGCGCAGCCGCAAGCGCGTGCCGTGCTCGTCGTGGGCCTCGGAGAGCACGCGGCAGTTGGCATGGATCTCCGCGACGAGCTTTTGTTTGGCGTACGGGATCGAAAGCTCGGCCTCGACCATGTCGCGCTCGAAGAAATCCCGGATGCGCCCGTGCAAGTGCGCCACGTCCTCCGGATCCTTGGCCGAGAGCATCAGCGCGTCGGGGTACTCGGTGCGCAGCTCGTCGCGGCGCGCGGCGTCGACGCGGTCGATCTTGTTGAGCAGCAGCAGTCGGGGCCCCTGCGCGCCGATGTCGTCGAGCACGGCGCGCGTCACTTCGATCTGCGCCGGGAAGGCCGGGTCCGAGGCGTCGATTACGTGCAGGAGCAGCTCCGCGTCGCGCGCCTCGTCGAGGGTCGACCGGAAGCTGGCGACTAGCTCGTGCGGCAGCTTCTTGATGAAGCCCACCGTGTCGGAAACCAGGACGCGAGGCTTGGTTTCGGGCTGGAGCGCGCGCACGGTAGTGTCGAGGGTCGCGAAGAGCCGGTCGGCCACCATCACGCCACTTCCTGTGAGCGCCCGCATCAGCGAGGACTTTCCGGCGTTGGTGTAGCCGACCAACGCGACCTTGTTCTGCTCCTCGCGGCGCTGCCGCCGCACGCCCGCCTCGTGCTCGATCGCCTTGATCTCGGCGCGCAGCTCGGCGATGCGGTCGCGCAGCTTGCGCCGGTCGAGCTCTAAACTGGACTCGCCGGCGCCGCGGCCGCCGATGCCGCCGCCCTCCCGGTCCTTGCCGCCGCTCTGCTCGCGCACGCGCGGCGCCCAGTAGCTGAGCCGCGCGATCTCGACCTGGAGCCGCGCCTCGCGGCTGCGGGCATGGCGCTGGAAGATCGCGAGGATCACGGCCGAGCGGTCGAGCACCTCGGCCGAGGTAGCGCGCTCGAGGTTGCGCGCCTGCGAGGGCGAGAGGTCGTGATCGACGAGCACGACGCTCGCGCGGGGAGTCTTGGGCGTCGGGCCGCCTTCGGCGTCGGCTTGCGCCGGCGCTTCGGCCATCGCCTCCGAGTCTTCCGCTTCCGCGACGCCAGGCTCTTCTTCGGCCTTGCCGCGGCGCCCGGGCGGCCCCATCGGCACGATGCCGCTCCCGCCGGTCAGGGCCGCGAGATCCTTCAGCTTGCCTGCGCCGACGACGCTGGCCTTGTCGAGCTTGGCCCGGCGCTGGGTCACGCGGGCCACGACGTCGACGCCGAGCGTCTTGCCCAGCCGCGCGAGCTCCGCGAGCGAGGAGGCGTGCTCCTCGTCGGAGACGCCGGGCAGCTGTACGCCGAGCGCGACCGCGCTCTTTCGTTCTTCGGGAGGCATGGCTTCTCGCGCCGGAGGTTACCCGCGCGCCGGCTCGGGCGTCACTCCGACCAGGCGTAGCGCACGCCCTCGGAGGTCCGCTCTCCGACCAGCGCCCCGAGCGCGAGCACGCGGGACATCTCCTCGGCGGCCACGTCGCCCGCGACGCCCGTCGCGGCCGCGACGGCCTGCTCGAGCTCGCGCGGAGCATCGCCGCGGAAGGCCGGCAGCGACTCGACGGTGTCGTTCAGCAGCAGCTGCCAGAGCAGCGACTGCCGGCGCCGGCGCAGGTACATCTTGCGCTCGTAGCCCTCGAGCTTGCCCTGCGTAAAGAGATAGTCCTGGTAGCGCATGTAGCGCTCCATGGTCTCGTCGTACTCGTCGGCCACGCTCTGGATCACGGCGATGTCGGCGCCCGGGGTGCGCGTCACCACGTGATTGGCGTCGTATTGCGTCCAGTCGTCGGTGAGGATCTCGAGGCCGTAGTCCTTCGCCTTGTCGCGCACTTCGGTGCCGGGGAAGGGGGCCAGGATGTGGAAGCCGTACAAAGACCCGAACTCCTGGTGCAGCTCGTTCGCGAACTCGACGGTCTTGCGCAGCGTCTCCTCGGTCTCGCCGGGCAGCCCGATGATGAAGGAGGCCAGCGCGCTGATGCCGACGTCCTGCGTCATGCGCATGGCTTCCTTGACCTTGTCGAGGCTCGAGCGCTTCTTCACCAGATCGAGCACCTCCTGGCTGCCGCTCTCGACGCCAAAACAAATTGCCTGGCAGCCGGCCCGCGCCATCGTCTCGACGATCTCGGGGGAGATCGTGTCGACGCGCGAGAAGGCGTTCCAGCGGATGCCGGTGTCGCGCCGCACGAGCTCGTCGCAGACTGCCATGAAGTGCTTGCGGTAGAGCGTGAAGAGATCGTCCTCGATCGTGATCTCGGTGAAGCCCTTGGCCGCGAGATCCTCGATCTCGTCGACACACAGTGAGGGCGTGCGGTAGCGCACGCTGCGCCCCGTCCAGGCCGGCGCCGAGCAGAACACGCACTCGTAGGGGCAGCCGCGCGACGTCACGACGCTCGCGTGGCTGTCGAACGCGAGGTAGCGCGCGAGCGGCACCAGCTCGCGCGCGGGATTCGGGAGCCGATCGAGATCGTCCTCGAGCGGGCGCGGCGCCGTGCGCACGATGCCGCCGTCGTGGCGCAGCGCGAGGCCGCGCACGTCGCGCACGTCCATTCTTCCTTCGAGCGAACGGGCCAGCTCGACCATCGTGTGCTCTCCCTCGCCGATCCCGATGTAATCGAGCGCCGGGAGATCCCGGAACGAGCCCTCGATCTCGAACGAGACGTGCGGGCCGCCCATCGCGATCCGCACGTTTCCGTCGCACTTGCGCACGACCTCGCCGATCGAGTTCGCGATGTGATGGTTGAGCGTCACCGACGTGATCCCGACCAGCTGCGGCCGGAAGCGCTGCATGCGGCGTTCGATTTTGTCGGGCGTCGTGCGCGCGAGCAGCAGGTCGAGGATCTCGACCTCGTGGCCCTCGGCGCGCAGGGCCGAGGCGATGTACGGCAGCGTCACGAGGAGCCGCGGGAACTCCTCGAACGGATAGGAAGGGTTGATCAGCAGGATGCGCATGGGGCCTCCGGCACGGCCCTGCCCGAGGCGGAGCCGATGGGATCCACGCCGGCCTGACCCTGGACGCGGCGGATTCTACGCGCGGGCTCCCGCCGCGTCACCTCGGAAACGGGGCCATGCGACGCTCTCGCGCGGGTCCGCGCTGCCAGCGGATGCTGCCGGACCGCGGCGTCGCAGCCCGGACGCACGCGGGCCCGCCGGCAGGTTTTTTTTGGGGCCTGTGCGCCCCGCGGCCGGCAACAGCGCCCCCAACGCGCCGCGCGAACGGGGGTTGAGCAGGCTGGAGGAACGGCCGATACCAGTGCGGGGTGGGGTCCATGGACCGCGCCCCGGAGGCTGCGTGGCCAAGTCGACGCGCGTGCTGCGGATCTCGTTCTCGGACGCCGAGGCGTTCCAGCGCGAATACATCCAGAATCTCGTGAACGGCGGCGTGTTCGTCGCCACGATCCAGGCGTTCGAGCTGCGCGAGCCGGTGCGCGTCGAGATCGTGCTGACGTTCTGCAAGAAGAAGCTGCGCGTCAACGGCGAGATCGTGCACATCGTGACGCGCGAGATGTCGCAGGTGGGCGCGTCGCCCGGCGTCGCCGTGCAGTTCGAGGGCTCCGTGCAGGAGATCCGCACGCGGCTCGATCCGCTCGTGATCGCTTGCGGTCCGCCGCTGCACCAGCCGCCCGACTCCGGCCGACGAAGCCATCCGCGCGTCGCGGCGCGCGTCGCCGCGCGCATCGAAGGCGCGGGCGAGGGCGTCGAAGGTCATACCCGCAATCTCTCGCGCTCCGGCGCGTTGGTCGCGGTTCACGGCGCGGGACCATCGGTCGGCGAGCGCGTGCGCCTCACGCTCGAGCATCCGACCAGCGGCGAGTCGATGCAGGTCGAGGCTCGCGTCGCGCGCCAGATCGAGACGGCCGGTGCGGTCTCGGCGCTCGGGATCGAGTTCATGACCCCGGCCGAACGCCGCGCCGAGATCGAGCGCTTCGTCGAGAACCTGCAGACGGCCGAGCACACCCGAAGACTTGGCGGCATCACCGGCGCGATCTCCACGCTCGGCGCGCAGGACCTGCTCCAGATGTTCGGGACCTCCGCGCAGATCGGCACGCTGATCTTCCGCCGCGGCGAGGACGAGGCGATCGTCGGCTTCGAGGCCGGCATGCTGCGCTACGCGCGTCTGGGCCCCACCACGGGCATGAAGGCGCTCGTGCGCATGCTCGCCTGGAAGGAGGGCGTGTTCGAGTTCCACGCCCGGCTGGATCCGGTGAAGCATCCCGAGGCGCCGCTGCCGCTCGAAGCCGCGATGTTCGACGCCGTGCGCCAGATCGACGAGGGCAACCGCATCGACCGGCGCCGCTTCCCGCTGGATGCGAAGCCCCGCATCGTCGAGTCCGCGGGCGACATCGAGGGCAAGACCGTCGAGGCCGTGCTCGATCTCGCGCGCGCCGGCTTCAGCGTGCAGCGCATCCTCGACGTGATCCCCGAGCCCGATCCCGAGATCTACGCCGCGCTCGCCCAGCTCCTGGATGCCGGCACGATTTCCTTCGAGTCTTAGTGACTTCGCTCGCCTACGGCTCGCTGCGCGCTCCGCTTGCGTTAGTGAGCTTCGCTCGGCTACGGCAGGTTCGTAGACTTCGCTCGCCTACGGCTCGCTGCGCGCTCCGCTTGCGATTGAGCTTTGCTCGCCTGCGGCAGGTTCGTAGACTTCGCTCGCCTGCGGCTCGCTGCGCGCGGGCGGTCGCCCGCTTGCCCGCTCGCTGATACCCTGCGCGCCGATGCCTGCCCACCCGACGCCGCGGCGCGGCGCCGATGCCTTCGGACTCTGGATCGATGGCTGCGCCCAGTACGCAGAAGCTCGCGCGGTCTCGAGCGTGCTCGAGCCGGCGACGGGAGCCCCGCTCGCCGAGGTGGCGCGCGCGTCGGGCGCCGACGCGCGGCGCGCGGTGGCGTCGGCCCGCCGGGCGTTCCGTGAAGGTCCCTGGGCCCGGCAGACCGCGGCGGCGCGCGGGCGCGTGCTGCTCGATCTCGCCGCCCGCGTGCGAGCGCAGTCCGAGGAGCTCGCGGTCCTCGAGGCGCGCAACACGGGCAAGCCCATATCGGATGCGCGCTGGGAGGTCGGCAGCGGCGCCGCCTGCTTCGAGTACTACGCCGGGGCGGCGACCCAGCTCGCGGGATCCACGCCGCCGGTCGACGCGCCCGGCCTCGCGTTGACGCTGCGCCAGCCGCTCGGCCCCTGCGCCCTGATCGTGCCCTGGAACTTCCCGTTCCTGATCGCCTGCTGGAAGATCGCGCCGGCGCTCGCCGCCGGGAACAGCGTGGTGGTGAAGCCCGCGAGCGCGACGCCGCTCTCCGTGCTCCGCCTCGCCGAGCTCGCCGGCCAGGCCGGGCTCCCGCCCGGGGTGCTGAACGTGGTGTCGGGGCCGGGCGACGGTGTGGGCTCGGCGCTGGTCTCGGATCCGGACATCGTGAAGGTCTCCTTCACCGGCGATTCCGTGAATGGCGCCGAGATCCTCCGGCTCGGCGCGGCCGACATCAAGCGCACCTCGCTCGAGCTCGGAGGCAAGTCGGCGAGCGTCGTCTTCGCCGACGCCGATCTCGCGCGCTGCGTGGAGAAGTCGCTGGTCGCCGTCTTCGGGAACGCCGGGCAGGATTGTTGCGCGCGCAGTCGCATCCTGGTCGAGGCGAGCGTTCACGACGCCTTCGTCGAGGCGTTCGCCGCCGGAACCCAGGCGCTCGTCGTGGGCGATCCCCTCGCAGAAAGCACCCAGATCGGCTCGCTGATCTCGCGCAGCCAGCGCGAGCGCGTGCAGCGCTACCTCGAGATCGGGCGCGAGGAGGGAGCGCGCCTGGTGTGCGGCGGCGACGTGCCGAAGGATCCGGCGCTCGCAGCCGGCGCGTTCCTGCGCCCGGCCGTGTTCGACCGCGTGACGCCTTCGATGCGGATCGCGCGCGAGGAGATCTTCGGTCCGGTGGTGGCGATCCTGCCGTTCCGGGACGAAGCAGACGCCATCCGGCTCGCCAACGACTCGATCTACGGCCTCTCGGGCTCCCTGTGGACGCGCGATCTGAAGCGCGCGCTGCGCGTCGCGCGCGCGATCGAGACGGGCGTGCTCTCGGTGAACTCGAGCCGCAGCGTGTTCCTCGAATCGCCCTTCGGCGGCGTCAAGCGCAGCGGGCTCGGCCGCGAGCTCGGGATGGCCGCGCTCGAGGCCTACACGGAGCTGAAAAGCATCTACTTCGAGACCGAGGAGGGAATGTGAGCGCAGCCTACGGCAGGCTCGCGGGCCGCACGGCGCTGATCACGGGCGCGGGGAGCGGCATCGGGCGCGAGGCAGCGAAGCTGTTCGCGGCCGAGGGCGCGAACGTGGTCGTCGCCGATCGCGAGGCGGCAGCCGGACGCGAGACCGTCCAGGCGGTCGAGGCCGCCGGGGGGCGCGCGCGCTTCGTCGCGGTGGACGTGGCCATCGCGGCGCAGGTCGAGGCCGCGGTCGCCGAAACCGAGCGTGCCTACGGGGGGCTCCACGTGCTGTTCAACAACGCCGGCATCTTCCCCGGCGCGGACGGCTCGCCGGTCGACACGCCCGAGGACGTCTTCGACCAGGTGCTGCGCGTGAACCTGAAGGGCGTCTTCCTCGGCTGCAAGTACGGGATTCCCGCGCTGCTGCGCGCGGGCGGAGGCTCGATCATCAACACCGCGTCTTTCGTAGCGGTGATGGGCGCGGCGACCTCGCAGGTCGCCTACACGGCGAGCAAGGGTGGCGTGCTCGCGATGACGCGCGAGATCGCGGTCGAGTACGCGCGGCGCGGGATCCGCGCGAATGCGCTGTGCCCCGGGCCGGTGAACACGCCGCTCCTCCAGGACCTGCTGCGCGAGCCGGCGGCGCGTGCGCGGCGTCTGGTGCACGTGCCGATGGGCCGCCTGGCCGAGGCGACCGAGATCGCCCGCGCCGCGCTATTCCTCGCCTCGGACGAGTCTTCTTATGTGAACGGCGCCACCTTCCTCGTCGATGGCGGCATCACCTCGGCCTACGTCACGCCGGAATGACGGGACCCGGCGGCGGGAGACCGCCGCCACCACTCCAACGGGTTTTGGCGCGGGCATAGCCCGCGCCGCCCGTACTCCGCTCGGCTTCGCCTCGCTGCGCGCTTCGCTTGCACTTCGCTCGCCTTCGGCTCGCTGCGCGCGGGCTGACGCCCGCTTGCCGGCTCGCGTCAGCCCGGGTCGAGCGCTGGAGCCGCCAGCTCGCGGCGCACCAGGCGGCCGGCGCTGTAGATGCTGCGCACGTCGATCGATCCGTTGGCATCGACGTCCTCTTCGCGCAGCACGACGTCGCCGTGCTCGTCGAGGCGATCGAAGCGATCGAGGATGCCATCGCGATTGGTGTCGCTGCTCTCGCCGGTGAGCTGGCCGCGCGTGAAGATGAAGACGCGCTCGGAACGGCCGTTGCCGTCGTCGTCGAGCTCGATGCGCTCGAGCGGCGCGCCGTCCTTGGCGAAGACGAGGTGCACGTCGGGCCGGCCCAGGCCCCGCCCGTCCTCCCAGATCTCGCGGCGCGTACCATCCTGGTAGCCGATCCAGCGATCGGGTCTGCCATCGCGGCTCGTGTCCTCTTCGCGCAGCACCGGCAGCGCGGCGCCGCGCGCAAAATAATACCGTGAGAGCACGCTGCCGTCGGGCGCGTAGACGCCGCGCGTCTCGATCTCAGTGCCGGCGCGCTCGCGCGCGAGCTTGGGTCCGAAGCGGGAGGCATCGGCTGCGGCGGCGCGGGGCAGTGTCGCGAGCAGGGCCGCCGGCGGCACGTGCAGATCCTCGTCGAGCACCGCGAGCAGCGCGAGCAGCTCGTCGCGCCGGCGACGCTCATCGGCGAGCAGTGCGTCCGCCGCGGCGCGCTCGCGCGGCGACCAGCTCGGCTCCAGAGTCGGCTCCCGCGCGCCTCCCTTCAACTGCTTCGTGAGCGCGAGCGTCGAGCGCGTCTCCTCGAGATACGCGCGCACGTCGGGATCCTCGGGATCGATGCGGGCGGCGCGTTCGAAGTCGGCTGCGGCCGGCGCGAGCCGGCCACTCGCGAGCGCGCCACGCCCGGCGCGGACCTCCACTTCGATGCGCTGGCCGAGGCCGGGGAAGAGCGTCCGGACGGCAGCGGTGGTCCAGGGGGAGGTGTCCACGCCGGCCGCCTCGGAACGCGTCAGCGCGGACTCGACGAGCGGCAGCGCGAGCGCCTGCTCGAGCCCGCGCGCGACCCCCTCGGCGAGGCAGCCGCCCTTGAGGCGAGGCTCCAGAACGAGCGCACGGACGAGCGTCGCGCCTGCGCTCGCATCGGCGGGGATCTCGGCCGCGACGCGCAGCCAGGCCATGCCGAAGCGGCCGTCCTTTTGAGACTCGCCGCAGTAGGCGCGTTCGATGCGCAGCGAGAGGACGGCGCGCGGGCGAAAACGCGCCAGCCAGCTGCGCGCGGCGGCGACGCTCTCGGGGTCTGCGTGCACGACCTTCGCATCGGGCAGGCGCAGCGCCAGCCTGCGTTCGAGCGTCGCGGCGACGACGTCATCAGGCCAGCTCTGCGGCACGCGATCGCCAGGGACCGGCGGCATGAGCACGACGAGGACGCCTTTCGACGAGCGCGCCAGCGGCGCAGCGGGGGGCGGCGGGGGAGGGGGGTCGAGCGCGTCGGCGCGGCGCTGGTGCGGCTCGGCCTCCGCGCTGCGCCCGAGCTCGATCAACACGCCTGCGAGCGCGCGATGCAGCGCGGCGTCGTCCGGAGCCGCCGCGAGGCCGTGGATCAGCGCCTGCTCGGCCGCCGCGAGGTCCCCCTGGCTGCGCTGGTAGCGGGCGGTGGCGAGGCTGTGACGCGCGGCGATCGCGCGAGCCCCGTCGCTCGGCCCGGCCGGCGCAGCGGGCGGGAGCGTGCAGCCGCCGGCCAGCGCGGCGAGCACGACGGCGAGCCGGACGAGCGGGGGACTCGGACGCACCCGTCCAGCTAAGCCCGATGCAGTGGCATGCGTCAAGCGGTGCGCGCTGCGGGGGCGGGGCTCGCGACTGCGTGCGGGCCGCGCAGCAGGGTATCCCGGCCGTAGACCGCGTCGTCCCGCTCGGGGTGATCGACGTTGTAGTGGAGGCCGCGGCTCTCGAGGCGCCACTCGGCGCAGGCGATCACGAGCTGGGCGACGGTCGCGAGATTGCGCAGCTCGACCAGATCAGGCGTGAGCTTGAAGTTCCAGTAATACTCCGTGATCTCTTCCTGCAACAGCTCGATCCGGCGCCGCGCGCGAGCGAGTCGCCGGTCGCTGCGCACGATGCCCACGTAGTTCCACATCAGCCGGCGGATCTCGTCCCAGTTCTGCGTGATCACGACCGCCTCGTCGCTCTCGGTGGCGCCCCCCGGCTCCCAGCACGGGACCTCGCGCGGGTCTTCGGCGAGCTCGCGCAGCCGCGCGATCGACGCGTTCGCCGCGGCGTCGGCGAACACCAGCGCCTCGAGCAACGAGTTCGAAGCGAGTCGATTGGCGCCGTGCAGCCCCGTGCTGGCGACCTCGCCGGCGGCGAACAGATCGGCGAGATCCGTCTCGCCGGAAAGGTTGGTGCGCACGCCGCCGCAGGTGTAGTGCGCCGCCGGCACCACCGGGATCGGCTCGCGCGTGATGTCGATGCCGAACTCGAGGCAGCGGGCATGAATATTCGGAAAGCGCTCGCGCACGAACTGGGCCGGCCGGTGCGTGAGGTCGAGCGTCACCCACTCGTCGCCCGATTGCTTGAGCTCGGTGTCGATCGCGCGCGCGACCACGTCGCGGGGCGCGAGATCCGCCATCGGGTGGTAGCGGGGCATGAAGGCTTCGCCACGCCGCGTGCGCAGCACGGCGCCCTCGCCCCGCACGGCTTCCGAGATCAGGAACGACTTCGCCTGCGGATGGTACAGGCAGGTCGGGTGGAACTGGACGAACTCCATGTTCGCGAGCGTGGCGCCGGCCCGGAAGGCCATCGCCATGCCGTCGCCCGACGCGATGTCGGGGTTGCTCGTGTAGAGGTAGACCTTGCCGGCGCCCCCGGTCGCGAGCAGCGTGAGGCGCGCGCGGAAGCGCTCGACGGCGCCGGTGCGCACGTCGAGCACGTAAGCGCCGAGCGCGCGCTCGGGGCCGGACAGGCCGGCCTTGCGCGTCGTGAGCAGATCGACACCACAGTGATCCTCGAACAGCGTGATCCGCGGGTGCGCGCGGACTTGGGCGAGCAGCGCGCGTTCGATCTCCCGCCCGGTGGCATCGCGGTGATGGACGATGCGGCGCCGCGTGTGGCCGCCTTCCCTTCCGAGGTCGAGCGTGCGCCCGACCTCGCCCGGGTCGAAATCGGCGCCGAGCTTGAGCAGCGCCTCGATCATCGCCGGGCCGCGCTCGACGACGTGTCGCACCACGTCCTCGCGACATAGGCCGGCCCCGGCCGCGAGCGTATCCTGCACGTGCTGCTCGAAGGAATCGTCGCCGGCCAGCACGGCGGCGATTCCGCCCTGGGCCCAGTTCGTCGCCGAGTCCGCCGCACGCTTCTTGGTCACGACCGCGACGCTTCCGTGCTCGGCGACACGCAGGGCGTAGAAGAGGCCCGCGATGCCGCTGCCGATGACCAGTACGTCGCTGCGATGGGGGTCCGGCACGGCTCCCTCGGGGCACCGGAGGGGTCTAAGGACCGAGCTCAGGGGCACCGATGAATGCAGGGCAATGGAACGGCTCGATTCTACCCAGATGGCTCCTGACGGGGCAAACTCGTCCCCGAGGGGAAAGGAGCGGCCAGCGAGCGCCCGGTTCGGGTGGCGTCTGCGCCGCAGTCGGCTGCGCCGCGCCGTGCTCGCCGCTGCCCTGACCTGGCTGAGCTTCGGGCCCGCTCTACCCGCCGCGGCCGACCGCCAGATCTACACCTTCGTCGACGAACGCGGCGTCACCCACTACACGAACCTCCCGCCGCGCGACCAGCGCTACCAGCCCGTGCCGCGCCGCGAGCCCCGTGGCTTCTCGCTCGGTCCCGTGCCGAAGCACTGGGGCTACGACGGCCTGATCGGTCTCACGGCGCGCGAGCAGCGGGTGCAGCCGGCGCTGGTCAAGGCCGTGATCGCGGCCGAGTCGAACTTCGACCCCGGCGCGATCTCCAGAAAGGGCGCGCAAGGGCTGATGCAGCTGATGCCGGCGACGGCGGAGCAGCTCGGCATCGACGATCCGCTCGAGCCCACCGACAACGTACGCGGCGGCACGCGCTACCTGCGCAGCATGCTCGATCGCTACGGCGACCTCTCGCGGGCGATCGCCGCCTACAACGCCGGGCCGACCGCCGTGGACCACTACGGCGGCATCCCGCCCTATCGCGAGACGCAGGATTACGTGAATCGCGTCCTGACCTACTATCGCGCCTATCATGGCGACTTCGGCCGGTGAGCCGGCGCTCGCACCGCGGGGCGAGATCGCGCCGCCGGTGCCGATCGGCTCTGAGCGCTTCTGGAACCTCCCCAACACCATCACGGTCCTGCGTATCGCGGTCGTCCCCGTGCTGCTCGTGCTGCCGCTCGCGCGCAACAAGACCGGCAGTCAGATCATCGCCTGGGCCTTCATCGTGGCCGCCGTGACCGACGTGATCGATGGCTGGCTCGCGCGGCGGGGCCAGCAGGTGACGCACATCGGCAAGCTGCTCGATCCCCTGGCCGACAAGCTGATCGTTGCGACCGCGCTGATCGTGCTGGTGGCCATGGGGCGAGTGCCCGACTGGGCCGCCTGGATGGTCGTGGTGATCGTGGGGCGCGAGCTGGCGGTGACGGGCCTGAGAGGAATTGCTTCCGCCGGGGGCCACGTGATGGCGGCCTCCTGGCTGGGCAAGGCAAAGACGCTTTTCCAGAACGTGGCGATTGGGGCCCTGATCTTCCACTACCCGACGCTGGGGTTGCCGGCCCACGCCATCGGGATGACACTCCTGGCCGCCTCGACGGCACTCACCCTGTGGTCGGGAACCCTGTATTTCCAGGACTACTTTCGGGTCCGCGCCGGTAGCGAAGGGTCCGGGGGAGGCAAGACATGAGTCGGCTCGAGGATCTGAAGGCGCGCATCGCCTCCCGCGAGGCCCACATCGGCGTCATTGGCCTCGGCTACGTCGGCCTCCCGCTCGGGCTCGAGTTCACGCGGGCCGGCCACGGCGTCACCGGCTTCGACGTCGATCCGGAGCGCGTCCAGGCGCTGTGCAGCGGCACCTCCTACATCGAGGACGTTCCCTCCGACGCGGTGGCCCAGGCGGTCGCCGGCGGCAAGTTCACTGCGACGACCGATTTCGGGCGCCTCTCCGTGTGCGACGTCATCAACGTCTGCGTCCCCACGCCGCTCACGAAGGCGAAGGATCCCGACGTCTCGCACATGGCGGCGGCGCTCGAGGAGATCCGCAAGCGGCTGCGCACGGGGCAGCTGATAATACTTGGCAGCACCACCTATCCCGGCACCGCGCACGAGCTCTTCGTTCCGATGCTCGAATCGACCGGCCTGCGCTGCGGCGTCGATTTCGCGCTCGCCTTCGCGCCCGAGCGCATCGATCCCGCGAACCAGCGCTTCCACGTGCGCGAGGTGCCGAAGGTCGTGGGTGGCGAGACGCCGCTGTGTACGGAGCTCGCCGGACTCGTCTTCCAGCACGTCTTCGACCGCATCGTGACGGTCTCCTCGACGCAGGCCGCCGAGATGGTGAAGCTGCTCGAGAACACCTTCCGCGCCATCAACATCGGCCTCGCGAACGAGGTGGCGTTGATGTGCCATCGGCTCGGGCTCGACGTCTGGGAGGTGATCGAGGCGGCCGCCACCAAGCCCTACGGCTTCATGAAGTTCTTGCCCGGCCCGGGCCTGGGCGGCCACTGCATCCCGGTCGACCCGACCTATTTGGCCTGGAAGATGAAGTCCCTGAACTTCCCGGCACGTTTCATCGAGCTCGCGACCGAGATCAACGGCCACATGCCCGAGCACGTGGCGGACCGCGTCACGGATCTGCTCAACGAGGACCGGCTCGCCGTGAATGGGGCGCGCATCCTCGTGCTCGGCGTCGCCTACAAAGCCAACGTCTCGGACATGCGCGAATCGCCCGCGCTCGACGTGATCCGCCTGCTCGCCGCCAAGGGCGCCGAGGTCGCCTACCACGACCCGCACGTGCGCGAGATCCTGCTCGAGGGCACGAGCTACAAGAGCGTCGACCTCAGCGACGACGCGCTCTCGCGCAGCGACCTCGTGGTGATCATCACCGACCACGCCGACGTCGACTACGCCCGCGTCGCCACGAAAGCGCACCGCATCTTCGATACGCGCAACGCCATGCGCGACGTCGAGGTCGGCCGGGAGAAGATCCGGAAGCTCTAGGCGCCCGTCAGGGAGCCTGGCCCGCGAAGCGCGCAGCGAGCCGGCGGCGAGCGAAGCTCACCCCCGCCAGGGTTGACGGAACCCGTGCGCGCGGCTTGACTCTGAGGCCTCGGTTTCGCGCACGAGTAGCTCAGTTGGTAGAGCGCCACGTTGCCAACGTGGGGGTCGCCGGTTCGAGTCCGGTCTCGTGCTCCAGGATTTGGGAACGCCCCCGGTGGGTTGCACCGGGGGCGTTTTCGCGTCGGCTCCTCGCCCGCCGGGTTCGCGGAGAGGATGAAGTCAA
>Ga0210377_10003424_pt1 | contig 13668 bp, 14 predicted proteins | sample PLM4_65_b1redo_FD_155480 | JGI IMG/M metagenome (GOLD analysis project Ga0210377, IMG submission 155480) | Groundwater sediment microbial communities from an aquifer in East River, Colorado, USA - PLM4_65_b1 redo | ecosystem: Environmental > Terrestrial > Soil > Riparian zone | place: USA: East...
GGGATACCGAGCGTCACGACGCGTTCGAGCGTCGCCGCGTCGATCACGTCCGAGGTGTAGACCAGCTCGGCGGGCTCGCCGCCGGGCCGGAAGCCGGCTCGCAGCGCACGCTCGATCTCGCCGAGCGAGACGGCGTCCACGCGCGCGCCCTGCTCGCGCACGAGCCGCAGCACGTGCATGTTCGAACAGGCCTTCTGCGCGTAGCGCACCACGTCGAATGCGGCGAGCGAGCGGATGCGCTCGCGGATCACGTCGGCGAAGTAGACGTAGCAGGGCGTGCCGAAGGTCTCGGCCAGCATGCGGACCTGCGCCGCGTCGACTGCCTTCATGCGATCCTCATCTGATCCGCGCTCAGTCATCCCAGCCTCATGTGCTGGCTCATGTGCTGGCGCGCGGGACGTTGCGCGGAGCGCTCGGCGCCCTGCGTGAATGGGGAGATGTACCGCATCTGTGGGGCGCCGGCACGGCGGGGCGAGCGCGGGGCGCGCTGCACCGCTGGGCGTCGACGCGTTGCCCTCGATGCGGCACTGGATGAACCTCTGGTGGTGACGCGGCGGCGTGGTAGCCTCCCGATCCCGACAGCATGGCGAAAACGAAGCCGCAGGAAGCCGCGCACGTCCACGGTCCGGACTGCGATCACGAGCCCAGGCAGGAGCCCGTGCGAAGCGCCGAGCCGAAGATCGGACGGAACGCCCCCTGCCCGTGCGGAAGCGGAAAAAAGTACAAGAAGTGTCACGGCGCGTGAGACCGCGGCGCCCGCCGCGCCGCGCCGTCGCGTTCGTCGCGCAGCTCGCCCTGGGCCTCTTCGTGGCGACGGCCGTCCCCGTGCTGGTGCTGCGCTGGGTGCCTCCGCTCACGAGCGCCTTCATGCTCGAGCGCGCGATCGGGGCGGGGCTCACGGGCGAGCGCGGGTTCGTGCTGCACCACCGCTGGGTTCCGCTGCGTGAGATCTCGCCCGAGATGCCGATCGCCGTGATCGCGGCGGAAGACCAGAAGTTCGCGGCGCATTCGGGCTTCGACTGGGGCTCGATCGGCGACGCCATCAGCGAGGGCGACACCCGCCCGCGCGGTGCGAGCACCCTCACCCAGCAGGTGGCGAAGAACCTCTTCCTGTGGCCGGAGCGGAGCCTCCTGCGCAAGGGGCTCGAGGCCTGGTTCACGGTATTGCTCGAGACGCTCTGGCCCAAGCGCCGCATCCTCGAGGTGTATCTGAATGTGGCGGAGTTCGGGCCGGGGGTCTACGGAGTGGGCGCAGCGAGCGAGCGCTACTTCCACAAGCCGGCCGCCCGGCTCACGCGCTCGGAGTGCGCCTTGTTGGCCGCGGTGCTGCCGAGCCCACGCCGCCTGCGCGTCGCGCAGCCGAGCCCCTACCTGCTCGAGCGCGCAGCCTGGATCGAGCGCCACGTCGCGCGCCTCGGCGGGCGGGCGTATCTCTCGAAGCTCTGAGCTGCACCGCTGCAGCGCGCCGACTGCGCTTGGTGAATCTTTCGTAAATTCGTGTGCGCCGTACGCGATCGGCAGCCTGGCTCGGGCTTTGCACTGGTAGAGTGGATGGCGTCGAAGCGCCCATCGACGCTCTGCGCGCGAGAACCTGCGCCTGCGCTGCGCGACCGAGGACTGGAGACCATGCCGCCGACGAACCAGAGCCCCGTCCGGATCATCCTCCACGTCGTCACCCGCGCGGTGCGAAACGCCGTGAGCGCGCGCTTTGGACCGTTTCGGGGCTGGCCCAACGAGGCGCTGCTGCTCGACGAGCCGCTCGCGCTCGCCGAGGAGAAGACCAGCAAACTGCGCCGGATCTACGCGAACGCGGGCCGCGATCTGTGGGACGGCCCGGCGATCTTTCGGGAGGCCATGGCGCGCCACGGCGGCATCCAGCTCGACCCCGAGCGCCGCATCGCGCTTGCCTACCCGATCTCGATGCTGATGTGGGGAGAGCTCGCCGCCTGGATCGTCGCCGCCGAGCTCGCCGAACGGCTCGACGACCCCGACGCGCGGCTCGCCGCCTCGAGCCAGGTCTTCGACGAGGCGCGCCACTTCTACACGTTGCGCGACTATCTGGCCGCCCTGCACGTTCCCGTCCCGAAACTCGACACCTATTTCGCGATCGCCGCGCGCCGCCTGCTCGCCACCCGCGATCTCACCGTCAAGCTGTTCGCGATGCAGATCCTCGCCGAAGGCACGGCCATGGTGATCTTCCGGTTCCTAGCCGACGCCAGGATCGAGCCCGTGCTCACGGATCTGCTGCCGTACATCGAGCGCGACGAAGCCCGCCACGTGGGCCTCGGCGTGCTGCACCTCCCCGAGCGCCTCACGAAGCTCTCGCGCCGTCAGCTCGAGCGCGTGCGCCAGACCACCTACGGGATCGGTGATCTCTTCGGTGCGACACAGCTGCGCTATGCGAAGCACTACCGCGCCCTCGGCGCCGAGCCCCGCGATCTGATCCGCAGCGCCGACAAGATGCTCTACGAGCTCTCGGAGAAGATCGGGCCGATTCCCGGCACGGATCTGAGGTTCTTCGCCACCAATCCCGTCGACTCCCCCCGCTACGAGAAAGCCCTCGACGTGATCCTGCCGAAGGCCGGCGCAAGGCCGACCTTCTACGCGCGGGCAGCTCGCGGGATCGTCGACTTCGGAGCACGGGTGCTGCCGGGCTGAGCGGCGCGCCGACGGCGTTGCACCGCAGCGCTCGCCCGGTGCAGAATACGGCCCGATCGAGGCTCGCTCCCCGCTCGGGCGGCAGCGCGATCAGGGCGCAGCAGGGAGAGCCGAGCATGATCTTCTACGACTACTACGGCGACATCCCGGTCGAGACGCTCGAGGCCTTCGTGCGCGCGAACGAAATGGGTCGTCTCGTGACGGTGAGCGCGGACGGCCTACCGCACATCGGCCTCTACCCGTTCGTCTGGGCAGGCAACACCATCGAGGTGCACCTGAACCGCGTGGACGAGCAGCTCGTCGACCTCGAAGCCCGCGCGCGCTGCATCTTCGAAGTCGACGAGGTGCTGGGCGTGATTCCATCCTACTGGGTCGATCCCGAGGACGCCGTCAAGGCGACCGCGTACCACCAGTCCGTGATCTTCGAATGCCGGGCGAGCGTGTCGAAGGATGCGGCCGTGCTCGCCGAGCAGCAGAAGCGGCTGCTCGCGCGCTATCAGCCCGAAGGCGGATTTCGTCCGGTCGCGCCGGACGACCCGCTCTATCGCGGGGCGATCGCCCACATCGCAGCCGTCCAACTCGAGATCACGAGCCTGCGGGCGAAGTTCAAGCTGGCGCAGAATCGTTCGCCGGAGGTGCGCGCCGACCTGGTGAGGGAGCTGCGCAAGCGAGGACGGCACAACGACGGACGCGCGGCCGACGCCCTGCAATGGACGATCGATCGAGAGCCCCGAAGTTGAGCGCTACCGCGCGCGCCTGAGCGCTCCGGCAGCTCCGGAGCCCGCCCCGTTCGTCAGCCGCCGTCCCCTCGTCGCACGCGCGATCGCTCGCCGCCGCGAGCGTCCCTGATCCGGGCGGCTCATGCGAGTCGCGGCCCGCGCAGGGCCGGCTTGCGCGACGTGCGCGCGCCGGCTAATCAAATACGGACTGGTCAGTATCAAAAATGCGGCGCCTCTCCACCCACGTCTTGATCGCTGCGCCGCCCCGGCGACGGGGGCGGCCGCCGACCGTCGGCCTGCGCGAGCGGATTCTGCGCGCGGCCGAGTCCGTCTTCCTGCGTCAGGACTTCCACGAAGTCCGCATGGACGACGTGGCGCGCGCCAGCGCCGTCGGGAAGGGGACGCTCTACCGATACTTCGCGAGCAAGGACGCGCTCTTCACGGCTCTGATGCTCGACGGAATCGATCTGCTCCGTTCGCAGCTCGAAGCCGCCGTCGCGGGCCCGGGCGAGCCAGTGGCGAAGCTCGAGCGCGTGGTGCGGGCGTCGCTCGTCCATCTCTGGGAGCGTCGTTTTCTGCTCGCGCTCCTCCACCGTCGGGAGCACAAGCCGAGCCGGACGGATGCTCGCGAATGGGAGCGCCGTCGCGGGCGTCTCGCGCGGGTGGTGGAGGACGCCGTGCGCGAGGCCATGGACGCCGGCCAGCTGCGCTCCCTCGATCCCCGCATCGTGGCCGAGATGCTGCTCGGGCTGCTGCGCGCGATGGACCGCACGCGCCGGCCCGGGGATTCTCTCGATGCGCTCGCGACGTCGGTCTTCGACCTGTTCCTGTGTGGGGCGGGGACGGCGCGCGGCCAGAGGACCTGGAAGGTCGCGCGGCGCCGGAGAGCCTCATGAGGCGGCTGATCGCAGCGATCGGACTCGCGCTCGCGGCCCTTGGCGCCCGGGCCGCGCTCGCGCAGGTCCTCCCGACGCACACGCTCGAGGAGTGCGTGGCGATCGCGCTGGCGCGCCAGCCGAAGCTCGGCGCCGCAGTCGCCGACGTGGAAGTCGGCCGCCAGCGGATCCGCCAGGAAGTCGCCGGCTATCTGCCCCAGATCTCCGGGAGCGCGTCTGCCACCCACAGCAAGACGAGCGCCGCCCAGAAGACCGGCCTCCCGGGCGCCGGGGTGTCGCAGCGATACAGCTACTACACCACCGGCTTCTCGCTCTCCCAGGTGCTCTTCGACTTCGGCCGCAATCTCGACGCGATCCAGGCCGCGCAGGCGCTTCGCGACTCGCTCGCGGCGGACGCCGACACGCAGCGCGAGACGATCGTCCGCGACGTGAAGCAGGCGTACTTCGATCTGCTCGCAGCGCGCCGCCTGCGCGACGTCGCGGAGCAGACCCTGCGCTCGAGCCAGAGCCAGCTCGACCAGGCGCGCGGCCGCTACGAGGTCGGCTTCGCGACGAAGCTCGATGTGACGCGCTCCGAGGTCCTGGTCGCGAACACGGAGCTCGATCTGCTGACGGCGCGCAACAGCGTGCTCGTGGCCGAGCAGACGCTGCGCCACGCGATGGGACTGACGGAGCCCCTCGACTTCGAGCTCGTCGACGTGCTCGAAGTCACTCCCAGCGAGATCGCCGAAGAGCGGGCCCTGGTGATCGCGCTCGAGAGGCGGCCCGAACTCGTCTCGATCCGAGCGCAGCTCCGCGCCGCCCAGAAGACCGTCTCCTCGCGCTGGAAGGAGCACCTGCCGGATGTCACGGGCGGCGCGAACTATGATTGGTCGGGTAGCGCCTCGCCGCTGCAGAGCTCGTGGAGCTACGGAGCCCTCGTGAACGTCCCGCTCTTCTCCGGTGGCTTGATCGACGCGCGCGTTGGCGAAGCGCGTGCCAATGTGCGGTCCCTCGGCTTCCAGGAGCAGTCGCTGAAGCAGGACGTCGCGCTCGAGGTGCGCCGCGCCGTGCTCGATCTCTCGCGTGCGCGCGAGGCGATCGGCGTGTCCGCTCGCGCGCGCGATCAGGCGCGCGAGAACCTCGAGCTCGCCGACGGCCGCTATCAGGCGGGGGTGGGCAACGTGATCGAGCTCACGGACGCGCAGGCACAGCGTGCGAGCGCGGAGGCGGAGTACGTGCGCTCCCTCTACGCCTTCCATACGGCGGTTGCGGAGCTCGAGCGCGCGATCGGGCAGGAGCTCCCGCAGTCATGAGCGCGGCGCGTCGGTTGATGCTCGCGCTGGCGCTCGCGGCGGGATTCTGCCTGGCGTCCTGCGGCGGCGACGATGCGACGTCGGGCGGCTACGTGACGGAACCGATCGACCGCGGCGCGATCACCGCGACGGTGACCGCGACCGGCAGCGTCCAGCCCGTTTCGAAGGTGCAGGTTGGAACCTACGTCTCCGGGCCGATCCGGGAGATCTACGTCGACTTCAATTCGCCCGTCACGACCGGCCAGCTCGTCGCGAAGATCGACCCGGCGCCCTTCGAGGTGAAGGTGCGCCAGGCCGAAGCGAACGTCGCCAATGCGCGCGCAGCCGTCGAGAAGGCGCGCGCGGATCTGCGGCTCAAGCAGCTCACCTTCGAGCGCAACCGCAGCCTGCGCACGCGCAACCTGATCTCCCAGGACGAGCTCGACACCTCGGAGAGCAACCATGCCCAGGCCGTCGCCCAGCTCGCGCTCGAGCAGGCCGGCGTGATGCAGGCCGCGGCGGGTCTCGAAGAGGCCCGTATCACCCTCGGCTACACGGAGATCCGCTCGCCGGTCGATGGCGTCGTCATCTCGCGCAGCGTCGACGTCGGCCAGACCGTCGCCGCGAGCTTCCAGACGCCGACGTTGTTCGAGATCGCGCAGGACCTCACCAAGATGCAGGTGAACGCCAATGTGAGCGAGTCGGACATCGGGGGGCTGCGCGACGATCAGACGGCGAGCTTCGCGGTCGATGCGTATCCGGGCCGGGTGTTCCAGGGCCGCGTCGCACAGGTGCGCAACGCCCCGATCACGGTGCTGAACGTGGTGACGTACGACGTGATCATCGAAGTGGACAACCACGATCTCGCTCTCAAGCCGGGCATGACGGCGACGGTGACGATCACCACGGCGCATCGTGACGACGTGCTGCGAGTTCCGTTGCGCGCGCTGCGCTTCCGCCCCGAGAGCGATGGCGCCGGCGTGCCGCCGCCCGCGGCCGTCGCCGCGGGGCGCCCCGCGCCCGATGCGGCGGCCGTCTTCGTGCTCGCTGGCGGCAATCTGCTCCGCCGCGTCGAGCTGCGCACGGGCCTGCGCGACGAGCGCTACGCCGAGGTCGTGGAGGGCGAGCTCCTGCCGGGTGCCGTGGTCGCCGTGGCCTACAGCCAGCCGCTGGCCGAGAAGCAGCCTGCGCGCTCTCCCTTCGCCCCGGCCCCGCGCCGGTGACGGCCGTGGCCGAACCGCTGATCGAGCTGCGTGATGTGTGCCGCATCTACGAGCTGGGAGAGACCCGCCTCGCGGCCCTTCAGGGTGTGACGCTCGAGATCGAGCGCGGCGAGTTCGTCGCCGTGATGGGAGCCTCGGGCTCGGGAAAATCGACGCTCCTGTACGTGCTCGGCTGCCTCGATACCCCGACGAGCGGAAGCTACCGCCTCGCGGGGCGCGATGTCGCGGGCCTCTCTTCCGACGAGCGGGCGGCGATCCGGAACCGCGAGATCGGGTTCGTCTTCCAGAGCTTCAATCTCGTGCCGCGCACGAGCGCGCTCGAGAACGTCGAGCTGCCGCTGGTGTATGGCGGCGTCGCGCCTGCGGAGCAACGGGAGCGCGCGCGTGCGGCGCTGCGCTCGGTGGGGCTCGTCGACCGCGATGGGTCCGCGCCGAGCCAGCTGTCGGGGGGTCAGCAGCAGCGCGTGGCGATCGCTCGAGCGCTCGTCAACCGACCCGCCCTGCTGCTCGCCGATGAGCCCACCGGAAATCTCGATACGCGCACGAGTCTCGAGCTGCTCGCGCTCCTTCAAAAGCTGAACCGCCAGCAGGGAATCACCGTCGTGCTCGTGACACACGAGCCGGACATCGCGAGCTACGCGGGGCGGGTCGTGACGTTCCGGGACGGCCGCACCCTCTCGGACCTGCGTCAGACGCCGGCCGTCGCCCGCGAAGAAGACGCGGCATGAGGCTGCTCGCGATGACCGCCCGCACGGCGCTGCGCGCCCTGCGCCGCAACAAGCTGCGCTCGGCGCTCACGATGCTCGGCGTCGTGATCGGGGTGGGCGCCGTGATCGTGATGGTGAGCATCGGCCAGGGCGCGAGCGAAGCCGTGCGTGCCCAGATCCAGAGTCTCGGGACGAACCTGCTGATGGTGGTGCCGGGCGCCACGACCAGCGCGGGCGTGCGCTCGGGCGCGGGCGGCGTCTCGACCCTCACGCGCGAGGACGCCAAGGCGATCGCCGTCGAGTGCAGCGCCGTGTCGGACGTCGCCTGGATGAAGCGTCAGATTGGGCAGGTGATCCAGGGCGAGCGCAACTGGTCGACGTCGATCCAGGGCGTCTCGCCGGGCTACTTCTCGGTCCGGGACTGGAGCGTCGAAGCCGGTGCCGTGTTCGGGCCGCGCGACGAGGAGACCGCGAATCGCGTGGCGCTGCTCGGCAAGACCGTGGTCGACAATCTGTTCGGCCACGGCGAGGATCCCATCGGTGCGACGATCCGCATCAAGGACGTGCCCTTTCGAGTGATCGGCGTGCTCCAACGCAAGGGACAGACGACGTGGGGGCAGGATCAGGACGACACGGTCGTGATCCCGTTCTCGACGGCCGAGCGCCGCGTGCTCGGCTCGCAGATCCTGGGCATGGTCGACCTGGTCTTCGTCTCGGCGGCACGCCCGGAGGACGTGCTCGTCGCGGTGGAGCAGATCGGCTCGCTGCTGCGCCAGCGCCACCGAATCGCAGCCGGCGCGGACGACGACTTCACCGTGCGCTCCCTGAACGAGATGGCGATCGCCCAGGAGAGCGCGAGCCGCGTGATGGCGATGCTGCTGCTGTGTGTCGCGTCGATCTCGCTGCTCGTGGGCGGAATCGGGATCATGAACATCCTGCTCGTGTCCGTCACCGAGCGGACGCGCGAGATCGGAATCCGCATGGCCGTCGGCGCCAAGCGGCAACACATCCTGCTCCAGTTCCTGGTGGAGGCGGTCGTGCTCTCCGGGGCCGGCGGCGTGATCGGTGTGGTGCTCGGGATCGCCGCCGCGAGCGCCATTTCAATGCTCGCCGGCTGGCCGACGCTGATCTCGGGCGTCGCGGTCGTGGGTGCGCTCCTGTTCTCGGCGACCGTCGGCATCTTCTTCGGCTTCTGGCCGGCGCGCCGCGCCGCCGGCCTCGATCCGATCGCGGCGCTGCGTTACGAGTGACGGAAAGGAGGTTTGCGATGAACGAACCTCTCTTGCTACGCCGGCTCGTGCCGGCGCTGCTGCTCGCGGCTCTCGGCCTCGGCTGCGCGAGCGCCGCGGGCGAGCCCTGGGCACCGGGGCTCGGGGAAATCATGTCGGCGACGCAGATGCGACATCTCAAGCTCTGGCTCGCCGCGGAGGCGCAGAACTGGGAGCTCGCCGCCTATGAAGTCGACGAGCTGGAGGAGGGCTTTGCAGACGCGGTGCGCTTCCATCCAGAGCACAAGACCGCTCCGCGATCGTTGATGCAGATGATCCCCGACTTCACCGCAGGGCCCGTGGGCGCGCTGCGCGAGGCCATCGACGCGAAGAGCACGAGCGCCTTCACATCCGCCTACGATGCGCTCACGAAAGGCTGCAACGGCTGCCACGCGGAGGCCGGGTTCGCGTTCAACGTCGTCGTGCGCCCGTCCGGGAATCCCTTCACGAACCAGCGGTTCGCCGCGCCGCGCTGACCCCGCGGCGTGTGGCTCGCCGCAAGGGCCTGTGATCGTGGTAGGCTGCGAGCCTTCGCTTCGGAGCCGGAAGGAGGCGGGCCGTGCTGGTCGGGCACTACGGCGCGGCGTTTCTCGCGAAGGCGATCGAGCCGCGGCTGCCGCTCCCGATTCTCGCCGTCGCCGTGCAGCTCGTCGACGTGCTCTGGGCCGTGTTCGTGCTCCTGGGCCTCGAGCATCTCCGCGTCGATCCGAGCCTACCCTCGAATCCCCTCGATCTCTACCACATGCCCTACACGCACAGCCTCGTCGGCGCGCTCGCCTGGGCGGCGCTCGCCGCGGGGGCGGTCTTCGCGTGGCGACGCGAATGGCTCGCAGCACTCGTCGTCGGCGGCTCGGTGGCGTCGCACTGGCTCCTCGATTGGGTCGTGCATCGCCCCGATCTGCTGCTCTGGAGCGGATCCGCGAAGCACGGGCTCGGACTCTGGAACTTCCCGGTCCTTGCGCTCCTGCTCGAGCTGCTGCTGCTGATCGCGAGCGCCGTCGTGTGGCGGCGCACGCGCGCAGTGGCGGGCAGTCGACGTCGTGGAGTCGGCGTGCTCGTCCTGGCGCTCGTCGCGACGCAGATCGTTTTCACCGTCGGGCCGCCGCCGGTCGGCCCGCTGGCGGTCGCCGGTCTCGCTCTCGCGCTCTTTGCCGCGGTGGCCTGGGGGGCGTGGCGCGTGGACGGCCGCGCCTCCGCGGTCTGAAGGACGCGCAGCGAAGCATGCCCACCGCGATGCTCGGTGAAGTCGGGATCCACTTCGAGCTGCACGGGAGCGAGGGCGAGCCGCTGGTGCTCGTCCACGGCTACACCGGAGACTTCAGCGACTGGTGCCACCAGGTGGCCGCATTCGCGGCGACGCACCGGGTGCTCGTCATGGACCATCGCGGTCACGGTCGCTCGCAAGCGCCGCGCGAGCGGTCGGCGTACACGATCGATCGGATGACGGACGATCTCGAGGCCCTGATCGCCCACGTGGGCTTCGAGCGGGTTCACCTGGTGGGGCATTCGATGGGCGGGGCGATCGCGCAGGAGCTCGCCTTGCGCCATCCGGAGCGGCTCCGCTCGCTCACGCTCGAGGACACGGCGCCCGCGTTCGAGATCATGCGCACGCCCGCGGTCGCCCGGATCTTCGAAGCGGGCTTCCGTCTCGCCGAAGAGCAGGGAATGGCCGCGGTGGCGCGGCTCGCGGGAGTGCACCCCCCCCGCACAAGAGCTCGCAGCGCATCGGGGAGGAGCGCGAACGCCTCGCGAGGATGAGCATCGCTGCGTTCGTCGGGTCGTGGCACGCACTGTGCGACTGGCAGGGAACGAGGAGTCGCGTGCATGCGCTCGCGGTTCCGACCCTCGTGATCCACGGAGCGCTCGACGCGGGCGTGCTCGAGGGTTCGAGGTGGCTCGCGGCGACGATTCCCGGCGCCGTGGTCGAGAGCGTGCCCGAGGCGGGGCATGCGCCGCAGGACGAACGGCCCGACCTGTTCAACGCTGCGCTCGCGCGGCATCTCCGGCGCCACGCATCCGCGTGAGCGGGGCGGGCGCGGGCTCCGATCAACCTTTCGGGATGTCCCGCTCGAGCACGGTCGTGCGACCCTCGCGGGTGGCGCTCTGGATCGCCTCGTCACAGATCCGGCGGACGATCACCGACAGCGGCGCCAGCACGCGATCCGAGGTGCTGAATCCCGCGCGCGCCCGGATGTAGTCCTTCAAGCGGCTCGCGACGATCAGCACCTCTTCGGGAGCTTTGGGTTCCGTTCCCGCCGGAGCGCCAGGTACGATCCGCCGTGTCGTTCCGGTCTTGCTCTCCTGGGCAGCTCCCGGATTCCCGGCGCTCTCGGGGTTTGCCGGGGCCCTCTTCTCGACGGCCCATGCCTCGCGATGATTCGCGCCGGGCAGATGCACTTCCCAACAGCTGAGCGAGCAGAAGACGAGAGCCGTTCGCTCGCGATTGCAGGTCGAGACGCTGCACGCCCAGTAGGTCGCAGCGAACGCGATCGGCTGCTTGCAGGCGCTGCAACGGCGCCATTGATTCTCCGGGCCCATCCGCTCTCCTTCGCTTCTCGGACCGCGGGAATTCTAGCGCGCCACGCGCGCGGCCCGGCTCGACGCTCGCTCGCCGGGTCGGTAGCATGTCCTGGCATGACGAGCTTCGAATCCAGCTCGAACCCCGGCGCGCCGCGCGAAGGCCTCGTCACGCTCGCGCATGCGATCTACGCGCTGCACGCCTTCAGCGCGGTGACGGGTCTCGTCGGCACCGCCACGATCGTCGGGGCGTTCCTCACGGGCTGGCCATCGATCATCGCGGTGATCCTCAACTACGCGAAGCGCTCGGAAGTGCGCGGGACCTACCTCGAATCCCACTTCTCGTGGCAGATCCGCACGTTCTGGTACGCGTTCTTCTGGGTGGTGATCGGCATCGCTCTCGCCGTCACCATCGTCGGGATTCCGATCAGCCTCGCGATCTTCATCGCGACCAGCCTGTGGATCCTCTACCGCATCGTCCGCGGCTGGCTGGCGCTGCTCGACGGCAAGCCGATGCCCGTCCCGCAGGTGCCCGCAGCGCGGCTCTAGCTCTCGTTCTCCGCACCGCGCAGGAAGCGCTCGAGCGAAGCGGCCGCCGGCCGCCGCAGGGCGCGATAGGCGTCGAAGCGCTCGAGCGCCTGACGCAGCGCGCGCGCACCACTCGGCACCGGATGTTCCGCAAAGAAGCGCGCGACGTCGCGGCGATGGGCGGGCGTGAGCAGGGCGGGAGTCGCCTCGATCAGGCGGCCGGCGAGCAGCGACGGCATGCGGCTGCGCAGCGGCTTCCAGTGACGCTTCACGAACCGCCAGGTGGGCTCGCGTGCCGCGGGGTTCGCGAGCAGGCGCGCGAGCAGGAAGATCACGTCCTGCGTGGCGACGGTGTCGGTGAGCGCGAGCGCGAGCGTGCGCTCGATCGACTCGGGCTCGCGGAAATCACCGAGCGCGAACAGGAACCGGCGCTGCTCCTGCGGTGTCTCGGCGCGGCGCATGGCGTCGAGGAAGCGACGATGGCGGCGTGCATCGCCGGCGCGGGCCGCGATCGACGTGACGCCGTCCGCGAGGTTCGGATCGAGCGAGCGGCGATGGTCGAGGTAGCGTTCGCAGCGCGCCGCCGCCTCGGCGACGACCTCGCTGGCGCCGCCGACACCGCCCACCAGCCCGAGCAGCGCCGCGCGGCGCACGCGCGTCGTTTCCGTTTCCGCGCGACCGGTCTCCCAGCCGAGCGCGGCGAAGGCCGGGCCGAACGTGCGCCTCACGAAGCGCTCGTAGCGGATGGCAGAATCCGGCGTGGCGTCCGGGACGAGCGAGCCGCCGATGAAGCCGAGCGGCCGGCGCAGCGCGAGCAGCACATCGGGATCGCGCTCGTCCGCGAGCGCCTCGGCCAGCTCGAGGAAGCTGTCGAGGCCCGTGCGTCCCGCGCGCACGAGGGCCCACTGGTGGTCGGCGAGCCCCATTCGCTCGATGGCGGAGAGCGCGGGCAGCGAGGCGACGAGCGCGCGCAGCCCGGCGGCATCGTGCAAGGGTCGGAAGAAGCCCCCCTCGTCGGCGTTGCCATACACGAACGCCGCCTCCCCGCGACCGAGATCGACGCGCTCCCGCGCTGCGACGAGCAGCTTGCGCACGAGGTGCGGGCGGACGCCGCGTCCTCCGACGCGGCCCACCCACGGGATCGGCCAACGCTGGCCCCCGCGCGTCTTTCGCGGTGTCCGGCGCAGCGCGAAGCGTGACTGGGTGAGTGTGAGCCACGAGCGACCGCGTTCGCGCGTGCGAGAAAGTGACACCACCGGATGGCCGGCCTGCTCGATCCACGCGCGCGCCATGGCTTCGACGGGCTCGCCCGAGGCCTCCGAGAGCGCGCGCCACAGATCGGACGCGACGGTGTTGCCCTCGCGATGGCGCCGGATGTAGGCGCGCACGCCGCGCCTGAAGCGTGTCGGTCCGAGGTAGCGCTCGAGCATGCGCACCACGGCGGCGCCCTTCTCGTAGGTGATGAGATCGAAGTTGGCGTTCGCTTCCTCGGCCGTGCGCACCTCGCAATAGATCGGATGCGTGTGACGCAGGGCATCGAGCTCGAGCGCGGCGGAGCGCCCGTGCTGGAAGTCGTGCCACATGCGCCACCCGGGCTTCCAGTCGTCGACGACCGAGAAGGCCATCCAGGTGGCAAACGCTTCGTTGAGCCAGAGATCGTCCCACCAGGCCATGGTGACGAGATCGCCATACCACATGTGAGCGAGCTCGTGGGCGATCACCTCGGCTGCTCGCTTGCGTTCGGCGAGTGTCGCGGTCGCGGGGTCGAGCAGCAGCAGTGTCTCGCGGAAGAACACGGCGCCGGCATTCTCCATCGCGCCGAACTCGAAATCGGGAACGGCGACGAGATCGAGCTTCGCGTAGGGATAGGGCAAGCCG
>Ga0210377_10003426_pt1 | contig 13663 bp, 9 predicted proteins | sample PLM4_65_b1redo_FD_155480 | JGI IMG/M metagenome (GOLD analysis project Ga0210377, IMG submission 155480) | Groundwater sediment microbial communities from an aquifer in East River, Colorado, USA - PLM4_65_b1 redo | ecosystem: Environmental > Terrestrial > Soil > Riparian zone | place: USA: East...
GAATTCCCCTATTTCATAGAAAAGCGGGCGCCCGTCTCACGGGCGAGAAGCCTGATGGAGTACACCTGTGAATTCAAGGCGAGCCTCGCCGCAGAGTTTGATTTCATCCTGGGGATAAAGGTTCCGGTAACCTCGCTCTGCCCCTGCAGCAAGGAACTTTCCGCCTATGGCGCCCACAACCAGCGAAGCATCATGACCGTCCGGGTACGCTACCGCGAATTCATCTGGATCGAGGACCTGATCGAGATCATCGAAGGGTGCGGCTCCAGCCCGGTCTATTCATTGCTGAAGCGGGAAGACGAAAAATACGTCACCGAAAAGGCCTTTGAAAATCCGCGGTTCGTCGAAGACATGGTGCGAGAGGCCACCCAGAAGCTGCTGGCCATGGAGAATATCATCTGGTTTTCCGTCGAAGCTGAGAACTTCGAGTCGATTCACAAGCATTCAGCCTATGCCGCGATAGAGAAAGACAAGCAGGAAATGACTGTGGACAAACCTGTGGATAAACCCGGAAATTGTGGATAACGCTATATTTTTTTACCTTCATTGACTGCCCTTAACACAACCCCCTCATGAAAAAAGCCCTTATTGTTTTTGCAAAACAACCGCTGCCAGGGAGGGTCAAAACCCGGCTCACACCTTTCCTCACCCCCGTGGAAGCGGCAGATATTTATCGCTGCATGCTCTTAGATACCCTGAACAAGGTGCAGAAGCTGGAGCGTATTGACCGGTTCCTCTTCTATGAAGCCGGTGACGACGCAGCAGCCTACTTTCAGACGGCAGCAACCGGCATGGAGGCTTTTCCCCAGCGCGGCAGCGACCTGGGTGAGAGGATGAGCGATGCGTTTCAGCAAACCCTGGCTTGCGGCTACGATGTCGCTGCGATCATCGGTACCGATTCGCCGGATATTCCCGTTGCGTACCTTGAAGAGGCCTTCCGCAGGCTGGAGGATGAAAAGGTTGATGCGATATTCGGCCCGAGCGAGGATGGCGGGTACTACCTCATTGCCATGCGGAAGTTGCACATTGAACTGTTCCAAAATGTTCCCTGGTCGAGCAGAGAGGTGCGGCGAAAAAGTCTGGAAAATGCCGAGCAAGCAAGCCTCAAGGTCTCACTCCTGCCGACCTGGCATGATTTGGATACGGTGGATGACCTGCACCGGCCGGAACTTCTCGACGCGGAGAACGGCGCGCCTCGAACGCGGGAGTTTATCGGCGACTGGCTGAAGGGGAGAGGCTGAGAGATCCAGGGCCGTCCTGCGCGGTGTCGTGGCGTATTATTCTGCAGGTCGAATTATGCAGACGGCAGCTGAATAGTCGCCACCGTCCCCTTGCCGGGCTTGGAGGCGAATTCCAGGGAGCCACAGTGCTCTTTTATGATGGAGTCTGAAATATAGAGCCCCAGACCGGTCCCCCCCTGGTCCAGCTTGGTTGTGAAGAACGGCTCACGCAGGTGCGCCACGACATTTTTGCTCATCCCCTCCCCCTCGTCCCGCACCGTTATATTGATTTCCCCGGCATTACGGTCACATGATGTCATAATGCAGACGCTGCACTTCTTATCGGGAAGGGCCTGCAGCGCGTTCATCAGCAGATTGATGATTACCTGCTCTATCTGCTGACCGTTTCCTCGTGCGGGGAGAATATCGTCCTGCAAGACCATCTGGAAATTGTCGGTGTACTTGTGGATATGATGCCAGAGTATCGACGCAGCGCTGCGAATGAGCTTATTGATATCAAGTTCAACGTGCAGACCAATCTTATCCTCCCGCACAAAATCCTTCATGTTGTCAACAATGGCGGTGATCCTGCGAGAGCCTTCAATGATGCCGTGAATAAGTCGGGGGACCATCTGTTGCATCTTCGAGTACGGTACCCCTCTGAGATTAAATTCCCCGTTTTCCTCATGGAAGTGCCTGAGAATCTTTTCCGTATCCTGCCAGACCTCTGTCAGCACTGAGGCATTAACGGAGATGCAGTTGTTCGGGTTGTTGATTTCATGGGCAACACTGGAGGAGAGCATGCCGAGTGAGGTCATTTTGTTGGTTTGTATCAGTTTCGCCTGGGTTGCCCTGATCTCATCTTCGAGATGCAGCTTTTCGGTTATGTCCCGGATGGAGCAGTGGATGATGTATTCGTCCCGCAGCCGCAGGATTTTGCACCGTATGGCGACGAACATGGTGCTGCCGTCTTTCCTGGTGCTGGTCGCCCTGTCCAGCTGGAAAGACCGTGAGTAGCCGTCGATCGGGATCGTATCTATCAGCCTGCGGAAGTCTTTATGATCTATAAAGGAGGATGGGGTGAGTTCCAGGAGCTCCTTCATGGTGTAACCGGTAAGCTCCTCTGCCGCCTGGTTGGCGTCGATGATGGCGAAGCTGTCCATCCGGACGAGGATGATGGCGTCGCCGTTCTGGGCGAACACCAGGTGAAAACGCTCCTCGCTCTCCCGTAGCGCCGCTTCGGCGCGCTTGCGCGCGGTGACGTCGAGCAGCGTGCCGATGATGGCGGGCCTGCCGTTGTACTGGGTACCGGTTCCGTACACCTCAGCATTAATAGTCGCCCCGTCCTTACGCAACCCTTTGAACCCGTAATGGACGCTCTGCACTTCTCCAACAGTGCGTCTGCGCACATTCTCGGCGGCCAGCGGTCGGTCCTCCTCCACCGTCAGGTCAAGGTGGGTTATCCCCGAGGTGAGCTCATCCTGGGTATAGCCGAATATCTCGGCCATTTTCGGGTTGACGTAGACAAATCGGCTGTCCTGGATGATGTATGCTCCGACCAGGGATTGCTCTACCAGGCTGCGGAACTGTTTTTCCGCGAAAACGAGCGCATATTCCGCCCGTTTCCGCTCGGTCACGTCGCGGGTGTACTCGACAACACCCATGATACGCGACTTCTTCGAGTCGAAGAGGGGGTAAGTGTAGAGTTCCAGCCAACACTCGGTTTCGTTTTCTACCATGGAAAAAGTTTTGAAGAAGGGTTTTCCGCTCCGCAGGGTTTTGATGGTGGGACAGGATTCGCACGGCTCCGTCCGCCCGTGATATGCCTCATGGCATTTTCGCCCCACAATCGGCATTTTGTCGGAGAAGCGTCTTTCAATGACAGGATTTACCCTTATGAGCCGCAGCTCTTCGTCGAGGATGCTGATCCCATCCTGGATACTGTCGAAGATGTTGGTGAGGAATTCTTCTCTCTCGGCGAGAATATCTTCAGCTTTCTTCCGTTCGGTGACGTCGAGGATCACCCCGACCAGCCCTGCCACCTGGCTATCCTTGCCGGCGAAGGTGGCCTTGTTGAAGATGACCTCGTGCAGGGTGCCGTCGGCATAGGCGACGGAGGATTCGTAGGCCTGTACTCCCGGCTTGGAGAAGAGCGCTTCGTCCATCGCGAAGTATTTGTCCGCCAGGTCCTGCGGGGCTACGTCGTAGACGGTTTTGCCGATGAGCTGGTCTCGCGTCAGCCCGAGGGACTCCTCGAAGGCAAGGTTATAGCCCAGGTATCGGCCGGCCCGGTCTTTATAGAAGATCGGGGTCGGGATGGTGTCGATCAGCGTCTGGAGGAAGAGTAACTGCTCCTGGAGGCTATCCTCATGACGGTTCCGCTCCCGGAGCAGGGCAAAGCCGATGGCAAGGAACAGGACCTCGATGGCGGCGGTGCCGGCGATCATGTTGAGTGTAAGCCGGTTGTAGCCGACGGTGCTGAAGGCGACGGCAAGGGTGACGAGAAGGCCGTAGGCGAGGAACAGATTGAACCTGGTTTTCATAGGGTGAATTCCTCCGTGGCGCTGGTTGCGCCACGTTGTTGACAGTGTTGCAGAAAGGTTTCCCCGAAAAGGATACGTTTCGCGTTAAGTTATACTTTTATACCGCCGTTTTAAAAGCATTTTCAGCAAAATGAGGCCGAAATAATGCGGCCAGCCCTGATGCCCGGATAAACGGGCCACATCCTGCGCCCTGCTCCGGCGTGGCCGGCCGCCTTTTCCCGGAACCGCTCCGGGAGAAAGCCAGTTTCGCCTTGTGCTGCCACGGCGATTTGGTTACAATCCCGAAAAAGGAGTTGCATGATGGAAAAACTTCCCCTTGGCTCGCCGACCGTGGTCCTGGTCGACGATGAGCCGGAGATACTTTTCAGCTACGAAGTGATGCTGCTCGGCAGCGGTTTTAATTCCATCATGACCATTGCCGACAGCCGCGAGGTCCTCCACTATCTGGCTGAAAAGGAAGTGGGAGTGATCGTCCTCGACCTGCAGATGCCCCATTTTTCAGGCACGGAACTGCTCAACGAGATTACCGCCAATTATCCCCAGGTGCCGGTGATCATCGTTACCGCGGCCAACGAACTGACGACTGCCGTTGCCTGCATGAAAAACGGAGCCTTCGATTACCAGGTCAAACCGATCGAGGTCGGCAGGTTGGTAGCAAGCGTCCGGAAGGCGCTCGAAATAAATGCCCTGCGGCGCGAAATATCCTCACTCCGGGAATCCCTCCTGACCGGCCGGGTGCGGAATGCTGATGCCTTTGCCGCGGTTGTCACCCGAAGTCCCAAAATGACGGCTTTGTTCGGCTATCTTGAAGCCGCGGCAGCCACGGACCAGCCGGTGCTCATTACCGGCGAAACCGGCGTGGGAAAGGACCTTGTTGCCCAGGCAGTCCATACCTTGAGCGGGCTGCGCGGGAAATTCGTCGCAATCAATTCGGGCGGTCTTGACGACCTGATGTTTTCCGACACCCTGTTCGGTCACCGGAAGGGGGCGTTCACCGGGGCAGGAGAAGCCAGGGATGGTATGATCGCCCAGGCAGCCGGCGGCACCCTGTTCCTTGATGAAATCGGCGATATGAGTCCCCTCTCCCAGGTGAAACTCCTCCGACTCCTCCAGGAAGGGGAATATTATCCGCTCGGCTCCGATACGGCGGTCAAGAACAGCGCCCGCATCATCGTCGCCACCAACCAGCAACTCGATCTCCTGATGAGTGCAGGAACCTTCCGCAAAGACCTCTATTACCGGCTCTGCGCCCACCATGCCCACATCCCGCCTCTTCGCGAACGGCGGGAAGACATTCCACTGCTGCTGGAACTGTTCCTCCAGGATGCCGCCCGGACACTCCATAAAGAGAAACCGGGCTACCGCCCAGAACTGTTCACTTACCTGGCCAACTACCCTTTCCCGGGGAATGTGCGCGAACTGAAGTCCCTGGTCTTTGATGCCATGACCCGCCATAAGGACGGCAACCTGTCGATGGCCTCTTTCCGGAAAGCGATCGGCGCACCGGCGCCGGCAGCGGAGAGCAACCCGGCAAGGCAGAACGCGGAACAGGATTTTCAACTCTCCGGCCGCTTCCCGACGCTCAAGGAGATCGAACAGCACCTCATTGCCGAAGCACTCAAGCTTAGCGACGGCAATCAGGGCGCCGCGGCCGTTCTCCTCGGCCTGACCCGCCAGGCCCTGAACAAGAGATTATGCCGTAACTAACCGCTTCCAGACCGCGACCCCTCGCTTGGCCACGGGAAAGTGCGCCATTCCTTGCACCTGCGACAATTGTCTCACCGCACCCAACCCACTGTTTTTACACATGTTCTACCTCTTTCTGCCAGTCTTGCCTTGTCTTGCGTCGCATCCCGCCTGCGGCCAGAAGAGCCTGCGATTTCGTGTAACAGCATGATTTTATTCAGAAAATAATTCTGTGGCGCGCGGCATGGATACTGCTATGGCTTTCTGTGGCGTTTACCGACGGCAGCTGCGGACGAGTGGATAACGGAGGGACACAGCACGGGAAACCGGCTTTGTCAGGAGAGTTCTTATGGCACACAGGTCGGCTCGCAGCGTCATGGTGGTAGATGATGATCCACTCTTGCTGGAGAGTGTCTCCCTGCTCCTCAGCAGCCACGGCTTTTCCGTCCACTGCTTTACGGAAGCCGGCAAGGCGCTTGCCGCATTCAGGATAACAGCGATCGATGTGGTCCTGACCGATGTGAACATGCCGATTATCAACGGGTTCAAACTCGTCGAAGCAATCCGCGCGATCGATGGGGAAACTCCTGTCATCTTCATCACGGGCAATGCCGAACTTGAGGTGACGCTGTCGGCCTTCAAGCTGAAGGTCTTCGAGTTCATCGTCAAACCCTTTTCACCTTCCTGCCTGATCACAGCCATCGAAAACGGTATCCGTCATAAGAGGCATATTCTGTCCGAAAAATGCCGCCGGATGCAAATGGAACAGACCCTTGTGCAGAGAACCGATGAGCTGGCCGAAGCACTGCGAGTCCAGAAAGAAATGAGCCGGGATATCATCGAGCGCCTGACTACGGCAGCCGAACTGCGCGACGAGGATACCGGCATGCACAACTCGCGGATCGGTCTCTATGCCCGCCAAATTGCCCGAACCCTTGACCTTCACGAGGATTTAATCGACACGATTGCCCTCGCCAGCGCCATGCACGATATCGGTAAAATCGGGATTCCCGATGCAATTCTATTTAAACCGGGGCCCCTCTCTCCGGAAGAATTCGAGATTATAAAGTCACACACCGTCATCGGCGGACACATCCTCCGGGGGGCCTCCCACCCACTCATGCAGATGGCCGCGTCGATCGCCCTTACCCACCATGAACGGTGGGATGGCACGGGCTACCCGAACGGGTTGCACGGCACAGAGATCCCCCTGGAAGGAAGGATCGTCATGCTGGCGGACCAGTATGACGCGTTGCGGAGCCACCGGGTATACAAGCAACCCCTTGACCACGAGACCACCTGCCGGACGATTGTGGAGGGGGACGGACAGACTCATCCCGGCCATTTTGATCCGCTGCTCCTCCTGGCATTCCGGGATACGGCCGATGAATTTGCCGCGATTTACGATGCAAACCGTATTAATAACCTGCCGGAAGTTGTCGGCTTTAAACGGATAAAAAAGATCATCCATGATTTTATTCCCTGCCCAGTCAACTGACAAAAACAGCGGTGCCTTTCCGGGCTTACGTCTCGTACCCGCGGCAGAAGGCGGGAGCAGCCGGCACGTTCTTCTCGGAGCGACTGACAATGCCCTACTGATGCCGTGGCTTGACGCGCTGGATGGGCTGATCGCCGCACTCGACAGGCTGCCGCCCCTGACTGAAAAAAGTTTTCTGATTGTCTGCGCCAACCTTCAGGATCTCTGTGGCCGGTTACGGGAGATCTCGACAAATGCCGCGCAGGCCGCACTGATCATGTCAGGCGGGGACGCCCTGTCCGTTATCGAGGGACTGCAGAGTATTCTCGGCAGCATGGAGGAACATCTTGCCGCAACAAACAGGACCGCTGTCCTGGCGGTCGCCGGTCTCGGCCGGATCATCAGCGAGCTCGACGACATCCACCGGCTCATGGCGAATTTCAAGGACCGGGTCGGCACCTTGCGCATGCTGAAGATTATCACGAGCATCCAGGGAGCCAGCCTGACCAAGGGAGCGGCCGGCTTTCAAAAGGTTGCCGCCGACATCGGCACGCTGTCGAAGAACGTGCAGACAAAATCGGCCGCCATCATCGACAAGAGACGGGAGCTGCATGCCGAGCTGGAGAAAGCCATCACGATGGTGTCTTCTCTCGAAGACAAACAGAAAAATCTGACCGACAGGGTCGTGGCCGACATCCAGCATGGCATCGCATCTCTGGCCGGCATGCACGAGAAATGCGCCGTGGCGGCAGACCACATTGCTGCACATTCGGGGGAGATGTCCCACGAACTGAGTGAGGTGGTGATGGCTCTGCAATTCCACGACATTACCCGCCAGCAGATGGAGCATGCCCGTGCCGCGCTTGCTGAAGTGCGGGATCATCTCAGAAAAGCAGAGCGAGAAGCGACGGCTCACGACTTCCCCAGCTCGCTCGGGAGTGTCTGCGCGCTCCAGGCAGCGCAAATTGCGAACAGCACCGGCGAGCTGAGGAGCGCCGTTGTCTCTATCAACAGAAACCTGGAGGGTGTCTCCGGGGAAGCGGCGACCGCCTCCGCCAGTGTCCATACCCTGTTCGGACTCGCCGGGAGTGTCGGACAGGCCTCCATTTCCGAAATCGAAAGCGGGTTATCAGCGGTCCTGACAGCCTTTGCCGAGAACGAGACGACAACCCGGCATCTGACCGTGATCATGCTGTCGGTAACGACCGCCATGGGGGAGATCACCTCTTTTGCCGCGGATATCGACTTCATCGGTTCCGAAATCAAGCTGATCGCCCTGAATGCCATTATCAAAGCCGCCCAGGCAGGTAAGGACGGCGCTGCGTTCGGCGTGATTGCCGAGACGGTGAAGCGGCAATCAGAAGAAATCTGCCAGCAGGCCAGTGCCATCACCGCTGCCATCGGCAGGATTACCGTTCATGTGGACAGGCTGCAGTCTGAACTCCAGGCAGAATGTATCGCCTCTCCCGACGGTCAGCCTGAGGCAGTCGGCATCGGACGCGACATGGAAACCGCTCTCTCCACCCTGAAGGGGCTCTCGGAGACCGTCATGGCGTTACTGGCGCAGACAGAAGTCACGGCGACCGGGCTGGCAAGCGACATAGAGGCCACGATTGCGCGCCTGGACAACCGGGAACTCAGGGAGCTCATCGATGAGGAGATCCCCGGCCACCGTGACCGACTGATGCTGGCAGTACGAAAATGTACCAGGGATAAGGCTGCCGGTTTCGGGCGGAACTCCCTGGAAGCAGTCCAGCAACGTTACACGATGCAGAGCGAGCGAAATGTACACGAACTGTTTGCAGCGGAAGCCTTCGCCGGCCGCGGTTTGCCCGGTTTTGCTCCTGCGGGAGGAGGCCGGACAGAGGATGATTTTGGAGACAATGTTGAGCTTTTTTGAGCAGATGGTGAGGGAGGATTGATGGATCTCACGGTGGCACTGGTTGATACCGGCAAAATCCTGGAGGAGTGGAGGCTGCACATTACGGGGAAGGCAACCGTTCAGGGGGCCTGCGAACTGAAGAGGGTCTTGTCCGAAGCACTCGAAACGGCCGACGAGCTCATTCTCGATGTCAGCGGGGTCACCGAGAGTGATCCGACGTTTTTCCAGCTCCTTTGCGCGGCACACCAAAGCTCGGCGGCCCTGGGCAAGAGGCTGACGATGGCCCCCGCCGGTTATCGCAAATTCATGCAGCTGGCGAATGCCGCAGGATTTCATCCGGCTGCCGGCGGCTGCCGGCATAACACTATATGCCTGCTAAAGGAGGAGGTTATATGAACAGGACTATTTTGGCCGTTGACGATTCCGCCAGTATCCGCATGATGGTTTCCTTTACCCTGAAGGAGAAGGGGTACCGGGTCATCGAGGCGCAGGACGGCAGGGAGGGGCTCGCCAAGCTCAAGGAAGAGCAGGTTGACATGGTCATTACCGACCTGAACATGCCCAATCTGGACGGGATCGGCTTGATCCGCGGCATCAGGGAAAACCCGGTGAGCAAGTTCACCCCCATTATCATGTTGACAACCGAGTCGCAGGATACCAGGAAGCATGAGGGGAGACAAGCGGGCGCCAGCGGCTGGATCGTAAAGCCGTTCCGACCCGAGCAGTTGCTGGCCGTGGTGAAAAAGGTCCTCGGATGATGGAACATTTCCGGCAGACTTTCCGGGAGGAGGCGGATGAGCTCCTTGCCGAACTGGAACTATCCCTTCTCGAGCTGGAGCAGAACCCGGCGGAAGAGGAACTGATCGACCGGGTTTTCCGCGCCATGCACACCCTCAAGGGTTCGAGTGCCATGTTCGGTTTTGACGACATCGCCGCTTTCAGCCACGAGGTAGAAACGGTGCTCGATCTGGTGCGTGACGGCAAGACCGCCGTGACCAGAGAGCTGATCCGCCTTACCCTCCTGGCCCGCGACCAGGTCAAGGTGATGCTTGCCGTTACGGCTGGCGCTTTTCCTGCTGCCGATTCACAGGCAGAGGCAATTGTCGCCGCTTTCAGAGAGCTTATCGGCGCGGAAGCGACTGCAGCTAGCCTGCCGCTTGATGCCTCTCGGCCGGAAGATTCCGGCACGGCCATGACCTATATTATCAGCTTCCGCCCTGATCGGGAGATCTTCAAACGCGGCCTTAACCCGGCGCAGCTCCTCAATGAACTGCGTGAGTTGGGGGCTTGCCGGATCACGGTTCTGACGGATGGCATTCCGCTCCTGGCCGACCTAGACCCCGAACTCTGCTATCTGCAATGGGAGATAATACTCACCACCACACATGGGGTTGACGCCATTCATGATGTCTTCATGTTTATCGGCGAGGAGAGCAGCGTCGAGATCGAAGCCAGCCACCAGAAAGAGCCAGCCGCAGAAGAAATGACCGGGAAAGGCGAGCGGAGCCCGGCAGAACCGGCGCGCAACGATGGCGGACAGGAAGCGGCGGGTGGGCGGGAGAACCAGGAGCCACTGGGAATCTCCAGTATCAGGGTGGCATCAGAAAAGCTTGATCATCTGGTGAATCTGGTCGGCGAGATGGTGACCGCGCAAGCGCGTCTCAGTCAAACCGCCATGGCTCACAACGATGCCGGGCTCATTGCTCTGGCTGAAGAAATCGAACGGCTTACCACCGGATTGCGTGATACCGCCCTCAATATCCGCATGCTCCCTATTGGTGGCACCTTTAGCAGACTGCGGCGGTTGGTCCATGATCTCTCCCACGAACTTGGCAAGGAGGTCGAGTTGGTTACCGAAGGCGCTGAGACCGAGTTGGACAAAACGGTCATCGAACGGCTTGCCGACCCGCTGGTGCACCTGATCAGAAACAGCGTCGACCATGGCATCGAATCGCCGCAGGCCCGCCTGGCCGCCGGGAAAGCCTCGCGAGGGACCATTCGTCTCACAGCCGCCCATGCCGGAGACAGTGTGCTGCTCTCTCTCAGTGATGACGGCGCCGGTATCGACCGGGAATTGCTCCGCGCCAAGGGAGTGGCAAAGGGACTGATTATGACGGGAGCAGAATTGTCTGACCGGGAGATTCTGAACCTGATCTTTGCTCCTGGCTTCTCCACCGCCGTGCAGGTCACGAACGTTTCCGGGCGGGGTGTAGGCATGGATGTGGTCAAGAAAGGTGTCGATGAGCTACGTGGCGCCATCGGTATCGTCAGCAATCATGGAGAAGGAACAACGGTAACCGTCAGGGTCCCCCTTACCCTGGCGATCATCGAAAGTCTCCTCGTCCGGATTGGTAGCGACTGCTTCGTCCTCCCCCTCTCTCTGGTCGAGGAGTGCATTGAGCTGACACGGCTGGATATAGCCCGAGCCCATGGCCGCCAACTGGTCAACGTTCGTGGCACCATCATCCCCTATATTCCCCTCCGTGAGCGCTTCGGCATCAGCGGCGAACAGCCGGAGATTGAACAGATTGTCATCGCCGAGGTCGACGGCAAGCGGGTCGGTTTCGTCGTCGATCATGTCATCGGTGAACACCAGACGGTGATAAAGTCGATCGGTCGGATGTTCCGCGAGGTGCAGGGAATTTCCGGAGCTACTATTCTTGGGGACGGTACCGTAGCACTTATTCTCGACGTACAGCAACTGGTCAGCGCAGAGGAAATTTCAGAAAGACAAAAGCTTGCCAGTGAAACAATGTTCATGGAAAAAGGGGACAATATATGCATGAAGGAACAGTAACAGAAACAGCCCAGTATCTGACCTTTACCCTTGCTGAGGAGGTGTTTGCCCTCGACATAGGCAAGGTACGGGAGGTGCTCGACTTCACCGGTGTGACCCGGGTACCCCGTACTCCCGAGTTCATGTGCGGGGTGATCAATCTGCGCGGCAATGTGGTGCCGGTGGTGGACATGCGCCGGAAGTTCGGCATGTCGGTAACGGAAAAGGGGGTCAATACCTGCATCATCATCATTGAGGTCACGGTTGATTACGAAACTACAGTGCTCGGCGCCATGGCCGATTCGGTTCAGGAGGTCTTGGACCTGGAGCCGGACCAGATTGAGCCGCCGCCGCGTATCGGCACCAAACTCAACATCGAATTCATCCGCGGGATGGGTAAACGTGACGAAGGCTTTGTCATGATCCTTGATGTGGACAAAGTTTTTTCCGCCGATGAACTGGTTGCCTACGGGGCGGACGAAGGCCTGAAGCTGTTATAGGGAATTAATGGAAAAGATGCTGGCAGTTTCGGCAAACGATATTTATACCAAAAGGAGAATAGTGTATGAAGCTTAACAATATGAAGATAGGTGTACGGCTTGGGTTGGGGTTCGGAGCAGTGCTCTTGCTCCTGGTAGCAATCACCATGATAGCCGTAAGCAGTCTCGGCAAGGTTAACGACAATCTGGAAAAGATTGTGCAAGTGAATTACGCCAAGATCAAGCTGGCCGCAGACGCACAAAAGGCTCTCAGGGTTGTGGTGGAGGACATAAAGACCATGCTGATTGTGGATCAGGCCGCCCTTAAGGATGTGAAAGCCGAGATCGAGCAGTACCGGGCAGAGTATCGGGATCTCGTCGGCAAACTGGAAAAGCTGGAAACCTCTGAAAAGGGGAAAGACCTCATGGCCCAGATCAATACCAATATTGGCAATGCCAAAGCGGCCGACCTGAAGGTTGAAGAACTTTGCTTTGCCGGAAAGGTTGCCGAAGCTACGATTGTTTACAACAAAGAGGCGCACGCTCTGATCCAGAAAATATTCGTTCCTTTTGCCGAGCTGGTCAAGTACCAGGAGGACCAGATGGCGGCAAGTCATGCCGAGGCGAAGAAGCTCTACGACTCAACCCGGATCATGACCTTCCTGGTGGCCATCTTCGCCTTGCTGTTCGGAGTGGTCCTCAGCTACCTCATTACCCGAAGCATTACCGCTCCGCTACGGGAGGCGGTGACGATATCCAACCGACTCGCCGAGGGGGACCTGACGGTGGATATCCAGGTAACGGGCAGAGATGAGGCCGGTCAGTTGCTGACCGCCATGCAGAATATGCTCGCTAAGTTGAGGGAGATCGTCGGCGAAGTGAAAGGCGCGGCTGACAATGTCGCCGCGGGAAGCCAGCAGCTCTCCTCCAGTGCCGAGGAAATGTCCCAGGGGGCGAGCGAGCAGGCGGCTGCCGCCGAGGAAGCATCGTCGTCCATGGAGCAGATGACCTCCAACATCCGCCAGAACGCCGACAACGCCATGCAGACCGAAAAGATCGCCGTGAAGTCCGCCTTTGCCGCCCGGGAAGGGGGGAAGGCAGTTGAAGAAACGGTTCGTGCCATGAAGGAGATCGCCAACAAGATTTCCATCATCGAAGAAATCGCCCGCCAGACCAATCTCCTTGCCCTCAATGCAGCCATCGAGGCGGCCCGGGCCGGCGAGCACGGCAAGGGGTTCGCAGTGGTGGCGAGCGAGGTAAGGAAACTGGCGGAGCGGAGCCAGAAGGCCGCAGCGGAGATCAGCCACCTGTCGGGCACCAGCGTCGAAGTGGCGGAAAAGGCAGGGGATCTGCTCGACAAGATGGTCCCCGATATCCAGCGGACCGCGGATCTGGTTCAGGAGATCAATGCAGCGAGCCGGGAGCAGGACCTGGGGGCGGAGCAGATCAACAAGGCGATCCAGCAGCTCGACCAGGTAATCCAGCAGAACGCCTCCGCTTCGGAGGAGATGGCCTCCACGGCCGAAGAACTCTCCTCCCAATCCGAACAGCTCCAGAACACCATCGGTTTCTTCCGGGTGGACAACAGGGAAGCCCCGCG
>Ga0210377_10003427_pt1 | contig 13658 bp, 9 predicted proteins | sample PLM4_65_b1redo_FD_155480 | JGI IMG/M metagenome (GOLD analysis project Ga0210377, IMG submission 155480) | Groundwater sediment microbial communities from an aquifer in East River, Colorado, USA - PLM4_65_b1 redo | ecosystem: Environmental > Terrestrial > Soil > Riparian zone | place: USA: East...
TCTCCGTTGTTGCGCGGCGGATTATCTCCACCGTGCTCGGCATCCCGACGTCGCCGTGGCACGCGACATGGCAGCGCCCGCAGCCTACGCAGGCCATCGAGAGTTCACGTTGTATGAAGTAGTGCGCAAGCTTCCTGAAGAATCGCCTGTTGCGACGGTCGTGGATGGCCTTGCGCGGGTTGTGCCCGCCGGCCATGCGGGTAAATCCCGAGAGTGCGCAGGCGTCCCAGGTGCGGACGCGTTCGATTTCGTTTTCCCCAACTTTCCGGTCGCTGACGGTGAAGCAGGTGCAGGCGGGACAGACGTAGGTGCAGGCCCCGCACTCCAGGCAGCGGTTGCCGATCTCTTCGAAGGTCTTGTCCATGATCTCCCCGCGGGAGACGTAGCGGACCGTGGCGGAGAACCAGCTGGTGGTGGTCTTGAAGCGCTTGCGCACGTCTTCGAGGATGTCGTGCCGCTTTTCTATGTGGCTCTTGTCCCCTTTCCTGAATATGGGGCTCTTGAAGAGGGCCTCGCCGGCAGGTGTCCCGGCCACGGCCATGAATTCATCCCCCAGGTCCATGAGCTGAAGGTCGAAGTGGTCGCGGGCCGCGGGGCCGGTGTCGGCGCAGGGGCAGAAGCATTCGTCGCTTATGTCTTTTTCCTTGTCGGTGCAGGCGACGTTTACGAGAAAGAGGTTCTTTCTGTGTTTCTCGTAGTAGATGTCGGTGAAGTCGCGACCCAGGTAGAAACGGTCCTGGTGGTAGATACCAGCCAGGTCGCAGGAGCGGATGCCGAATATGGCAAGCTTCGGCTCGCTGTAGGTCGGCTCTATCTTTATCCCGCCTGCCTCGGTGTTTATCTTCATTGTCCGCTCTATCTGCGGAAGGACGAATCGCTTGGGCGGATAGTAGGGGTTGGGAAGGTGTATCTGTATCCGGTCGCGGTTTTCGTCGGTGACTTTGTCGAAGTATGTGTCGCGGCCAAGCCCAACGAATGGGGCTACTACTTCATAACCCTGTTCTTTCAGCTGGTCTACGATCTTGAGTACATCCCGACGGTCGAGGATGCGGGCTTTCATGCGGCCTCCTTTTCCACGCAAACCGGCACCCGCTGTGCGCCGGTCTCCTGCGAGCCGAATATCTGCTGTTGTACCTGGCGGACATAATGCGGTACGAATACTGTGCCGCTCCGAACTTCGTTGGTGACCCGCGCCGCTACCAGGGCTTTCCCCCCGGCCGCGCGAAGCCTGATCTTTTCGCCGTCACGGATTCCCATCTGTTTGGCGTCGTCTATGTTGATCTCTACGAACCCGTCCGGGTAGTCGACAAGGAGCATGTTGTACTCGCGCTTCAGGGTCTCGCTGTGTTTGATGAGTACGTTCTGGTGCCAGTAGTAGAGTGAATGGCCGAATACGAGGGTGAGTGGATATTCCTTGTCCGCAGCCGCGGCCTGGGGTTGCCTGGTGACGGGTACGAATTTCAGTTTCCGGTCCGGGGCCTCGTCACAGAAAGCGAACCGCGTGAAATGCCCTGTGCCGAAAGGACGGTCTTTTGTGCAGGGCCATTGCCGACCAAAGTCGCGGGAGAGGTTGTCGTAGCTTGCGCCGCTGTAAAACGGCACTGCCCGCCCGATCTCGTCCATGACTTCGGCTGCGCTGTTGTATTTCCAGTCGGCTCCCAAGGCATTGGCGATTTTTACCAGCTGCTGCCAGGCGGGTATGACCCCGGCTCTCGGTTCCACGACTTTTTCCGCTATCTGGATCCGACGCTCGGTGTTGGTGAAGGTGACCTGCTCTTCGCCAAAGGCGGTGGTCGGGAGGACTACGTGGGCATGCCTGGCCGATTCGGTCATGAAGAGGTGTTGCGCTACGACCAGTTCGCACTCATCAAGGGCTTTTTCAGCGTTGCCGTAAAAGGCGCTCGATACGGGGTCGTAGCGGCAGAGCCAGACGGCCTTTATCTTCCCCTGGTCGTGACCGGTGAAGAAGGTGCTGGCTGCCATGCCCGGATTTTCGGGAAGCTTGGCGCCCCACAGCGCTTCAAATTCCCCCCGCGCCGCTGCATCTCCAACAGGACGATAACCGGGGAGACGGTCGGGGAGCATCCCCATGTCGCAGACTCCCTGGAGGTTGTTGTGGTCGGTGAGGGCGAAGATCCCGGCCCCTTCTTTGCCGATCTGGCCGCAGAGCAGGGCCAGGTTGAGCAGGGACTGGACTGTTTCCGCGGGCCGGCACTCCGCGCCGGTGGAGTAGAGTATGGCCGCTGATTTGGCCCGGGCGTATGCAAGGGCCGCGTCTTCTATGAGTCCCGCGGGTACGCCGCAGGCGTCCGCGGCGGCCAGCATGTCGTAATCATGTATCTTGGCGAGAAATGCTTCGTATTCCGAGCAGCGGCTGTGGATGAAGCCAAGGTCCATGAGACCGCGGTCGATGATGACTTTCGCCATCGCTCCGTAGAGGATCGCCTCGGTGCCGGGCTTGATCTGGAGGAAGTATTCGGCGTTCTCGGCTATCCGCTGCCGACGTTCGCCGATGACTATCAGCCTTGCCCCGGCAAGCTTGGAGCGCAGCACGACTCCACCCAGTGTCGGCAGCTGTTTGCCGAGGTCTACGCCGTCGACTATGATGACTTCGCTCTTGTAAAGCTCGTCTATGGAGTTGGTGCTGGCAGGTATGCCGATCTGGTCCAAAAGGACGTTTATGGAGTTGTTGTTGTATACCCCGGCCCCGTGGTCTACGTTGTTGGTGCCGATGACCGCGCGCGCCAGTTTCTGAAGCAGGTAGCTCTCTTCGTTCGATACGCGCGGCGAGTTTAAAAAGGCGATGGAATCCGGGCCGTTCTTGGCGCGGATCTCCTTGAGCCGGGTGACGATGAAGCTTAATGCCTCTTCCCACGTCACTTCCTCGAACTGCCCGTCTTTCCTGATCAGCGGACTCTTCAGACGGTCAGGGGCGCTGGCCACTTCATGGACATTCCAGCCGCGCACACAGAGTCTCCCTCTGTTCGTGGGGTGCGACATGCTGGGATAGGCGCCCGTCACCTCATTGCCCGCGGTCTCTAGGTAAAGACCGCAACCGACTCCGCAGAATGTGCAGGTTGTGAGTCTCTGTGTCATGCATGCCTCCCACTTCGTTGCTTATCCAGCACCGTGTCTATACTCTTCTGACTTGTCCAACACATGACCACACCCACCCGATCTTCAGCTCTTTTTCTTCTCCGGTTTTTCGCTGAATGCCCGGTGGGTGCAGGGGGATGTTACCTTATTGTAATAAAAGAGTTACATATTGTTTACGATATTATTTTCTAACATGTATTCTAAAGAATTGTCAAGTTAAATTAATAGAATTTTCCAATCTTTTTTCAGGCAAAAGGTAAGCGCGTGAAAAAGAACAACAGGCTGGGAAAATAAAATAATTAGCTTGTCAGACCGGAAATGATATTCAGGAAATTACTTGTCAACTGAGGATGTAAATCGGAGCCCATCTTATTCTGCATCATGTTCGTGATTTGCTGGTATCGTTCCCGCTGATATGGATTTCTTCCTGTTGATTTATCATATCAGTTGGCGGATGGAAGCCTGTCATTGTTTTTCCCGTGCGGGTCTTCCAGCCTTTTGGTGAGATCATCAGCGGTCATCGGCATGGCCAGATAAAACCCCTGGACCTCATCACACCCAAGCGTAGTCAGAAAACGCAATTGATCGCTGTTTTCGACCCCCTCGGCCAGAACTTTTCTGTTCAGACTGTGGCCCATGGAAATGATCGCCTCAACAAGCGGCGCGTCATTATTGCTGCTGTCAAGGTTTGCGACAAATGAACGGTCGATCTTGATCCGGTCGATGGGAAAATGTTTCAGATAATTCAGTGATGAGTAGCCTGTGCCGAAATTATCGATGCTCAGTTGCACACCCAATTTTTTGAGAGCCCTGAGAGTGTCGATGGTTTTTTCGGCATCCTCCATAACGACGCTTTCCGTGAATTCAAGTTCAAGTGCTTTCGGCTCAACGCCTGATTCATGCAGTACCCTGCTGAGCATATCCAGAAAATCGGGTTGCCTTAACTGCTTCCCGGAGATATTAACCGCCACCTTGAAATCATGGTGTCCGGCCAAAGCCCAGTTTTTGGCCTGGATGCATGCCGTGCGCAGGACCCATTGGCCCAGATCGAAAATCAGACCGGAATTTTCCGTAAGCGCGATAAATTCGGACGGCGGCATAAGCCCGAAATCGAGGCTTTGCCATCTGAGCAGTACCTCGACACCCACCATTTTGGACGTTTTCAAATCCCATTGAGGTTGATAATGCACAAAAAACTCCTGCCGATCCAGCCCCTGGCGCAGGCTGTTTTCGAGTAATACCCTGCGCATGATTTTTTGATTCATCTCAGCTGAGAAAAACCGGTATTGGGACCTCCCCTCTTCCTTTGCATGGTACATGGCAGTATCCGCGCACTTGAGAAGGCTTTCCGTATCGATGCCATCATCTGGATAGACTGCTATTCCGACACTGACGCTGCAGTATATCTTTCGATCATCGATCAGGAATGGAAGTGAAAAAACCGACATTATTCGCTGGGCGGCATTTGCGATGGTTTCATGGCTTGTCACCGATGAGAGAATCACGACGAACTCGTCTCCGCCGAGCCTGGCGAGGGTGTCGGATTCGCGCATGGTATCGTTCAGCCTTTCAGCAACTTGAATGAGCAGCTTGTCTCCAAAATCGTGCCCATATGTGTCATTGACGTCCTTGAAATTATCGAGGTCGAGGAAGACGAGGCAGACGCTGCGTTCCTCGCGATGGGCAAAAGCCAGGGCCTGGTGCAGCCGGTCAAGGAACATCCCGCGATTGGGAAGCCCTGTCAACGCATCGTAATAAGCAAGACGATGGATTTTTTTCTCGGTCTCTTTTCGGCCAGTGATATCCTCACAGATGGTGACAATTCCCAGGCATCTGCCGTCGCTGCTCCTGACGGCAAGCGAAGTTAGCTGCACCGGAAATACTTCGCCACTCTTGCGGATATTAATACTCTCCCTATTCATGAGTCCCATGTTGTTCAACTGATCGGACGTTAACGGCTTACGTTGGTTTTGAGGGGCAAATTGATTTGCGTCTCTGCCGATAAGTTCATCAGGAGAGTAACCATGGATTTCCGCCTCGGCGGGATTCGAATAAATAATTTTTCCGGTTATATCACTAAAGGTAATTCCGATGGGCAGGGAATCGACAGCTTCCTTGAGCATTCTGAGATTGTCTTCAACCTGTCTCATTTCGGTAACTTCCTGCAGTGTGCCCAGAATCCGCGGCAACTTCCCGGGAACTTCCATATCCGCATGCCCCTGCAGCCGCACCACACGCAGCGAAGAGTCTGGGCATTTTACCCGGAATTCGAAACAGCAGGTGGATTTCTGCCTGAACGTATTTGCCAGTCCGGATGCCACAAAATGCCTGTCCGATGGTTCTATGGTGAAAAGGAAGTTTTCAAATGAGAAAAATGGCGAGCCCTGGCTTAAGCCCAGTATCCTCAACATCTCTTCAGATCCCCTGAACATGCCCGTGGCAGGATTCAATTCCCAGTTTCCCAGATGGGAGATGCGTTGAGCAGATGCCAGTCGTTCTTCACTCTCAGCGAGATTTTTTATGCTTCGGCTGGCCCTGAGCATATAGTGAACACGATAAACCAGCAACTCGGGTTTGACGGGTTTGACAACGAAATCCGTGGCGCCGGCCTCGAATGCGCGGTGAATCAGCTCGGTATCATTCATCCCCGTTACCATAACTATCGGCAGATATTTCCCCTCGGGAAAACCGCGGATCTCCTGGCACGTCATAATGCCGTCTTTCCCCGGCATGAACAGATCAAGGAGAATCAGGTCAGGTTGCAGATCCTTGAAACTGCTGATGGCGGAGTCGCCGTCCTGGGCTGTGGCGGTCAGGAACCCACTCTCATTCAGGACATCCTGGAAAGTGGCCCTTACCAGCTGGTCATCATCCACAATAAGGATCATCGGTCTTTTTTTTGAATTTTCAGCATCTGACATCATAACCCACCAATGTTTTTTTAAAATCCACCACTATTGTCCGGATTTGGCCGAATGCTTAAGCGGCCAAAAGTGATGTCTGTAGCAAGGAAAGCTTTTCCAGAAGAATTTGTCGATGAATCTCGTCCATAGGTATTTCGTCTCCCAGCGAATGCGCCATCGGTTGTATAATGTTTATTACTATTGCCTTGACAACATCGGTCCTGAACGATTCGAAGAACAGCCTGGCAATTCTATTATCCTGACTGACAAGAATAGTCACAGCCCTGCTATATATGGCGAGCGTCAATGTATCGTTATAGTTTTTCGAAAGGAAATCCCCCGCGTTTTTTATAATTGCATCCCATACGATATTCCCCCACGACGCTGCGTCCGGGAATAACTCTTTCATTGCCAAATCGAGCTCCACTTTAAAATGCTCGGGAAATTTGTCCAGGCATTTATTTTCTTCCCATAGAACTATCCGGGAAAACCCTTCGATGGATTTGGCGAACTCATCGGCGAACTCGTCAGCCGCATTTGAAACATTTTTCAGGAATTCTTCAGTCGCCTGGCGCTCGCTCAAGTGCGGTGGCGAAAGCCTTATAATATCCTTCAGATCCTGCCGGCTGTTTTTCATAAGACAAAGCAGAGCTGTCTTGTATCTGGCTATTGCCAGACAGTCAGCAGCTTCCCCTGCCTTTCCCGTCTGAACGGATAGTTTTTGTAGTGTAAGCTTTTTGTTGATAAAATCAGCCAAAAAGCCTTTCGCCGCTTCCATAAGCTTCCCTGTTGTTGAATTTAGAATTCTTGCCGACTGTTACCTGAAAATCAGTTTAGCCATAATCTTAACCATTGCTCCCAAACCGATGGAGTCACAGCATCTGCGATGAATCAACTCCTGGCGTTTGAAGAGCATATTTTATTACCCCCTTCGTTTTCCGCCTGGGAAAGGGCTGCGCGAGAGGCATTGATTATGTCGCCGGGTGATGCGCCATCATCGGGGAAGGATGCAATTCCGATGCTGGTTGTAATGAAATCGAGGTTTTGTGCCCCATTGCCGGTAATCAGTTCTTTCTTCAGGGTTCGCTGGATTCTTTCAGCGACCAATTCCGCCTCTTTTCTAGGGGTTGATGGCAGAATTATGCAAAATTCCGCTTCGCCAAATCGGCCCACAAGATCGATGTCCCGCAGCGACGCATTCAGAATCCGAGCAATTTCTTTCATAACGCCGCCGGCAAGAGCGCGTACGCGGGCGTCGTTACAGGTGTTATTATTGTCCAGACTGACAATTATCAGAGATAGTTGCAGGTTGTAACGAATTGAGCGACTTAATTCCTCATTAAGCCGTTTTCTTATGAAACGCAGATTATACAGACCTGTCAGAGGGTCGGTAATTGTATTAAGGATCGCTTTTTTCAGGGTCGTGGTTCGCTCAAGAATTATAATAGCCTGATCAATGAAAGTGGAGAGGATATCTTGATCGGCGTGTGTAAAGGGAGCATTACTTTTTTTGTCCGCAAGGTTTAGAACACCAATGATCGTTCCTTTTAAACGCAGGGGAAGACTTAAGCACGATTTAGTCCCGAATCTTATCCGGTTTTTTCTCCCCAGCTGCGGATCCTGTTCAATATCGGTTATCAGTATGGGAGAACCGCTGGCCGCAACCTTGCCTGCTATCCCCTCGCCGATTTTGGTGGAAAAGCTTTTTGCCAGAACCGCATTTATCCCCAGGGATGATTTGACATGGAGCTTTTTAGCGCTCTTGTCAATCAGCATCAGTGAGCCGTTTGAGGCGTCGACCAGTTCCGCGGACATCTCCATTATCAATCGAAGCAGGTCGTCCTGGCTTTCCGTCAGAGCCAGAGTACGGATCATTTCGAGCAGTCTGACGTCGCGCTTCTGACGGTTGGCTTCGCGATTGCCTAAACTTTTCCTCAGTTTAACCGCCAGCCTGGCGGAAAGATTTTCCACAACGGACAGATCGTTGGAAGATAAGGATACTTCAAACAGAACAGCCATTCCGAATAGTTCTTCTTTCTCGAACAGCGGAAGGCATAAAGCCTTACTCATGCCTGTTCCTGGGAATAAATCCCTGACCTCCTCCGAGTTTAAGGGGACAGGGAGATACCTATTCTCCCGGAACGGGAGATTTTTTGAGAACAGGTATGAAGGTCCTGAGAAAGTTCCCCAGCATGTCTCTATAAGACAACAATTACTCTCCTCGTCTTTGATGACCAGGGCAATCAATGGGACATCAAGCAGGATGCCCAGCATTTCACCAAATACGGCCGATGCTTTTTTGAAGTTTTCAGCCCCATCTATCTCCGCCGCGACATTCATTAGAGTACTGTCCAGGTTGCTGCTTGATTCGGGCGCCTGCAAGCGTTCACCTGTAGCAAATGACGTGATCAGACGTTCCACCTTTGTCATTGTTTCCCGCACCTTTTTTTCGTTGCTGACCGGAAGCTTTTCAAGCTGTTCCAGTATCTCAAACGGGTGTACATTTTGTTTTTCTTTCAGGAACTCAAACTGCTCGGAACCGTGGAAGTAGAGGTCGAACAAATTTTCGCGCATACCGCTGCTGACCAGGCAGGCATCGTCGGATAAAGGGATTGCAAAGGAAAAGAGTCCGAGAGGGCAGCGAAAGAACAGAGGCTGCTTACTTGTCATGGCATCTTCTATGGCCACATTTATAGCGGGCAGGCAGATTTTGTGACAAAGATTTTGTATTCCCAGAGTTCCGCACAGATGCCTGTTTATTTTATCCTGGATGGCAGACTTGCCGTATGGATAAATGGACAAACAGTAACCTTCCAGAAGCGGTGTGTTCTTAAGATAGGTTAAAAGACGCTCTGATTGCGATGGGTTCATGTTATTTCCAGCCTCCTTGCAATTCTTGAAACTTGGCGGCATTACTGCTTTGAAACGATGAAATTAGAAATAACCTCTTTAGCCTTTTTGGGTAACAGCGCAAACTGCACCCCAAATCCCTTTGGAAATTTTGAATCAATTCCGTTTACCCAGGCTACCCTGCCGTGACACTGGATGCTTGTCCCGTCCGGCATGGTAAAATATAACCTGAGGATTTTCCTGGGGGTTGCCTCATAATCACTAACGATATAAACCCCGCCAACGCTTATATCGTGAAGAGTAAAAGCCATGCTTTCCTCATTTGTGCTGAAAACTCCGGCAGCTTGGACCGGCCGGCGTTTTTCCCTTCGGTCTATACACGGGATAAACTTCCTGGCGGCCTCAAGAAAAATATCCCTGTCCAGAGGCTTTGTCAGGAAATCATCACACCCGGCAGTAAAAGAATAGTCAGCATCCTCAGTCTTACCCATTGCCGTTACCATCACAACAGGCACACCGGGAAGGGTGGGATCAGATTTGATAGCTCGACAGCAAGCAGCACCATCCATATTGGGCATGTGCAAGTCCATAAAGACCAGGTCGGGTATTTTGTTCTTTATGACATCCAGCGCTTCAAGGCCGTTTCTGGCGGTAATTATATTGACCTGAGAGCCTTGGAGGAATTCTCTTTGGATATCGATGAACATCTGAACGTCATCAACGAGGAGAATTGTTTTGTCCATTTCGTTTTTCACCTTTGCAACTTATATATGACCTGCGATCGTTCCCTGCAAAAAACCCTGTAAAAAAAATCACTCAGAAATTAATTGCCTTGTCAAACCCGCATGCTCATAACTATTCACCATAATGCTGGCCTTTCAGTCGCGTTAATTTATTAATTGAAAAGCAAAAAATATACCCAGTGATAAAATATACTCAGAAAAATGTATGGAACCAAGGTAAATTATTACATAGTAATTTTACATCTTGATTTGTCTGGAAAATAAGTTGATCCAAGTGGTTGTTTTGTCTTTAAACCGGATAATTATCGGACTTTTGCGGATTGTGCCGGGGGGAAGAAAAAATATTTTGTGTCTTATCTCTGAAGGTGAGCTTTTGTATCAAAGATGAGGGAAAAGGAACTTTTTATGTCAATTGGTATGCAAATATTGCAGAGAAAACGGCCCAGAATTGTCGTTTTTGCATCATATGAAAGGAGATCCATTGGGCGTAACGATCCAAAAGGGAGGTCAATATGAGGCGGGAAAAGTTGTTTGTTCTTGTAGTGTTTGATCAGGTAATGTATATTTGAACTCATCTGTATGAAAACAGGCCAGGTATTTCTACCTGGCCTGAAAAATATCTTGGTGGGCGATGCTGGGTTCGAACCAGCGACCCCTGCCGTGTGAAGGCGATTTGTGGAAGGAACCTACAAATACATTATATGTTCTTTTATCAGATAATATGCCTTATGTCAATAGTTTATCATCGAAAGGCAATTAATTACCAAATACATTCTTTACATGAAATAACATTTTTACACAGAATAGTGGGCACAGAATGAGACAAACAAAATTCAGAAATGTGACTACTACCTCCCAATATCCTGCATATTTTACGTGCCAAATTGCTCCTGGATCCGAGGTTTATGCGGTATCCACCAAGGCAATTCTTTTCTCTCTTCAGGCAATTTAAACGCAAAATCTTTAAATAGGGTAAATGCCCGCTTGTTACCATGACTGAGCGTGTCGAGCACAAAATACTTCCAGTTCCCTCGATATTTCTTGCCGGAGAGCACTACTAAAAAACGATTTGATTGAAATTTCGGTATACCGAAATTGGTCACATTCATCAAAAATACGCGGTGTTATACTGATTTTGTCATGATTTATTATGCCTTCCATATTTACGAAATCCCCTAATAGTGGGCCGAAGCCGGCAGGGAAAACAAATGTTCTGCCTCTGAACTCTCCTGTGAGGTCAAGCCTAGTTTACTGGCACGTGCTTTCCATTTTCCGACCACATTGCAGACATCACTGATGATCTTTCCGGCACGTCCTATTTCCACGCGGTAATTCTCTGCGGTTGAAAGCACAATGCCCAAATCAGGTTGACGGTTATAAAGATCCAGAGACAGGACGTGTTCGTCTTTTTTAAAAGAGGGATTCATGTCGAAGGCAGGGGAAAGGCGCCAGCCAGCCGGGGATCTTAGGAAACCATGATTACGTAAATGATCATCACGGTTTGCGCTCACTACGTTGAACACAACCCTTGTGAAGAGTTCTTCAAGATCGCGGGATATATAGTCTACTTCACCGTAAGTGGCAATGAATTCCGCCAATTCAAGGTAACTGGCGTCTTCGGTGTCTATATGACCCAGCATCGTCATGGCTGATGCAAAAAAACGCCGATTGTTATCGACTCGATCAAACCTCCTCAAAAGAAAGGTATGATATCCGCTACCTATCTGCATCAGGCGGGATTCGGGAACGGTGATCCCACAGTCCCGGGCCATGTCCTGCAGTAATTTCTCCCAGACTGCAACATCGTAATCATCTTCTGCTGAAGGAAATTTGGCAATCCAGAGGCGGTTGTCCTCATCAACAAGGTTTGCCTTGGGGCGAGCACCACCGAGAGACGATCCCGGTGCAACAAGAACCTTCAGCCATTCCTTAATTTTACCGAGATCATCCTGTTTCTTCCTGGTCAGCTCGAAGGCAACTGCCTGCAATTCGGCTATCCTGGCTGTCGGTGGAGCGGATAACGCCTCGTTGGCCAGGAAAATCGACTCCCCAGGATGGCTGAAACGTAAAGCACCCATGCGGGTACAATCCTGCACCCCCAGAAGAAATTCCCACGGCCCCAGAGCTCTCGGCATGCGGTCGGTCTCCTTGGCCTCAACGGCTTCCCGGCGTTTCATCAGAATCTGTCCCCAGCGGTCGGGACACGAATCCATGAACACTCCGGAATTAGAATTACCCGGGAAGAATTCACCTGCAAATAGATCCAGCTCGGGATCAAGGGGAAAAGCGTGGGCATGCTTCAGCCAAGTCGGTTCATAGGCAAAGCGCACGCTACCGCGGTCTCCTCGGGATAGTGTGCCTATGTGTTGAAGTTGACCGAATAGTGGGTCGTCAAGCCAGACCCAAATCTGCTCCCCTTTTGCTTTAGCCATCATTATTTCCTGTCTGCGGTTTCCTGCGTGGAGCCCTTTTCCGATGGGGGAGTGATTCGTCCTGCAGGCGGCGTCCTAGAACATCTTCCTTGGCGATCAATGACAAATCTTCAATCAGTCCCAAAACGCGCATGACCTGGACATAGGACCCAATGGCAACCGAGGGATCACCATTCTCAACTTTGTAGAGTGTCGGACGCGAAATGTCAGCTCTGGCGCAGACCGTTTCCATGGAAAAACGACGACGAAGCCTCGCATCCTTTAGGCGCTGCCCAAGGGCCTCCATTTCTTTCGCTGAAGCTGGATAGAGTGTTACTGTTCGCTTGGTCATAACGATAAATAATATTTACATAATATCAGTTAATTGTCAATTTCAATTATCATTATAAGTGTTTTTGATTTAGCTATTCAGCATAAAATCTCATCATATCCTTAAGCCTCTTCAGGCTTGTAACAGAGGAAAGCCTTAGTTTTCTGTAGATTGCCATGCAGATCCCCGATTACGATCGCCATCTCATGTCCTTATTTGCTTCCTCAAGAATAAACTCCATGCTCGATTCGCCCGAGAATTTTCATAACAAGTTCAATTCCCTCCGTGGTATCAAGCAAATCCAAGGGAGCCTGGTTACCTGTCTCCATGGGTCTACAGAGAGGAGGAAAAATGCCCTTTCGCATGCGTACCTTTACAATTGCACTACTGACGATTTTAGTGACGTTTTCCCAAGGAGATCTTATGGCGGGCTCTTTACGACCTTCCCACTATGAACGAGGTCATACGGTTTTTGTAAAATCATTAAAGGTCAACATCAATGGGGGGCTGATCAGGATAACGAACACAGGGACGGCTCTTGATGGCGCAACCATAGAAATACCAATAGGGGCGTTAGAGAAAGAGGTCACCTTATCCATTGGTTATGATACCGGCATTGTCAATCTCAACTCTGGTAAAGGAAGCGGTAGTGTAATCGTATTGACAACGACTCCTGATATTGTTTTCAAAAAGCCGGTCAAAATTAAGGTAAGATTCGATCGTAATGTCAACGCCAAAACAATAGTCGGCTATGAAATAGACAAGCAGGGACGTCTTCATTCCATTGATATCGGCTCCATAAATAATGACTCTGGAGTTGTTTCATTCTATACGTTCAAGCCGTTGATTTTCACTTGGATATATATTTAAAATGAAGGAAAATGCAAAGTTGGAGTGAATTAGGGTGTTGTAATTGCTGTTGCTTGTGTGGTATCAAAGGATAGCGGAAAGAAAAAGACCTCTACCTGAACAGGGGAAATAACCAAGAAATGGGCGCAGAGGGTAGGAATCAAATCTCCCAAATTCCCATTCTGAGAAGAATGTGACTGGGCACGATTTGGGCACAGAATGGGCACAAATTCGCGTAGTCCAGTATGGTAAACGTTTGAAGAGGGGCTATTGCGGAGGATAAATAACAAAAGACAACTGGATAACTAACTGATATTAAGAACTAAAAAGTGGCTAGGTTGTTAACCTGGCCACTAGTAATTAATGGTGGGCGATGCTGGGTTCGAACCAGCGACCCCTGCCGTGTGAAGGCAGTGCTCTCCCGCTGAGCTAATCGCCCGGACATGCTATTGAATAGCAGATGCCCGCCCTTCTG
>Ga0210377_10003428_pt1 | contig 13656 bp, 12 predicted proteins | sample PLM4_65_b1redo_FD_155480 | JGI IMG/M metagenome (GOLD analysis project Ga0210377, IMG submission 155480) | Groundwater sediment microbial communities from an aquifer in East River, Colorado, USA - PLM4_65_b1 redo | ecosystem: Environmental > Terrestrial > Soil > Riparian zone | place: USA: East...
ATCTTCATCCGCGAGGACGGCACGCCGCCGTGATCAAGCGCCAAGTCGACGACCATGTCGCCAAGGCGCGCGCGGCGATGACCGATGGCCGGTTCGACGAGGCGGATCGGCATCTCGACGACGCAGGCAAAATCGACTCCGCATCCCCCGAGCTCGCAACGGCGCGCAAGTCTCTGGCCGGCGCCCGCGAGCAGGCGGCGGCCGAGGCCAGGCGCCGCGCCGCGGAGGCCGAGCGCAAGGCCAAGGAAGAGGCGGCGCGCCGCAAGGCGGAGGAGGATCGCCGCAAGGCCGACGAAGCCAAGCGTCGTGCCGAGGAAGACGCGAAGCGCCGGGCCGAAGACGAGCGCCGGCGCGCGGAAGAAGACGCGCGGCGCAAGTCCGATGAAGACGCCAAGCGGCGCGGCGACGAGGCCGCGGCCCGCCGCGCCGCGGAGCTGGCGGAAGGCGTGCGCCAGCGCATCCGCGATGCCCGCACCGCGCTCGGCGCCCGGCGCCATCTCGACGCCAAGCGCACCGCCGACACGGCGCGCGCGGCGGCCGATCTGGCGGTGAGCGCCCATCCCAATTCCGCCGAGGCGGCGGCCGCGCAGCGCGAAGCGCGCGCGCTGCAAGAGGAGGTCCGTAGCGCCATGGCCCAATACCGCGCCGCGCTGCTGACCCGCGCGCGCCAGGCCCTCGACGCCAAGCGCCTCGACGAGGCCAAGCGCGCGATCGACGAGGCCGAGCAGCTCGAGCCCGGCGCCGACATCGCCGCGCTGCGCCGCGATCACGCCGCCGCGCTCGAGCGCAGCACCGGCGACGATGCGGGCGCCAATTCGGCGCAGCGCCTGGTGCGCGAGTTCTTACGCAAGGTCAATGCCCGCGAGCCCGAGAACGGCTTCTGCTCCACCACCGGCTGGCCGCGGGGCAGCCCCGCCATCTACGTCCAATGGCTCGAGAGCGCGGTCGTGGGATCGACCAAGATCAACACGTTCAAGTCCGGCGCCGATTGCCAATACGACCGCGTCACCGCGGTCTCATACCGGGCCGGCCGCAAATGCGTGCGTTACGTCTGGTCTGCCTGCCAGCGCGGCAAGAATTGCGGCCGCGGCACGGCCGAGGCCTGCAAGCAGCCCGGCGGCAATTGGGATACGAAGAACTGAGGCGCGCCGCGGCCTTCGCTACCGCTTCTGCGTGCGCCAATAGGTGATGACGCTCTGCAGGAAATTCGGATTGTCGACCTGCTGGCGCCAGGCGGCGGTGACGTTGGCGCTGCCGCTCCCGGGCCTCTCGCCCTCCGGCAAGCCATGAAAGCGCATGCGGATCGGCATGGTCACGCCCTGGCCCATGGCGATGGCCTCGCCGGTAAGGAGCGTCGGCAGGAACTCGTTCAGGCCCATCGCCGTGTCGGCCGAGGTGCCGGAGAGGAACTGCAGATCCTCGTTGTTGGAGAGACGCATCGCAAAGATGGTGTTGCACTGGGAGATGAGGTCGGTCGAGAGCTTGCACGGGCGTTGGCTGATCACGCCCAGCGAGATGCCGTATTTGCGGCCCTCTTTGGCGATGCGCGTGAGCCAGTTCTTGGTGATGGCGAAGCCGGCCTCGGGCACCTGCGCGCCGAAGCGGTGCGCCTCCTCGCAGACGAGCAGGATCGGGCAGGCGCGGTTGCTCCAGGAGGAGAAGCCGTGCGTCAGGCGGCAAAGGGCGGCGACGACCACGGGCAGCGCTTCCGAGGGCACCGCCGAGAGATCGACGATGCAGATCGGCTTGCCCTCGCCCGGGATGCGGAACAGGCGGGCCAGGATCGCCGCCATGCGGTCGCGCACCTGCACGCCGCCGAACATGAAGGTGAAGCGGGCGTCGTACTGCATCGCCAGCAGGCGCTGCTTGATGCGGCGATAGGGCGGCAGGTTCTCGGTGTTGTCGAGCTTGCCCATCGCGTTGTTGAGGCGCGTGAGCAGGTCGGAAAGCCGGTAGGGCACCGGCGTATCGGTCGAGAACAGCTTCTCGTAGCCCTGCTGCGGACCGCCGGCATAGTCGTGCTTGGCGCCGACGATGAGCTCGCCGAGAATTTCGGATTCGGGGCTGACCTGGTCGAGGCCAGGGCCGAACAACAGCTGCAGGATCTCCTCGAAATTGAGCATCCAGAACGGCAGCTCGAGATTGTCGGCGGTGATCACTTCGGCGCGCGGCCCGAAGGCTTTGGCGTATTCGCCGTGCGGATCGAGCAGCAGGATGTGCGAATTCGGATTCTGCGCCACGATCTGGCGCAGGATCACGGCGGTGGCGCAGGACTTGCCCGATCCGGTGGTGCCGAGCACGGCGAAGTGCTTGCCCAGAAGCTCGTCGACCAGCGCGTGGGCGTGCACGGCGCGGTCGTGATGCAGCGTGCCGATCGAGATGTTGGCGGCGGCGGGCGGCGCGTAGACCTGGATCAGGTCCTCGCGCGTGGTGGCGTAGACGGCGTCGCCCAGCGAGGGGAATACGGAAACGCCGCGGCGGAAGGCGCCGGGGCGGCCCTGGGCCGGGCTCGTGGCTTCGCCGACCAGCAGCAGCTCGACCACCTTCATCTCGGGATCGGTGCTCTCGCCGGTCGAGGGCACGGGAATGCTGACGCCCGAGACGATGCCGAACACCTGCGACTTGCCGATCTGGGTCTTGACCAATCCGCCGATCTGAAGCCCGGCGATTTCGCCGCGCGGGTCGCGCTCGAGCACGCACACCGCCTGGCAGCCGGCGACCGAAACGATGCGGCCGACCCGCTGCGCGGTGGATTTGGTTCCGTCGAAGCCGTCCATGGCGAATTCTCCTCAGGCGTCGGGCGTGGGCGCGCCGGCGCCGGGCGGCAGATCGCTCGCGGGCGCCTGTTCGGCGGCTAGCGCGGCGGGCGGGGAAGCGTCGATCTCAATCGGTTCGGCCCCCGTCGACGGCGCATCCGGGTGGATGAGTCGCCAAGCCGGCAGCTTCACGGCCACGACCGTCCCGACGCCGACCTTGCTCTGGATCTGCAGCGTGCCGCCGTGCAGGTTGACCAGCGCGTGGACCAGCGACAGGCCGAGGCCGGCGCCCTGCTGCTCGCGCGTCAGCGCCTCGCCGATGCGCTCGAACGGCAGCAGGATGCGGGCGATGTCGCCCTCCTTGATGCCGATGCCGGTGTCGACCACGCGGATGGAAAGATCGCCCTCGGGCGTGAGCGCCGGCAGCACGAAGATGCGGCCGCCGGCGTTGGTGTATTTGATCGCGTTGCTGATCAGATTGATGACGATCTGCTTGAACGCCTTCTCGTCGGCCTTGAGCCGCGGCAGGTCCTTGGGCAGGCGCGCCTGGAGATAGAGCCCAGCCTGCGCCGCGCGCCCCTGCACCATGCGGAAGATGCCGGTCAGCGTCGCGGCGAGGTCGATCTCGGTCTCGACCAGCTTGTATTTGCCGGTCTCGATCTGCGACATGTCGAGCACGTCGCCGACCACGGCCAGGAGCTGGCGGCCGCTGTCGAGGATGTTCTTGGCGTAGTCACGGTAGACCGGCGGCATTGGGCCCAGAACTTCCTGATCCATCATCTCGGCGAAGCCGATGATCGAGGAGAGCGGCGTGTGCAGCTCGTGGCTCATGTTGGCGAGGAACTCGGTCTTGGCGCGGCTCGCGGCCATCGCGTTGCGCGCCGCCACCTCGGCTTCCTTGCGCCCGGCTTCGAGCGCGATCTGCGACAGGCGGCGGTCGACGAGCGCGCCCATGCGCTGCGTATAGCGCGCGAGCAGCGATCCTTTGCGGTCGCCCGAGGCGAGGGTGGGGATCATCATGCGGCGTGCCGGAGTTCCGCGTGTTAGGGGATTGCGAACCGTGAATATAGCGTTTGGGTTAACGGAAGCTTGACCGAGCAGCGCGAGAAGCAGTCGGACGTGGCGCCCGCCGCCGGCCTCGGGAAAATGTTATCTCGTTGAAAACAGGTAGAAATTTTCGATCCAACGCCGGTGGATTGCTGCCGGGGAGAACCGCTTCGCGGTTCGCAATCACGTGTCGGCCGCGGCCGTCTTTTCCGGGATTCCCGGAATCGCCGTCAATACACGACGATCGCCGCGCGCCAGCGCGGGAGGAGATCGCCGAGGCTTAGGCGCGGGGGAATGACCAGCAACGGATCGTTGATATGCAGCAACGCCTCGGGTCCATTGCGGCCATTGACCCACGTCATGCCGGTCAGCACCACGACATGGCCCGAATAGGGCGAGTTGCGGATGGCGAGGATGATGGGGTGGCCCGCGCGCAACGTGCGGTAGAGCGTCATCGCGTCGGTCGGCGGGCTCAGCGTCGACGAGCGCTGGCCGAAATTGCGGATCAGCGTCTGGATCTGCCCGAGGCTGCCGGGCACGGCGCAGCGCTCGTAGTGCGGGCAGCAATGGCTCGGATAGCGGCCGTGCACCATGGCGACGAGTGCGCATTGCGGCGGCGATTGGCCCTTGCGCTTGGTGATCACCTGCTGCGCCACCGCCGCCCAGCACCACACGTCGGTTTCCTGGCGGATGTTGCGGATGCCGAGATCGACGGGCGGCGGCAGCGCGCGCATCTCGGCGGCGGCGTGGTCCGCCGCGGAGGGGATCGCCACGGCGGCGAACAGGGCGAGGGCGAGGAGACGCAGGCGCATGGGTTCCAGCGAAGGCCGCAACGCTTTTCTACGCAGCGTCCGGGCGGAATCGTCCCCGCGGCGCTACGCCTTGGCGGCGACGCACTCGATCTCCACCACCCAGGCGGGGTTCGCCAGCGCCGCGACCACGACCAGGGTCGAGGCGGGCGGCGCCGCCGTGCCGACCGCGCGGTCGCGCGCGGCGCGATAAACCGGGATGAGATCGGCGCGCGTGATGTAGGCGTTGAGCTTGACGATGTCGCCGATACCCATGCCGGCGGCGGCGAGCACGGCTTTGACGTTGGCCCAGGCCTGGTTGCATTGCGCTTCGTCGCCCGGCGCGGTCGAGCCGTCGGGCTTCGCGCCCACCTGGCCGGAGACGTAGAGGAATCGCGCGTTCGATACCTCGACGCCGTGGCTGTATTTGCCGGCCGGCGGATGCACCGTCGCCGGATTGTGCCGCTTCAGCATGGGACCTGTCCTTTGGAATTCGGATCGCGAGCGGATCGAGACTAGGCCGAATCGGCCGCGCGCTCCATACACCGCGGACATGCTCTACGCCGAGAGCTTGGCCGCGGCACCCTGTTCCTCGCGCAGCAGCCGCTGCACGACCTTGCGCGCTTCGATCAGCGTGGCATCGGCGTTGATCGGGATCGTCCGGAACTGGCCGAAGCGCTCGACGCAGGCCTGCTGCAGCGGCATGAAGCTGATGTCCTCGTCCATCACTTTGTAGCTCTGCTCGCGGAAGCGCGGTTCGTTCTCCGGCCGGAGCATGAAGTTGCGCGACCAGGCAAAGAACACATGCGTCGTGCGCTCGCTTTCGGGCGTCACGAGCTGGGTGAGCCGGAGCGCTATCTTCGTCGCCGCGTCCTCATAGATCATCTCGACGCTGATGTTCGACGCCGGAAGCCAGGTGAGCGTCGCGACCCTGTCGATCTTGCCCTTGAAGCCGCCCCATTCGGCGACGAACGGGCTCGGCGTCACCTGCTTCATGACGCGCTGCTGAAACACCGTGTTGCCCTCGACCCAGGTGCGCAGCGGGATCGTCGCCATTTCCGGAATGCCCACGGTCGTCGGGTGGAGGAACGGCGTGTGGCTGAGATCGAGCAGATTGTCGGCGCAGAGCTCCCAATGGGCCTCGACCTTGTAGAGGCGCTCGAAGCTTTGCCAATCCGCGGCGCCGAACCACCAATAGTCGGGGATCGTCTCCGGATTGGCCGCGGCCGGATCGCCCATCCAGATCCACGCCCAGCCCCAGCGCTCCGCCACCGGATAGGCGCGCACGCGCAAGCGTGGCGGGATGTTGGGCTGATGCGGAATCAAGACGCAGGCGCCCGAGGCGTCGAAATGGATGCCGTGATAGCCGCACGCGATCGCCTCGCCCGCGCATTTTCCGGCGGACAGCGGCGCCGAGCGGTGCGGGCAGCGGTCCTCGAGCGCGCCGATCTTCCCCGTCTCCGTGCGGAACAGGACGACCGGCTCGCCCAGGATCGTACGCGCCAGCGGCTTCTCCGCGAGCTCGCGCGAAAACGCCGCCGCGTACCACTGATTCCGGAGAAACATGCCGCTCCCCCTGTCGGCGCAGCGCCGAATCAGACGCGCTTGTCCGCCGGGCATTTCTGCCAATGCGGGTCCTTGCGCTCGCCGAGATTCTCGACCGCCTTGATCACCGGGCGGCCGTCGGCGCCCTTGACGACCTCGACCTTCCAATAGGGCTGCACGAGGAAGCCGTTGACGTTATAGGAGAGGGTCCCGCGCGGCGACTCTACCTTGCCTTTGCGGATCGCCCGCGCGACCGCGGCCATGTCGTCGGTCTTGCCGCCCACGGCTTTGACGCCCGCGCCGATCAGGCCCGGCGCATCGTAGGCGGCCGCGGCCAGGTGCGACGGCATATGGCCGAATTTGGCGGCATAGTCGCGCACGAAGCGCTTGTTCTTGGCGTTGTCGAGATCGGGCGTCCAATGATGCGCCTCGATGGCGCCGAGCGCCGCGTCGCCCACCGCCGGCAAGCTCATATTGTCGATCGTGTTGATCGAATAGAGCTTCACCTCTTTGGCGAGGCCCGACGCCACCCATTGCTTGACGAAGGCGACGCCCATGGCGCCCGGTGCAAAGATCGCAAGCGCCTCGGCTTTGGTCGCGCGCAGCTTGCCGAGATCGGCCTGGAAGTCGCTCTCGCCGAGCTTGAACAGGATCGTGTCGACGATCCTGCCGCTGCGGAACGTGCTCTCGAAGCCGGCGAGCATGTCCTTGCCGCCCTGATAGTTGGGCGCCATCAGCAGCACGCTCTTGGTGCCGGCCTTGTTGGCGATCTCGCCGAGCGCCTCGGAATTGCCCTCGTTGTAGAACGAGGAGGAGACGAACAGCGGATTGCAGAGCGGCCCGGCGAGTGGCGAGGGGCCGGCATTGGTGCTGAGCAGCATGACCTTGGCGTCGAACACCGGCTTCCGCACCGACATGATGACGTTCGACCAGATGATGCCGGCGACGATGTGGACCTTGTCGCTCTTCAGGAACTTCTCGACCTCCTTCAAGCCGGTCTCGGGGCGCGTCTGGTCGTCGGCATAGAAGACCTTGGTGGGGACGCCGCCGAGCGTGTCGCCGTCCTTGGTCCAGCCCTCGTGCTCGAGCCCGAGCTTCCAGCCGTTCTCGAGATGCTTGCCGAGGAGCGCGCCGCTACCGGTCGTGGTGTTGAGATAGCCGATGCGGAGCTCCTGCGCCGCCGTCGTAGAGGCGAAGAGCGCGGACACGGCCGATACGGCGGCGAGGAGACGAGCGGATTTCACCATGCCTTCCTCCCTTGGATTTCGTTTTTCGTCTAATTTTGGACGAAGTCTATTTCGCATCGGCGGACCGGTCAATCCGGGCGGACCGGCGCCGCATTGGTGCGCTGGCGCGCGCCCGTGCTAGGCTCCGCGCGCCGCAACCGATGTCCCGCCAAGTCTCCACGCAAGATGACCCGGTCCAGCAAGCCGCGCGCGCGCGATGTCATCCGGCTCGACCGGTTTCTGCCCTATCGCCTGTCGCTGCTCGCGCACCGGCTGTCGCTGTCGAATTCCGATCTGCATGTGCGCCGGCACCGGCTCACGCCGCAGGAGTGGAAAATCCTCTCGATCATCGCCGATCACGCGCCGCTGACGCCGGTCGCGATCCGCCGCCTCGGCACGCAGGACAAGTCGACGATCAGCTGGGCGATCAAGCGGCTCTTGCAGCGCGGCTTCATCACAGCACGGCGCAGCGCCGGCGACGGCCGCACCTTCGAGGTGCGGATGAGCGGAGCGGGGTGGAAATACTACGATGCGCTGGCGGCGAAGGCGCGCCGGCGCGCCCGCGCGGTGCTCGCGCCGCTCGGCGCCGCCGAGCTGCGCGCGCTCAGGCGCATCGTCGAGAAACTGTCGCCGCGGTGAAGCGGCAGCGCCGGTTTCGCAATCCTACTTGGGCGCCGGCCGCATCGCGACGAGCTGCACGCTCTTCATCGACAACACGGTCTCGCCCTTCTGGTTCTTCACGAAACAGTCGACGTTGACGTAGCCGCGATCGCCTTTGGACGAGGCTCGCGTGCCCGTGACCGCGACGTCGACGGAAATCGTGTCTCCCGGGCGCACCGGCTTCAGCCAGCGCAGCTCGTCGACGCCGGGCGAGCCGAGCGAGCCGCCATAGAGGAAGCCGCTCTGCCACACCATGCGGAAGGCGAGCGCCGCGGTCTGCCAGCCGCTGGCGATGAGGCCGCCATAGAAGCCGCGTTCGGCGGCGGTGATGTCGACGTGGATCGGCTGCGGATCGAAGCGCAATCCGTACTCGATGATGTTGGCCTCGGTGAGCGTGATGCCCGGAGTCACCAGGCGGTCGCCCGGCGCGAAATCCTCGAAATAGCGCGGCTTCACGTGCCCTTGCCCCCCTCGCTCTCGTCCTCGCCCTCCGGCGCGCGCAGCGCGAAGCGCCGCGCCGCCGCCGCGAATTCCTCGAGCCGCGCCGCCGCGCGCGCATTCACCGTCCCGGCGGGAAACGCGCCGTCGGGCCCCGCGGCGCCGGCCGTCATGCCGGTCAGGATCTCGATGCCTTCGTCGATGGTCGCGACAGGATAGATGCGGAAGCGCCCGGCGCGCACCGCGTCGACCACGTCCTTCCGCAGCATCAGGTTCACGACGTTGGAGGCGGGGATCAGCACGCCCTCGCCGCCTTTCAAGCCGCGGCCGCTGCAGACGTCGAAGAAGCCCTCGATCTTCTCGTTGACGCCGCCGATCGCCTGCACCTCGCCGAACTGGTTGACCGAGCCGGTGACGGCGAAATTCTGCTTGATCGGCACGTCCGCGAGCGCCGAGATCAGAGCGTAGAGCTCGGCCGAGGAGGCGCTGTCGCCGTCGACGCCGCCATAGGATTGCTCGAAGACGAGCGTCGCCGAAAGCGCCAGCGGCCGGTCGGGCGCGTATTTTGCGCCGAGATAGCCGGCCATGATCAACACGCCCTTGGAATGCAGCGGCCCGCCGAGCTCGACGCGCCGCTCGATGTCGATCACCTCGCCGCGGCCCATGCGGACGCGCGCGGTGATGCGCGAGGGCTTGCCGAACGCGAAATCGCCGAGTTGCAGCACCGAGAGGCCGTTGACCTGCCCCGCCCGGGCGCCGGCGGTATCGATGAGGATGTGGCCGCGCAGGATCTGCTCGTGCATCACCTCGCGGATGCGGTCGGAGCGGCGGATGCGCGCCGCGATCGCCTGCTCGATGTGCTTGGCGTCGACGTGGGGAGCGCCGTCCTCGCCGGCCCAGTAATCGGCCTCGCGCAGCCAATCGAGGACATAGGCGAAGCGCGCGGAGAGCTTGTCGCGGTCCTCGACCGTGCGCGCGCTGTGCTCGACGAGGCGCGCCACCGCCGCCGCGGTGAACGGCTTGAGCTTCTCGCGCCGCACCAAGGTCGCGATGAGGCGCGCATAGCTCGAAAGATGCGCCGGCGTGTGGTCCATGCGGTCCGCGAGCTCGGCCTGGACCTTGAACAGCTCGAGGAATTCGGGGTCGTAGGCGCTCAAGAGATAGTAGAGCATCGGATCGCCCACGAGCACGACCTTGAGCTCGAGCGGAACGGGCTCGGGCTCGAGCGTCGCGAGCGGCGCGTAGCCGAGGCGCTGCGACAGCGGCTCGATCTTGATCTGCCTGGCGAGCAGCGCGCGCTTCAGCTCCTCATAGGCGAATTGCTGCGTCAACAGCTTGCGCACGTCGAGCACGAGATAGCCGCCATTGGCCTTGTGGAGCGCGCCCGGCTTGATGAGGCTGAAATCGGAAACGAGCTGGCCGAAGCGCGCGGCGTGTTCGACCCGGCCGGTGAGGTTCGGCGCCGAGGGGAGATCCTCGAACACCACCGGGGCGCCCGGCGTCGCATCGTTCTGGACGATGACGTTGACCTGATAGCGGCGATAGGGCGCCGCCTCGTCTTCCTCGGCCAAGCCTTCGCCGCCGCCGCCCGGCCCCGGGCCGCCCGGCCCCTGGCCCGGCGGGGGGCCGCCGGTCGCGGCCAACGCCACGGCGCGCATCAGGCGGCCGATATTGCGCACGATGTCGTCGCGCACCGAGTCGAGATAGGCCTGCACGTCGGGAAAAGCGGCGAAGTCGCCCTTCAGCGGCTCGATCAGGCTGTCGGCGACGCGCTGCGCCACTTGGCGATTGAGCGTGCGCAGGCGCTCGAGCGTCTCCTTCTGCCAGGCCTGCGACTGGCGCATCATGCCTTCGAGCTTCTCGTCCATCGTCTTGACGTTGGCCTCGATCTTTTCGCGCTCGCCGGCATGCATGGCCTGCATCACTTCGGACGACAGCGGCTGCCCGCCGCGCGCGGGAATGAACACGAAGCCGCCCGGCGTCTGGCCGAGGACGAGGCCCATGCCGTGCGCCTCCTCGCGCAGCCGCTTGAACGCGTCTTCGTGCCGCTCCTTGATCTCGCCTTCGATCAGCGCGCGGCGCGCCTGGTAGCCTTCGGCCTCGAACGCGGCCGGGAGGCCGGCGCGGAGGTCTTCCACCAGCTGCGCCATGGCGGCGCGGAACGGCTCGGCTTGCCGCGGCGGCAGCCGGAGCGCCTTGGGCTTGTGCGGATCGGCGAAATTGAAGACATAGCACCAATCGTCGGGCTTGGGCTCGGCGGCGGCTGTGCGGCGCAGGAATTCGCCGATCAGCGTGTAGCGGCCGGCGCCCGGGGGCCCGAGCACGAAGATGTTGTAGCCCTGGTGGCGGATATCGATGCCGAAGCGCACCGCTTCCACGGCGCGCGGCTGGCCGAGGATCTCGTCGAGATCGGGCACGTCGTCGGTGGTCTGGAACCCGAGCGTGGCCGCGTCGCAGACGCGGTAAAGCATTTCCGGCGGTAGCGGAGCGGGGGGCATGGTCAGGCGTCCTGGCGCTTCTTGTCTTCGTCCTTGGCGTCGGCCGCCTCGGCTGCCGCTTCGAGCGCTTCCATCTCGTCGTCGGACAGGCCGAAATGGTGGCCGATCTCGTGGATCAGCGTGTTGCGCACGATGGCGCGCAAATCGTGGCCGGTGTCCTCCCAATAGGAGAGCAGGGGCTGGCGGTAGAGGAAGATCATGTCGACCGGCGGCGCTATGTCGCCGCTGCTGCGCTCGGTCAGCGCGATTCCGTGGTAAAGGCCGAGGAGATCGTAAGGCGATTCGAAGCCCATGTCCTCGAGCACTTCGTCCTCCGGCCACTCCGCCACCCGGATCACGACGCCGTCGATGTGCTTCCGGAACGGCGGCGGCAGCGCCGCCAGCGCTTCCGACGCGATCTCGTGGAGATCGTCGAGCGTGGGGTCGTTCTCGGGCGGCGTGTCCGCGGCGTAGATGGGTTCGGCTTGGCGCGGCATGGCGACGCCACTCATAGCGCGCGCCCTCCGGCAAGTCCAAGCGCTAGGGGCTGGGGCGTGGTCATGCCCGAGGCGTGCCCGACCCGTGGCATTTGCGCAACACAAACGCGTGATTCGGCACGCGCCTTGCGCGCACCGGCCTCCCGTCAAAATTCCGCCGGATTCCCTTCATAGTTCTGCAATGCCGCGCTTCTGGCAGAGCGAACAAGGGGTTCCGAGCCTGAACGGCGCGGTCTGGGAGAGCAAAATCCAGCAAGGTGGGGCGACAAGCCGGGAGGGGAGCGGTGGTCGCGCGATTGGAGGGCTCTGCCCGTAAGCAAGCGCTTACGGGGCTGAAAGGTTGGAAAGAGGCGGCGGATCGGGACGCGCTCGTTAAGGATTTCCGATTTGCCGACTTTAACCGGGCCTTCGCCTTTATGACGCAGATTGCCCTCAAGGCCGAGCGGATGGATCACCATCCCGAATGGTCCAATGTCTATAACCGGGTGTCTGTCGTTCTCTCCACCCATGATTGCGGTGGCGTGAGCGAGCGCGACATCGAGATGGCCCGGTTCATCGACACGCTTGCCGCCTGATGCGACGGAACCCGACATGAAACGTGCCCTCTCCGCTGTTGCACTTACGCTTTCGGCCCTGGCCGTCACGGCCTGGGTCGCGCCGGCGCTGGCCCAGGACGAACCCGCCGCGCGGCTCACCAGCCGCGGGCTCGATCGGCCGCCGCTCAGCACCCGCGCCCTTCCCGCCGCGCCCAGCGTGCACAAGCTTTCGATCGGCCCGCTGGCGGCGCCGGGGAACGAGTCTCTGGCCGTTCCGCCCGCCGATGCGTCCCCGGCCGAAACGATCGATGCGCTGCTCGAGCGCGCGCGGCACGGCGACGCGCATGCCAATTATCGCCTCGGCTTGAGATACCTCGCCGGCGACGGCGTCACGCGCGACATCGTCGAGGCGTTCGCGCGCGTCCGTCTGGCCGCCGCGGCCGGGCATCCGCGCGCCATTTCGATGTTCTACTTCCTCGGCGCCAAGCTCACGGCCGAAGAGCACGGCCAGGCCTTTGAGCGCTCGCGCGAGCTGCGGACGAAGTAGGACGAAGCGCCGGTCATTCCGTAGGGACGGGTCTCCGACCCGCCCACGGCATTTCCGCAACAATGGCGATTGCGCTTGCCGCGAGGCCGGCGGGCGGATCGGGGACCCCCTACGCATCGTTTCCTTGTTATTGGCGGTGCCGCCGCCCTATATCTCGGCCCATGGACACCGCGACCGACATCCTCGCGCCTGCACCCGCGGCGGCGCCGCCGGCCAAGCCCAGCCTGGTCGGCCTGACGCGCGACCAGCTGGCCGAGGTGGTCAAGGGGCTCGGCGAGCCGCCGTTCCGCGTCAAGCAGCTCTGGCATTGGATCTACCACCGCGGCGCCACCGATTTCGCCGCGATGACGAACATCTCGAAGGAGGTGCGCCAGCGCCTCGCCGAGCGCTATTCGCTGGAGCGCCCGCTCCAGGTCCACGCGCTCACCTCGGTCGACGGCACGCGGAAATGGCTGCTCCGCTTCGCCGACGGCAAGGAAGCCGAATGCGTGCACATCCCCGAGGAGGACCGCGGCACGGTCTGCATCTCCTCGCAGGTGGGCTGCATCCTCACCTGCAAATTCTGCCACACCGGCACGCAGCGCCTGGTGCGCAATCTCGACGCCGCCGAGATCGTGGGCCAGCTCATGATCGCGCGCGACGCGTTCGGCGAATGGCCCTCGCCGGCCGAGGACCGCGAGATCACCAACGTCGTCATGATGGGCATGGGCGAGCCGCTCTACAATTTCGACAACGTGGCCGCCGCCCTCCGCGTCGTCATGGACCACGAGGGCCTCGCGATCTCGCGGCGGAAGATCACGCTCTCGACCGCCGGCGTCGTGCCGATGATCCGGCGCTGCGGCGAGGAGCTCGGCGTCAACCTCGCGGTCTCGCTGCACGCGGTCACCGACGAGCTCCGCGACGACATCGTGCCGATCAACAAGAAATACCCGCTCAAAGAGCTGCTCGCCGCCTGCCGCGACTATCCCGGCGTCAACAATGCGCGCCGCATCACGTTCGAATACGTGATGCTGAAGGACGTGAACGACAGCCCCTCCGAGGCGCGCGAGCTGGTGCGCCTGCTGCGCGGCATCCCGGCCAAGGTGAACCTCATTCCGTTCAACCCCTGGCCCGGCGCCCCGTTCGAAACCTCGCCCGAC
>Ga0210377_10003429_pt1 | contig 13654 bp, 13 predicted proteins | sample PLM4_65_b1redo_FD_155480 | JGI IMG/M metagenome (GOLD analysis project Ga0210377, IMG submission 155480) | Groundwater sediment microbial communities from an aquifer in East River, Colorado, USA - PLM4_65_b1 redo | ecosystem: Environmental > Terrestrial > Soil > Riparian zone | place: USA: East...
ATTAAATTTCCGCCCTGAGGTTGCAGAACTGGTGCGCGAGGCAGGGCTGGAATCGGCAAAGACAGCCCGTTTACCTACCGCCGAGGCACGTCGTTACCTGTTACACCAGGGCCGCTTGCAGGCGCTGCCGATGCGCTTGGTATACATGTTGGCTTCGCCCTTATGGAGTCTGCGCGGCAAATTACGCCTGCTGGCCGAACCATTCATTTTCTCCAGCGGGAGAGCCGACGAGTCGGTTAGCGAATTTATCACCCGTCGGCTTGGTCATGAAATGCTGGAAAAGGCCATGGAGCCATTTATTGCCGGAACGCTGGCGGCGGACGCAGATCAGGCCAGTGCCGCTGCTGTCCTGCCACGTCTTACTGCCTTGGAGCGGCGCTATGGCAGCATCACTGCCGGGGTCTTGGCTAATCGGGTATTGCGCCGGCGCACGGCCTGTATTACCGATACCTTCTCTTTCCGTGGTGGCATGGGTACGTTGGTGGAGACCCTGGCCAAAACTCGCGGAATTAATATGCGCACCGGTCATACAGCAGAAGAATTGGTGCGTGAGCGGGACGGCTGGCGGGTCACGGCAGCAACACTACATGGGCAGCGCACAGTAACCGCATGCCAAGTGATCGTGGCAACACCGGCTCCTGCGGCGGCTGTACTGGTCACTTTATTGGACAGAGAACTGGCGGAATTGCTGCGTGGGATCGGCTACGCCAGCGTAACTGTCGTGCATGCAGGGATAGCTCGTGACGCAGTGGGGCATCCACTGGATGGCACCGGCTTTCTGGCACCGAAGGGGGAAAGTGCAATTCTGACGGGAAATTTGTGGATGAGCAGCCTGTTTCCGGATCGGGCGCCTCCGGGAAAAGTCCTGTTGAGTTCATATCTTGGCGGTGCACGCGCACCCCAGGTGGCGGACTGGGACGACAAGCATCTCGTGGACGAGGCGCTCAGAACGTTGCGCCCGCTATTAGGTTTGAAAGCCGATCCGGAGATGGTGCGTATCGATAGGCATCAGGAGGCGCTACCCTCATATCACGGCGCCTACCAAGCAAGAATGCAAGCAATCACGACACGCTTGCAGCATATTCCCGGACTCCACCTTGAGGCCAACTACAGGGGAGGGGTGTCAGTGCGTGACCGCTTGGCCTGTGGCCATGCTGTGGCGAACCATATCCTGGGGGCACGACGATGGCCATCCGTTGAACGGAATAGGCGCGGAGAAATAGATAAGTCGGCAGGGCAGGCTGCGCAACTCCTGGATTCAATGGATCCTGCCATTGAATGAAAATTTCTCAGCAGGTGTGGCTGTGGAGCCTGGCCAGAATGTTTAATAACCAGGAAAAGGAGCGCAAAATGAACAGGTGCCGAGCGATATTTATCCCTGTCGTTCTATGCTTAATCATGATGGTCTTTTCCAATGCTGGATTTGCTGAAGAACCGCCCATGAAAGATCGTAATCGCTCTCACATAGAGCTAGACCCTGATAATACTGGAACGTACGCAGGGGATGCGGGCAAGGATAACTACATCGGAAACTGTTCACCTTGCCACGGAATGACCGGAAAAGGAGATGGGCCTCTTGCAGACACTTTGGGGGAAGGGATAAAGCCCCGTAATTTGAGTGATGCCAATCTGCTATCAGCTCGAACGGATGAGTTTCTTTTCAAGGTTGTCAAATCCGGTGGGATTGCGGTGGGATTCTCCGAGTCAATGCCGAGTTGGAAGGAAACTTTTACCGATGCAGAGATCAAGCAAATTGTTCACTATGTCAGGAAAAATATCTGCAAGTGTGAATACAATGATAAAAAATGAAGTTGGCGTGAGGATTGTGTCTATCCCTATTGCGCTGGCAAGCAGGCAATAAAAAGGAACCCTGAATGCCGGAGCTTTTGCGAAACCATGAGATATTTACCTTAATACAGCAATTGGAGGGGTCATGAATCTAAGCTTTTTGCGTTTGATAATGGTTTTGGGTATTCTTTTTCATTTTAGCAACAGCATGGCAGGCGAATGGGAAAAGGGTATAAAACGGGTTGTAATCCCCGGCGGTTTGACCGCGGATCAGCTGCCCGATCCTCAAAGTAAAGGGGCAGCGCTCTTGGCATCGTATTGCGGTCAGTGCCACAATCTCCCGAGCCCCAAGATGCATTCAACAGGCGACTGGCCCATGAGGTTTGAAAAGATGATGGATCACGCCATGCTTATGGCAGGGACTTCGCCTGATGTCAGAATACCTGTCGATAAAGAGAAAAAAGAGCTCGTTTCCTATCTGGAAAAGAATGGATTCAGAGGGCTTCCGGCAAATTCCCTATTACGTGGAGAACCCCAGGCGTTTAACGTCATGTGGTTCTGCTCAGTGTGCCACGCCATGCCTGACCCAGACCAGTTTCCTGCAAAAGAATGGGGTAAGATTGTCGACCGGATGAACAGTTATAGAAAAAAACAGGGCAGGGAAGAGATGAGCAATTCTGACAGGAAGGAAGTAATAAATTTCCTTGTAAAGGTACGACAGTACAACAAAGGCGATTGATTCAAAATTGAAAGAAACAACGGTAAGTGTCTGTTAGCCATTTCAGGGAATAACAGGGAACAGACTTGGAAGCTCGAATTGAGGGATTGCTTGGATAGTTGTTTGTTAAATTTGTTGTTGCTTCCATTGAAACTATTGAGTACGCGCACATGAGCATGACTGATTCCGAACTTCGTTTTGCCAATCGGGCCATAAAGCGCAAAAAACTCTTCCTGATGCTTTCAATTACAAGTGTAATTGTGGGGTTGTGTTTGGCATTGTATTACTCTTGGCAGTTTGCCACTCAACCCGGCTTTGCCCCCGGCATCCATTTTGTACTGGTGCTCTTGATTCTGCTTATGGCCAGACAGAATCTGCGTCAGTACTATTATGCAAAAATTCTTGAAAAGTTGATTGCATGAAAATGATGTGACAGGAACAATGTTCGCGCAACGCCGTTTGCACCATTCATTCGTTGGGGTAACAGTTCCCTTTCCTTGATCGAATAAAGTGTGGGAGTTCGTGTGATCAGTTAACGATTTTTTTATCCTCTTTATGGGAACCTGGCGCTTGTTTATTTTTCAGAGCCAACTCTATTGGTCTTTCCTGCAATGGGGTCTCGGCCAAACGAATCAGTGCCTGATCACCTTGCAAGAGCTTATGGATGTCCTTCGTGGCCCAGTCAGGTTCCCAATTACCGACCATGCCGTTCCAAGCCTGTGTAATCGCAACTGCCTCCGCATCAGAGAACGGCTTAAATTGCCCACCTTGTTGGTTCATCAATTCCGTATACTTTTTCATGGAATGGGTAACGACAATAAAAGGCGGCCCGCATCGGGAGCAGTATTTGAGCATCTTTTCAGCAGGATGACAGGTGGTGCATCGTTTATAGGCAAGGGTGACGGCCTCGTCAGTGGTATAGGAGAGATAGCCCCGGTACTTGGCTTCTGCCAATATTTGCTCACCTAACGGGTTAGGAATAGCCACTGCGCCAATCGCCGCAACAATTACAAAAAGAAATAGACCTACTACCAATTTGTATTTTTTCATATCCCGCCCACCTTTAATGACAAGGTACTCATCAATTCCCAGTACTCCGCCGACTTTATTTTGCCCACAGTTTTGCCACCATACTTGCATTCAATTTGATCAAGGTATCCTTATCCGTATCAGCAAACCAGATATCCCCTCTTGAATCAGCGCCAATGCCATTAGGTTTGCTCTTCTTGCCAACGGCCTCATCCAATTCCCCAAGCGCGCTGGATACGGGTTTGCTGGCCTGTTTGTTTTGTTGCACGGTAAAGCCAACATCCAATTCCAAAAACGCACTGGTTACGGGGTTGAACACGGCTATCTTGCTGCTCGTCAGGAGGGTGCAGAATATTTTTCCGTCAATCCCTACGGTCAGGCTTTCAATTGCACCGTTACTTGGCATGAGAAAGGTTTTGAATTTTTTCGTCGCGGGGTTAAATGCCATCAAATTTCGCCCTATGTGACCACCAAACCAGAGCACCCCAGACCCGTCTATGGCGATGTCCCTTGGAGTCTCGTGGGATTCTGGCAATTCGAACTCATGAATCGCACCATCCTGAGGGTTTAACCGAGCCAGCTTATTACCCTCGGTTTCCAGGAACCACACTATTCCCTTTTTATCCACGACAATACCTGCTGGACGACTAGTGGGTGAGGGTAGCGGATATTCCCGGAATACCTCTTTCCGAGGGTCAAACATGCCAACTTTATTGCCATAAAATTCAGTAAACCAGATATTCACTCGGAGCTCTGGCGCAATCCTTCCAGGGTTGCTTGCTATCGTGGGAATATCGTATTCCTTAAATGACAGAGAGACAGGATCAAGAACACCGATCTGGTTTGAATTTGACTCGGTAATCCATATCTTGCCCGTATTGCTGATCGTTATGTCCGAGGGAGAGCTTGAGGGGGTGGGGATGTTGTGCTCGGAAAAAACACCCTTGGCAGGCAGAAACCTGCCAATTTTATTAAGGTTCGATTCAATAAACCAAACGGTGTCTGTTTTGTCGATAACAATCCTTGTCGGTAAAGTAAATGCAGTGGGCATTTTGAAGGACGTGAAGGCATCAGCCCCCCATGACTGGGAGCATAGCAAGCTACCGAGAATTATCAAAAAAACAGCTACTATTTTCACTACCTTATCCTTGTCTAAAATAGGGTGAAAGGCACGACTACAGCAGGAAGAATGGCAAAGCCGAGAGCGGCTTCCAGCTTTGCTCAGAACAACCAAGCCAAGACAAATTGTCTGTAGAACGAAGCTTATCGATACATCAATGCTCGAAAAGTTTCATAAAGTGGAGTGTATGTCTTTTTTTTACGGAAACAAAACGTGTGTAGCAAAAAACCAGCCAGGCTTTGGTTTATAAATGCCTACCTTTGCGATACCTTCTGGTTAACCACACCCCCAGCGTTGCGATGCCTAAAATCACTACGAAAGAAGCAAGCCATTTTGACATACCCCCATTGGATGCTTTTTCAGCAGAAGGATTTAGTGAAGTGTTTTCTTGTTTTTTACTTTCTGCTAATACTTCGTTAATGGAAAGCATTCCCAACCTCTTTGCATCAGTGGCGCTTTGAGTGAACCAGAGTAGAGATCGTTTGCGATCTATCACCATGTCTGCCGGTAAACTGCCGAAGTTTGGAATGTCGTATTCATGAAACATCGCCGTCTCCGGATTAAAGACTCCCACTTTGTTTGCCTTATATTCTAAAAACCAGACATTCCCGTTGTCATCGTTCACAAGCGCAACAGGTGTACTGCTGGGGGTGGGGATAATGGCCTCGTCGAACCGCTTCTGCTCAGGAGAAAACATTCCTAGCCTGTTTGCTGTTACTTCCACAAACCATATCTTTCCATGCTTATCGATGGATAATTTTCCCAGGTTCGCAAATTGAGTGAGCACTTCATGCTCATGAAACACTTCATGCTCTGGAATAAATTCTCCGATTTTATTGGCATTGGATTCGACAAACCAGATATGGCCTTTTTGATCGACAGCCAAACTCTTGGGGTTCACATTGGCTGTGGGAATAGGATAACCTTTGAGTGCAAAAGTCTTGGGATCGACGCGATAGAGATTATTTTTATTAGAGGCAAAAAACCATATCGTGCCATTGGCATCTACAATCAATTCTTCCGGAATTGAATTATGAGGAAGAGCATACTTCGTAAAGTACCCGTCCGCAGGTGTAAATCGCCCTAGTATATGAGGCTCTTCCCCACCCTCAACCCATCGAGTCACGGTAAACCAGACTTCCCCATCGGGACTCAAGGTGATATTTGAAAATCCCATTTTCCCCCACGAGGAAGGAAGAGAGTAGGTTGCAAACTCTTTTTTCTCAGGGTCATACACGGCCAGCTTTTTACCCACTTTTTCGGTAAACCAGACACGTCCAGTCGAGTCTATGGCCATAGACTGTGCCGAGCTGAGCCCTTCGGGCAGCGCTATTTCCTTGATCGGGGTTGCAGATACAACCTGGTTTTTGGTATTGGCATGGTTGTGGACATTAGCCAAGTCTTCGGCACTCACCGGGTCTTTGGTATTCCCCTGGTCATGCCCGTCCATTGCCAAAGCAGCCCCTCCACCGATGAGCATCCCGCACAAAAAAAACATCAAGCCATAACTGGTTTTGTGGAGAGGAAAATTAAGAATTGCGCTCATCGAAAATACCTTAATAAACTATTATTACAAAGCATCGGATCACCATGTCATCGTGGGCTCATAAACATGGCGTAGTTGCCAGTTTGCATCTTTGTAAGATCCGCCTGCGTGATTCCCGGTATCCTCAGTGCCAACATTATAACCACCCAAGTTGACCTGCCGCTGGCGTTCATTCTGGTAATATTCCCCCATCTTGGCAGGAGGCAAGGCTTGCCTTTGGCCCATCATGGGATTGTGGCAAGACGGACAACCCAAGGTCTTGACGGGAGATCCACTGCCTACCACGGCTCCCATGGGAACAACCCATACAAACCCAGCATAGATGGCAATCGCCACTAGTGATGTGGCCTTGATTCCAACACGAGGTTTGCTGCGTTTTCGGAAAATAACGGGTACCAGAAACAGAAAAACCACGGCCAATAGCGGAAGCCAAAACGTGGCAATAGGTAACCATTTGGCATTATCCCCGGTCAGATACCAAAAAGGCTGAAACAGAAACATCAGATACCATTCCGGGGCGGGTATGTAGACACCATCATCAGGCATGGGTGGCATAGCAGGATCCATTGGCACCCTCAGAAAGTAAGATAGCAACAACAACCCCAAAAAAATAACGAATATCAAGACTCCCGCATTTATCGCATGTTTCGGCCAAAAAGCATAAAACGACTGCGGATAAGGAGGAGCGTACTTGGGCTCCATGATGATTTTTATTTTTTTGCGTACCATGATTTAGATACCTTTATGAAGCTTATAGAGGCTCAGATATTCCGTATCGCCTCACCATTTTGAAGTGGAAAGACAAGAAAACTGCAAGAATCAACGGAATGGCCAATATATGGGTGTAATACGCCGCATTCAGGGTGAAGCTGTCAAGCATTACAGCCTTGATTGATTCCCCCCCCACAGTCCATGTCCCGACATAATCCATCCATATCGCAAAAGACCAATAGGATCGCCAATCCCATGGCAGAATAATCCCGGTTACAACCAGGAGGAATACCAGGAGCAGCTGCGAAACTCCGCTCAACCAGGTGAGCTGCCTGGGACTCTGGTAGGCTTTCAAATAAAATACAATGACCATATGGGAAAAAACAGTTGCCAGCAGAAGTGAGGATATCCACCGATGCATGTTTCTGAACAGCCATCCCAAGGTTACCTCATTGCTTAAATACGCAATGCTCTGCAATGCCTTGTCGGGTTCGGGTGTATAGAAAAACAGCATAAACACACCCGAGACCAACTGGAGGAAGATGAGAAACAGTGAAATGCCGCCAAAACAATAAAAGAAATTTACGTGCGAGGGTATCGGCTTCCCCATTTTTAGCCGAATCCGCTGTTTAATCCACTCTGCAACCTTGGCAGCGCTCATCGTTATTTGCCTTGTGGCGGAACTTCAGATTTAACCGGCGGGGGGGCTTCAGACTTACTCGCCGCTATTGCATCATCCTTTTGCATACCATAGGTATCGCCGGTAAAATCAATCTTCCAGGTGTTGGTGGTGGGATCAATATTAAGAGGCAAGACTTCTCGCACCGTATAATCGCCACCAAAACTGGAGGGCATCTTATAGCTTATAGGGACCAAGGCTTGAGTCCCCTTGATCTCGGCTTTACCCACGTCCACCGCGAATTTTTCCGGATAACGCTTGATAACCTCCAGGAACTGGTTCACGTTCCAATTGGAAACCCTAGTATCGATCATCTTATACGCTTCACTGGCTGTCGTAGAACCCCCTTCGAGCTTCGCGGCTGAGATTAATTCATAGAACCGTTTTGTAACGACTTCAGGTCCATCTTCAGGCAGAGCACTAGTGCCCCCCAAACGTTCACAGCCCGCAATCGCAATGGCGAGAACGAACAATAGACTGCTATAAAATTTTTTATTACGCTTCTGGATCAAAGCAATCTCCTTATTTTGCCAGTTGAAAACACGCTCATCCACGGTTTATTTTAATATTTGTAATCACCATAAGACTGAGCCAACAAGATTTTATTCCGTTAATTAGCCATGGCTTGTTACAACGGCTCACACGGTTGTTCCCTACCAGGTAACTTGCGGATAAAACCAGTGCCCCACCATGAATGTATTGTCTTTAAGAGTGGGGTTCATAACCCTATCCTTGAATGTTGCTGGAGGCAGTCCCAAACGGATTCCTGAACTAAGGTTGTGACATGAATTACAACCCTGGGTCGGGGATGAATGGGAAACAGCATAAAGTGGAGCGAAAAAGACCATCGACACCAAGAAAACGGTTAGAAAGGCTAAAGTTTTTGCGTAAGCTTTTGCTCCCAGTGCTCTCCGAAAAGGCGCCATGATTTTTGTAAATACGCCATGCTTCTCTACGGAAGGAATTTCTTCCTGGGTCTTCTTGGCACTCCCACCCTTCCTTGTGCCAAGAAAATAAGGGAATATCGCCAAAGCTAGAAAAAGAATAACGGGGATATAGAAGGCGAATAATGTTGCCATAAACCCCTTGAAATACAGATAGGGCACATAGAACATAAGGATGAACCACTCCGCAGTTGGAATACCTTCGCCTTCCAATGGCATTGGTATTATCGTTGGGTCTTGGGAGGGCATCGGCACGGCATACGCCAATACTGCAATAGCCAGCAAAAACGGAAGAGCAAGCAGACTATGTTCAATGACATACAGAGTAAGCCCTCCCGTTCTTTTTATAACTCGGGTAAAGGTGTGAATACCCATCAACACTAACGTGATGGCAGGAAGAATACAAACATGTACTACCAACGTTCGATTAAGGGTAAAGGTGTCGATGAGGAAATCACTTAACTGAGGCCCGATCAAGGGGATTTCAGCAGTGTAATTAGGTATCATCTCCATGAACCAATATCCTCTCCATTCCCATGGCAAGATAACTCCCGTGAACAAGAAACCGAGCAAGGGCAGATAGAGCAGGACACCGGTCAGCCACAATGTTTTGCTTTCCCGGTTAAGATAATCTTTTCTTAAAAAACTTCTTATGAAGTGCATTGTTACCGCAACCATCAAGAATAGTGCGGCCCAGCGGTGGGTGTCCCTGATCCATGCTACGGCACTATGTTCATCGTAGATGTGTTTCACACTGGCGTAGGCTTCGGTCAACTGAGGTAAATAAAACAGTGTCAAAACCGATCCGGAAAGAACTTGAACAAAGAGGAGGAGAAGCGCAATTCCACCAAAAAAATGATGCCAATGCGATTGTTTAATCTTCATAAATCATCCAATGGTGTGTAGTGTTTTGATCTGGCAGGGCAGACTACGAAGCTGAAATGGTTTTAAGGGCATCTCTAATAATCAGTTTTCTTTATAAAGATGCACTTAACGATACGCTCCACAACTCCATACCTAAAGATAATACGGAACTAACACTCGGGTATATGAATAACTACTCCCACTCTCCACATTGAGCGCAGCAGATTATGTCCAACAACCAACCCGTGCTATTTAACGTCTTTGACGCAACGGAATCCGGCATAGTCTTTGACGTCATCGGGAATGCTGAGAAGGCTGCTGTAAACCATGGCATAATTTCTGTCCTCAAAAAACGACCCACCCCTGAGAACGCTATAACGCTGATCCCAGCTGGATGTCCACTCCCACACGTTACCGGCCATATCCTCTACACCATACGGACTCTGCCCTTTTTCGCATGACCCGACTGGCGCAAGTTGTGCAGGTTGCCCTGCAGCGACGGCGGCGCTTTCACTGGTTATGCAAAGAACCTTATCGAACTCGTTTCCCCAAGGGTAAATCCTGCCATCGGTGCCCCGCGCAGCCTTTTCCCATTCCTGTTCCGTGGGGAGTCTCTTGTCGAGTGCTTCGCAATGGGCGATGGCATCATTAAGAGAAACCATTGTTACGGGGTAATTGTCCCCCCCACGCCCATATTTGTGATCTAAATTGAACTTGGCGTACTGTCTATTGGTAACTTCGTACTTGTCGATCGAATAGGCAGGCAAACTGATTTCCTTGGTTGCGCCGGGTTTCCCGAAGATGAATTTTCCGGCAGATATGACCACCATTTCGTCATAATTCTTGGCATCTTCCTTCTTTGCAGAAGGAAGCTTCTTTGCTGAACGATTATCTGATGCTTCACCCGCCCCGGCGCTCGACATCCCTGCCATCAGAATAGTCAAAAGTCCAAGAACAGCCTTACTTCCCATGAATTGTTTCTTCATAATAAAATAAACTCCTTATATGTGAGGATGAGCAGCTTTCATAATACATACATTTATAATACATGTATATATGCATTTGTGATATATGTAAATAATAGCACGCCCCAATTACCGGTTCAAAGGTTCAAAAGTATCTTGACAATATAAATGAGCCTGAAGCAGTTATCTGGCTGTTGAAAGTCAAGTTGCGCAAGTTCATCGTAAAAGGTGGCCTCTCAAAAAATCGCTGCAGTCGATTTGCTCGGCATCAGGAAGGGTTTGACCAAATCATAAAATGCTGTAAATCATCTTCATGAACTTGTATTCCCCGCGCTCTTGGCGCGTGGACAACGCGATTTTGACGTTAAGCGCAGTTCGCCGATTTTGTTTTTCTGCGCCGTAATACCCCGCAGTCTTGCTGCGGGGATAGGCGCAGGGCGAGCGAAGCAAATTTATTTCGAATTACAATAGCTTGTTAGGATATCAAGACCGACATCACGTTTGAACGATTGGGTGCGTTTGCTATAAAGATGAGCGACAATGGCGACGATGTTGCATTCAACAAGGCACGACAGGGGCATGGTAATGCAATCTAAAAAACGTCGCTTTGGCTTGTCAGGGAAGCTGGTGCTGGCCATTCTGGCCGTGGGGGCGATTCCCCTGGTGATAAGTCTCTCGGTAGCCTACTACCGGGGTAGCAGCGAGCTTCAAGATGTAATTGGCGCAAGCTTCCAGGCACTGGCCGAAGGCAGTGCTGCGAAGGTGGATGCGGAGCTCCAGCGTATCCTCACTGTTGATCGCATACTGGCACAGCAGGCGGAGGACGATTCCAAAGTACGTACAGAACTCTTGGGCAATCAGCCTCGGAACAAAAATTCATCCGTGGTTCAGTTTGATTGGCCCCCAATCGCGAAAACCGAGCCAGTTATATATGCCCTTAAAGCATCCTGGGTAACGGGGCCGGAAGAAGGGTCTGACGGAGCAAAACCCGCTACCTCTTCCACTGAGAATGCTTCAGCCAAGGTGACCGGGATGTACCTGAACAGTGCAACCCAGCACCACCTGCTCCAGATATCGACGCCGATTCATGACCGAAAAAAAAACCGCCCAGTCGGATGGTTGCACCGTGATTATGATGTCAAGAAATTGTTCGACCCCATCATCTATCCGATCCGGTTCGGTGGAACCGGCCACGTGATGCTTATTAATAATGCCGGGGCGATCATCAGTTGTCCTATGCTGGTAACAGGAAGCCGCATCGAAGATCAGACTCTTCTTGCCCGTGTCACAAAACACCATGGGGGTTGGACTACTGCGGAAAACGACGGACACGGCAGGCGTGTGTTCTCCATTGTTGGTTACGCGCCTCTGGCCGGAGTGAATTCTCTTCTACCACCCGGAGAGTCTTGGCACATGTTCGTCTGGCAGGATTCCCGTGAAATATTTGCTCCGGCAAAAAGCCTCCTAATTGGCGTGCTACTTGCCGGCCTGCTTTCCTTGGGATTGCTTGTTGCCCTGAGCTACTATGCAAGCAGCCACATCGTAAAACCGATCCAGAGACTTCGCCATGAGGCGAGTCGCATCGCCGGTGGGGATCTGAGCCAACCGTTAGCTGTTCACACCGGTGATGAAATCGAGGATCTTGCTGGTGAGCTTGATAAGATGAGAATTCAACTGCACCAGCACATAGGTACTCTGGAAGATAAAATTGCTGGCAGGGAGCGGCATTTCCGTGCGGTCACAGAGTCGGCCAACGATGCCATCATCACGGGTGCTGGTGCTGGTGCGAGTGCTGGTGCAGGCAACATCGTGGGTTGGAACGCTGCTGCGGAACGATTGTTTGGTTATACCGAGGCCGAAATCAACGGTCAGCCCCTGACGGTGTTGATGCCGGAACGCTTCCGTAACCTGCATAGAGAAGGCCTGGCGAGGGTGGTGGCTGGTGGAGTGCCGCATGTAATAGGCAAAACCGTTGAGCTTGCCGGGTTGCGTAAGGACGGCAGCGAATTCCCGCTGGAATTTTCGCTGGCGCAATGGCAAGCCGCCGATGGTCAGTTCTTTACCGCGATTATTCGCGATATCACCAAACGCAAGCAGGCGGAGGAGGCGTTAAGAGAGAACCAGGCCGAAAAAGATCGTGTTATGGAGCAACTCATTCAGGCGGAGAAGGTGGCGACAATCGGCACGATGGCCAGTGGCATCGGCCACGAAATCAACACCCCTCTTTATGTCATCATGGGCAGGGCTGAGGCGATACGTGATGAAAAGGATATTTCAGCGTGTAACGAGTATGCACGGGATATCATCAAGCACACCAAACACATTTCGGCCATCGTAAAGAGCCTTTCGGGATACATCCACCCTGCCAGTCAGCATGAATTGGCAAAAGTCGACGTGCATGAGAAACTCGCTCAGGCTCTCGCAATGGCGAAAATTTCACTGCTGGACGATCGAGTTGAAATCCGTCAAAACTTCGCGCCTGTACCCAAAATATCCGCCAAGCCGGAAGATATCCAGCAAGTTTTTTTCAACGTTATTCGCAATGGCATCCAGGCCATGGCGGGGAAGAAGGGCATTCTGGAGATAACGACTACCCTTGAGGACAGCCAGGTTTGCATACGCATCCGGGATACGGGAACGGGGATTCGGGCAGAGCACCTTGGAAAGATATTCGTCCCATTTTTTACCACCAAGGGACCGGACGAAGGCGAAGGCTTGGGCATGTACATTGTGCAGAAGATTGTAAATAAGTACAATGGTACCATTACTTTGGAAAGTGAAGTAGGCAAAGGGACGACAGTAACCATCCGGTTCCCCGGCGTGAAACCTATCTAGGAGGATTGCAAATGTTACACAAAATATTAGTGGTGGATGATGAAGAGGAAGTTCGCAAAACGATCCGGCTCCAACTCAAAGGTACTGGCTTGGAGGTCGTGGAGGCAGAGGACGGAGAAAAAGGGATCGAAGTGCTTGATGCCGAGAATGTTATCACCGTGGATGCAATCCTCTGTGATGTGCGGATGCCCAAGATCAATGGCGTTGAGGCTGTTGCATACTTCCGGCGTGAGTATCCCTCAATCCCTGTCATCGTGTTGACAGGTTATCCTGACGTCAAGCTTGCAGTGGACTTCATGAAGGAGGGTGTTGTTGAATATCTCGTCAAACCGGTGGAGAAGGAGAAACTGGTTGAAGTGATTATGAAAGCTATTAGTCAGCGGACTTTTGTCGGTGGTGCCGGACCCAAAATGTAAGCTGAACAGCGCTGATTGAAGTGATTGAAACGGATTGGC
>Ga0210377_10003430_pt1 | contig 13653 bp, 10 predicted proteins | sample PLM4_65_b1redo_FD_155480 | JGI IMG/M metagenome (GOLD analysis project Ga0210377, IMG submission 155480) | Groundwater sediment microbial communities from an aquifer in East River, Colorado, USA - PLM4_65_b1 redo | ecosystem: Environmental > Terrestrial > Soil > Riparian zone | place: USA: East...
TGGGACGCCTTCGGCATGCCGGCAGAGAATGCGGCGATCCAGAACAACAGCCACCCGGCCAAGTGGACCTACGAAAACATCGATTACATGCGTGGACAGTTGAAAAAACTGGGTCTTTCCTATGACTGGGACAGGGAGTTGGCCACCTGCGACGTGGAATACTACAAATGGGAGCAGTTACTCTTCCTCCAGATGTATAAAAAGGGGCTGGCGTACAAAAAGAATTCTTCCGTCAACTGGTGTCCCACATGTGAAACCGTTCTGGCCAATGAACAGGTTGAAGATGGCTGCTGCTGGCGCTGCGACAGCGGAGTGGCGCAGAAGGAGCTTGAGCAGTGGTCATTCAGGATAACCGACTACGCAGAGGAACTTCTGGAGAATACCAATAGGCTTTCCGGTTGGCCGGAGCGCGTTCTGACCATGCAGCGCAACTGGATCGGCAGAAGCATTGGTTGCGAGATAGACTTTCCCCTTGAGGAGCACCTTGCGGCGATAAAGGTTTTCACCACCCGTCAGGATACCCTGTTTGGCGCCACCTTTATGTCACTGGCGCCGGAGCATCCACTGGCGCTGGAGTTGACGACAGCGGCGAATATGGCGGTGGTGACAGCCTTTATCGAAAAAGTGAAAAAGACCGACCGGATTAGGCGCACAGCCGAGGACTTCGAAAAGGAAGGGGTCTTTACCGGTTCCTACTGTATAAACCCGGTTACCAACCTGAGGATGCCGATCTATCTCGCCAATTTTGTCCTGACCGACTACGGCACCGGTGCGGTAATGGCGGTGCCTACCCATGACCAGCGTGATTTCGAGTTTGCACGGAAGTATGCCATCCCCCTCAAGGTTGTCATTCAGCCGCCAGGGGAAACGCTGAACGCCGAGACTATGACCGAAGCCTTCACCGGCGAGGGAATCATGGTCAATTCCGGCCGTTTTGACGGTATGAACAGCAACCAGGCCAAAGAGCAGATTGCCGATTACCTGGACAAGGAAGGAATCGGCAGGAAGACGGTCAATTATCGCCTCCGTGACTGGGGGATTTCCAGGCAGCGTTACTGGGGGAATCCCATTCCCATGATCTATTGCGACCTGTGCGGCCCAGTGCCGGTACCGGAAAAGGACCTGCCGGTGGTTCTCCCCATGGACGCAACGTTTACCGGCGAAGGGGGGAATCCCCTGGCCAAGGTTGATTCCTTTGTTAACGTGACCTGTCCCCAGTGCGGCGAAGCCGCCCGCAGGGAAACCGACACCATGGACACCTTTGTCCAGTCTTCGTGGTATTTCCTTCGCTACTGCTGTCCCGATTTCGCCTGCGGGCCGCTGGATAAGGCAAAAACCGAGTACTGGATGTCGGTGGACCAGTATATCGGCGGGATTGAGCATGCTGTCATGCATCTCCTCTATGCGCGCTTCTTCACCAAGGTATTGCGCGATCTGGGTTATTGCGACATAGACGAGCCGTTCACCAACCTGCTCACCCAGGGGATGGTAATCAAGGACGGGGCCAAGATGAGCAAGTCAAAGGGTAATGTGGTCGATCCCAATGCCCTTATCGAAAGATACGGGGCAGATACGGCGCGGCTCTTCTCCCTCTTCGCCGCGCCGCCGGAAAAAGACCTGGACTGGAGTGATCAGGGGGTTGACGGCAGTTTCCGCTTTCTCAACCGGGTCTGGAAGCTGGTTTACGAAACCCTGCCTATCACAGGCAGGGCAGCGCAGCTTGATGTGACCGGGCTGACGAACGAAGGCAGGGTATTGCGCCGCCAGGTGCACAAGACCATCCGGAAGGTGACGGAGGATATCGAAGAGCGGTTCCATTTTAATACCGCCATTGCCGCCATAATGGAGCTGGTTAACACCCTCCAGGCATTTGAACCGAAAAACAGTCCGCAGAATGCGCCGGTGGTCAAGGAGGCAATCGAATCAGTGGTATTGCTGCTTGCTCCCTTTGTTCCCCATTTTGCCGAAGAACTCTGGTCAATGTTCGGTCATGATAAAGGGGCGGACCAGTCCGGTTGGCCTGCCTATGATCCAGCCGCCGTGGTTGATGAAGAGCTGTTGATAGTTGTCCAGGTAAACGGCAAGCTGCGGGGCAAGGTCACGGTTGCCGCTTCCGCGGCGGAAGATGAGGTAAAGGGCGCTGCCCTAGCCGAGGAACGGGTGAAGCCTTTTATTGACGGCAAGGATATCAGGAAGGTTGTCTATGTGCCTGGCAAGCTGGTCAATATTGTCGTGGCGTAGCAGGAAAAGAGGTACCGCTGTGCAAAGGCTTTTCGCCTTCTGCTTTTTGCTGATTGTCTTGGCGGCGTTGTGCGGATGCGGCTATTACCCCGTCAGAGGGACCGCAGACCCTGGTCCGGGCACAGCCAGGGGGGTGCATATCCCCATCTTTGCCAACAAGAGTTACCGTCCCGGTCTGGAAGCCATTCTCACCACCAGCCTGGCCGAAGCGTTTGCAGGGAGAAGCGGCGGGATGGTCGTTGGTGAAGAGGCGGCAGAGCTCGTCCTCAGCGGCGCGGTTCTTTCTTACTCGGTTGTTCCCGTTTCATATTCCGCCGCCGACAGAATAAGGGAGTACCGCTCAATCCTTAAGGTCGAGGCGACGTTGACAGACAGGCAGAGTAGGAAGGTGCTCTGGAAAGGGGAGCTTTCCGGGAGCCAGGAGTACCCCGCAAACGCAGCAAATGTCTCCCTGCAGCAGAACAGCGAAGAGGCCGCTGTCAGGGAAATCTGTCGCAATCTGGCCGAGCAGATATATGAGAAAACCCGGGAAGACTTTTAAAAAAGGGGCGGAACCTTATGAAGCCGGAAGAGTTGTCAAGGGCTATGGAGAAGGGGGACATCGGTCCCCTTTACTATATGTATGGCGATGAACCTTACCTGATCGAAAGGGGGGTGAAGCGGCTGCTTGAGCGGGTGGTGACAGCTGATTTCCGGGACTTCAACCTGAACGTCTTTTACGGCAACGAGTGCAAGGGGGAGGAGATCTTCAGCGCAGCCCAGACCCTGCCGATGTTTTCCGCCCGTCGCGCCATTCTGGTCAAAAAAAGCCATGAACTGCCGGCAGTGGCCCTTGAGGTGCTGACAAGCTATCTGCAGGATCCTTGCCCGACGACCTGCCTGATTTTCCAGGGTGAAAAGATAGACCAGCGCAAGAAATTCTTTACGGAAATGAAAAAGAGCGGCGAAATGGTCGAATTCAAGCGTCCCTATGAAAATCAGCTCGGCCCGTTCATCCGGGAAGAGGCAAAAACGTACGGCAAACGCATCGAGCCTGCTGCCGCTGATCTCCTGGGCTATATGGTCGGCAACACGCTGCAGGAACTTGCGTCACAGATTGAGAAGGTTGTCACCTACAGCGGCGGGCGGGACACAATCACTGTTGATGATGTCAAGGCAATCGTCTCCGACACAAAGGTCGATACTGTCTTTGAGCTTGCCGACGCCTTCGGCGAAAAGAACCTGAATAAGGCCATGCGCAACCTCTCCACAATTTTACGCGACGGCGCGGCTCCATTGATGGTGCTGACAATGCTGGCCCGCCATTTTCGCCAGCTGTGGCGGGTCAGGGAGCTTTTGGACAGCAAGGTTTCCTCCGGTGAGATCGGCAAAGCCGCCGGAATTAATCCCTATTTTGTCAAAAAGGTAGTCGACCAGGCGCGGAATTACCGGACGACTGAGATCCAGGGGATTTTCGAGCGGCTGTTTCAGCTGGATATGGCGTTCAAGACGGGCGGTGGCAAACCGGCAGTTCTCATGGAGCGGATGATCCTGGAAGTGTGCGGGAAACGGTAGGAGCCGTGAATAGTAATTTCCATTAGGTAAACCCCCGGCTCTGCCGGGGGACTCCTAAAGTTTGACAGTTCCGGGAGTATATTGTTAGTCGGCAGACTCGGGTTTTGATTTTGACTTTCCGATTGCGATAAGGCCCCTTTGAGGGGCCAGCAATCGTAAAGCCCCCACCTCTGGTGGGGGATACTTACTCCAATTTCAAATCAAGGATGAAATCAAGGCGGCGAGGATTGAGGCGACGAAGGCGTACAACTACGTACGTTGAGGAGCCGAAGACGAGCCAACGAAGATAGCGCCTTGATTTGGAATTGGTTGAATAGTGAATGATAAAAAAAGGGGATTCCGTATGCGGAATCCCCTTTGAGTTGAGTGAGCGGGCAAGTATAACTGCCGGACGGTACTATCCCAGGGTGTTAACCAGTTTGTTAAGGCGGGATACATTGCGTGAGGCGTTGGAAGAGTGGATGACACCCTTGGTCGCAGCAGAGTCGATGACAGGGATTGCTACTGCCAGAGCTTCTTTGGCAAGGGTTACGTCCTTTGCAGCCACTGCTTCACGAACACGCTTTATGAAAGTCCGCAGGGTTGAACGGACATGCTTGTTTCTTTCAGTTCTTTTCTCGGTCTGCTTGATTCTTTTCAGTGATGATTTATGATTTGCCAAACTGCACCTCCGGTATATTTTTACACTATTGAATGAATATTCGAAAGTTCTATTTATATCACCTAGAGAGAGCCGCTGTCAAGGGAAAATAAGATTTCAACTTCAAAAAAAGGGCGACCCGCTTGGTCGCCCTTTTTTTGTGTAGTGAGGGGTTTGTTACCACTCTTCTTTCTGTTTTTTAGCCATGCTTTCCATATAGATTTCCGGGCTGGTCAGCCGGAGGATCTCTTTTTCACTATAACCGAGATCTTTGAAGTTAAGGATTCCGTTTGGTGCATGGCAGTTTGCGCAGGAGAGCGCCTTGCTCCTGGTGACGAGGTGATTGCTGCCGAAGTAGATAGTTTGCCAGCCGGGAACAGGGGTATAGTTTTTAATTCCCAGGGTCTTGGCTGCTGATGCCACGCCTGCCAAGGCGTCGCCGGTGGACATGGGCGGCGCAAAATCCATGGACATTAACTGGCCGGTCTTTTTGTCAAAGAATGCTTTTCCCTGGAAAATCTTGAAGGGATAAATCTTGCTGGATTTGTCTTTCTTGCTCCCTTTCGGGCCGATGAAGGTTGGAGTATTTTTGACGGTCTTGTTGTACCAGGCATAGACCGGCACGGTTTCATTAGCTTCCTTGCGCAGGGTGGTCGGCTCGTAAAACTTGTCGGGACCCTGCTCCCATTTGGTAAAGTCCTTGGCGAAGGCACCGCCGGTTCTTGTGATATGGCAGGTCTGACAGGCGATGCGTGCCGTATGACGATTCAGGTCTGAGTCCTTGTGCGGCTTGTCGCCGTGACAGGCTGTGTCTGCACAGGACAGGCGCACTCCGTCGTTAGCCCAGTTGTTCGGGTCATAGCCGGTGGGAATTTTATGGTTCCTGGTTTTGTGACAATCCACACATACCATCCCTTTGCTGGCATGGACGTCTGTTTCGGCGGTAAAAGCAAAGCCGCGCTTGACAAGAACCCCTCCTCCCGCTGATTCATGACAGACCATGCAGTTCTTGGCCGTCGGTTTGGCGATTGCCAAAGCTGCCTTGGTGCTCTTGTCCTGTCCCATGACAATCCTGCCTTGATCGTCCTTGAATGGTTTGCGCTGCCTGTAGTCGTAGTCTGTCGAGTGACAGATCAAACAGTCGACGGCATTTTCCGCTGCTTCGCCGCTGCTCCCCACATCGCTCAGGTGATTGCTCGGGTGGCAGGTATTGCAGCCGGTAAACTTTGTTTTGCCTGTTTCCGGGCTTTTCGGGATTTCCTTCAGGTTGTTGACAATATCGTTGCCGTTGCACATGGTATAGATCCGGTTTTTCATGCCGTACTCTTTGTTCGGGTCCAATCCTTCAACATTGCTGACCTTTGAAGCATGTTTCCAGTGAACTGTTTCGAGAAAACCTTTGGCAGTGCCCGGATGGCATTCTTCGCAGGTGGCCGGCCCCTTGTAGCCGTTCTTTTCAATGGCTTCTTTGCCAGGGTGTTCCTTGGCCATGGCTGGTGATGCGGCAAGACATGCTAGTGTAAATGTCATGATTAATCTGTGGAGTTTCATGGGTATCCTCATCCTATTGGTGTAGATGTTTAATTTACTAAAACATATCAATGCATATATGCAAATAATTAGATTTAATCGCTAAAGAAAAACGCTGCAATTGTCGGAACCACAGCGATTTGTGAGATTATTCCATAAAAGAGTCGGTGTACTTGTTTTTTCAACACCCTGCAGTTTTTCTGAAAAGCTTGCTCATGTTCTTGCCGTTAACCGTTTCGTATTTACAGCGGATTTCATCACCTTCGACAATGCGATGGTCCTTGAATTTGTCGAGGGTCAGTTCATCGGTAATGGTAATCACGACCAGTTTCCCCGATTTGGTATCTTTCAGGGTCGCAGTGGCCGTTTTAGCCTCTTTGCCTGCTATCTCGAGCTTGGTGATGACACCGACCATCTTCACTTCTTCCGCGTTGGCGACAGAGGTAATGGACAGGGTCGCTAGTCCGACGATGGCGAACAATACCATGAGTGAAACTAATTTCTTCATCTGCTGCTCCTTTTTTGCTGAGGTTAATTGATCTGCGATTACTGTTATTCGGCCCGATGCCGTTCTAGCTTTTCGAGAGAAAGCGAGGGGGGTAACCCCTCGCTCACAAGAATAACAATAATACAAAATGCAATATATATCAATACTAAAATTTAACCTCGAAAGTAGCGTAGACATTCTGGGCAGATTTCAGCGGTGTCAGGAACTGAATGTTGCCGGTTTTCAGATCGCTGATCTTTTCAGGTGAACCGACCCAGTTGTTGCTGCCGGTATATTCGAAATCGTAGTACTGGTAGCCGAGACGGAAGAATGTTTTGCTCACGTATGATGAGATCGGCTTCAAATTCAGTTCCTGAATCAGGTAGCCCTCGTAAACGTTCCCCCTGGTGCCGACCTTGCTCGTCCACATGTCATCTGCGGCAGGAGCGAAGGTGATCCAGTTCTTGGAGCCGTGGTTGAACTCGCCGCCGATTTTTGTGCCGGTGGACTCGATGTCGTAGCGTGCGCCGATATAGGCAGCCCAGCCGGTTTTGTCGTCTGCCTTTTCAGGAGACATGAAGCCGCCGGTCATCAGGCCATTCTGGAAACCAAATCCTGCCAGAGTGGGGGATACCTCGCCGTTCGGATGGGTGACGCTCAGACCGAAGGTGCCGAACAGGTTCAGACTACCCATGCCGACGTTTTTCAGGGTGCTGAGCGCGCCCAGTTCATACCAGTCGATATCGCCGAGATCTGTGGCAGGTTTTGTGCTAATGGGGAACATTATGACATTGCCACTTGGATCTCTGACTGGCACAGGTGGAGTTAGTGGATCATTGTCAGTATCGACAAATGCAGGCACAGAGAAGGTTGTGCTTGCCATTACCGGGAAGTCGAAGATGTTGATGCCCCGGTTCCACTGGAAGGAGACCCTCAGCGGGTCGGTGTCGATGGGGACAATGGCGACCCCGACCATATCAGTGTCGTTGAGGCTGTTGCCGCCGGAACGGGTTACGCCGTTTTCAAAACCCCTGCCGTAGCAGAGTTTTGCGTAGGCGCCGGGGAGCGCGTCGATGTCCGGAGCCCAGCCCAGGGTCATACCATCGAACGCATAATCGACGAGCAGTGAAGGGGTGCCGCCGTTGCCCGGCTTTTCGTTGTTTTGACGTAAATGGCTCGGTACTCCGTTTGTTGAAGGGCGTCTGCCAACGGAGAACCAGACCGGTTGCTCACCAATGTTGCTCCAGGTGGCAAAAGCCTGATCTACAAAGAGCTTGCCGTCGGTGGGGATGTGGCCCAGGGTGCCGTCAAAGGAGCCGACACGGTCGGCAAAAAAGGTGCCCGTTGTCGCGGTGGCATCCTGTGAACCGCTGGTCTTATACATGAGCAGACGCGCGGTAACGCTCACGTCCTGGGTGGCCTTTGCCTTGAGGTTGAGGCCGAAACGGTTGGTGAATAGGGTGTCATTCTTTATATCGTGTTCTGAAACCACCGGATTTCCCGTATTGGCAAAGGCGAAGACACTGTTATGGTCGGCTACTCTGCCATAGAGGGAATCCACCCTGAAGCGGTAATCACCGCCGATGGTCAGCCATCTGCCGAGGGATTTTTCTTCAATTTTGTCCACTTTCTTCTGCAGTTCGTCGATCTTCTGCTGAAGTGCCTGTTCGTCCGCCATGGCGGACAGCGGCAGGGCGAGGGCCATCAATACTGCGCCGGAAAGGATTTTTTTCGAGATGCTTTTCATTTTTTCTCCTTTTCATTGTATTTGACAACATCCAACGTTGTGCCATTGCATAAATGCCGTTTTTTGCCGGTTAGCGGCAGGAACCATTAATAAAGGTCTCACCCCCTTTTTTGTTGGTCAATTCAAATCCATATGACATTCCGCATATTAAAACATTCAAAGATAGTGTCAAGCTTTATCGCGTTCCCTTTTTCCGCTAAAGCAATATCCGCGCCCAGCACGCAATAATATTAATATTCAAATAGTTACATCTATGGCGGTTGGAGCGAATCGCCAAATGACAACGTGGATGGTGCTATATAGCGTTGATCCCCGGCGGGAATGCACAGGGTCCCGTGCAGCATGCGGGGGAGGAAATAGGTTGACGGGGCGGAGGCAAATTGAGTACTATTAAAAGCTAAATTGAGCGTAAAGGAACAACGTGACAAGAGAAAAATGGCTTTATCTCGAGACCTTCGGCTGCCAGATGAATGTCAGTGATTCGGAAAAAATCATCGCGCTGCTGAAAGGGACCGGTTATCACCCCACCCCGGATATATCTTACGCTGATCTCATCATACTCAATACCTGCAGCGTCAGGGCCAAAGCGGAAGAGAAGGTTTACAATCATCTTACCCAGCTCAAAGGGCGGAAACGGAAAAAACGCGATCTGATCCTGGGGGTCGGTGGTTGTGTTGCCCAGCAGGAGGGTGCGCGCCTGCTGGCGAATGTCCCCCATCTCAATTTCGTCTTCGGCACCCATAACCTCCACCTGTTGCCGGAGATGGTTCGGGCGGCAGAGCGGGGGGAGCGGCAGGCGGAAGTCGGCTTCATCGACAACGACGAAAGGCTCGACCTCTTTCCCGTTGCCGACCGGGTCGACGCAATCACCCGTTTCGTCACCGTCATGCAGGGGTGCGACAATTTCTGCTCCTACTGCATCGTTCCCTATGTGCGCGGCCGTGAGATCAGCCGTCGCTCCGGCGACATCCTCGCAGAAATAGCCGCATTGACGGCAACGGGGGTCAGGGAAGTCAACCTCCTCGGTCAGAATGTCAACTCCTACGGCCTCAAGAGCCCCGGCGAGATGGATTTCCCCACTCTGCTGCGGAAGGTGGCCGAGGTTCCCGGCATTGAGCGGATTCGCTTTACCACCTCCCATCCCAAGGATATTTCACTACCCCTCATCGAATGTTTTGCCGAACTGCCAAAATTGTGCAAACATATGCACCTTCCGGCCCAGGCGGGGAGCAATGCGGTGCTGGCGGCAATGAACCGGGGCTACAGCCGTGACGAATATCTCAAGACAATAACTGCCCTGAAAAGGGCCTGCCCCTCCATCCGCTTTACCGGGGATATGATTGTCGGTTTCCCCGGCGAGACGGAAGAGGATTTCCGGGCAACCCTCTCGCTGATGGAAGAGGTGAGGTATGACGATCTCTTTTCCTTCATCTATTCGAAACGGCCGGAAACAAAGGCGGCCGATTATGCCGATCCCGTCGGTTTCACAGAAAAACAGGAGCGGCTCCGCCGCTTGCAGAGCCTGCAACAGCGGATTACCGAGGAAAATAACAAGAGTCTTGTCGGCACCGTTCAAGAGGTTCTTATCGAAGGCGAGAGTCGGCGGGAAGGGCAGTTTTACGGCCGGACTTCCGGCAATCGGGTGGTAAATTTTAGTGCGGATCTCCCCCCGGTGGGAAGCATTGTTGACGTGGTGATTACCAGGGCCAACAGGAATTCATTGCTGGGGGAGTTAACGGCGGTTAAGGCCGCCGGGCAGAAGGCTGAAGGCTGAAGGCTGAAGGTGGAGCCCTCACTCACGGCTCACAACTCACTGCTTTGCGCCCTGCTTTTCAGAGGTGACTATGTATCATGAGATGACAATTTATGGTTTTACTCTGGATGCCATTGCCCGGATGCCGGTCATAATCCTTAAGGATGCCGCGGGTAAAAATTCGCTGCCGATCTGGATCAACACCCAGGAATCGGTCTCCCTTGCCGGCGAACTGGTCAGCAGGGACATTTCCTTTCAGAGCGGCAGGGGTGATTTGCTGACGGCTTTATTGCAGCGGCTGAAGCTGACGATCTGCACGGTTACCATTGAAAGCCTGCAGGACGGCATCTTTACCGCTTCGGTCCGGTTCGGCGGCAAAGGCAAGGATTTTACGGTTGATGTCCACATCAGCGAGGCGATGATTACGGCCCTCAAGTATAAACTGCCGGTCATGGTCCACGAAGAGGTGATAAAGCAGGCATCCATGCTCGATCTTAATGAGGGTAACTTTTCCCGTGAAACCGATGCGCGGCGGTTTGTGGATTTTCTCGAAAACCTCGACCCGGCGGCGCTGGGGAAGTATCCCATGTAGGAAAGCCGTGAGAAGTGAGAAGTGAAGAGTGAAGAGTGAAGAGTGAAGAGTGATAATAAGAGGAGAGAACCATGCGTGACGAATCCTTTGAGTTTCTGGAAAAACTGCTGTCTGCGCCCAGTCCTTCCGGTTATGAGCAGCCTGCCCAGCGGCTGTTCCGTGCCTATATCGCCCCTTTTGCCCAGGTCAGCACCGATGTCATGGGCAACGTCATCGGCACGATTGCCGGTGAAGGTGGTGACCGACCACGAGTGATGCTGGTCGGCCACACGGACGAGATCGGCTTTCAGGTTAAGTACTTAGATGACGACGGCTTTCTCTATTTCGGCGCCATAGGCGGCGTCGACCCTCACCTGACCCCGGGCCAGCGGGTCAATATCCATGGCAGCAAGGGGGTTATTCCCGGCGTTATCGGCAAAAAGCCGATCCACCTGATGGAGGCCAAGGACCGGGAGACCGTGGTGAAGCTCGATGCTCAGTATATCGATATCGGCGCCGCCGACAGGAAAGAGGCGGAAGGGCTGGTCCGGGTCGGCGACCCGGTCACCTTTGCCGTTGACCTGGGGAAGCTCCACGGCGATCGGGTCACGGCGCGCGGCTTTGACGACAAGGCGGGGAGTTTTGTTGTCGCCGAGGTACTGCGGCAGGTTGCTGCCTCTCTCGCAAAGCTGCCGGTTGACCTGTTCGGCGTCTCTTCGGTGCAGGAAGAGGTGGGGCTCCGGGGAGGGACGACGAGCTGCTACACGGTGAACCCCCATATCGGCATCTGCGTCGAGGTCGATTTCGCCACTGACCAGCCGGACGTGGACAAGAAGCATAACGGCGAAGTGGGGATCGGCAAGGGGCCGATCCTGCCGCGGGGCGCCAACATCAATCCGGCACTGTTCGACCTTCTGGCCGACACGGCAGCGCGCGAGAACATCCCGGTGCAGTTTACCGGCATCCCGAGGGCGACCGGCACCGACGCCAACGTCATGCAGATATCCCGGGGCGGCGTGGCCACGGCCCTGGTGAAGATCCCGCTGCGCTACATGCATACCCCGGTTGAGGTTCTCTCCATCTCCGACCTTGACAATGCCATTAAACTGATCGTGGCAACTCTGGCGAGAATCAAGGACAAAAATGATTTCATCCCGACCTGATGGCGTGAAGGGGGAAGGGTGAATTGCTCACGAATTTAAGCCTTTTAACTTGACTTGAACATCTCTCTGTACTAGTTTCCAAGGTTATATATTTTGCGCTCATCAAGCAAAGGAGTTCGTGATGTTAGACAAAAGCCTCCCCGAAGGTCTGACCTTTGACGACGTACTGCTTCTCCCTGCCCATTCCCATATTCTTCCCCGTGATGTGGAACTTTCGACCCATCTTTCCCGTAATATTCCCCTGAATATCCCGCTTGTCAGTGCTGCCATGGATACCGTCACCGAAGCCCGCGCAGCCATCAGCATGGCGAGGGAGGGAGGGATCGGTTTTATCCACAAAAACTTCTCCATTGCAGAGCAGGCAATGGAAGTGGACAAGGTGAAGAAGAGCGAATCGGGGATGATAGTCGATCCGATCACCATGCGCCCCAATCAGAAGATTCGTGAGGCGCTGGAAATTATGGCAAAATACCGTATTTCCGGGGTTCCCATAATCAAAAGTAATGGCAAGCTCGTAGGGATATTGACCAACCGCGACCTCCGCTTTGAGACCAACCTCGATCTGCTCATTTCCGACCGGATGACCAAGCGGAACCTGGTCACCGTGCCGGTCGGGACAACCCTGGAGCAGGCCAAAGAGCACCTGAAACACACCCGGGTGGAAAAGCTTCTCGTCGTTGACAGCGAAAAAAATCTGAAGGGGCTCATCACCATCAAGGACATCGAGAAGATCAGAAAGTACCCGAATGCCTGCAAGGACAGTCTCGGCCGCCTGCGGGTCGGCGGTGCGGTGGGACCTACCGAGGACATGGAAGCCCGTATCGACGCCCTGATGAAAGCCGGGGTTGACGTCATCGTCATAGACACCGCCCACGGCCACTCCCAGGGGGTCATCGATGCTGTCAGGCTGGCGAAGCAGAATTTCCCCGGCATCGAACTGGTGGCGGGCAACATCGCCACGGCCGATGCTGCGGAAGCGCTGATCAAGGCCGGCGTCGATGCCATCAAGGTCGGCATCGGGCCTGGGTCCATCTGCACGACGAGAGTCGTGGCGGGGATCGGGGTGCCGCAGATCACGGCGATTGCCGAGTGTGCCAAGATCGCCAGGAAATACGGGGTATCTCTCATTGCGGACGGCGGTATCAAGTTTTCCGGCGACGTCACCAAGGCGATAGCAGCCGGGGCGGACGTGATCATGATCGGTTCGCTCTTTGCCGGCACCGAAGAATCTCCCGGTGACACCATTCTCTACCAGGGGCGCGCCTACAAGAGCTATCGTGGCATGGGCTCCATCGGCGCCATGCGGGAGGGGAGCAAGGACCGCTATTTCCAGAGTGACGTGGAGAGCGATGTCAAGCTGGTGCCTGAGGGGATCGAAGGAATGGTGCCACTGCGCGGGCCGCTTTCAGGGAATATCCACCAGTTGATGGGGGGACTCCGGGCCGGCATGGGTTACACTGGTTGCCGCACCATCAGGGAGCTGCAGGAAAACGGCCGCTTTCTCAAGATAACCGGCGCCGGGCTCAAGGAATCTCACGTCCATGACGTTATGATAACCAAAGAGGCCCCCAACTACCGCATCGAGAAATAGCGAATTCGAAAAAAGTCCATCTGCGGCGTTATGCTCATCCTTCGTCGTTGCGGCGTAGCTTAGGCTACGCCTCTCTCCTCAGGACTCGCAAGCCTTGCATATGGAACTTTTTACAAATTCGTCTGAAACTCGAAAGGATATATTAAATGACTAGCGACATACATTCCGAAAAAATTCTCATCCTCGATTTCGGCTCCCAGGTGACCCAGTTGATTGCCCGGCGGGTCAGGGAGCAGAGCGTTTACTGCGAAATTCATCCTTACTCCATGAGTTTTGAGAAAATCAAGGAGTTCGCCCCGAAGGGGATCATTCTTTCCGGCGGTCCTTCCAGTGTTTACGATAAGGATGCGCCCCACTCCGATCTCGGTGTGTTTGA
>Ga0210377_10003431_pt1 | contig 13650 bp, 11 predicted proteins | sample PLM4_65_b1redo_FD_155480 | JGI IMG/M metagenome (GOLD analysis project Ga0210377, IMG submission 155480) | Groundwater sediment microbial communities from an aquifer in East River, Colorado, USA - PLM4_65_b1 redo | ecosystem: Environmental > Terrestrial > Soil > Riparian zone | place: USA: East...
ACACCGTCGAGGAAGCGATGCGCCAGGGCCGTCGGACGGCGGCGATCAATCGCGCGGTCGCGTTGCGCTGCGGGCTGACGCCGGACCTCGAGTACCCATCCAAGCGGTACGGCTCCACGCCGCACGACGGCCCCGCCAAGGGCCAGTCCGTGGGCGCGCAGTGGGAGAAGATGGTGGACACCTGGTACGCGGAAGTCGGCTACGACCGCAAGACGGGCAAGCCGCTGGCAAAAACGCTCAAGGCCCTCGGACTCGACTGGCTGGCGAAGGAACTCTGGGGCAGCAAGGCCTAGCGGCCGTCCGCATCCGGCGCGCGCGTCCGGGCGATGCCGCGGTCATCGCCCGGATGGCGAACGCGCTGAATCGTCACGAAGGTCTCAGCCCCCACGCGTTCAACCCGGCCATCGTTCGCCGAGACGTCTTCGGCCGCCGTCGCGCGTTTCGCGTCTTCGTCGCCGCGGCGGGTGGCCGCGTCATCGGTTACGCATCGTTCCTCCCCGGCTACAACACCGACATCGCGCTGCCCGAGCTCTGGATGCTCGATCTCTACGTGGAGGCGCCGTGGCGAAGCCGGGGCATCGGGCGAGCGCTGGTGATCGCGGTCGCGCGCGAGACGGTCCGCCGCGGCTTCACCTGTCTGGAGTGGGGCGTGCGCGGCGACAACACGCGGGCCAAGAAGTTCTACCGCCGGCTCGGGGCCCGAGTCGGCAACGCCCGGGTGGCAAGCCTGATCGGCCGCCCCCTGGCCATGCTGGCGGCTGGCCGCCGGTGATCCACCTCCTCGTCAATGCGGTCGTCCACACGATGGACGACTCGCTGCCGGTGGCCCAGGCGCTGGCGGTGAAGGACGGGCGCATCGTCGAGGTCGGCGGCACCGACGAGATCCTCTGGCTGCGCGAGGACGAGTACGAGCTGATCGACCTCGAGGGGCGCACGGTCGTGCCCGGCTTCGTGGACCCGCACAACCACTTCTCGATCGGCGCGCTGGAGACCTTCTGGCCCGACTGCCGCGCCGCCGACAGCGTCGAAGATCTCCAGCGACTGCTGGCTCGCGCCGCCGCGGAGACGCCCGCCGGCGCGTGGGTGCGCGGGGTCGGCTACGACCACACGCGGCTGCCGGGACGGCGGCACCCCACGCGCGCCGACCTCGACGCCGCGGTGCCCGACCGTCCGGTGCTGCTCATGCACTACTCGCACCACCAGGCGGTGGCCAGCTCGCGGGCGCTGGCCGCCGCCGGCATCACGCGCGCCACGCCGGATCCGGCCGGCGGCGAGATCGCGCGCGACGCCTCCGGCGAGCCGACCGGCCTGCTCTTCGAGCGCGCCGTGAGCGCGGTGGACGTGGCCTCTCGTCAGGGCTGGGAGGCGCGGTTCGTGGAGGTCGCGCGCGCGGCCACGCTGCGCTACGCCGCGCTCGGCATCACGACGATCCAGGACGCCGCGGTCTCGCCGGCGATGGCCCGGCGTTACGCCGAGGCGCGCGCGGCGGGCGCGCTGGCGATCGAGGTCGGCGAGATCCGCGTGGGCTCGACCGGCTGGTTCGACCCGCCCGACGATGCGACGCCGGGCGCACCGGTCAAGCTCTTCGCCGACGGTGGCTATCGCTGCGCGATGCGGGTGGGGGATCGGGTCAGCGGCTTCCTGTTCTACGACCGCGCCGCGCTGGCCGCCCGGATGCTCGCGGCCTGGCGCGCGGACCGCAGCGTCGTCTGCCACGCGCTCGGCAACCTCGGCGTGGAGACGGCCGTCGGCGCCATCGAGGACGCTCTCGCCGACGCGCCCTCCGGCCGGGGGCGCGTCCGCATCGACCACGCGATGTTCCTGGACCGCGCGCTGCTGGCGCGGCTGGTGGACCTCGGCGTGTGGACGGTGGTGCAGCCGTCGTTCATCTGGGACCACGGCGGCCGCTCGCCGTCTCCCGACTTGATGCTGCGACCCTTCGCGACCGCCCGCGAGGCCGGGCTGCGCCAGGCGTTCTCGTCCGACTATCCGTGCGGCGAGAACGCGCCGCTGCTGGGCATCCAGGCGGCGGTGACTCGCCGCACCCGGCAGGGCGAGCCGGCCGGCCTGGAGGAGGCGCTGCCGGCCGAGGCGGCGCTGCGCGCTTACACGCTGGACGCGGCCCGTGCGGCCGGGCTGGAGGCCGACCGGGGCAGCCTGGCTGAGGCTAAGCGTGCGGATTTCCTGGTCCTGTCTGCTAATCCACTTGAGTGTCCGGCGGAGGCGATCAAGGACGTTCGCGTGCTCCAGACGTGGGTGGGCGGGGTGCCGATCGTGGTTCGACCTTGACCCCTCCGACAACTCTGTGTTACTTGTCGGCGCTTGGCCGACGCAAGATGAGCCGGGGGGAGCCCGATGGCGCAAGTGATCGGATTCATTGGTCTGGGGATCATGGGGCGACCCATGGCGCGCAACCTCCTCAAGGCCGGCTATTCGCTGGTGGTCCACAGCCGGAGCCGGGGCCCCGTCGACGAGATCGTCAAGGCCGGCGCCAAGGCGGCCGCGTCTGCCAGGGACGTCGCCGCTCAGTGTGACGTGCTCATCACGATGCTGCCCAACTCGCCCGAGGTCGAGCTGGTGGCGCTGGGGCCCAACGGCGTCATCGAGGGCGCGCGGCGCGGCCTGATCTTCGCCGACATGTCGACGATCTCGCCGATCGTGTCGCAGAAGATCGCCAAGGCGCTCGAGCCCAAGGGCGTCGCGATGCTCGACGCGCCGGTGTCGGGCGGCGAGAAGGGCGCCATCGACGGCGCGCTGTCGATCATGGTCGGCGGCGACAAGGACGTGTTCGCGCGCGTGCTGCCGATCTTCCAGGCGATGGGCAAGACGATCACGCTGCTCGGCCCGCTGGGCTTCGGTGGCTTCACCAAGCTGGCCAACCAGATCATCGTCGCCGTGAACCTGACGGCGCTGGCCGAGGCGCTCACGCTCGGGAAGAAGGCCGGGCTCGACCGCGACCTGCTGCTCACCGCGCTGGCCGGCGGCCTGGCCGGCTCGAAGTGTCTGGACCAGAAACGCGCGAACTACGTGTCGAACACCTACAACCCCGGGTTCAAGGTCGACCTGCACTACAAGGACCTCGGCCTCATCATGGAGTCGGCGCGCGCGCTCGGCGTGCCGCTGCCGGCCACGGCCGTCGTCCAGGAGCTCTTCAACGCGCTCCGCGTCAAGGGGCGGGGCGGCCTCGACCACTCGGGCGTCATCACACTGCTGGAAGATCTCGCGGGCGCCTCGTGAGGGCCACCGTCGACCGCGCGGGGCTCGACCCGCAGGGACGGCTCCCCAAGGTGCAGATCCGGCGCGTTCGCAAGGGCGATCTCTCCAAGGTCAAGGACGTCCTCGAGCAGAGCTTCGGCGACTTCCTGGAGCGGCAGCTCGGCACGCGCCCGCGCCAGGCGTTCAACGGCGCCCAGTACGTGCACCACCGCTGGCTCATGGAGCCGTGGGGCTGCTTCGTCGCCGAGGAGGACAACGCCAAGCTCGTCGGCGCCGCCCTCGCGGTCACCTGGGGAACGGTCGGCCTGCTCGGCCCGGTGGCGGTGCTCACGCACTATCACAACCAGACGATCGCCCAGCAGCTCATCCGCGCCGTGCAGGAGTTCTTCGACGAGAACAAGGCGACGGTGCACGGCGTGGTGACCTACCCGCACAGCGCCAAGCACCTGGCGCTCTTCCACAAGTTCGGCTACAAGCCGAAGTTGCTCACCGCGCTCATGAGCCGCGCGCTCGACCGGGCTCCCACCCGGCCGGTGCTCCCCAAGCCGTCCAAGGGCTCGCTGACCGTGCGCCGCTTCTCGGCGCTGGAGGAGACGAAGAAGAAGGCGGCGCTCGCGCGCTTCCACCGCATCACCAACGCCCTCTGCCGCGGGATGGATCTGGCCAAGGAGGTCGAGATCGTCGACGGCCTCGCGCTGGGCGACACGCTGCTCCTGGAGCGCGGTTCCGAGCTCATCGGCTTCGCCATCTATCACACCCCGGGCGTCAGCGAGGCGCCCACCGGGGCCCTGTACGTGAAGTACCTGGCCATCGACCGGCGCCACCGCAAGGTGGAGCACCTGGAGCAGTTCGTGGCGGCCCTCGAGGAGCTCGCCCAGGAGCACGGCCTGCCGCGGGTGATCCTGCCCGTCTACTTGCGATACTGGCTCGCCTACAGCACTCTGATCAGGTGCGGCTACCAGGTCGACCTCACCATGGTGCGGATGCAGAAGGGCAAGCCGGAGGACTACGAGGACCCCGCCGACCTTCTGCTCGACGACTGGCGTTGATCGCGTCGTGGCGCTGGCTGCTCGCCGCCGGCCTCGCGGCCGTGGCGGTCGCGGCGCCGGCCGCCGCTCACTCCCTCCTGCTCGAATCGATGCCCGCCGCCGGCGCCACGCTGTCGACGCCGCCACGCGAGCTGATGCTGCGCTTCAACAATCGGATCGAGAAGTCACTGTCGCGCCTGCGCGTGGTGAATGGCCAGGGTGTCGACCATCCCCTCGTCATCGCCGTCGGCGGCGGCTCGGCGGATCGCCTGACGGCCGCGCTGCCGCCGCTGCCGCCCGGCCGCTGGCAGGTGCAGTGGCAGGTCCTCTCGACGGACGGCCACGTCGTCTCCGGCCGCTTCGAGTTCCGCCTGGCGCCCTAGCGCGATGGCCGGGTTCGTCGACGTCCTGCTGCGGGGCGCGATCCTCGTCCTCGCCAGCCTGGTCCTTGGCGGCGTCGTGTGGACGCGTCTGATCCTTCGAGCGGCCCCCGGCGCGGCGCCGGCGCCGGCCACCGCGCTGGCCCTGCGCGTCGTCGCCGGCTGCGCGTGGCTCGTGGCCCTGGCGCAGGGCGCGACGATGCTCGTCGCGCTCACCGAGGTCCGGGCCGGGCACTGGCCCATCGCCGAGTTCCTGGAGACCACGTTCGCTCTCAGCGCGCTCGCTCGCGTGGCGCTCGGCGTCGTGGTCGGCGTGCTGGCGCTGCGCCTGGCACGACGCGCGGCCGGATCGATCGCCTGGCTCGCGCTGGCTACCGGGGCCTTCGCGCTCGTCGCCGCCTCCGCCGTGCTGAGCCACGCCGTCGCCCGCGTCGAGAGCCGGGCGCTGCTGTTGCTGCTCGACGCCACGCACCAGGTGGCGGCGGCCGTGTGGATCGGCGGGCTGGGGCATTTGACGCTGTACGCGGCGTGGAAGTTTGTTGGAGCGGGTGGCGCGAGCGCGGGTAGGGACGTGGGTGGGCTGTTTCAGGAGGTTGCCGGATCCGACGCGTCCGGTCATGGCGTTCGAGGCAGTGACGTGGTCGGTCATTTCGGGTCGGATCGACCGGATGGCGACGGCGATACGGTCGTCGTTCGGCGGTTTTCGAGTGTGGCGTTCGGGGCGGTGGTGGTGCTGGTCGTCGCGGGGGTGGTGCTGACGTGGCAGTACGTCGGCGAGTGGGCGGCGCTGGTGGGGACGGCGTATGGCGTGATGGTGCTCAGCAAGGTCATCGTGCTGCTGGCGATCCTCGCGCTGGCGGCGCTGAACTTTCGGGCGGTGCGGGGCGCGAGCGCGGGCACGGACGTGCGACTGCGGCGGTTCGTGGAGGTCGAGCTGGGGCTCGGCATCACGGTGCTCTTCGCCGCGGCGTCGTTGACCTCGTTGCCGCCGGCGGTGGACGTCACGACCGACCGCGCGACGGTGGCGGAGGTCGCGGGGCGATTCGTTCCGGCGCCACCGCGATTGACCAGCCCGCCGGTCGCGGAGCTGATCGCCAGGGCCGAGCCGCTCATGGCGCTCGTCACGCGGCGGGAGCCGATCGAGCGGGCGTGGTCGGAGTACAACCACCACTGGGCCGGCTTCTTCGTCCTCACGATGGGGTTGCTGGCCGCGCTCGAGCGGCTGGGCGTGCGGGCCGCGCGCCACTGGCCCCTCGTCTTCCTGGGCCTGGCGACCTTCCTTTTCCTGCGCAACGACCCGCGCGCATGGCCGCTGGGCCCGGCTGGGTTCTGGGAGAGCCTGACGCTCCCCGACGTGCTGCAGCACCGCGCGTTCGTCGTCCTCATCGTGGCCTTCGCGGTGTTCGAGTGGATGGTGCGCACCGAGCGCCTGCCGCGCCGGCCCTGGGGTCACGTGTTCCCGCTGCTGTGCGCGGTGGGGGGCGGGATGCTGCTGACGCACTCCCACGCGATGTTCAACCTCAAGGACGAGTTCCTCGCCGAGGTCACGCACGCGCCCCTCGGCATCCTGGGCGCGTTCGCCGGTTGGGGTCGCTGGCTCGAGCTGCGGCTGCCCGGATCGGGCCGCGGGCCGGGCTGGCTGTGGACGCTCTGCCTGATCGCCGTCGGGCTGATCCTCGTCGTGTATCGCGAGGCCTGAGAGGCCGGACGATAGGATAATGGGCGCCATGCCTGACGGGTTCTTCGACGAGGCCTGAGCGCCCTTGCGGAGCGCGCGAGCGTCGCGTAGTGTGGCCGCCGGGATCGCGCTCGAGCCCGACGCGGAGCGGGCGCTGGGGGTGCGGCCGAGCGCCTCGGCGGTGATCTTCGATCGCCGCGGTCGCCTGCTGCTGCAGCAGCGCTCCGACGGCGGGCAGTGGGGACTGCCGGGCGGCTCGGTGGAGATCGGCGAGTCGGTGCACGACGCCGTGATCCGCGAGGTGCGCGAGGAGACGGGGCTGCGCGTGACGGTACGCCGCCTCGTCGGCGTGTACTCCGACCCGGCGCTGCAGGTCGTGCGCTACCCCGACGGCAACGTGTGGCACTACGTCAACGTGTGTTTCGAGTGCGTGGCCCAGGGCGGGGAGCTGACGACCTGCGACGAGACGCTCGCCCTGAAGTACGTGTCGCCGACGCGCCTGCCCGCCACGCTGCTGCCCAACCATCGCATCCGGATCCGCGACGCGTGCAGCCGGCGCGCCGCGGCTTTCGTGCGGTAGGAGGATGCCCAGGTGATGCGGCGGATTCATCACGTCGGGATCGTGGTGGAGCGTCTCCGGGACGCTTACGCGTTTTATCGTGACGTGCTCGGACTGCCGCTCGTCCGCGAGGCGGAGATCGCCGAGCAGGGCGTGCGGGCGGCGCTGCTGGCCGCGGGCGACAGCGAGATCGAGCTGCTCGAGCCGCTGGGACCGGCCACGCCCGTCGGCCGCTTCCTGGCCAAGCACGGCGAGGGGCTGCATCACCTGTGCTTCGAGACGCCCGACGTCGGCGCCTCGCTCGCCGAGTTCAAGAATCGCGGCGTGCAGGTGCTCGACAGCGCGCCGCGGGCGGGACTGGCCGGGCAGATCGGCTTCCTGCATCCGAGCGCCTGCTCCGGCGTGCTCGTCGAGCTCGCCACGCCGCCGGCGCCGGCCGTGGAGGAGCGGCCCTCGCCGCTGCGTCTCAAGCGCCTGGTGATCGGAGCCGAGGACGTGCGCACCACCGCCGGCATCTTCCAGTCGCTGTTCGGATTCGGCGAGGTGGCGATCAACGGGGGGCCCCGCATGATGCTGGCCGTCGGCCGCGGCTCGCTGCTGGTGGTGCCGGCGCACGAGGTGGGCGGCACCGCCGGCATGGTCGCGCTCTCGTTCGTGGCCGAGGATTTCTTCGCGCTGACCGCGGCCCTGCGGAAGGCCAACACGCCGCGTCTGGACGGCACCGGCGAAGTCACGGTGGAGCCGCGCGGCAGCCACGGCGTCCACCTGCACATCAGCCGGTACATGTTTCCGTGATCCCGCGCGCGGGCGGCGGTCCCCTCGATCGCTGACCTCGAGCGCGCGAGTCGGGCCGCGCTCTACGCGTTGTTGGTGTGGGCGCCGCTGGCCTCGGGCGCGTATCACGGCTGGCCGCTGGCGGTGGCCTTCGTGCTGGTGGGCGTGGCCGCCGCCGCCTGGCTGGCGGCCGGCCTGGCCGCGGGGTGTCTCGAGTGGCGGCGCACGCCGCTCGACCTCCCGGCGCTGCTGCTCTTCGCGCTGATCGCCGTCCAGCTCGCGCTCGGCAACCGCGCCCTCGTCGCCTGGGCGCTGGCCCCGGCCCGGCCCGTGACCGGCGTCGCCGCGGAGTTCCCGGCGCCCTTCCTCACGGTGGGGACGGTCGCGCCCCGCCACACGGCGGCGGCCGCGCTGATCTTCGTCGGCTACGTGGCGGTGTACGGCCTCGTCGTGCAGACTTTCCGCACGCGCCGCCAGGTCGGCCGCCTCGTGCGGGTCCTGCTGCTCGTCGGCGGGCTCATGGCGTTCCTGGGCCTGCTCGACTACCTCACCGGTGAGACGTGGCTCCTGCGCTGGCGCGAGCATCCGTTCGGGGCGCGGTTGTCGGGCACGTTCGTGAATCCGGACCACTTCGCCGCCTGGCTGGCGATGCTCATCGCGCTGGGGCTGGGCTGGATGGCCTCGCGCGCGCCCGAGCTGCATCGCTCGCCCTCGCTGGCCACGCTGCTGTCCGTGCGCGAGCTGCGCGAGCAGGCGGTGCGCCGCTACCTGCCGCTGCTCGGCGTCGTGGTCATGGCCGTCGCGCTGGTGTTCACGCTGAGCCGCGGGGGCCTGGTGAACGTGGTGGCGGCGTTGCTGACGCTGCTCGCGCTGCTCGGGGCCGTGCGGCGCGCGCGGCGCAGCCTCGTGGTGACCGGCGTGCTGCTGCTCGCCGTCTTCGCCTACGGTGGCTGGATCGGCTTCGGCCCGGTGCTGGCGCGGCTGTCGTCGGCGTCGGAGGGTACCGCCTATCGGGTCGCCCAGTACCTCGCCTCGCTGCCGATGCTGCGCGAGTTCCCTCTGCTCGGCGTGGGACTCGGCGCCTACCGCGAGGTCTACGTCCGTCACCAGCCGCTCGCGCATCAGCCGGAGCTGTTGTACTTCCCGTACGCGCACAACGATCTGCTCCAGCTCGTGATCGAGCTGGGCCCGGCCGGGGCGCTGCTCTGTCTGTTCCTCGGCTGGCGTGTGGCCGCCGACCTGGTCGGCGCGCACCTGCTCGGGCGCGGGGCCTGTCCGGTCGACGGGGGCGAGGGCGAGGAGGCGACACGCAGCGACCGCTACAGCGTGGGCATCGCCATCGGCGCCCTGGCCGGCGTGGCCGGGCTCATCGCCCACAGCGCGCTCGACTTCTCGGCGCGCATCCCCGCCGTCGGCGTGCTGGCGGCGACGCTGCTCGGCCTGGCCACCGTGACGCTGCACACGCGGCTGTCGTCCGGCCGCGAGCAGCTCCTGAGCGGGACGAGGACGCTGGCGCTCGGGGGCTCGGGGCGCGCCACGCTGGGCGTGCTCGCCGCGCTCGCGGTGGCCGCCTGGACGTGGGCGTGGATCGACACCGCGCGCGCGTGGATGGCCGAGGCGGCGCTGGCCGCCGTGCCGCCGGCCGAGCTGTCCGCGCGAGCCGACGCGGTGCTGGCGCGCGATCCGCGCAGTCCGCAGGGGTTGATGGTCCGCGCGCGCGAGCGGCAGCGTGCCGCGCTGGCGGCGTGGGAGGCATCGGCGCCCAGCCCCGAGCGTGATCGTCGCACCCGCGAGCAGCTCGGCCAGGCGCGCGCCGACCTGCGCACGGCGCTGACCGTCACGCCCACGAATCCGTGGCTGCACCTCGATCTGGCGTGGGTGGAGGCGAGCGACGCCGTCGTGCAGGGCCGCGGCGGGCCGGAGGGCCTCGCGGCGGCGCTGACCCACGGCGCCCGCGCGGTCGCGCTCGGTGGCGACAGCCCGCTGTTCTATGCGGGGATGGCGCGGCTGGCCTACTCCATGCCCGAGCTCGGCCTGCGCGCGGCCCACGAGGCCGTACGGCGGCGGCCCACGCTGCTGCCGGAGATGATCGAGCTCTACCGCCCGCTCGGCCTGACCGAGCCCGAGTGGCTGGCGCTGGTGCCGGAGACCGCCGTCGACCGGCTCGATCTAGCGGTACAACTCGAATCACGGGGGTTCGGCGCCGGGAGCCTCGCCGCGTTTCGCGCGGCCGTGGAGGCGGCACCGGCCCGCGAGCGCAGCGTGTACGCGTGGGCGTTGGCCGAGGCGCTCGGCCGGGCCCGGCAGGATGCCGACGCGGTCAAGGTGTTGCGCGCGGCGGCGGCGGACTCCGGCAATCCCGAGCTGGAGCGCGCCCTCGGCGCCGCACTGGCGCGTCGAAACGATCCAGAGGCGCTCGAGCATCTGCGCGCCGCCGTCGGACTGATGGATCGGGGTGCCGGCACCGTCGGATGGCAGCCGTTCGCGCTCGGCGGCGACGCGCGGCTGGGCCGGATCGCGAGCGCGCTGGCCGGCGACCTCGACCGCCCGGTCCGCTATCGCCGGGCGCTGGCCGGCTATCTCACCGAGCGCCGACTGTGGGACCAGGCGCTGCTCGAGTGGCGCAGCCTGGTCGCCGCCGAGCCCCGCGACGCCGAGTCGCGGTTCGGGCTCGGACTGACGCGCGAGGGCGCCGGCGCCGCCGACGAGGCGCTGGAGGCGTTTCGCGCCGCCGTCGAGCTCGACCCGCGCTCGGCGCGCTACCGCCGCCGCCTGGCCGAGCGCCTGTGGCAGGGCGAGCAGTACTTCCAGGCGATCAACGAGTGGCGCGCGCTCAAGGAGCAGCAACCGCGCGACGTCGACGCGCGGCTGGCCCTCGGTCGCGCCTACGAGAAGGTCGGCCAGCCGACGGACGCCTATCGCGAGTACCGTGAGGTGCTGGTCCTCGAGCCCGCGCAGGCCGACGCCGCCCGGGCGGTCGCGCGGATGGAGGGACGGCGGCGCTAGCGAGGTCGGCGCCGCGCCCGTACGCTGCCGTCGAGGATCACCGCGTGACCGGTGGCGATCACGGACGGTCGGCGACGAGGACCGCCACGGGGTAGGCGTACTGGATCGTCTCGCCCTCCTGCCGGATCGGGATGCCCAGGCGATCGTCGCCGGCCGAGGCACGGAACAGCGCGCGGATCTTGTCGTCGTCGCCCGGGTTGGGGAACGAGCGCTTCAGCAAGTTCTCGAGCTCGTCGCGCAGCTCGTAAGAGGCGCGGCGCGGCGCCGGCAGGCCGGCGGCCGCGAAGAGGCCGGTCAGCTCGGCGCCCGGCATGGCCCGCACGTGGGAGGGATCGCGCAGCAGCTCCATCCGGTTGAACGCCGCGGCCTTGGCCGGATCGGCCGAGGCGTCGGTGTCGACGACGGCGATGCGTCCCCCCGGCGCGCACACGCGCCGCATCTCGCGCAGCACGCCCAGCGGGTCCTGGAAGTGGTGGAAGGTGAAGCGCGAGGTCACGATCGAGAAGGACGCGTCGGGGTAGGGTAGCGGCAGCACGTCGCCCTGGCGCCAGGTCGTGTTCGTCAGACCCTTCTCGGCGGCGAGGGCGCGGGCGCGCTCCAGCATGGCCGGCGTGATGTCGATGCCCTCGGCTCGGCGGACGACCTGCGCGAACGCGCACACCACGAGCCCGCCCCCGCAGGCGACGTCCAGCACGGTATCGCCGGGTCCGGCGCCGCAGGCCTCGACGAGCAGGCGCAGCGCGTCTGCGCTGGCGATCGTCGTGGCGGTCGAGAACGGCGTGGCCTGGCGGGTGAACTGGTCGACGATCAGGTCGCGATGGCTCGAGGCGCTCACGGCGGGGTGACCTCCTTCGGTGGGCGCCTCACAGCGCGTCGGGGGCGGCGGCGATGGCGTCGAGCTCGCGGCGGGTGTAGGAGCCGAGGCTGCGGAAGTCGAGGTCGACGTAGTTCTTGATCCAGCGCACGGCGATCTTCACCGCCTTGCGGTAGCGCTCCTGCAGGGCGGGGTCGGCCGGGCGCTTGGTCAGGATGTCGGCCAGCTCCTCCTGCAGCAGCCGCTTGACCAGCGCGACGTCGTGCGTCGCCGCCGGGCCCTCGGTCGTGCGGGCGGCGTGACGGATGCGCTGGGCGATCTGGGCCACCGACATGCGGCCGGTGGCGAGGTCTTCCATGAGCGCCGGGTGCACGCCCGGCTTGCCCTCCAGGCTGTCGATGCTCTTGGCCCCGCGCCCGTTGAGCCAGCCCTCGACGTACTCGATGAGCATGCGCGCGTTGCGTCGCGTGCCCTCCAGCGTGATGGGCCCCGCCGGCACCTGGATCTTGACCGGATAGTGGTCGGGATCGGCCATCTGCGCGGTCGGCTTCCAGCCGGAGCCGATGAGCGTCCGGAACGGGTCGGCGGCCGTCTTCATGTGGAAGATGTGGGCGACCCAGGCGCGGATGAAGCCCTGCGCCGCCTCCCATTCCTTGTCCTTGCGGATGGCCTCGCCGGCCGCCCGGTTGACCTCGGGATCGGGATTGGGCAGGGCGGTGGCCATGCCGCCGATGGGGACGGCGCCGCGCTTGAGGCACACGGCGACCAGGCGCCGGAAGATGTCGGCGATGAACGGCGTCGTCTTGACGTCCACGCCGAAGCGGTCGGGCCAGACCGACTTGGGATCGGCCATCACGTACTCGAACACCGAGGCCTTGAGGTCCCAGCGGGCGGCATTGAGGCCGGCCGCGTAGGGCCCGAGCTCGTAGAGCATGGGCTCCATCTCGTAGACGCACGGCAGCGACTCGACCAGCACGATGGCGCGGATCGTCGCCCCTCGCAGCCACGGCAGCCGCTCGCGGCTGGCGTCGAACAGATCGCGGTAGAGGCGCGCCTCCGCCGCGAACTCCAGCTTCGGCAGGTAGAAGTAGATGCCCTGGCCGCGCTCGGCCTGAGCGCGCCCGGTGTGGAACAGCGTGAGCGCGGTGCCGAGGATGGCCGCGTTCACCGGCTGGCCGTCGATGGTGACGTCGGCCTCGACGAGGTGCAGGCCGCGCTCGCGGTGCATGAAGAACGGCAGCTCGCCCTCGGCGATCTTGTACTCGCGGTTGCGCTCGGCGTCGCGGACGTACAGCTCGCGCTGCACCGCGGCCACCCGGTTGTGGGCGGCCCGCACCGTGTCGATCAGCCGGTGCCCGCCGGAGTCCTCGTCGTCGTCGAGGTCGCCCTCGGCCCGCTCGCCCTCCGGCCCCGGGTTCAGCGCGTTGATGAACATCGAGGTGATCGAGCAGGGACCCGAGATCTCGATGCCGGGCTTGCGGAGATCGGCCGGCACCGGCGGGACCTTCCAGTCGCCGGTGGTGGCGGCGCCGGGCGCCGGATGGGACGGCAGCACCCCCTGCCGGAGCGCGCGCTCCAGCGCCTCGGCCCGCCCCGCCATCAGCACGCGGATGCGCGGCGTGAGGGCGTCGTGCAGCGCGAGCAGGTAGTCGACGAACGACGGGGTGAAGAGCGCGTCGGCGCCCTCGACGGCGTCGTAGCGGAGTCGCGGATGCTGAGCCATGAGGCGTCTCCTGGGCCGGGGGTTGCGCCGCCTCTTTTCGCACGGCCGGCGCGCGGCTGTCAATGGCAGAATGTGCTCTCGTGAGACGCATGGGTGACGGCGGCCGCGGGCGTGTGCGGGGCATGGGCTCCGGGCGCACGACGCGCCGCGCGCTCGACCGCGGCGGCACCGGCCCCGCGCGCGCGCTGAACGTCGCCCTCGGCGGCTGGGCCGGCGTGCGCATCACGCCGATGTTCGGGCGCTGGGGCTATTTCGTCGGCGACCATCTCTTCGCCTGCTTCCCGCTGCGCGACAAGGACCGCGACCTGTGGATGCGCCTGAGCCTCGAGGACCAGGCGCGCGCGCTCCGCGAGCCCGGCGTGCGCCCGCATCGCCGGTTCGCGCGGCGCGGCTGGATCGAGCTTCAGATCGAGGGCGAGGACGACGTGGCGCGCGCGCTGGGCTGGCTGCGCCGGGCCCGGGCCGCCGCCGC
>Ga0210377_10003432_pt1 | contig 13649 bp, 15 predicted proteins | sample PLM4_65_b1redo_FD_155480 | JGI IMG/M metagenome (GOLD analysis project Ga0210377, IMG submission 155480) | Groundwater sediment microbial communities from an aquifer in East River, Colorado, USA - PLM4_65_b1 redo | ecosystem: Environmental > Terrestrial > Soil > Riparian zone | place: USA: East...
TACGGTTGCGCACGCCTGGGGGCGGCGCTGGCCGCCGCCGCCCGGATCAAGGAGACGGTCCGTCGGCTGGGGCGCATCACGCGACTCCAGCTCGCCGCCGCCGGACCCAATATGCCGCCGATGCTCGATCTCGAGAGGTCGAGCCCGGGCGCGAATGGTGAGCACTGAGGTCGGGAGAGTCCGATGACGTCGGATCGCCACGGCGTCGACATCCTCACGCATGGGGCAGTGGCGATGACCGGTCTCCTCGTCCAGCCAGCCCCCGAGACCAAGGTCCAATAGCCCACGGACCTACGGCCGAGTACGGTGCTCATGAGGAGGACTCTGTGTGAACGAAGTGCCCGTAGTCGCGATTGTCGACGACGACGACTCGGTCCGTCGTTCGCTCCTTCGCGTCGTTCAGTCGGCCGGCTATGCGGCCGAGGGCTTCGCATCCGCCCGCGCGTTTCTCGACTGGCTGCCCCAGGGTCGGGCGGCCTGCCTCCTCCTCGACGTCCACATGCGTGAAATGAGCGGCTTCGACCTGCAAGATCGGTTGGCGGTCCCGATCATCTTCATCACGGGCCATGACGATGCCAAGACTCGGGAACGCATCGCGAACTCCGGGGCGGCCGGCCACCTGCGAAAGCCCTACGACGAGCAGACCGTTCTGGATGCGATCCGTCGAGCAGTCCGGGGGAGCGAAGATCCGCTCGGCGGGGGGGCTGGCGCCGCGAGATAGGGGACGCGACTCATGCGGCGCCGGGTCCGCGTCGACGATCGAGAAAGGGTGCCGGAGATGAATGAGCTCGACCAGCTTCGCGGGCACGGCAGGATGACATGGATCGAAGCGGAGCAGGGCTGGGTCGCGGCGCCGGAGGAGATCGTGAATGCACTGTCGAGTGATGGTTTCGAGGAGTGCAAGCGGGAAGTGACGAACGGCCGGCGTCACAGTTCGCCGGCCGGGGGCGTGTGGCACGGCATCAACAGGCGCACGGGCGCGGTGGCGTCGGCGACCTGGGTGAATCGGTTGCTGGGGCCGCCCGCCCTGGTGTTCATCACCATGGATGGGGAGTCCTTCAGGGGCGACACCTTGATCTCAGGGTCTGATTTGCGCCGCGAGGACGGCGGGGAGGCATAGCTCACGCCATGGCGCGCGACGTCATCACGCTGAGGCCGGTTCCGGCGGCCGAACCCTGCGCGCGGGTCGGCGACAGCGGGTACGCGGAAATCGCCTTCCTCCAGTGCCGGCGGTACATCGCCCTCTTGCGTCTCGCGATCGGTCCCGAGCCCGCCGGCGCCCGACTTCGGGTCCGGCGGTCGGACACCGACGTCGATCCGTACATCGACGTCGTGGTCGAGTACGACGACCAGAATCCCGCCGCCTCCGACTACGCCCTCCGCTGCGAGCGCGACGCGCCGACACGGTGGCGGGAGGTATTGGGACCCAGGGCGCCTGAGCCACCCAAATCGGATGACAAGTTGCCCGACGCTGCCCACCGATGAAGTGGCTGATGCAGTTCTACAACGAGAGGCGAGGGATCCTGGCGCGTTACGGCATCGAGGCTCCACTACCGGCGGAGGCCGTACGGCTCGGCTGGAAGGCGGTGCTCGCCGAGCATCCATCGACTCCGCGAGGACGCCGGCTGAGCTTGTTCGAGCGGGCGCAGCGTGTGGAGGGTCAAGACGCCAGCGGGTGGGTCCTCTACCGGATCGTGAAGGAGGGCGAGGCATAACCGCCCGCGCGACCGGGGCTGAAGAGGCGTACGTCATCCAGGCGACGGACGCCCACTTCACGAAGCTGGGGGCCGCCGAGGCGCCGACCGGGTACGAGATCAAGCAGAAGGGCTACTGGATCATCCGGCGCCCGGAGCGCCTGGACGACGTCCTCCCGCGCTCACGCGGGTGTGCCGGAGGCGATCGCCTCGGCAGCACCCCGCACGCGCTCCAGCTCGGGCTCGAGCCGGGCGAGCAGGGCCGCCGCGCCCTCGAGCCCGCCCTTCCGTCCCAACGCTTCGAGTTGCCCCACGAGCTCGGTGGCCGCGGCCGCCCCGAGCACCCGGAGGCTGCCGCTCAGCGTATGCGCCGCGCGCACCAGCGCCGCCGAGTCCGCGCTTGCCACGGCGTCCCGGATCGCTTGGAGATGGCCCGGGTAGTCCGCGAGGAAGATGGTGAGCAGCTCACCCAGCAGCTGCCGGTCGTCAGCGGCGTACGCTAGCGCCGCCGCCTCGTCGAGCGCCGGGCTGGGCTCGTCCGCCTCCGTCCGGCCCGGCGCCTCCCCGGCCAAGCGCGCCAGGACGGCCGCGAGCTGGTCGCGCCTGATCGGCTTGGTCAGGTAGTCGTCCATGCCTGCGGCCAGACAGCGCTCGCGGTCGCCGGTCATTGCGAACGCGGTGAGCGCCACGATGGGCAGGCGACGGCCCCCCGGCTGCGCCGCCTCGCGCTCTCGGATCGCCGCAGTGGCCGCGAACCCGTCCATCTCCGGCATCTGGACGTCCATCAGCACGAGGTCCGGCCGCTCCGCCTCGATCGCCGCGATGGCCGCCCGCCCGTCGTCGCAGAGGACCACGGTGTGGCCCAGCTGCTCCACCAGGCGGCGGGTCACGACCTGGTTGACGCGATTGTCCTCCACCACGAGCACGCGAAGCGACCGGAGCGGGGCCGGCGGGATCACGTCCGCCTGACGGGTCGTGTCGAGGCTCTCCATGAGCAAGGGGTCGCCGGCATTGTTCGAGTGCCGCCCGCCCCCGAAGTTAGTCGCGATCGGACGTGCTCGCTATTGGACCTAAGCCCAATGTCAGCCGGTGGGCTGGTGCGGGCCAAGCCGAAGCGAAGTCACCGGCACTGGACCAAGGTCTTACTAGGCGACGCTCCGGCCCGACCCTAGAGTGGAAGGAGACAACGAGGCGAGGAGGTCCCGGCCGCGGGACATTGGCCTCAAGGTGACAGCCGCTAATTGTAGGGCTGCTCGGACTTCTTGTCGCGACGAAGACCTGCTGAGGGTCCGGAGTGATGTCGAGCCCGGTGCTGAAACCGCCGTGGACCGGTCCCACGAGTGCCTATCCGAGAGGCACACCGATTGCCGTCAGTCTGGCAATGAGTCTTTCTCTCAAGGGGAATACTGTGGAGCCGACCACGTGCGGGGTCGTCCAACCGACGCGGTACAGGTCGCCGAGGACCTTTCTCCGCCGGCTGCCGCTCACCTATCAGCTCATCCTGCTGTCCCTCCTCGTGGGCAGCGGGTTCGTCGCCGTGCTCGCCCTTGCGATCGCCGAGGTGCGCGAGACCTCGATCGGCGGCGTCCTCCACGGGAAACTGCGCACGCACGAGGTTCTCCGCCTGGAGCTTGCCGGCCTCCGCACGGGGGTCGCGGACATCATGGCGGTGTCCACCGAGGCCCGGTTCACCGACGATGCCATTCTGGTGCGCGCGCTCGAGGATCGCGCGGCCCACCTGAGCGACGAGATCAGCGAGCGCTTCAAGCGCCTCGAGACCCTCACCCACCAGCACGACACGAGCAAGGCCCTCATCGACGCCGAGCGGACCTGGCAGGCGTTCTCCGAGACGAACGCCGTCGCGCTCCGCTCGCTGGGCGGCACCGGCCCGTTGCCCTCGACGGAGATGGCGTCCCTGCAGCCGCTGCGCCAGGCCCGCTTCCGGCGGGAGATCGCGGCGTTGGAGCAGAAGCTGGAGACCGCCGATCGCGAGCTGGAGGGCGCGGTCGTCCAGAGGGTTCGCAGCCGAGGGCGCTGGTTCCTGGGCGCAACCGTGGCGCTGGCGCTGGGCATCCTGGCGATGACCGTCGTCATCGCGCGGTCGATCACCGCGCCCATGCGGACCCTCGCCGGGGCGATCCAGCGCGTGGCCGGTGGCCACCTCGACGAGCGGCTGGAGCTGGACGGGGCGACGGACGTCCGCACGATCGCCGTGGCCTTCAACTCGATGACCGAGCAGCTCAGGCGGGGCCTCGAGCAGGAACGGCAAGCCGCCACCGCGGAAGCGCGCGCCCAGGTGGAGCGGCAGCGCGCCGACGAGCTCGACACGGCCCGGGAAGCGGCCGAGGCCGCCGGCCGGGCCAAGGCGGAGTTCCTCGCCATGATGAGCCACGAGATCCGCACGCCCCTGAACGGCGTCATCGGCATGCTGGCCCTCCTGCACGGGACGTCGCTGTCCGCCGAGCAGCTCGAGTTCGCGGATACGGCCCAGCGCTCGGGCGAGCTCCTGCTCGGGGTGATCAACAGTATCCTCGACTTCTCCAAGATCGAGGCCGGCAAGCTCGAGCTGGACCAGACGACGTTCGCGCTGCGGGATCGGCTGGCCGAGACGCTCCGGATCGTGGCGCCGCAGGCCCACGCCCAGGGGCTCGAGCTCGTCTTCTCGGTCGAGCCGGACGTGCCCGACGCCATCGTCGGTGACGCCGGGCGCTTCGCCCAGATCGTGCTGAACCTGACCGGCAACGCGGTGAAGTTCACGGAGCGCGGCGAGGTCGCGGTGGACGTGCGATCGGCGCGGAACGACGCGGGCGTCGAGGAGCTCCACCTCCGTGTCCGGGACACCGGCATCGGGATCCCCGCCGACAAGCTCGCGGCGATCTTCGAGCCCTTCGCCCAGGCCGACGCGTCGACGACGCGGCGCTTCGGCGGCACGGGCCTGGGCCTTCCGATCGTGGGCCGACTCGTCGGTCTCATGGGCGGGCGGATCTGGACGACGAGCCTCGCAGGCGGTGGCAGCACCTTCCACGTCGTCCTGCCCCTCCACAGGGCGATCGAGACGCCGCCGGTGGACGAGTCCGTTGCGGCCGAGCGGCTGCCGGCCCACCGGGTCCTGGTGGCCGACGACCATCCGGTGAACCGCCGGCTCCTGCAGGTGCTGCTCGCGAGCTGGGGCATGCGGACGACGCTGGTGGACAGCGGCCGGGCGGCGGTCGCCGCGGTGGACGCGGCCCGCGCGCGGGGTGAGGCGTTCGACCTCATCGTGCTGGACAGTCGCATGCCGGACCTCGAAGGCATCAGCGTGACCGACGACATCGTCCGCCGCGGCGCGCATCAGGGCGCCCGGATCATCCTGCTCACGTCGGATCCGCGCCCCGGCGAGGTCGCGCGCGCGGTCGCGGCGGGGGTCAGCGTCTGCCTTGCCAAGCCCATCATTCCCTCGGAGTTCCGGCGAGCCATCCGGCACGGGGTCGTGACCGAGCCGGCGGCGGTGGCTGGATCGGGGACGGCCGATAAGGCGACCGCCGCACGGGCCCGGAGGGTCCTCCGCATCATGCTGGCCGAGGACAATCTGGTGAATCAGACGCTCGCGGTGCGGCTCCTCGAGCGCGCCGGGCACTCCGTGCTCGTCGCAACGAACGGCCGCGAGGCGGTGACCGCCTTCCGCGGCGAGGCCTTCGATCTGATCCTGATGGACGTGCAGATGCCCGAGATGGACGGCCTCGAGGCGACGGCGGCGATCCGCGCCGCCGAGGCGGATGCCGGCACCCACGTCCCGATCGTCGCGATGACCGCGCACGCCTTTGCCGAGGATCGGGAGCGGTGCCTGGCCGCGGGCATGGATGCGTTCTTGACGAAGCCGGTGCGCGTGACCCAGCTCCACGAGGTGATTGCTCATATGGTCGATCTCGCCGTTCGGCGGACAGGCGCCCCAGACGCGAGCGTGGCCAGCCCGGACCCACGCCGAGGAGGATGAAGCGATGATCAGGAATGGGTTGATGGTGGCGGCGATCTTCTGGCTCGCCGCGGCCCCGGGGGCCGAGGCGGCGGACAAGAAGCTCGTCCGGGTGTGGCAGACGGAGACCGAGCCGCAGAGCTTGGCCGTCTTGAACCAGATCGCGGCCGCTTACCAGAAGCTCCACCCGGGCGTCGAGATCAAGATCGAGGGGCTGGCCTGGGGCGATCTCGACAGGAAGCTCGCCACGGCCCTGGCGGCCGGCGCCCCGCCGGACGCCGCGCACGGGCAGCCCATCACCTGCGTCTCCTTCGCCTCCATGGACCTGCTGCGGCCGCTCGACGACCTCGCAGACTCACTGGGCAAGGACAACCTCATCGACGCCTTCCGCGGCCTGTGTCGATGGGGAGGCCGGACCTACGGCGTCGGCCATTCACCGGCCTCGTCGGTGTTCGTCTACCGGAAGGACTTGCTCGCGGAGAAGGGGTTGAAGCTGCCGCGGACGTGGGACGAGCTGATCCGCGTGGCCGAGGCGCTCAAGGAAGTGAAGGACGGGCAGGTGGTCCGCTACGGGATCACGATGACCGGCCAGCCGCTCTTCGTGAACATCGCGGTGGGCGAGCTCCTGAAGGCGAACGGGGGCCGGCTGTTCGAGCAGAACGGCCATCCCACGCTCACCGAGAAGCCCGTGATCCAGCTCTTGGACTTCTACAAGAAGCTCGACCGGGTCCTGCCGCCGAACTGGACCACCCAGGGGTACACCGACACGTTCTCGAACCTCGCCAACGGCAAGGCGGCGATGCTCTACCAGGCCTACGGGCGAGGCGTGGGCTATATCCAGAAGTACGCGAGCAACGACATCGCCGATCCGAATCACTTCGCGGTGGCCGACAAGGTCGTCGGACCGTCCGGGAAGACCGCCGCGGCGCAGCTCGACTGCGAGCCGTGGATGGTCTTCAAGGATGCCCGGAACGCCGCCGAGGCCGTCGATTTTCTCAAATTCTTCTTCCAGGACGAGAACTACATCCCGTACCTGCACTCCGTGCCGATCCACCTCCTGCCCATCAAGAAGTCGACCTACAAGAACCCGACGTACTGGGACAACGACACGATCCGCAAGTGGCGCCCGTGGGTGGACATGCAAGAGAAGTATTTCCGCAACGACTGGATCAAGCCGGTCCTCGTCACCGAATGGGACGACATGAAGAAGCCCTATCTCCTCGAGGTGATGGGCTCGGGCATCCTGGTCGACATGGTGATGGACGCCGTCAAGGGGGTGCCGTCCGCGGACGCCGCCGCGAAGGCGCAGAAGCGCGTCGAGGAGCTGCTCGTCCGGACCGGCCACCTCAAGAAGTAGCCGGGCACGCGAACGGCGCGGGGTCGAGGAAGCGGCGCAGGACGTTCAGCGTGAGCCGCGAGATGGTGTTGTCGTAGCCCTTGTGCGCGAGGCTGCCGACGTAGGCGATGGAGCCGGTCGAGAACACGGCGCCACCGCCGGGGTGCTCGTAGAACACCATGTCGGCACGGACCGCGGGCGAGAACTGTCCGTCCGCGCCCGCGAACGAGACGTTCATCTCCTCGTTGACCAGCTGGAAGGCGTTCGAGTGATCCTCGGAGGACGCGACCACGAGCGCCCACGGCGGCGAGCCGAGGCTCGAGTTGAAGGCGTCGAGCTCGAGCCCGGCGGCGCCGCCCCCCGACAGACCGAAGTCGCCGAGCACCTCGTCCTCGATGCCCTCGAAGATGAAGCGCGCCCGCGGGTCGCGGCTTGCCGGCGTGCGCCGGTAGAAGGACGAGCGGTCGAAGCCCTGGGCCACGAAGCCCACGCCGACCAGCGTGTTGGGCGCCCGGCCCTGCCGGCGCCAGAGCCCGCCGTACTCGCCGGTCGAGCTGTGGTAGTACTCGCCGACCGCCTCCACCCAGGCGCGGGTGCCGTCCTCGGCCCGCCGCATCTCGATCATTCCCGGGTAGGCGGGCGGGTACGACACGCGCCAGTAGAAGCCGTTGCCGCCCATGTACATGAGCCGCCCGCCGCGCCCGAGGTACGCCGCGAGGGCGTCCATCATCTCGCGCGAGAAGTATTCAGGATGACAGCCGGTCAGGACGACCGCGTACCCCTCGAGGAGCGGGAGTCCCTCCGCGTGGAGATCGTCGTCGGTGACGACGTCATAGGTCTGCTCGTGGGCCTCCAGCCAGTCGAGGAGACAGAGGTCGAGGAACAAGTTCCAGAGCCGCCCCGTCGGCCGGGTGTTCACGATCGGCCGCAGCCGCGAGACGTGGCACACGCCCGAGCCGTCCGAGTGCGTGTCGTAGGTGGAGCCGCCCAGCTCGGGGTGGTGCATCAGCAGGAGGTCGGTCGTGTCCACGGTCGGTAGCGCGCCGATGAACAGCTCGGCCGGCCCCGGCCGCATGCGCGCCCGGTAATTCGAGTAGGCGAGGTAGGTGGCGGTGGAGGCGAGGAATGCCACCGGCGCGCGCGGCCCGCGGCGCGGCGGGCGCACGTAGAACACCACCCAGAACTCGGGGCCGCCGTCGGCCTCGAGGCGGAGCGCGTACACGCCGCTGCGAGCGTCCGCGGGGACGGTCATGGTGAGGGTCGGCCGCCACCCGGCGTCGTAGAGGTCGTCGTCGTGGAAGTGGATGGCGCCGTACTGCTGCGGCGCCCGGCGCCAGTCCATCTCGCTCCCGTCCCAGTTGTGGCCGGTGACGGCACGCTTCGGCGCGTTCACGGTCCGGCCATGCAGGTGGTTGGGCGAGCGATCGCTCACGCGGTCGGTGGCGATGTCGGCGGCGAGATCCCAGAGGCCGATCGCGTCCTCGGCGGCGACCGCGGTGCTGCGCGCCGTCGCGGCGGCCACCAGCTCCGTCGGCGCCAGCGCGCGGCGCGCGAGCGTCGGCCGGTCGATCTTGCCGTTGAAGTGCCACGTCGTCCGCAACCGGCCGTCCTCGACCGCGGCGCGGGCAGCGCCGAGGAAGAAGTCGCCGGCGGGTGGCGGCGCCGCGCGGACGGCGGTGGTGACGGCGACCGGTTGCTCGAGGCTCGGCGCGTGGTCGGGCAGTGGCGTCTGACGGAGCGTCATCGTCCCCACGACCAGGTCGACCGACGCCGCGACGTGGTACCACCGCCGGGCGGTGAGGGGCACTCTCGTGGAGATGAGCGCCGCGCCGACGAGGAACGCCAGCGCGCCCGTCTCGTCGAGCATCAGGGCGAAGCCCGAGCCGCGATCCTCCGCCCACGTCCCCATGATGGCCTGCCGCCTCGGCGACGGCCGGACCGGCACGCGGGTGGGCTGGATGAGAGCCTGAAGGGTGAAGCGGGCGAGGGCGCCGAACGCCTCGGGGTGCTCGACGAGCGCATACGAGCCGGCGTCGGTCAGCTGAGGCGTGCCCGCGTGCTCGCCCTCGATCGGCGTCGGCACGCGGACGGTCTTGAGGCCGGGGCCGGTGGGGCCGGTGTCGCCACAGACCAGGCGGACGACCTCCGCGCGATAGCGCCGGGGACCGCCGAGGGTCCCGACCATGAATCGGATCTCCTCGCCCGGCGCGACGACGAGCGGGTCCGCGTAGCCGAGCACCCGCGGCATCGACACGCTCACGGCGTCGGGAGACCTCTCACTCGCGATCGAGCGCGGACAACGTCTGGCCGGTGACCGCCTCCCAGCGCACGCGGAACGCGTGCCACTCGGCGGCCTCGAGGCTCGTGAATGTCAGCTCCGGCCAGAGCCGCGGGGGCTGGCCGCCGGGCCGCTTCTCCGCGAGCACCCACTCGGCGTGAGGCCGCGTGCACACAAGCAGGAGGTTCTGGCAGTGGAGCGATCCCCGCAGCACGTTCAGCACCGCCTGCAGCTCGGGGCTGTGCGGGCCGAACGGGCGCCGCTTGAACTCGAGCGCGAGGTCGGTGCGCTCCGGATCGATCGCGAACATGACGGCAGACTTACCATCGCAGCGTCAGCAAGGCAAGCCGCCGTGGTGATACGATCGGTTCCGTGAATCAGCGCGGCTTCGGTCTCATCGAGATCCTCATCGTGGTGGCGGTGGTGGCGCTCACCGGCTACGTGCTCATGCAGTACGTCCGCTCGACGGCGAAGACCACCGAGCAGTTCAAGCAGGACCGACCGCTCGAGCGGAGCAGGCTGGCCGCCGATCGGGCCACCCTGACGACGCTGCAGGGCATGGTGCGGGCCTATCAGGCCGAGAAGGGCCAGTGGCCGCCCGACAAGGCCACGGTGCTCGGGCTCTTCATGGCGCCACCGAAGCTGCAGTGCGCGGGGAACGATCTCGAGTACGACCCTGCCTCGGGCACCCTCAGCCTCACGATCACCGACGACTCGCGCTGCTAGGGCGCCGTCGGCGCTTGGCGCTCGCCCCCGTATGGCCCGCCGTCTTGGCGGTTGTGTTTGACGCGGTAGGCGGTTCGTGCCACACTATCGGCGGATCTGGTTCACCTTGGTTCGTAACTCGGTCGGAAATGCCGAGAGACACGCCGCGCGAGACCCAGTTCGCGCGGCGTTTTTGTTTGTCCTCCACCGCGGAGGTCAACCCCGCCGCAGGCGGGAACATCACGGGGTCGACCCCCGCAGAGGAAGGTACGAGAGTCATGGCACAGGGACGAGTGAAGTGGTTCAACGACGCGAAGGGGTTCGGGTTCATCACGCAGGAGAGCGGCGAGGACGTGTTCGTCCACTTCAGCGCGATCGCGGCCCAGGGGTTCAAGAGCCTGGCCGAAGGCGATCAAGTGGAGTTCGACGTCACGCGGGGCCCCAAGGGCCTGCAGGCCACGAACGTCCGCAAGAGCTGAGGAACTCCGGGGACGGGCGGCAGGCCATCGGCCGCCGCCCCGTCTTCCACGCGCTTCAGCGACAGCCGATCAATAGCAGCTGACGCCTCCAGCGAGGCCCGGCGTACATTTTCTGGCCTGACCGGAGCTGTCGTAGATCGTCTTCCCGCCGTCGGAATTGGGGACCGTCGTCCACGTGTTGCCGCGCCCATCGGAGGTCGTGCTTCCACCCCCGACGCGCGGCGTCGTGGTGTACGCGTTGCCTTGACCGTCGTACGTGGTGCTGCCGCCATCAGGGCGGGGCTTCACGATCCAGGCATTGCCATGGCTGTCGTAGATGTTGAGCCCACCGTCGAAGCGGGGCGTGGACGTCGTGGCGTTGCCCTGGCCGTCGAAGCAGGCGTAGCCGCCATCGAACCGTGGGCGGCAGTTGAGTTGCGCTTCGACCGGCACCGCGAGAGCCAGCACCACCGGAATCAACAGGACCAGCGCCAGCTTCATCGCGTCATCCGGCCATTCGGCCGCCTCATCTACCAGGCCACAGCCTAGTCCCCGAAGGGTCGTGGCGCAATCGGACGTCACACTCGTCCGGACGAGACTAGCGACCCGGGCGCTGCTCCGGACGTTCTGGAGTCGCGGGCTGGCCCGGCTCGCGTTCGCCGCGGCCGCGCGGCTCGGCGGGAGCCTTGGCCCGCGGGTCGGGCTTCGCGTCGGGTTTTCCGCGCGGGGCCGCGCCATCCTGCTGGGCTTGAGGGCGCGGCGGCGTCTGGCGTGACAGCGCGGGGTCGTGCGCCGGCGGCGGCGGAGGCTGCTGAATCCGGGGAGCCCGTTCGGCGTCCTTGGCCGGGCTCTTGCCGGACTTGGGCTCGGGCGGCACGGCAACGCGGGCCTTCTTGTCGTCGGTCACACGCGGCTTGTCCTCCGGGCCGCGCGCCTTCTCCGCCGGGCCGCGCGCCTTCTCCTCGGGTCGGCGGACGTTCGGCCCCTCTTGGCCGCGGCTCTTTTCACCCGGGCTCGGACGCTCCGCGGGCGCGGTGGCGGCAGTCGGAGCACTTTTCTCGCGCTTGGGCGCGGGCACGATCTGCGGCGCCGCGGGCGGCTTCACGTCTCGGCTCGCGGCAAGCCCTTGCGCCTGAAGCGCCGGCGAGAAGTCCCGGGGGGCGCGTGTCGCCACCACTTTGCGCTCCTGGATCGCCGCCGGAGGCTTCACGGCCGCACCGCCGGCCGGCATCACGCTGGCGGCGACGGGCTTGACCTCGAGCGCGCCCCGCACCGGCGTGAGCTCGCGCACCCGCGCGTCTTCGACCCTGGTGGGCCTGACCGTTCCGTGGCCGAAGCGATCGGCGGGCACGCCAACCACCGCGTTGTGCACGTGCACGTTCTTGTACACGGTGATGTTGGTCACGTTGACCACGGTCGTGCGGTTGACCACGACGTTGTTCACGACGCGCGGGCCACCCCAGCCGTGCCACGTCGCCACGCCGACGAAGCCCGGCCGACCCCACCACGGGAAGACCGGCTCACCCCAGCCGAGCGGCGCCCAGTGCAGGGGGCGGATCGCCAAGGCCACGGGGCCCCCGAGGAAGACCACGAGGGCGGGCGAGTAGACGGGCCGGACGACGACGGGACCGGGCGCCCACGCCCAGTAGTTGCCGACGAAGACCCAGCGGCCGTAGTGATAGGGCGCCCAGCCCCACGGCGCGTCGTCGAGCCAGGTCCAGCCGAAGCGCGGGTCCCAGATCCAGCGACCCGTGCTGTAGGGCACCCAGCCCGGAGCGACGGTCGCCGGCACCCACACCTGACCGTACGTCTCGACCGCGCGCCAGCTTCCGTGCTGGGCGAGCGTCTCCGATCCGTAGACGGAGGCCGAGACGTTTTGCGTGTTGCTCGGGTGAATCAGGTAGGCCGTCCGCTGGTAGTTCCAGTTGTCCCACGCGGTCAGCGGCGGCGCCGTCTCGATACGCGGGGCGCCGCTGCCCGTGAGCACGACCTGCTGGTTGGTCGCGATGGGCATCGCCGTTCCGCCCGGCGGCGTCATCGTGGCGCTGCCTCCGCGATGAGTCCTGAACGTGGCGGAGTCCTCGGTCAGGTCGACGTGGTAGTAGCCCGTGCGCTCGACGGTGAACGCCGCGTTGGGCGTGGCGATCTCCACCGTGTGGCCGGCCGGCAGCTCGCGCAGGTCGAGGGCGGCGTGACCCGCGATCACGCGGAACTGCACGTAGTCCGGCTCCTGGTTGTCGAGGCCGATCTGCGTCCCGTTGCCGGCGCGCATGAAGGCGCGCGGCCCGAACTGCACCTCGACGTTACCGCCGGGCCCAGTGTAGAGGAGGTCGCCGGGCGCCAGGGGCGTGTTGACCCTGGCCTCGGCCCACTCCTCGGCGCCGGGGCGCCAGAAGGACACCTCGCCGTGGATGTAGCTGACGCGGGCCGGCGTGGCCTCGGTGGGTTGCCCCGGGGCCGCCGGCGGATCCTGCGCCCGCGCCAGCGCGGGGCCGCTCACCATCACGACCAGCATCACGAGCGCGTTGACGATTCGTCGTGTCTTCATGGCTCGACTCCTGTCCGCCGGGGAGTGCCCGGGCGACTCGCCGATTGTGACGCGACTGCCCGGCGAGACGTCAGAGAAATCACGGCTTGCGACCGATCGTCACCCACAGCGGCGTGAAAATGCCGGGCTCGCCGGCCCTGGCGGCGGAGGCGCCGCCGTGCTCCAGCATCATCGCCGTCCGCAGCGTGCCCGGCTCCGCGATGCCCGCGAGAAACGCGTCGCCCCAGCCGTACTCGAAGAATTCCGTGATGAGCGTGAAGTACGGCTCGGCCGCCTCCTTGTTGTTCGCCGGATCGCTCGCGGGGCTGGCGCCGTTCCAGGCGGTCGCGCCGCCGTAGTAGGCGTCGTAGCTGGCGACGATGCTCTCGCGCGGCCCGTCCAGGCGAGCCCTTCCGGGAAGGCTTCGGCGAAGGAGCCGAGCGCTCGCTTCAGGGAGTCGATTGACAGGGGCATCGTTCCCAGAGACCACGGGACGCCACCGAGGTCAATCCGATTCTGGCGCGCCGAGGCGCTGGCCGCGCGCTTTGCGCTCTGGAGCTTCCACCACTCGCGGGCGGGGCGCGCGGTCACCAACGTCGCCGTGCGTGGGCTCGAGCTGGCCCGGATCGCGCCAAAGGGCTCCGCGGCCGTGATCTCGTTCCTGAACGCGGCGGCCGAGGCCATCGTCCGCGGTGGCGA
>Ga0210377_10003433_pt1 | contig 13649 bp, 13 predicted proteins | sample PLM4_65_b1redo_FD_155480 | JGI IMG/M metagenome (GOLD analysis project Ga0210377, IMG submission 155480) | Groundwater sediment microbial communities from an aquifer in East River, Colorado, USA - PLM4_65_b1 redo | ecosystem: Environmental > Terrestrial > Soil > Riparian zone | place: USA: East...
AGCGGTTCACGTTCACCCCATTTTGTCCGTTATTCTGAATCGTGTTAGGGCGAGGAAATGTATCATCGAAGCCCAGGAAGCCGATACGCGCAGAAGAGCTTTCCTCGACCAAGATCCCGTGACTGGGATTATTCTGAATGATGTTGTTAACGATCCCCGCGTTGCTATTCTCCTCTACAGCAACACCGAGTCTCCCTGTATTTTCGATTGTATTGCCATCGACTGTTGCGGAACCGCCCCGCGTCATGTGTACTCCGTCCCTACCCCCACTGATTGAACTAAAGCGCCTTATTGTGATTCCCTGGCCCCTGACACGGAATGTGTGGTTCGTAGCATCCGGGCCATTGACTGTTGCAGTGTGTTGACCGTCGATAACTATATTACGTTTGTTGACGCCGACAAGCACGTTTTCGCTACACGCTCCGCTAACCAAAACCGTGTCCCCGGGGTTGGAGTTATCCACGGCCTCTTGTATTGTTTGTCCGCTATCGCAATCTACCGCCCTTGTTACATCAGGTGCCTCGTTAGCCCGGGGAGTATTCGGAGGGAGAGGGGGGGGGTCCACCTGCGGCTAGCGCCTTTCCGACCCCTGGCAGAAGCAGGAATCCCGCAACAACAACTAGGACTCTAATCACTTTCATGTTTGCAATCTCCATAACGCTTCCTCCTTTTTTGTTCCGTTAAACCGATGCGGCATATATCCCATCTTACGGGAATGGTTTCAGGCTTTTCTTATTTGTAGTCATAGCCTTTCCTCCTTTCCCTGTTTCGCAGGGCTCCAAGGGCAGAATTTAGACCCCGGTTCTGGAGCCTAAGCCTTAGCGGCTTTTACCTTGGGCGGGCTAGAATGTCAGTGACAAATGTCACTTAGTGGGACTTTTTTTAGAGAAGCTTCTTTAAACCCTGCCGGTCGAGAATGACGATCTTTCGTGATTGGATATCGATGAGCTTTTGCCGCTTTAGCTCGTAAAGCTGCCGGACCACAGTCTCGCGGGAGGTCCCGATCATTTCGGCCAATTCTTCGCGGGTAAGAGGAATGGATATTACGCCTTTTGCAGAGTCCTTCCTGCCGCTCTTAGCGAGCAACTCCAAAAGCAAGTGGGCGAGCCGTTTTTTGCTATCTTCTGAGGATAGTTCCGCAATGCTTGAGCTGGCCTGCTGAAGCCTCTCAGCAAAAACGCGATTGAGGAGGTGTGATAGCTTGGAGTTGGTGTGGATCAACCTTACGTAATCTTCCTTGGCAAGAAACCATACCGTGCAGTGCGTTAAGGCCTGGCCCGTCAAGCCACAGGTCCAGTTACGGGCTCCAGGATTGCACGTGCAGGTCTCTCCTGGGCCAAGAACTTCAAGGCTCTGCACCGTTCCGGAAGCGGAGGTGCGATACATTTTTATCCAGCCCGATTTGACAAAGAACGTCGCCTCGCACGCGTTTCCCTCGACAAAAAGCAATTCGCCTTTCGCGAAGGTTTTTTCTGCTAAGCATTCTTTGATGGAGGAGAGATCTTCTTTAGAGAGTTCGCGGAAAAAAGGAGCCTCTTCGAGGAGAACGGGCATAGGATCACAGTTGTCTAAAGCTGTCAGCAGCAGCGTTTCGGCCAAGCTATCCGATAACAGAGCGCGGTGTCAATCCGCGCCACTGCAACTTTTTCACCCTAGTTTCACCACGCTTTTCGCAAAACCAGAACCATGTTGTGATTGACAGGGCATCGCTAATCCTCCAGACTGAAGCTGTTTATGGCAGTCAAAAAAGTTATCCTGGCCCAGCCGCGCGGCTTTTGCGCCGGAGTGGAGATGGCGGTGGCAACTGTCGAGCGGGCGCTCAAGAAATACGGCCCGCCACTTTATGTCTTTCATGAGATTGTCCACAACCGCTATGTGGTTCAAGAGTTCATCCATCGGGGGGTTACCTTTGTCCAGTCCGTCGAGGAGGTGCCGGTGAGGGCGAGGCTGATCTTTAGCGCCCATGGGGTCTCTCCGGCTGTCTGGGAGCAGAGCAAAAAGAAACGCCTCCAGATCATCGTTGATGCTACCTGCCCCCTGGTGGAAAAGGTGCACAGAGAAGTACGCAGGTTTGCTGCTCAGGGGTACTGGATCCTCCTCGTTGGACACCCGGAGCATGATGAGATAGTTGGCACCAGCGGCGAGGCGCCGGAGTGGATTCGGATCGTTGCCAATAGCGACCAAGCCAGGGAGGTCAGTGTTCCCGATCCCGAGAAAATTGCGGTTCTAACCCAAACCACCCTCAGCGTCGATGATACCAGAGAGATCCTCGAGGTCCTGAGGCAGAGGTTTCCGAAGATGATCACCCCGTCCAAAGAAGATATCTGTTACGCCACGCAGAACCGTCAAGATGCGGTCAAAGAGCTGGCGCGTCAAGTGGATTTGATCTTGGTAGTTGGCTCCCCCAACAGTGAAAACTCAAACCAACTCTGCCGGGTGGCCCGCTCTCGAGGGATCGCAGCTTACCTGGTCAACGACGTCCATGAGATCGACCCGATGTGGTTGGAGGGTGTTCAGCTGGTGGGGATCACTTCGGGCGCTTCGGTGCCAGACCGGTTAGTTCAGGAAACTGCAGCTTACTTCAAGCAACGTGGGGCCGAGATAACCAACATAGGCTTTGTTGAAGAGAATGTGCATTTCGCGCTTCCGTCCGAATTTGCCAATCTCTCTTGATTCCGATCGTGGGGTGTGGCTAAGGAATAACGCTGCCGAAGGATCTCTGGTAAAAAGGCGTGCCTAAATTCTTAGCAGATGCCTAATATGTAAGCATCATTTCCTGCCACTGAATAGAAAAAAAAATCAAAGATCTCTTATCCTTCCAGCAGAAATTAATCTTCGCTTCTTGGCACAAGAGTTGCTCTTTCTGATTCCAATCCATATTGGAGAGTTCTCTAGGTCCATTATGTTTTGTAGAAGGGAGGGTCAAGCGTGGCTAAGCGTAGAAATATTTGCGCCCTTTTCTTACTCTCTTTTTTGGCTCTAACCCTAGCGCCCTCGATTCCGGCTCTGGCCGAGGAGGCCAGCTCACCTGCAATGGCCCCTGCGTCCAATGCTCTTCCATCTCCTCCGGCAGAAGCCTCCCCTCCTGCGCCACAACCCAAGATTGACAAAGGCGACACCGCCTGGATGCTTACGTCATCTGCCTTGGTTCTAATGATGACCGTCCCCGGACTTTTCCTCTTCTATGGTGGCCTTGTCCGAGGAAAGAATGCCCTTGGTACCATCATGCATAGCTTCGTTATCGTCTCGCTGATCAGCATACAGTGGGTCCTTTGGGGTTACAGCCTTGCCTTCGGACCAGACAAGGGAGGAATCGTCGGTAGTCTTGCCTGGATTGGATTGAGCGGAGTGGGACTGGATCCTAACCCTGACTATGCCGCTACGATCCCCCATCAGACCTTTATGGTTTACCAGTTGATGTTCGCAATTATTACCCCCGCGCTCATCACCGGTGCTTTTGCCGAGCGCGCAAAGTTCAGCACGTTCATCGTCTTCATTTTGCTGTGGGCGACCTTTATCTATGACCCGCTGGCCCACTGGGTGTGGGGCAAAGGGGGGTGGATGGGAACGAACGGCGGCATGGGGGCGTTGGATTTCGCCGGCGGCACGGTAGTGCACATCAGCTCCGGCGTATCGGCGCTTGTCGCTGCCCTGATGTTTGGAAAACGGGTTGGCTACGGGCATGAAGCGATGCCGCCGCATAACCTTCCCTTTAGTGTCATCGGAGCCTCTCTGCTGTGGGTGGGCTGGTTCGGCTTTAACGCCGGTAGCGCTTTGGCTGCCGATGGCCTGGCCACCAGCGCCTTTGTGGTGACTAATACGGCGGCGGCCGCGGCGGCACTCTCCTGGATGGCTATGGACTGGATCTTTCGGGGCAAGCCTACGGTTTTAGGAGCTGCTAGCGGAGCAGTAGCCGGTCTCGTTGCCATTACGCCTGCGTCCGGTTTTGTGGGGCCCATTTCTTCCATCATTATAGGCATCGGGGGAGGGGTCTTCTGCTCCACTGCTTGTAACCTGAAGACCAAGTTCGGCTACGATGACTCCCTTGATGTGGTGGGTGTGCATGGTGTTGGCGGAACCTGGGGAGCCATAGCCACAGGCCTGTTTGCCTCCAAGGCCATCAATGCAGCCGGGAACAACGGTCTCTTCTTCGGTAACCCGGGTCAACTCTGGGTGCAACTGGTCGCTGTGGTGGCGACCTGGATACTTGCTTTTGTCGGCACCCTGATCATCCTCTCGATTCTCAAGGCCTTGATGGGACTTAGGGTGTCTGAAGAAGAGGAGCGTATGGGGCTGGACTTGAGCCAGCATAACGAAAAGAGCTATGATTTATAAAAATACCGTTGGCGCTGGCCCTTATTGGAAGAATATGATAACAGGATCATTCGTTGAAATTTTGCTTCGTCAAGTAAGGAAAGGAGTGTTGAGATGACACCGAAAGAGGTATTGGAGTTTGCCAAGAAGAACAAGGTAGAGATAGTGGACTTCAAGTTTGTCGATGTACCGGGCTTGTGGCACCATTTTTCTATTCCCGCAGCAGAGCTGACCGAGCAGCTATTTGAGGAAGGGATTGGATTTGACGGTTCGAGCATACGAGGGTTTCAGGCGATCAACGAATCCGACATGCTGTTGATACCTGATCCGGAGACCGCTCTGATGGACCCCTTCACCGAGCATCCGACATTAAGTTTGGTCTGCAATGTGATTGACGCAATAACGCGGGAGCAGTATTCACGAGACCCGCGTTATGTAGCGCAGAAGGCGGAGAAGTATCTAAAGTCCACCGGGATCGCCGATATCAGTTACTGGGGGCCGGAGATCGAGTTTTTCATCTTTGACAGCATCCGTTTCGATCAGAGCTACAACCACGGATTTTACTATATTGACTCCGAGGAGGGGTTTTGGAACTCAGGGAACGCGGATAAGCCCAACCTGGGCTACAAGATCAGGTACAAGGAGGGATATTTTCCGGTGCCGCCGATGGACCAGTACCAGGATCTGCGCTCCGAGATGGTAAAGAACCTGGAGAGATGCGGCATCAAGATAGAAGTGCACCACCATGAGGTAGGCACTGCGGGTCAGACCGAGATCGACATGAGGTACGGCACCCTAACTAGAATGGCCGATCAGGTGCTGTTGTACAAGTACGTAGTTAAGAACACGGCGCGCAAGCGTGGCAAGGTGGTCACCATGATGCCCAAGCCGCTATTTCAGGACAACGGTTCAGGGATGCACACGCACCAGAGTTTATGGAAGGGGGGGAAGAACCTTTTTTATGACAAGAAGGGATATGGACTGATCAGCGAGATGGCACGGCACTATATTGGGGGGTTGATCAAGCACGCGCATGCGCTGTGCGGCTTCATAGCGCCTACGACGAACTCCTACCGCCGGTTGGTGCCTGGATATGAGGCGCCGATCAACCTGGTGTACTCGGCGCGCAACCGGAGCGCGTGCGTGAGGATACCGATGTATTCGACCAGCGAGAAGGCCAAGCGGTTGGAGTTTCGCACGCCGGATCCGAGTTGCAATCCGTACTTTGCGTTTCCGGCGATGTTGATGGCGGGGCTGGATGGGGTGAGGAACAAGATAGAGCCACCCAAGCCGATTGACAAGGATCTCTATGAATTGGAGCCGGAGGAGGCGGCCAAGGTGAAGTCGATGCCGGGGTCATTGGAGCAGGCGCTGGATGCCCTGGAGAAGGACCATGATTTTCTGCTCAAGGGGGATGTTTTTACCAAGGATGTGATCGAGACCTGGCTGGAATACAAACGCAAGAAAGAGGTCGATGCCATGAGGATGAGACCGCACCCCTATGAGTTCGCCCTTTATTTCGATATCTGAGGTCGTGTTCGTGCTCGTTCCTCGTGCTCGTGACGAACACGCACCACGAACACGAGCACGAAGCAAAAGGAGGGTCAAATGAAAAAGATCGAGGCGATCATCAAGCCTTTTAAATTGGACGAAGTCAAACAGAAACTAACGTCGATCGGAATCGCAGGTATGACCGTCAGTGAGGTGAAAGGCTTCGGCCGGCAGAAAGGGCATACGGAGCTTTACCGCGGGGCCGAATACACCGTCGATTTCCTCCCCAAGGTGAAAATAGAGATTCTGGCTCCCGACGAGATGGCTCCCAAGATCGTGGAGACTATCCTGGAATCCGCCCAAACCGGGAAGATCGGAGATGGGAAGATATTCGTCTCACCGGTGGAAGAGGTAATTCGAATCCGGACCAATGAGAGAGGGGAAGAGGCTATTCGATAATCCGCTTAGCTTTTTCGTTTAAGCTTTTCCTGAGATCCCAGGATTAGGACGGCTCCAAGCGATCTTTTAGAAGCTTCTCAATAGCAGCCGCCAACTGCTTTGGCGTAAAAGGCTTGGCGAGATAAGCGTCGCAGCCGCCTTCGAGACATTTTTCCATATCCCCCGGCATCGCCAGGGCCGTCGCGGCCAAGATTGGGATGGCTCTGGTCTTTGGGTTGATTCGTATCCTAGAAGCTGCTTCCAGTCCGTTCACATTGGGTAGAAGGATATCCATTACAATTAAGTCAGGGAGTTGGGAGGCGGCCATCTCTACCGCTTCGTTGCCGTCTCCTGCGACCGTAACCGCATATCCCAAAAACTCTAGTCCCATCGTTAGCATCTCAACGTTTGCCGGATGATCCTCTACTAAAAGAATTTTTCTCTTCATAATAAAAAAGCTGGGCTAAATATTGACGCGTTTAGCGGCATCATCAAGCCCGATTATAATGATCCTAGACTCTAAATCAATACATAAAGGCATCTCCGGGATTTTTTCAAGCCTGGAGGCGAACAAGGGAGAACCGGTAACAGAGTTATTTAGAACCACCCCGTCTCTCCTCTCCGCCTTTTTCGGCGGTCAGACTGTCCTCCGTTATTTTGAGCTTGTCCATTCGATAGTGCAGAATTCTCCGGGTCGTGCCCAATAGGGAAGCTGCTTTGGTTTGGTTAAAACCTGTCTTTTGAAGCGCCCTAATAATCACGTCCCTTTCAAACTCAGCAAGCGCTTCTCCCAGAACGCGGGAACCCTTGAGGACCTCTACTTTCAGAGTTTCCATCTTGGTTGAACTCAAGATATTATTAATCGCGTCAAGCGTTTCACGGGAGCTTTTCAAAACCTGCCTCAGAGCTGGTTCCTGCATCGCATTAATCTCTCCCAACATCCCATCTAGGATAATCTCTGTATACCCGACAATAGCAGTGAGCGTTGTCCTCACCTTGTGGGACATTACGCCTACCAGATCAAGGTACAGCTGCGGATCTGATTGAGGCTCCGACTCTATGACTGGTTCTTCTTTTGGTTTTTGTTGTTCTTCCACTCGGGTATCCGTGTTTAACAGCTAGTCCTCCGTCACAGGAAGAACCTAAAGCATCCTTTGTGCTTTATGCCATAAAGGAGTGACGGGATCAAATTGGTGGGGAGCTCAACAGCAACGATTAATTTCTGAGCCAGCTATTTTTTGTCTTTGCGAGAAGTTGTCGCCTCCTCCCCTGGCTGCTTTCCAGGCTCGAATCCACCCACCTCGTGGTAGACCACTTTGGACTTCTGTTCGAAGGCGCGTACTTCCGGGACCTCGCCCGGCAGGCCGAGCTTGCGCCAGCGTGCAGCGACCTGGTCGTAAACCTTTTTTCTCAGAGCCGTACGCTTTGAGAAGACCGGCAGGTAGCGATGCTCCTTGCAGGCGTTGATGAGCGCCTTCGAACCGTAGGGCCGCTCCTCCGGCGGGTTCTGCGTGGGGTCGAGCCAGGTGCTCCAGGTATTGCGCAAAAGATCGATATCCTCGATCGGGTTGCAGCGGCTGCTCATCGCCCAGATCACCTGGTTCGTGTCTGTGGGATCGACGTCCTCGTCAACCGCGATGATCCACTTGGTGTAATAGGCTCCACCCGGCACCTGTGCCGCTAGTGCCAGGGCCTGGGCCGCGTGGCCGGCGTAGCGCTGCTCCAGGCTGATGACAGTCATGCCGAAGCCGCCAGCCGCCGCGGGATGACAGTAGACCCCTTGGATGCCGGGAATGCCGAGTTTATCGAAGTCATCCCAGATTCGAGCGGAGCGGATGATGGAGAAGAAACCGCTCTGCTCATTCGAAGGATAGTCCGCCATGAGGGCATTGGTGATGATCGGTTTTGAGCGGTAGTGCAGCGCCGTTACCTTGACCAACGGACAACCTGCCTCGGGCCTCCCGTAGTAGCCAGGAAACTCGCCGAACGGCCCTTCTCTCTTCACCGAATTCGGCCTGATGATTCCTTCGATGACGAGTTCGGCATTCGCGGGCAATAAGAGATCTGTGGTCATCCCACGTACTACCGGTATGGGCTGACCTTTGATCCCTCCCGCGTATTCGTACTCGGAGACATTCTTGGCGAAGGTCTGGGAACCGACGAGCATGAAGAGCGGGTCTATGCCCCAGGCAGCGGCCACCTGGATGGGCTCCCCTTTCTGCCAGGCGCGGGTGATATGCAGCCGGGCATCCTTACCCGGGGAGAGATAAAGGCCGACCTGATTCCTTCCCTGAAGCATCATGCGGTAAGTGCCTAAGTTTAGATAGCCGCTGTCCGGGTCACGCGTGATCACGCAATCGGCTGTACCGGCATAGCGCCCGCCGTCCAGAGGCCAATGTTTGGGTATGGGCAGTTGGTCAAGGGCAATGGCCGATCCCTTCACGCTGTTTTCATAAATGGGCGCTTGGCTCTGGGGCACCTCCCGAGGCGGGATGCGCTGCTTCAGCTTGTCCTTTACGCGGCGGATCAATTCAACCGTCGGAGTATCGGGTGGCTCCTCCAGGGTGAGGGCAATGCGTCTTAAACTGGGGCCAAGGATATTCCACAGCATCCTGCTTCCAATCGGGCTACGCTCGTAGCCGTGCGGAGACTCGAAGAGAATCGCAGGCGAGGGGTTTTGTTTGGCTACCAGGTAGGAGATGGCGCTCATCTCCTCGATCACGTCCACCGGCGCCTTCACGCGGATGAGTTCGCCGAGACCATCCACACGTTCAAGCCACTGGCGGAGATCCTGAATCGGTGCAGTCCTGGTTTGGTTCACCGCCGCCGCTTCTGCGGCGCGCTTTTTAACCGTTGCCATTAGATTACCTCCTCGAATATTTGACCGTATCCGGACCCTTACTTTTTCCTCTCCAGTAGCGAGACAAAGTAGTTGAAGGCGTCGTAGGCACGGTAGCGCATGTTTTCCTTCATCATGTCTATGTCCTTTTGCGGCATCGTTACCGGCTTACCCACCGAGCTCGCGACCCACTGCATGTAGGCTGTTCTCTCTAAGTAGATAGCATTAGAAGTTGCCTGTTCCACTCCTTCGCCCACTGTTGTGATGCCGTGGCCCTGCATGAGAACCGCCGTGCGGTTCCCTAGCGATTGCACGAGCTCTGCCCCGTCTTGCAGCGTATAGATCAGTCTGGGGCTCGGAAAGATGGGAGTCTCCGGAGCGAAGGGGGCCGCTTGGTTGTAGATCGGCAAAAGCGGGACTCCCGCGGCCGAGAAGGCGGTTGCAAGAGGCTGATGGGTATGAGCAACAGAGTTGACGTCTGGACGAGCCTCATAAATCGCGGCGTGTATCATGGTTTCACGCGGCGGGAATTTTAACCTTGTTACCTGTCGTTTGCCTCTCACCTTGGCAAAGTTCTCCTCGCATACCCGCTTGTACTCGTCAATATCCACGATGATGATATCCCTACCGGTGATAGTGCCGAGCGGCGCTAGGACCGGTTTGATTAGAAACTTGCGTGTCCCTGGGATGCGGGCACTCAAATGACCGTGGTAATCGGCCAGGCCCTGGTGAAAAAGTACCCGATTCCCCAGGGCAACCTTCTTTTTTAATTCTTCAACGTCTCTTTTGTTGATTTTCACTGAGTCTCCCCTTCCTGAAGCGAAATTCATGCGAGGAATCCTTTTGCTTCCTGTTTTTTTTCTACGAATGGTCCCGGCTGAGATTCCTGCCAACGGATATTCATCCAATTCCATTGATCGGGGTAGGAGCGTACCACCCTTTCCAGCCACTGGGTGATCCGCAGGGTGTTCTCCTTAACCTCGGACTTGGTGTCCCCCGATCTTAGCAGGGCTACTTCCGGCTCGATGATGAGGGTGAGCTTTCCCGAGGAATCGCGCACCATGTAGATCGGGACGATCGCCGCCCCGCTCCGGAGCGCCAGTGTCGCCGGACCTCGACGGGATAAGACGGTGCGGCCGAAAAAAGGCACATAGATTCCACTCCCTGACCTGTATTCATCGGCGATGACGATAGCCAGCTCGTTGCGCCTTAAGACCTGGAGCAACTCTTGGGATGCCTGCCGTCGGGGTCGCGCGTGAATGGTTCTCTGCCAAACGAGCAGCCGGTAGCGGTCCATGAGTTGAGTGGAGCGTCCATTGTGGCGTTGGTTCACGAGAACATGGGCAGAAAAGCCTTCGACGGCAAGCCTGGTTCCGACCAGGAAAAAGTTTCCCAGATGGGCGCTGAGGGCGATGACCCCCTTTCCTCTGGCCAGGGCAGCTTCCAGGTGCTCGCGCCCGCGCAGCGGAATCCCGCTACGGATCTCTTCGCGCGAAGCCTCAAGGGCGAATCCGAGTTCAACAAAGTCGCGGAAAAAATTTCTTAGAGACCTTTGTACGATTGCCGGGATCTCACCGGCGTCCAGTTGTTCGCCTAAGGCCAAGGTGAGGTTATTGATCGATCGTATGCGGAAACTGCGGAAGAGGTGGAACCCAAGGTCAGCCATGCCATCGAAGAGGGAGAATAAAAAGCGGCGGGAAAAAATCTTGACCGCAAGCCTTCCTAGCTCAAAGGTAAGCCATATGCCCAGATAGGCGAGTCTTTCAAATGGCCAGCTTATCATCAATCGATCAGTGAAAAACAGACGAGGAATCGTGGGCTACCGGAGGAGGACCAACCCCACGATTCCTTGCCCATACCACAGCTCCCCCCTCTTTACAAATCTGCCGTCTCAAGGAAAACAACATCAACCTTATGAAATGAAGCCTTATTTTCTGACCTTGCACTCTAGCTTTTTAAAAAGGTAGCGGATAGTTAACCACAATGTCAAACTTGCCGAAGCGGCCTTCCTTTGCCTGCATATGAGAGCTCCGAGCCGCAAATTCCAGATGAGATGGATACGGACAAAAATTATGGAAAAACAATAGGTTACAGACGCTGTCCGCCAGCGCGCAGAGGCCCGGATGGTTTTTATTTGTAATTTTTTATGATAAGAAAATAGCCTTAACGTGATTGAGGATCAGCACTATGCGGATGATATTGCTCCCTTTAAAAGAGCGCCGGCTGGTGGACCGGCATCTAACCTATTTTTTCCACGATTACAGGCCCTCGGACTTCAAGAAGGCGATCGCCCAACTGTGCCGGTTTTACCATTTAAAGATGCCTAAGGTGGAGTGGTTTGAGTACATCGATTGGGGCAAGACCGCAGGCAAAACTTACGAGAACGGCCAGATTTATCTGGTCCATCCGGAAAACTGGAAGAAGGGAAGGAAATATAACTCCGAGAGAAAATGGATCAATACCGTATACCACGAACTGGGCCATTATATCTTTTGGGCGGATGCCGAAAGCAAGGCGGACAACTTTGCCTTTCGAATGGTCAGGGGGCTGAATAATCATAAATAGACCCCGATTCAGAAAGGTCGGAGACCACGATTTTCGAATTCAGGCACATGGGGAACGCGAGTGCCCCTCAGAGAACCTTAGATGGGATCAAAAGTTCTGGATCGGGGTAGATCCCTACCCTTAACAGAACCGTTCTGATCATCTCTCATTCTATTTTTCAACCATGGATTATAAAGAGACGCTAAACCTGCCAAAGAGCCGTTTTCCCATGCGGGCCAATCTGCCGCAAAACGAGCCCCTGCAAGTAGCAAAGTGGGAGCGCGGAAAGACCTATTTTCAGATCCTCGAGAGCAACGCCAGCAAAGGGAAGAAAAAGTATATTCTTCACGACGGCCCCCCTTACGCCAACGGCAACATCCATATCGGCCATGCGCTAAATAAAATCCTTAAGGATATCATCGTAAAGTCAAAAAGCATGATGGGTTTTTACGCCCCTTATGTTCCCGGCTGGGACTGCCACGGCCTGCCCATCGAACTGCAAGTGGAAAAAAGCATCGGCCGGGCCAAGAAAAACAGTCTGAGCAAGCCGGAGGTCCGGCGTCTGTGCAGGGAATACGCGGAGAAATATGTCTCCATCCAGAGGGAGGAGTTTAAAAGGCTGGGGGTATTGGGAGATTGGGAGAAGCCCTATCGCACGATTGATTACTCCTATGAAGCTCAGGAGATCCGGGAGTTGGGGAAGTTCATATCTACGGGCTCTCTCTTTCGCCAGAAAAAGCCGGTTTACTGGTGCGCTTCTTGTGTGACGGCTTTGGCCGAGGCCGAGGTTGAATATGAAGAACATACCTCGCCGTCGATTTATGTGAAGTTTGCTATAAAAGATGCGAAGGGTAAATTCGAATTTCGAAATTCGAATTTCGCAATGGGAGACGCCTATTTCGTTATCTGGACCACGACTCCCTGGACACTTCCCGCAAATCAGGCGATCGCCGTCCATCCACGCTTCATTTATAGATTCGTTAAGACCCCTGCGGGAGAACTGATCCTAAACCAAGAGCTAATCCCCTCCCTAATGAAAACGTTGGGTTTTAAAGAAGGCGATTACGATGTAACAGCGGAAGCTTACACCGGGCAAGAGTTAGAGGGTATAGTGTGCCGCCATCCGTGGATTGACCGAAATGTGGAAGTCATCCTGGGCGAATTTGTCACGCAGGACCAAGGGACCGGTTGCGTTCACATCGCTCCTGGTCACGGACAGGAAGACTACGAGGTGGGGCAGCGCTATGGTCTGGAGGTTTTAGCGCCCGTGGACTCGGAAGGAAGGTTTACCGCTGAGACTGGTGACCTTGCGGGGGAGTCGGTTTTTAAGGCTGATCGTAAGATCGTTCAGAAACTCCTCGACCAAAACGCCCTCCTCAAAGAGGAAAGACTGACCCACAGCTATCCCCACTGCTGGCGCTGTAAGAAACCGGTGATCTTTCGGGCCACGGAGCAGTGGTTTATTTCCATGGAGAAGAACAATTTGCGGCGGCGAGCCCTGGATGCTATCGAGCACGTCGCCTGGATTCCCCCGTGGGGCCGGGAGCGCATTCGCGGCATGTTGGAGAGCAGGCCGGACTGGTGCATTTCCCGTCAACGCTCCTGGGGCGTGCCGATACCTGTTTTCTACTGCCAACAGTGCCACCAGGCCCTGCTGAGCCAGGAGCTCTGTGAGCACATCGCATCGATTTTCGAAAAGGAGGGGTCGGATGCCTGGTTTATCCGGCCCGCCGCCGAACTCGTTCCGTACAATTTGCGCTGTCCTGGTTGCGGGGGAAAAGAGTTTTCTAAAGAGGAAGATATTCTGGATGTTTGGTTCGACTCGGGTGTCAGTCATGCCGGCGTGGTGGAGCTGGATAGCCGCCTGGGCGGTCGAGCCGATCTCTACCTGGAGGGCAGCGACCAGCACCGAGGTTGGTTCCATACCGCCCTCCTTACCTCCGTAGCCACTCGTGGGCGCGCCCCCTACCAGAGCGTGCTTACGCACGGGTTTACCCTCGACGGCAAGGGGCGCAAGATGTCG
>Ga0210377_10003434_pt1 | contig 13648 bp, 10 predicted proteins | sample PLM4_65_b1redo_FD_155480 | JGI IMG/M metagenome (GOLD analysis project Ga0210377, IMG submission 155480) | Groundwater sediment microbial communities from an aquifer in East River, Colorado, USA - PLM4_65_b1 redo | ecosystem: Environmental > Terrestrial > Soil > Riparian zone | place: USA: East...
GGAGGCGCAGCAAGCCTTCGAGTCGGCGCCCTTCATCGAAGAGCATCTCACCCTGGCGCGCGAACTGGCGGCGCAGGAGCGCCTCTCCGAGGCCGAGACCGAGTGCCGCAAGGTGTTCGTGCTCGACCCGGCGAACCCCGATGCGCTGGCGCTCGCCGCGGCGCTGCGGGCGCGGATGGCGGCGCCGGCGGGGGCGTCCGGCGCCGGTGGCGTCACGATGAAGATGGAGATCGCCGACATCCTCGCGGCGCAGGAGCGTGGCGCCGCGCCCGGCGGGCCCGGCGAGGAGGAAGCGCCCGTGCCCGCCGAGGAACCGGCGGCCGGGATGGAAGCGGACGCGGCCATCGCGGCATCGCTCCCCGATGACTTCATGGATCTCGACCTCGAGACGCCCGGGGCCGCCGCGGCGGAATCGATGGAGACCGCCGCGCCACCGAAGCCGGCTGCGGAGCCGGTGCAGGAGCCCGGGCCGGATCAGGACCGTGCACTGAGCGGCTTCGACCAGGGCGATTTGGGCCTCGATCCGCCATCGCCCGCGGAGCCCGCGACGGATGGGGCCGCCGAGGAGGTCGTCGAGGCCGAGACGGTCGTTCCACCCACGGTCCGGCTGGTGCCGCGCACCGGCGCGGCAGCGGATTCGGTCGCGGCCTTCCTCGAGAAAACCGAGGACGTCGTTTCGGTCCCGATGGCACCGTCGGCGGCCACGGCGCCCCAGTCGCCGGCGGCCAGGCCCGCCGAGCCGACCGGTTGGGAGGCAGAGCTCGAGAGCCTCAACCTCAAGACAGGGGAGCACGACATCGTCGGTCGGAACGCCTCCTTGGACCCGACCCCGGTGACGCCGTCCGGCGGCGAGATGGATCTCTCGTCGCTCCTGGGCGACGACAACGACGACCTGCCCGGGCGATCTGGGCCTGCGCCGCCGTCCGCCGCCGCCGGCCCGCCGCCCGGCCCGCGGCCGCTCGAGGATTCGCCGCTCGATGACCTGGCGAGCGGGCTCGCGGATGAGATGATCGGCGGCGACCGGGAGACCTCCGCCGCCGCCGCCTCGATGCCCGCGGACGCTCCCGAGGCCGAGTCACAGCCCATCCCGGCCTCGCCGCCGCGGGATCGCCCGCGGCTGTCGGTGCCGCCCATGATCTTCGCGATTCTCGGCGTGGTCATCCTCGCCGGCGCGGGCGCCGTCTGGTGGTTCGTCTACCAGCCGAAGACCGCCGCCGCGCAGGTGAACGCGCCGCCCGCCGGCGATCCCCCGGCCGACCGTGCCTCCGCCGACGCCGGTGGGGGGCCCATTCCGACGCCCCTCGGATCGACGTCACGGCAGCCGGCGCAGCCGGCCGGCGACGAGGCCTCGGTCGCCGGTGTCGCCGCCGCACCGCATCCGTCCGAGACCGCTCCCGCCCCGGGCGCCGCACCCGCCGCCGCCCGCGGGATGGTGGAGCCGGCCCCGGCTCCCGCTCCCACCCGGCCTTCTCCCGAGGAACTGCGCCGAGATGCGACACGGCACCTGGCCGACGGCCGTCGCCTGATGGCGGCGGAGAAATGGCAGGAGGCGCGCGCCGAACTGGCTGCCGCGCTGGCGCTCGACCCCGTGAACTTCGAGTGCAAGGAGATGCTCGATCAGGTGCAGGCCAAGGTCGACGAGGAGGTCAAGGTCACGCGCGACCTCGACGAGGCGCGCCGCGCCTTCACCGACAAGGACTACCAGGGGTGCCTGTGGAAGCTGTATCGCCTGCCGCGCGATTCGCGCCTCGGCAACATCGATGTGTACATCCGCAATGCCTGGTACAACTGGGCGGTGGTCGGTCTCAAGGGGGGCGATGCCACCGACGCGCGCCAGAAGCTCACCGAGGTGCTGACGGCCGATCCCGGCGACGGCGAGGCGAAGAAGATGCTCGACGTCGCCGAACGCTACTCATCGCGCGCCAAGGATCGGCTCTTCTACTCGTTCACCGACACGCTGCGGTTCCGCGCCTTCGATCAGAAGTAGGCCCCACCCCCCGGCAGCGCGTCAGTGCCGGAAGTGCCGCGTTCCGGTGAAGACCATCGCGAGGCCGTTCTCGTCGGCCGCCGCGGTGACCTCCTCGTCCCGCACCGATCCTCCCGGCTGCGCCACCGCCGTCACTCCGGCACGGGCCGCCTCGTCGAGACCGTCGCGGAAGGGGAAGAAGGCATCCGAGGCGAGCACGGTGCCGGCGGTCGGTTCCTGCGCCTTCATCGTGGCGAGGCGCACCGAGTCGACACGGCTCATCTGGCCGGCGCCGATCCCCACAGTGCGATCGGCGCGCGCCATGACGATCGCGTTCGATTTGACGTGCTTGGCTACGCGCCAGGCGAACGCCAGGGCGCGCAACTCCTCCGCCGTCGGCGCGCGCCGCGTGACGACACGCGCCCGGGTCATGTCGGCCATGGCGCGATCGCCGTCCTGGACCAGCAGGCCGCCGGAGATACTGCGCAGGTCGCGGCCCGCCGCGGCCATCGACGCCGGCGGGCCGGTCTCGAGGACCCGCAGGCTGGTCTTCGCCGCGAGCACTGCGCGCGCCGCCGGGCTCACCGACGGGGCGATGACGCACTCGAGGAAGAGGGCCGTGGCGGCCGCCGCCCCGTCGCCGTCGAGCTCACGATTGAACGCGACGATGCCGCCGAAGGCGGACACCGGGTCGGTCCGGCGCGCCAGGTTGAAGGCCTCGGCGGGGGTGCGGGCGACGGCGACGCCGCAGGGATTGTTGTGCTTGACGATCACCGCGGCGGGTTCGTCGAATTCGCGCACCAGACGCCAGGCCGCATCGAGGTCGAGCAGGTTGTTGTACGACAGCTCCTTCCCCTGCAGCGTGCGGGCGCGGGCGACGGTGCCGGCGGGCGCCCCGGGGTCGATGTACAGAGCGCCGCGCTGGTGCGGGTTCTCGCCGTAGCGCAGGCTCAGGGCGCGGTGGTAGGTGAGTCGCAGCTCCTCCGGAAAAGTCTCCGGCGTCCCGACCGCGGCGAATCGGGTCGCGAGTGTGTCACGGATGGCGGCATCGTAGGCGGCGGTGTGCGCGAAGGCCTTCTGCGCCAGGCGGCGGCGGGTGTCCGCGGCGAGATCGCCGGCCGCGGCGATCTCGCCGGCGACGGCAGCGTAGTCGCCGGGGTCGACAACGACGCCGACGCAGGCGTGGTTCTTGGCGGCCGACCGGATCATCGCCGGGCCGCCGATGTCGATCATCTCGATCAGTTCGTCGAGGGGCGCGTCGGCCCGCGCGGCGACCTGCTGGAACGGATACAGGTTGACGACCACCAGGCCGATCGGGTCGATGCCGGTGCGCTCCATGTCGGCCCGGTGATCACCTTTCGACGAATCGCCGAGAAGCCCGCCGTGGATGCGCGGGTGCAGCGTCTTGACCCGGCCGCCGAGGATCTCCGGATGTCCGGTGTAGGCCGAGACGTCGGTGACCGGGATGCCGGCCTTGCGCAGGGCGTCGGCCGTGCCGCCCGTGGACAGCAGGGTCCAGGAGAGGCCGGCGAGCCGGCGGGCCAGATCGACGATGCCGTCCTTGTTCCAGACGCTCAGCAGGGCGCGCTTTCCGGTGGTGATCATGGGGTCCTCCCGGCCGGCGCGGTGGTGGGCAGCGCCCGCGGGTGAGGCGCGCCCGCGGCATCGCCTCCGGCGGTCAGCCAGAGGTGTTCCCAGACGCGCACGATGTCGTTGACGGCCTGCGAGTAGGCGAGCGCGGCCACCGCGAACGGAATCGATCGCTCGTCGAGCGCCGCCGCCGAGCGCGGCGTGCCGTCGTCCCTGAACGCCGCGCCGATGGCGCCGTAGTCGCGCCCGGCGCGCGCGGCGCTCGTCATGAGGTGCATTTCGATGTCGCCGGCGTCGAGGGCCGGCGCGGGGGCCGGGTCGAGCACGTAGGGGATGCGCGCCAGCATCCGCTCGATGTAGTCGCGGTAGGCGTCGCGATAGAGCGGCTCGCGGGCATCGTCGTCGGAGGCGTTCAGAGGGAAGCTGACATCCGCGATCAGGTGGGCCAGGACCCCCATTTCGTAGACGAAGCGACGCAGCTCTCCCTTGCGTCCGAGCAGGTCGATCGCCTCGGCTTCCTTGCGGGCCGCGGCCGCTGCGGCCAGTCCGGAACGACCGTCGGCATCCTGGAAGTGGACCTCCTCGCTCTCGCGCCGCGACGGGTCTTTCATGCCGCGCTCGAGTTCCTCGTGATGGCGCGACAGGATCGAGGCGAGCGCCGGCGGTATGGCTTTGAGCGCGTCCTTGAGCATGCGGGTCCGGGTCCCGTCGGTCCAGGCGCGCGCCGGCGACAGGGCGCCCCCGGCCACGGTGGCGAGGACGGCGACGGCGGCAACGACGCGGGCACGGAGCATGGCGGCATTCTAACCTGCCCGCCGCCCGCGGCGGACCGCGCGCGCGTTGACAACGCCGAAAACCGTGTGCTACGGTCGCGACCCACCCGCAGTGGAGAGCGTTGTGAGCCCACACGCCGTCCCGAAGTCGCACACCATCCGCCGTGGCGCCCGCCGGGTCGCCGGCCGCGCCGCGGGCGTCTGACGTTCGTGACGATGCGCAACCTCTGGAAGGACGATGCGACCGCGGGGCTCGACGACCTCGCCCTTCTCGCGCACCGATCGCGCCTGATCGGCGCCGAGCCGGCGCTCGTCCTCCGGGGCGGCGGCAACACCTCGCTGAAGCGCGACGAGACCGATTTCCGCGGCCGTGTTGTGCGGGTTCTGCGGATCAAGGGGAGTGGATCCGATCTCGCGTCGATCGGCGCCGGCGATTTCCCGGGCCTGCGTCTCGATGATCTCGAAGCGCTGCGCGCGCGCCGGACGATGGACGACCAGGAGATGGTCGACTGGCTGCTGCGATGCCTCGTGGATCCGCAGTCGCCGCGGCCGTCGATCGAGACCCTCCTGCATGCCTTCCTGCCGCAGACCCACGTCGATCACACCCATGCCGACGCCGTCCTGGCGCTGACCGATACCGTCGATCCGCGCCGGCACGTCGATGCCGCGTTCGGGCCGGATGCGGCCTTCGTGCCGTACCGCCGCCCCGGCCTGCGGCTGGCGCAGGAGGTCGCCCTCGCCGTGAGCAACGCGCCGCAGGCGCGCGCCGCCGTGCTCGAGAAGCACGGGCTCATCACCTGGGGCGCCGACGCCAGGGCGTGCTACGACGCGACCATCGCCATGGTGTCGCGCGCCGAGACATTCGTCGCCGGGAGGTCGCGCGGCGCCGCGGTGTTCGGCGCACTGGTGCGTCCGCCCCGGCCGCCGGCCGAGCGGCGCGCCGTCGCGGCGCGCATCGCCCCGCGCCTGCGCGGCCTGATCGCGGGCCGCGACGCGGCCGTGTCGCGGGTGGTGCTGCGTTTCGACGATGCCGACGACGTCCTCGATTTCGCCGGGCGCGAAGCGGCACCGCAGATGGCGCTGGCCGGTCCGGCCACGCCCGATCACCTCATGTATACGCGGGCGCGGCCGCTGGTGGTGACGCCACCCGAGGGCCGGCTCGACGACGCCGTCGCGATCGAGCGGCTCGGAGCGAGCCTCGAGAAAGATCTCGCCAAGTACGCGGCCTGGTACGAGGTCTACGTGCGCAAGCACGGCGGGTCGGCCGGTGTCGCGGTCGATGCGCGGCCGCGGGTGGTCCTCGTCCCGGGGCTGGGGATGTTCACTGCCTGGAAGGATGCCCATCATGCCCGCATGGCGGCGGATGTCTACCACCACGCCATCGCCGTCATGCAGGGAGCGCAGGCGATCGGCGAATACCGATCGCTCGACCTCAAGGACTGCCACGACATCGAGTACTGGCCCCTCGAGCTGTACCGGATGAGCCTGGCGCCGCCGCCCCGCGAGTTGTCGGGCCGGGTGGCTCTGATCACGGGGGCGGCGCGGGGCATCGGTCGGGGCATCGCCCTGCGCCTGGCGTCCGAGGGGTGTCACATCGTCGCCACCGACCTGAATCGCGACGGAGTCGACAGCCTGGCGGCCGAGATCGAGGCGCTGCACGGACCCGGCCGGGCGATCGCGATGGCGGCCGACATCACCGATGAGACGGCCGTCGGCGGGCTCTTCGATGCGGCGGCCCTCGCCTATGGGGGCGTCGACGTGATCGTGTCGAACGCCGGGATCGCCCACGTCAGCCCGATCGAAACGATGGAACTGGCCGACTGGAAGCGCTCGTTCGATGTCAACGCCACCGGGCATTTCCTGGTGGCGCGCGCCGCCATCCGCCAGATGAAGGCGCAGGGGATCGGTGGCAGCCTGATCTTCGTCGCCTCCAAGAACGTTCTGGCGCCGGGCAAGGATTTCGGCGCTTATTCGGCTTCAAAAGCGGCGCAGACGCAGCTGGCGCGCATCCTGGCGATCGAGAATGGATCAGCCGGCGTGCGTGTCAACCTGATCAATCCCGACGCGATCTTCCAGGACTCGGGGCTCTGGTCGCAGGCTCTGCGCGAGGAGCGCGCCCGCGCCCACGGCATCCGGTCCGACGAGCTCGAGGAGTTCTACCGCCGCCGCAACCTTCTTGGAACCCGGGTCACGGCCGAGGATGTGGCCGAGGCGGCCCTGTGGCTGGCCACCGATCGGTCCTCGCGGACGACGGGGTGCATCCTGACCGTGGACGGCGGCGTGCGCGAGGCGTTCCCGCGCTGACCCGCGACCCGGCCCGGGTTCGCGGCCCTATAGGAGCCTGTCCGAGTCATGGGATGGGTCGCGCGCATGGGGCTTGCGGGTCCCAGGCGAGGCGCGAGGAGGAATCGCTGTGGGTGCATGGGGCCGCGAACCCGACCCATCCCATGACTCGGACCGGCTCCTAGTGCTCGGGGTAGGACGACTCGAGAGGGAAGACGACGGTTCCGCCCCGGTCGATGTAGGTCTGCGACATCACGGCGGGGATGCGGTTGTTGGTGACGACTTGAGGATTCTTCCTGACGTCGAGCAGGTCGGGATCGAGGACGAAGGCGGTCTCGTAGGCTTTGAGCGATTCCTCGTAGTGGTTCTGGCGATCGAGCGCGACCCCGAGGTTGTACCAGGCGAGGGCATAGTTCGGCTGGATCTTCAGAGCCTTCCTGTAGGCCGTCGCCGCCTCGGTCTTCTTGCCGAGCGTCAACCGCACCACGCCGAGATTGTTCCAGGCGGCCGCGAACTCGGGGTTGAGCTTGACCGCCTTCTGGAAATGGGTCTCGGCGTCCTTGCGCCGGCCGCGCAGCAGCAGCTGGTTGCCAACCTCGTTGAGCAGGTAGGGATTGTCGGGGTATCGGGCGACCTTCTCGAGAAGGACATTGAGATCGAGCGGCACGGCGCGATTCGGCTTGCGTGCCGGCGCGGGGGCGGCAGCCGGACCCGGGGGGGCGCTCTGCGAGGGCACCGGCTCCTGGGCACGTGCCCAGGGCGCGGCGGTCAGCAGCGCGGCGACGACGCTTCCCAGAACGGCGGCCGCGACGGGGAAGCCCGCGGTCGACCAGGGCCGGCGCGCACCCGGCTTCACAGCGGCCATTGTTCCCGTCTGGTTCCGCATCGGAGTCATCCCCGCCCCGCCGGGCGTGCCTTCAAGGTCACCTTGTTGTCGCGCGAGTATATCCTGAACTCCACCGCCTCACAATCGGCCTTGCCCTGGATGGCGGCGGCGTGGCGTGCGACCTCGCGCGCGAAGTTGTCGAAGGGGACGGGTCGCGCCTCACCCGCGCCGAGGCGCGCCTTCAGGTAGCTCTCGTAGAGGGCGCGCAACTCCGGGTCGTCGCCACCGGCGGGGCGTATCCTCCACGCCTCTTGCCGTGCCGCGGCGTCGCCCGGCGCCGCGGCATTCGTGGCGCGCGATCCTGCGGCGCTCGCCGTCGTCGGTCCGGCACTGGCGGTGCCGGCGCCCGACGCCGTGGCCCCCGGGCCCGCGGCCTCGGCCGGCGCGGGAGTGCCCGCGGCCTGGACAGATGACGGGGGCTGACCGGGGGACCCCGCCGCCCCGTTTTTTCCAAAACGCCTGGCGATGCGCGCGGCGAGCGGGTGGACGCGCGCGCCCTCTTCCTTGATCCGCGTCATCTTGATCCAGAGTTCCTGGAAGGTGTTGAACTTGTTGACGACGCTGTTGTACAGGAAACGCTCCGCCATGTTGGTCATCGAAACGCCCTGGAAGCGGCGCAACTGGCGCCCCAGGGCCTCGCGCTGATCGTGCGGCGGGCGCGGGTGTGTGCCCGTGAAGTAGAGGTCGTACTGCACCTTCAGCCGGCGGATCTCGAAGTCGATCTGTTTGAGCTCCTCTTCAATGGTCATCGAGTCTCCCGGCGGGGCGGGCGCACGGTCCGAATATAGGGTGGAGGGCCGGGCGATTCAAACTGTCGGACTTCTGACGCCGGCGCCGTTTTTGACATGGTGGGCTTCGTGTGGTGAAATCGCCCGCTTTCCGAGGCGCCACCGGTCGTCCGGGCGCGCCGGGGGGTGTCCGCCAGATGGGGAGCCGCATGCCCACGACCCGCAGACCACGGCCCCGCGGCCCCGCCGTCAGCGAAAGCCTGCGCCGCCTGCCCCAGCTGCACGAGCTGCTCGAAGGGGAGACCTGCGCCGCCGCCGTGACCCGTCACGGCCATCGCCTGGTCGCGACACTCCTGCGCGCGGCGCTCGACGACCTGCGCCGGCGGACGCGGCGCGAGGGGCTGGCGCCGGAGGAGGTCGCCCGCCTCGCCGAGGGGCTGCCCGAACGGGTCGCCCTCGAGGCCGAGGTCCGGACCACCCCGACCCTGGTGCCGGTCATCAACGCCACCGGCGTGGTGCTGCATACAAATTTGGGGCGCGCCCCGCTGCCGGTGGAGGCGCTGCGGCGCATCGCCGCGATCGCCGGGAGCTACTCGACGCTGGAGTACGACGTCGGGCAGGGGAGGCGGGGTTCGCGCGCCACCCACGTCGAGCGGCTGCTCGGGATGATCTTCCCGGGCCGCGCCGCGCACATGGTCAACAACAACGCCGCCGCGCTGCTCCTGGCGCTCGACACGCTCGCGCACGGGCGCGAGGTGCTGGTGTCGCGCGGCGAGCTGGTCGAGATCGGCGGCTCATTCCGCGTGCCGGAGATCATGGAGAAGAGCGGCGCCGTGCTGCGCGAGGTCGGCACGACCAACCGGACGCGCATCCAGGACTATGAGCGCGCCATCGGGCCGCGCACCGCCCTCATCCTCAAGGTGCACCCGAGCAATTACCGCATCGTCGGCTTCACCGAGGGGGTGGATCTCGCCGACCTCGCGGCGCTGGCGCGCCGGCGGAAGCTAGCGCTGCTGATGGACCAGGGCAGCGGCAACCTCGTCGACCTGCGCCCCTCAGGTGTGCGCGACGAGCCGACCGTGCACGACGTGCTGCGCGCCGGGCCCGACCTCGTCTGCTTCAGCGGCGACAAGCTCCTGGGCGGGCCGCAGGCGGGGATCCTCGTCGGGCGAGCGGCGATCGTGAGCCGGCTGCGCGGCAATCCGCTGAGCCGGGTGCTGCGGGCCGACAAGATCATCTACGCGGCGATGGAGGCTGTCCTGAGGGCGCACCTGCAGGAAACGGCGGCGGACGATCTGCCGGTGCTGCGGATGATCACCATGCCACGCGAGCGCATCGAGGCCCGGGCGCGCGACCTCGCGGGGCGCCTGGTCGCGCGCGGCGCCGGCCGGCTCGCGGCCGAGGTCGTCGCGGGACAGTCGCTCACGGGTGGCGGGTCGGCCCCCGGGGAGGGTCTGCCGACGGTGCTCGTGGCGATCAAGATCCGGGGGGTCGGCGCGAAGGTGCTCGAGGCCCGCCTCAGAGGCGGCGCGGTGCCGGTGATCGCCCGCATCGAAGCCGATGCGCTCATCCTCGACCTGCGCACCGTCGCTCCATCCGAGGAGCCGGCGATCGAGGAGGCGGTCAGCAGCGTGGCCGCCCCGGGCGGGCCGTCCTGACGCCGGGACCGGTCAGGACCGCCGGCGCCGCGCCCGATCGTGAATCCCGTCGTGACCCGCTTCAGACGTTGAAGCGGAAGTTGATGACGTCGCCATCGCGCACGGTGTAGTCGCGTCCTTCCGAACGCAGCAGCGCCTTCTCGCGCGCCACCGCCAGGCTCCCCGACAACACCAGGTCCTCGAACGTCACCACCTCGGCGCGGATGAAGCCGCGCTCGATATCGGAATGGATGGCGCCCGCGGCCTGCGGCGCGTGCGTACCGGAGGGGATGGCCCAGCCGCGACATTCGTCCTCGCCGGCGGTCAGGAACTGAATGAGTCCCAGGAGCCCGAAGGCGGCGTGCAGCACGCGGTCGCGGGCGGGCTCGGCGATCCCGAGGTCCTCGAGGAAGGCGCGCGCGTCGGCGGCGTCGAGGCGGGCGATTTCCTCCTCGACCTTCGCCGAAAGGCCGCACACCGCGGTCTTCGGACGGGCGGCGCGATCGGCGAGCCCGTGATCCGCGGCCGCGCCGGCCACCTTCCCGGCCTCGCCTTCGTCGAGGTTGACGATCACGAGGAGCGGCTTGGCGGACAGAAACGAAAAGCCGCGGATGCGCTTGATCTCCTCGGGCCTCAGGTCGATCTCGCGGATCGGGATCTCCTTTTCAAGCGCCTCGAGGCAGCGCTGCACCACCGGCAGCTCGAGCTCGTCGTCCTTGTTCTTCATCTTCTTGATGTTGAGCTGCAAGCGCTCGAGACGGCGCTGCGCCACCTCGAGGTCGGCGAGGATCAGCTCCATCTCCATGGTCGCGACATCGCGCGCCGGGTCGATGGACCCCTCGCTGTGGACGATCTCCGGGTCGCGGAAGGCGCGCACGACGTGGGCGATGGCGTCGACGTTGCGCATCTCGGCGAGCGACACCGACTGCGCCGACTCGCCCTTCTGCACGCCGAGGACGTCGACCAGGTCGAAGTGGGCGTAGGTGATCTTCTTCGGCTTGAACAGCGCCGCGAGCCGGTCGATGCGCGGATCGGCCACCTTGGCGACGCCGATGTTGGTCTGGCCGCGGCCGCCGTACTTGTCGACCGCGACATCGGCGCCGGTCAGGATGTTGAACAGACTCGTCTTGCCGACCTTGGGGAAACCGAGAAGACCGAACTTCATGCCTGGCACCTCGTCCTGGAGAAACGCGCCGCGCCCGGCCGTCGGGCGCGGCGTCGCGGCGCCGGTCATTCTACGCCGGTGGGGCCCGGCGGCGGCACCGCTCCGCGGAGATGCTCCTAGATCAGGCTCGGCGCGTAGAACTCAAGGCGGTTGCAGGAGTCGCAGCGCAGGGCGATGATCTCCCCCTTGCGCCGGCCGCGCAGCCGGACCCCGAGGAAGAACGAGCGCTCGATCGGTCCCTCGATCCAGAAGGCGGAATCGGCGCCGTTCCTGTGTTGGTCGCGGACGAACCCCTCCTTGAGCGACCCGCCGCACTGCGGACAGCGGTGTGGGATGGCGGTCATTGCCTGAGCCTCCTCATGCGTGCACGTCCTTGCTGCCGGCCCGGTCCGGCCCCGCGGGCGCCGGCGCCGGCGTGTTCACCGCCGCCGCGGCTCGCGCGCCGGCGTCGCCGGGGTGCCGGCCGCCCCGCCGCCGAGGCGGCCGGACTCCCGCAGGACGCGGCGCAGGATGAACTCGATCTGGCCGTTCAGGCTTCGCAAATCGTCGCGCGCCCAGTGCTGCAGCGCCTCGAGCACCTCGGGCTCGATGCGCAGAAGGAACGGCCGCTTTTCGGCCACGGTCTTATTGATAGAGCGTCCCGGTGTTCAGCACCGGCTGCGCCGCGCGCTCGCCGCAGAGAACCACCAGGAGGTTGCTGACCATGGCTGCCTTGCGCTCGCCGTCGAGCGCCACGACCTTGTTGCGATCAAGGCGCTCGAGGGCCATCTCGACCATGCCGACCGCGCCGTCGACGATCCGCTGGCGGGCGGCGATGATGGCGCCGGCCTGCTGGCGCTGCAGCATCGCGGAGGCGATTTCCGGCGCGTAGGCCAGGTGGCTGATCCGGGCCTCGATCACCTCGACGCCGGCCTTGGCCAGGCGCTCCTGGATCTCGCGCTTGAGATGGTCGGCGATCTGGGCGGTGTGGCCGCGCATGGATATCTGCTTGTCGTCGTGGGCGTCGTAGGGGTAGGAGGTTGCCATGTTGCGCACCGCCGCCTCGCTCTGCACATGGATGTAGTTCTCGTAGTTGTCCACCTCGAAGCAGGCCTCGGCCGTGTCGACCACCCGCCAGACGACGACAGCGGCGATTTCGATCGGGTTCCCCTCGATGTCGTTCACCTTGAGACGGGCGCTCTCGAAATTGCGCACCCTGAGCGAGATGTGCTTCTTCGTATAGAAGGGGTTGGCGAAGCGCAGGCCGGGCTGTCGGACCGTGCCGACGTAGGAACCGAAGAGCTGCAGGACGCGCCCCTCGTTGGGGCTGACCATGAACAGACCGCACAGGGCCACGACGCTGAGGACCGCGACGAGCAGCACCCCCAGGAGCAGCGGCACGTTCGGGGCCTGCACGGCCTGCACGAAGTAGTAGACACAGCCTGCCAGCACCGGCAGGAGCAGGGCGAGGGCCGCGAGCCCCGACACCGCCTGGCGTTCCTTTTCTCGAATCATGGTCGTCATCCTCCCGCATGGCGCCCTCGCGTGAGGGCCCCGTCATGCTTGCGAAGTGATATCATTTAGAAATCATCCGTGTCAAGAGGCTCCCGAGAGGCGGGGCTGCGCCGGCCGGGGTGTTGTATGATGGCGCCCCTTTCGGGGGATCGGGAACTCCGGGGCGTAGCGCAGCCTGGTAGCGCATCTGCTTTGGGAGCAGAGGGTCGGTGGTTCGAATCCACTCGCCCCGACCCGCATCCCGTGAGGGCCGGGACCGCCGCCCGAAATGGGCGCGGTCGCATCCAGTGCGCGCCTGTAGCTCAGCGGATCAGAGCACCAGCCTCCGAAGCTGGGGGTCGGAGGTTCGAATCCTCTCAGGCGCACCAGGTGATCACGTTCGCGGCCCCGTTCCCGCCGGCCGACATCGCGGGGCGGGGCCGCGTTGCGTATTAGGACGGAACGGCGGTCATGGGCGCTGTGGTAAGATGCCGCCTCCCGCGAGGTTCCGGGAGGGATTCACCCGCGCGCCTGTAGCTCAGGGGACAGAGCAACGGCCTTCTAAGCCGTGGGTCAAGGGTTCGAATCCCTTCAGGCGCACCACATAGATGCGCAGCCCCGGCGGAGGTCGCCGGCGCCGGGAGCGGGGCTGTTTGATTCGTGGTGAGTGTAGCTCAGCTGGTAGAGCCCCGGACTGTGGCTCCGGTTGTCGCGGGTTCGAACCCCGTCACTCACCCCACTCTGTGCTGTCCGGAATGGGCCGTTAGCTCAGTCGGTAGAGCAGCTGACTCTTAATCAGCGGGTCGGAGGTTCGAGTCCTCCACGGCTCACCATTCCTTCCGCGCCCGGGCCGGTCTCGTCCGGAGGACCGGGCGCCATCGAGGTGTCGCGATGACCAGGATGGTTCGCATCTTCGGCAAGGACACCTGACCCTACACCACGTCGGCCCGTGAGGCCTACGCCGGTGAAGGCTGTGAAGTCCAGTACCATGATGTCGTCGCCAACGCGACCCGGCTCGAGGACATGCTGAAGCTCACCCGGGGAGGCCGGCGGGTGCCGGTCATCGTCGAAGGCGACAAGGTCACCATCGGCTACGGCGGGAGTTGAGGCGTCTGACCCCTCCGGCCGGCGGCCGGAGACCCCCGAT
>Ga0210377_10003437_pt1 | contig 13642 bp, 14 predicted proteins | sample PLM4_65_b1redo_FD_155480 | JGI IMG/M metagenome (GOLD analysis project Ga0210377, IMG submission 155480) | Groundwater sediment microbial communities from an aquifer in East River, Colorado, USA - PLM4_65_b1 redo | ecosystem: Environmental > Terrestrial > Soil > Riparian zone | place: USA: East...
CTCTACCTCGCCTCGACGGGCTACGCGACGGTCGAGCACTGGCAGGTGCGCGACCTGCTGCGGGCGTACGCGTTCTGGTGCCTGCTGGGTGCGATCGCGTTCTTGTTCGCGGTGACGTTCAGAAGGCGGGTGCTGCGCACCGTGGTCGGCAGGATGCAGCGCGTGGCCCCGCCCAGGGCGCAAGGCGCAATGGAGCTCCTCACGGTGAGCGCCACGAAGGAAGAGGAGTACGGCACCGCCGCGCTGCGCGGCCTGGGCAAAGGCACACTCCTCATGCTTGCCTCCGCGATCCTCGCCGCGGTGGCGCTGCTCCTCGTATTCGTCTTCGCCCTGCAGCCCGCTGCGCCGGCGATCGGCTCGGCCGCGATCCTGATCCTCGCCGCCACCGGCTGGATCGCGGCGGGGAGCGTGCTCGACATCCTGGGCATGCGGAAAAGAATTCCGGCGTTCCTCGGCCTCTTCGCGCTCGCCGTCCTCTTCAGCCCCTTGAACGACAACCACGCGGTGCGCACGCTTGCCGATCCCCAGCCGGACAAACGCCCCGACGTGAGCGCGCTGCTGCGCGAGTGGATGAAGCACCAGCCGCCGAATGCGAAGACGTATCCCCTCTACCTCGTGAACGCCGAAGGCGGCGGCATCCGTGCCGCCTGGTGGACGGCGAGCGTGCTGGGGGAGATCCAGGGAACGCTCCCCCAGTTCGGCACGCAACTATTCTCCATGTCGGGCGTCTCGGGCGGGAGCCTCGGCTCAAGCGTGTTCGCCGCGCTGCTCGCCGAGAAACGCGCGGGCAACCACGTAATCGCCAAGCAGGCGGGGCAGAGGATCCTCGGCGAGGATTTCCTCTCGCCCGTGGCCGCGGCGATGCTCTACCCGGACCTCCTGCAGCGCCTGCTGCCCTTCCCGGTGCCGCACTTCGACCGCGCGCTCGCGCTCGAAGAGGCCTGGGAGCGCGCCTGGCGCAAGCAGGTCCCGGGTCGCGACCGCTTCGCCGAGCCGATGGAGAAGCTGCGCGAAGGCGCGGGCTGGGCGCCGGTCCTGTTCCTGAATGCGACCTGGGTGGAGACGGGAAAGCGGTTCGTCGCGAGCCAGGCGGCGATCGCGCCGGAGGACTTCGTGGACAGCGAGGACGCGCAAGCCTTCTTTGCGCCGCGCAGCCTGCGGCTTTCCACCGCGGCGCACATGAGCGCGCGCTTCACCTATGTCAGTCCCGCGGGGACGCTCGCGACGGACGGCGAGACCCACGGCCGCGTGGTGGACGGCGGCTACTTCGAGAATTCGGGCGCCACCACCACGTTGGAAATCGCCAAGACCATCGCCCTCATGGTGCTCGACAGGAACGCAGACTCGCGCTGGCAGAGGGTGCAGACGATCGTCATCCATATCAGCAACGAGCCGGTGAACCCGCGCAATCCCCCGGAGATGTTGGCGCAGGCCGCCGGGCACCCGAAGATCGGGCCGGGGAGCTGGATGTCCGAGATCCTCTCGCCGCTGAAGACGCTGCTCTCCACGCGCGAAGCGCGCGGCACCTACGCGCGCGACACCCTGCGCGCGCACGTAGGGGAGGAGAACTTCTTCCATTTCGGCCTGTGCCGCGAGTCCACCAACGTACCGCTGGGCTGGGTCCTCTCCGGCAGCACGCGGCGCAACATGAACAGCCAGCTCGCGGGAGACCGCTGCGAGACCGCGGACACCCCGCCGCACGTTTTCTTCGACAACCGCGGCAGCCTGGAACTGCTCAGGCAGCGCGGCGGGTGATACTGTGTTCCCCGCAACACCCGCAGCCAAACCTTTGAGGTAGGGAGGCAAGCATGAAACCGGAACTGACGCTGCTCGTATGGTCCGTAGTGCTCTGCATCGTCCACATGGCGATCTCCGTGCACGCGCTGGTGAGCACCAAGGGACTGATGGCCGCCATCGGCAACCGCGAGAACCTGCCCGAGCTGCCCGGCTGGGCCGGGCGCGCCGTGCGCGCGAACCGCAACATGGCGGAGAACCTGGCCCTGTTCGCCGCGGCGGTGCTGATCGCGGCGGTGATCGGCAAGTCCAACAGCATGACGATCCTCGGCGCGCAGCTCTTCTTCTGGGGCCGCGTCGCCTACGGCGTGTGCTACCTCGGCGGCCTCAAGTGGCTGCGCACGCTTTCCTGGACCGTGTCCATCGTCGGCGTGGCGCTCATCCTCTGGCAGCTGCAGTAGCGCGGAGCCGATGGTCAAGTACACATTCAGGATCCGCGCGCGCTCCGGCATGGTGGTGGAGAACCTGACGGTGCACGCGCGCGACCGCCTGGAAGCCGAAAAGAAGCTCGAGCAGATCTACCGCGACTGCCAGTTCCTGGATTGCCGCGAGGTGGCCGCCCCGTCGGGGGGCGAAGGCGTGGACTTCGAGAGCGTGCTCTCGATGATCAACAAGCAGGAAAAGTAGCGCGCGCGCCTAGCGCATGAAGCCGCAGGCGGTCAGTTCCTCGAGCAGCGCCGTGTAGTCGGCCGCGCCGCGGCTCTCGGGCGCGTGCGTGAAGACGTCCTTGCGGTGCGCCGGGCTCTCCGCGATGCTGACGTTCTCGGCGATCCTCGTCTCGCACAGCTCGGCCCCGAACTTCTCGCGCAGCTTCTTTTCCACGTCGAAGGACATCTTGCGCCGTGCGTCGAAACGCGTGAGCACGTAGCGGCGCTCGAGGCGCTTCTTCAGCACGTGCTCCAGGGCGCGCAGCGTACGGTCCATTTGCGCCGCGCCGTTCACCGCGAGGTAATCGGCCGAGATCGGGATGAGCACGCGGTCGGCGGCGAATACCCCGTTCAAAGAGAGCACGCCAAGCATCGGGCAGGCGTCCATCAGGATCGGCCGGTCGGTGTTGAGGTTCTCCTTGGCGATGCCGGAGGCAAGGCGGTTGAGCGCCTGCGGGCCCTTGCCGAGCTGTGCGTCCACCTTGGAGAGGTCGAGGTGGGCGGGAATGATCTTCCAGCCGCCGGGGGCAAACTTGATGAGGCCGGCCAGCGTCGCCCCGCGTCCGTAGAAGCCGTAGAGGCTGCGCTCGGAAGCCTCGACCACGGCGTTGCAGATGCCGGTGAGGTGGGCCTGCGGGTCGAGGTCTATGACCAGCGGATCCGCGCCGCGCTTGGCGAGCAGGGCGGCAAGGTTCAGCGTCGTCGTGGTCTTGCCGACGCCGCCTTTCTGGTTGAACACCGCGATGCGTGCCATCTGGTCCCAAGCCCTGCGAGGGACGGCAAGGTTAGTCCGGGACTCCCGGGTGTGGCAAGTCCGCGGACGCGAGTAAATCGCGCTCCGCGTGATTTATTGCCTCGTTGGCGAGTCCGTGCACGCCCACGCCCAGCAAACGCACCGGGCGCCTGCCCGCTTCTGTGCGCTCGAGCAGCGCGAGCGCGCGGCGGGAAATTATCCCGGCGTCCCGCGTCGCCGGCTCCTCGGTGTGGCTGCGCGTGACGGTGGTGAAGTTCGCGTAGCGCACCTTGATGGTCACCGTGCGTGCGTAGAGGTCCTTCTTCGCGACCGAGCCGGCGACGCGCTTCGCCAGCCGCTCGATCTCGGCGCGCATCTCCTTCAGGTCGGTGAGGTCCTCCGGGTACGTGTCCTCCGCCGAGATGGATTTCCACGGCCGGTCCGGCGTCACCTTTCTCGGGTCGTCCCCATGCGAGAGGCGCTTGAGCCAATCGGCGAGGCTGCCCACCGTGCGCCGCAGCCTCTCCTCGTCCGCCGCGCGCACGTCCACCAGCTTCTCGATGCCGAGCGCGCGCAGCTTCTTCGCGGTGACCGGCCCCACGCCCCACAGCGCCTCCACGGGCAGCCTCTGCAGGAAGGACTCCATGCGCTCGGGTGCGATCACGGTGAGGCCGTCGGGCTTTTTCCAGCCGGAGGCAATCTTGGCGAGGAACTTGTTCGGCGCCACGCCTGCGGAGGCGGTGAGCGAAGTCTCCTCGTGGATGCGCCGCTTGAGGTATTTCGCCACTTCCATCGCCAGGGGCTCGTGCAACGAATTTTCGGTGACGTCGAGGTAGGCCTCGTCCAGCGACAGCGGCTCCACCAGCGGCGTTACGGAGCGCAGGATCGCCATCACCTGCTGCGAGACGTCGCGGTACTTCATGAAGTTGGGGTGCACGATGAGGAGGTCGGGGCACTGCCGCAGCGCGCGCGCCATCGGCATCGCCGAGTGCACGCCGAACTTGCGCGCCTCGTAGCTGCAGGCCGCGACCACGCCGCGGCCCGTCGGCGAGCCGCCCACGGCGACGGGCTTGCCGCGCAGAGCGGGGTCGTCGCGCTGCTCGACGGAGGCGTAGAACGCGTCCATGTCCAGGTGGATGATCTTGCGCATCACGTCACCAATTTTGCGCCTTGCACTCCCGCGCCACGCCCTCGCGCAGGATCTGCGCGAGGCGCAGCGTGCCCGGCCCGGCCGCCTCGCGGTCGGCGAAGATCAGGTACAAGGTCCCCGCTTTCTCCGCCCCCTCGCGCAAGGGCAGCGGCTTTAGCGCGCCGCGCTCGAGTTCCCCGCGCACGCTGTCCTCCGGGTACCAGGCATAACCCAGCCCCAGGCAAACGGCGTGGATGGCGGTTGCCTTGTTCGACACGGTCCAGCGCAGCTCATTGATCCAGCCCGCGGAGCGCACGCGTTGCTCGCCAGAATCGCGGATCACGACGTGCCGGTGCTTGCGCAGGTCCTCCAGCGTGAGCGGCCGGCCCATCTGGTGCAGCGGATGAGTCGGGGCCGCCACGCACACGGCGCGCACCGGCATCAGGATGTCGCCCACGAAGCCCTGCGGCACGCTGGTGCCGATGGCGAACTCGACGCCCCTCTTCGCCAGCGCCTCGTCGGTGCCGCCGAGCACCGTCTCGTAGAGCTCGAGGTGCGTCTCCGGGCGCTCGGCGGCGAAGTCGGCGAAGCACTTGAGCAGGAGCCAGGTGGGAAACAGGATGTCCACGGCGACGCGGATCTCGGGCTCCCAGCCCTTGGCGAGCTCGCCCGCCACGTGCTCGAGCCGCGCCGCGTCCTCGACCACCGCCTTGCCGCGCCGGTAGAGCAACTCGCCAGTGGGCGTGAGCACGGCTTTGCGGCCGCGTAGCTCGAACACCTTCACCCCGAGGAGGGACTCCAGTTTCTTGATTCCGTATGTGAGCGTGGACTGACTCTTGTGCATGCGCTCGGCGGCCTTTGCATATCCACCTGATTCGACAACAGAAACGAGGGTGCTCCACTGATCCAGGGAGATCTTTGGGGTCGGCATTAATATCTAATTAATAGATTAATAGTAGCGATATTATCTACTTACTAATCAATCCTATCAATATGAGAATGGCTCCACTTAACCAGACATCAAGGAGCCGACCATGCAAACCATCCTGCACCTCAACTCCAGCATCTTCGGCAACGGCGGCCAATCGAGCCGCCTCGCGGAGGAGTTCGTCGCCCAGTTCCCTGCAGCCCGGGTTATCGCCCGCGATCTGGCGAAGAACCCGCTGCCGCACCTGGATGCCGAACGCTTCGGCGCCTTCCTGGCGCAGCCCGAAGCCCGCACCCCGACACAGCAGCGGGTGCTCGCCGAGTCCGACGCGCTGATTGCGGAGCTGAAGCAGGCCGATACCGTCGTCCTCGGCCTGCCGATGTACAACTTCGGCGTGCCTTCGCAGCTGAAGGCGTACTTCGACCATATCGCGCGTGCGGGCGTGACATTCAAATACACGGAGAAGGGCGCCGTGGGACTGCTGACCGGCAAGAGGGCCTATGTATTCGCCGCGCGCGGCGGCCTCTACCAGGGCACCCCGCGCGACACGCAGACCGCCTACGTGCGCGACTTCCTCGCGTTCCTCGGCATCACCGACGTGCAGTTCGTCTACGCTGAAGGCCTGGCCATCAGCGAGACGTCGAAGACCGAGTCCGTTGCGCAAGCGCGCGGCGTATTGCGCGATCTCGCGCAGCCGGAAAGAATTGCAGCCTGAGCAAAGGAAGCGCCATGACCATTCGTACCCTGCATAGAGTCATCCCCTCGATCCCCGCCTCGGACGGCGCCGGCGTGAAGCTGCGTCGCTCGCTCGGCGCGAGCCAGCTCGCGCGCCACGATCCGTTCCTGATGCTGGACGAGTTCTACTCCGACAATCCCGACGACTACCTCGCCGGCTTTCCCTCGCACCCGCACCGCGGTTTCGAGACCGTGACCTACATGCTAGACGGCCACATGCAGCACAAGGACAGCGGCGGCAACACGGGCGACCTCGGGCCCGGCGACGTGCAGTGGATGACCGCGGCGCGCGGCCTGATCCACTCCGAGATGCCGCAACAGACCGAGGGCCGCATGCGCGGATTCCAGCTCTGGCTCAACTTGCCGGCGAAGGAGAAGATGAAGGCGCCGGAGTACCGTGACATCGCGGCGGCGGAGATCCCCGTGGTGAAGGTCGTCGGCGGCGAAGTGAAGGTGATCGCCGGCAGCTTCGGCGGCACGCAGGGCCCCGTGCACGGCGGCTCGACCGACCCGCAATACTGGGACGTGCACCTCGAGCCGGGCGCTGCATTCGAGGCGTCGCTGCCGTCAGCGCACAACGCGTTTCTCTACGCCTACGAGGGTGAGGCGACGGTCGAGGGCAAGGACTTGCCGCATCGCGCCGCCGGCCTGCTGTCGGACGGCGAGAAAGTCTGCTTCATGGCGGGCGCGCAAGGCGCGCGCGTCCTGGTCCTCGCCGGGAAGCCCCTGCGCGAGCCGGTGGTGCAGTACGGCCCCTTCGTCATGAACACGCGCGAGGAAATCGAGCAGGCGATCGCCGACTACCAGGCGGGCGCCTTCGCGCGCGATCAGGTGCGGCGTATCCGCGCGGCGTAGCGCAGGAGCGGCACGAGCAGCACCGCGAGGGTCAGCGCCCCGAGTCCCGCGGCGATCGGCCGCTCGAAGAAAGCGAGCAAGCGCCCGTCGGCCTTGATCATCGAGCTGATGAAGTTCTCCTCCAGCATCGCGCCCAGCACCATGCCGAGGATCGCCGGCGCCACCGGGAAGCCGTTCTCCTCCATCAGGTAGCCCACGATGCCGAAGCCCAGCATCAGCAGCACGCCAAAGGCCGAGTTGTTGATGGCAAACGACCCTACGATGCAGAACAGCAGGATCACCGGCATCAGCAGCTCGCGCGGTGCGCGCAGCATCTGCTTGGCGCCCTTGATGGCTGCGATGCCGAGCGGGATCATGATCAGGTTCGCCAGGATGAAGACCATGAAGATGGCGTAGATCTGCACCGCGTTCTGCATGAACACGGTCGGCCCGGGATTGAGCCCCTTGATGTAGAGCACGCCGATGACGATGGCGGTAATCGAGTCGCCCGGGATGCCGAACACCAGCGCCGGGATCCAGGCGCCGGCGATCGCGCTATTGTTGGAGGCGCCCGCCTCGATGATGCCCTCGACGTGGCCGGTGCCGAACTTGTCTCGCTCTTTGGAGAATTTCTTCGACACGGCGTAAGACATCCACGCCGCGATGTCCGCGCCCGCGCCGGGCAGCGCGCCGATCGCAGTGCCGAGCACGCTGCCGCGCAGCGTCTGCAACGGGTAGCGCCGCATGAGGCCCCACATGCCCTGGAACACGTTGCCGATCTTCGCCTGCGCCATCTCCCAGGGCTTGTCGATGGCCGCCACGCTGCGCAGGATTTCCGACACCGCGAACATGCCGATCATGATCGGGATCAACGTGAGGCCGCCGGCGAGCTCCGCGTTGCCGAAGGTGAAGCGCGGAAACCCGGCCGGGTTGTCCAGCCCGACCGATGCCACCAGCAGCCCGAGCAGCAGCGACACGATTCCCTTCAGGGGATTCGCCAGCGCGAGGAATACGGCGCTGGCGAGGCCGAGCACCACCAGCCAGAAATACTCGAACGACGAAAATTTTAGCGCGACTTCGGCGAGCGCTGGGGCCGCGAGGATCAGCACCGCGGTGCCGAACAGTCCGCCGATCACCGAGAACACCAGCCCGGCGCCGAGCGCCAGCTCGCCCTGGCCCTTCTTCGTCATGGCGTAGGCCTCGTCGGTGTAGGCGGCGGAGGCCGGCGTGCCGGGCATGCGCAGGAAGCAGCTTGGGATGTCGCCGGCGAAGATCGCCATCGCGGTGGCGGTGACGATCGAGGCGATCGCCGGCACCGGCGGCATGAAGAAGGTCACCGGCACGAGGAGCGCGGTGGCCATGGTCGCGGTGAGCCCCGGCACCGCACCGACGAACAGGCCGAAAATCGCGGAGCCGAGGATGACCCACAGGACGTAGGGATCGAACACCAGCGCGAGCGCCTGCACGAGGATCGCCGTGGTCATCAGAAGGCGAAGCGCTCGAGCACGCCCCAGGGGAGCGGAATTCTCAGCAGCTTGTAGAACGCGAGGTGGATCACCACAGTCGCGACGACGGCTACCGGCAGCGCAGGCCGCCAGGCGGCGCCGAGCACGCGCGTCCACAGGAGCACCAGCACGAATCCGGTGAAGTAGAAGCCGAGCTTGTCGGCGGCGAGCACGTAAAAGAGCAGCCCGCCGATCACCGAGGCGACCCCGGCGAGAGGGCGCGCACGCCTGGTCCATTCCGGCAGCGCGATGCGGGGGCCAGCCGGGGCGCGCAGCAGCAGCACCACGCCGCAGACAAGCAGGCCCACCGCAATCAATCCAGGGAACCACGCCGGGCCGAACTTCTGGCCCGGCATGGCCGGGAACCCCTGGACGTGCCAGAGGACGATGCCGCCGAGCGCGACCAGTCCTGCGCCGCTCAGCGCGTCGCTGACCTTCAAGTTACTTGGCCAGGCCGACGGCCTTCAGCGCCGCGCCGAGATTCGCGTCGGAGGCCGCCATGAACTTCGCGGTGCCTTCCGGATCGGCCCAGATCACGCCGAAGCCGCGGCTTGCCATGAAGTCCTTGTACTCCTTGGAGTCGTACACCTTCTTCAGCGCCGCGGTGAGCGTCCTCTGCGCTTCCGGCGGGATGCCCTTCGGCGCCGCGATCACGCGCCAGGCGGCGATTGCCCAGTCGGTGCCCAGTTCCTTCTTGAGGGTCGGCACGTTCGGGTAGAGCGCCGGCGGGTTGGGGTCCATGATCGCCAGCGCGCGCACCTTGCCAGCGTCGATCATGCCGCGCGCCTCGGGCACCGAGCAGGGCACCACTTCGACGCCGCCCGCGACCATGTCCTGCAGCCCCGGCGCGGCGCCGTTGGAGGGTACCCAGGGTAGCGCGTTCGGATCGATGCCCTGGTCTTTCAGGAGACCGGCGATGGCGAGGTGCCAGATGCCGCCCTGGCCGGTGCCGGACGCCTTCATCTTCCCGGGATTGGCCTTGATCGCCGCGAGCAGATCCTTCACCGACTTGTAGGGCGAGTCCACGCGCACGTGCACGCCAGCGGGGTCCGCGTTCACCAGGCCGATCGGCGTGTAGTCGGTGTGCTTGAGGGGCGTGAGCCCGACGTGGTGCATCATCGTGATCTCCACTGTGATCATGCCGATGGTGTAGCCGTCGGCCGTGGCGGAGGCGATCGCCTGATGGCCCACCACGCCCGAGCCGCCGGTGCGGTTGACCACGCTGAAGGGCTGCTTCAACTCCCTTTCCAGCAGCGTCGCGATGATGCGCGCTGTGGCATCCGTCCCACCGCCCGCGCCCCAGGGCACGATCACCTGCACCGGGCGCTGCGGGTACTGGGCCTGCGCGGCCGCCGCCGCGGTCAACAGCAGAACTGCGAAGAGCCTTCTCATGGACGTTCCTCCCTCGGTTGGTGGGGAAATTGTAACCGGATGGTTCAATCAGGGCCGCACGCCCGGCGTCTCCAGCCGCATGCCGCGCGCGCGCCACATGAGGAACATCTCCAGCTCCACGAACTCCGGCGCGCCCAGCGCATGGGGCTCGGCGCGTATGCCGGCCATGCAATTGCGCATGCGCCGGTGCAGCGACCCCATGCCCTGCCATTCGAGGCGGTAGATCGGGTACCCCGTCGGATGGCCCTGCGGGATCACGGTGCCGGCGAGGCGGCGGCCCGCGCGCTCGTCGTGGCACTGCACGCAGGCGAGATTGAGCTGCCCCTGGCGACGCCGGAACGTGGCCCGGCCCGCCTCGAGGAACGGCTTGGTGCGCTCGCTCGATTCCACCGCGATCGGCATGCCGCGCGACTGGCGCGCCACGTAGGTGGTGAGCGCGAGCAGCTCCCGGCTCTCGTAGGCGAATGGTTTCGCCTGTTGACGCTCGACGCGGCAACCGTTGATGCGCTGCTCCAGGTTGAGGAGCTTGCCCGAGGCTGCATCGAACGCCGGATGGCGCGCAGCGACGCCCTTCATGCTGTCGCGCGCGTCGCGGTGGCAGTCGGCGCAGGCGCGCGCCGCCGCGCCCTCCTTGCGCTGCCACAGCGACTCGCCGTCGAGCACCCAGAGCGTCGCCGGGTTGGTGGCGTCGTCGTCCTGCATGGCGCGCGTCTCGCGCCCCATGTCCTCGTAGCCGGAGCGCCGCTCGGCGAGGGGGATCTCGGCCCGGGCGGCGCAGGCAAGCGCGAGAAGCAGGAACAGCCGGAGAATGCGGACGCTCAATCGACGGTGATCGAGGCGCTGTGCGTCGCGCTGAAGCCGTTGTCGCCGGTCCAGCGGAACTCCAGCGTGCCGCTCTCGGTGGCGACGGTGGAAAAGGCGATCAGCGGGTTGGCTGCCATCGCCGGGTGCAGCTCGGCGCGGAAGACCTCAATGCCGTTGTAGCTGCAGGTGAAGCGCGTGATGATGTCGCGCGGGATCAGCTCGCCGAGCTGCGTGCGGCGAAAGCCCGTCTCCATGCCGTGCCCGGCAAGCGTGCGGATCTCGATGATCTCGCCGCGCCGGGCGCGCTGCGGCAGGTTGACGACGACGCGCGCCATCTAGATCAGGCCATCCTCGAGGCAGGCCGACAGCGTCACGACCACATTCACGCTGTCGGACCAGAAGCTGCCGTCGCTCATCTGCGCGATGGCGAGGACCGCCCCGGTGTCGGCGATGCGCGCGCGCGTGCTGATCCGGGCGCGGCCGGCGCGCGGCCCGAGATGCGCGCTGATGACATAGGGCTGCGGGTTCTTCTCGGTGAACACGTGGATCGCCCTGACGTGGTCGGCGCTCGTCATCGGGCTTTCCACGTCGACCGACAGCGGCACCGTGTTGCCGTTGTCGATCAGCGGCGGCAGGTCGAGCTTCACCTTGCCGCGGCGCACCTGGGCATCGCCCGTCACCTTGCGCACGGCTTCCGCGAGCGCCGCCTTGCGCAGGGCCTCGATGTTGGGGGGCAACTGCGCCTCGACCGCGCCGCTCACGGCGGCGCCGCCGGCGAGGATCAGGAATTGGCGGCGCGTGGTCATTTGAGCGTCACCAGCCAGGCGACGATGTCCTCGATCTGCTCCGCGCGCAGCACCGGCTTGCCGCGGAAAGCGGGGGCCACGCGCGTCAGGCCCTCGGTGCGGAAATACGCCGGCATGATGCTGTCCGGGTTGGCCTTGCGCGGATCCACGATGCGCTGCCGGATCTGGCCCTCGGTCAGCCGCGCGGCGCTGCGCAGGTCAGGCGCGAGGTCGCCCTGGAAGCGCTCCTCGGGAAACGGCCCGCTGTGGCACAGCAGGCACAGCCCCACCTGCCGGTTGGCGACCAGTGCCCGCCCCCTGACCGGATCGCCTTTGGCGCCGGTCAGCGAAGCGGGCATTTCGTCGTTCGGGAAGGCGCTTACTGCAACAGCCGACAGCAGTACGAACGCCAATCCCCTCACACCAGCTCGATGCCGTGGTTCTTCAGCGGCACGCTGCGGATACGCTTGCCGGTCGCCTTGTAGATCGCGTTAAGCACCGCGGGCGCGGCGACGCAGATGGTCGGCTCGCCGATCCCGCCCCAGACGTCGCCGCCGCCCTGGACGATGATCGTCTCCACCTTCGGCATCTGCGCGATGCGCATCGACTGGTAGCTGTCGAAGTTCTTCTGCTCGATCGCGCCGTCCTTCACCGTGCACTCCTGCATGAAGAGGGCCGACAGGCCGTAGACGAATGAGCCCGACACCTGGCGCTCGATCTGCGCCGGGTTGACGGCGTAGCCGCAGTCGGTGGCGGCGACGATGCGGTGCACCTTCACCTTGCTGCCGTCCTTCACGGAGATCTCGCAGGCCGCCGCGACGAAGCTGTTGAAGGCCTTCATCTGCGCGATGCCGCGGTGCATGCCGGCCGGCGCCGGCCTGGTCCAGCCGATGCGCTCGGCCACCGCGTTCAGCACGGCGAGGTTCCGCGGGTACTTGCCCATGAACTTGCGCCGGAACTCGACCGGATCCTGGCCGGCGGCTTCCGCCAGCTCGTCCATGAAGCACTCGATGAAGATCGCGTTCTGGTTGATGTTGACGCCGCGCCAGAAGCCCGGGGGCACGTGGGTGTTGCGCATGGCGTGGTCGACCAGCGTATTGGGGAAGCTGTAGCCGATCGCGTGCTCGCCGGAGTCGAACACGCCCTGGAACACGAGCGGGTCGCGCCCTTTCTGCTGCTCTACGACCGCCGGGAAGACCACGGAGAGGATCGACTGGCCCGACAGGCGCATGTGCAGGCCGGTGAGGTTGTTGCTGCTGTCGAAACCGCCGACCAGCTTGCACTGCATCACCGGGTGGTAGCGGCCCTGCACCATGTCTTCCTCGCGCGACCAGAGCAGCTTCACCGGCGTGCCGGGCATCTCTTTCGCGATGCGCACTGCCTGCGTCACGTAGTCCTGGAAGGCGCCGCGCCGGCCGAAGCCGCCGCCGAGGTTGATCTTGTAGACCTCGCACTTGTCCGCCGGCAGCCCCGAGGCCGACAGCACGGCTGCGAACGATCGTTCGCCGTCCTGCGTCGGCACCCAGACCTCGCATTTCTCGGGCGTATAGCGCGCAGTCGCGTTCATCGGCTCCATGCAGGCGTGGTTCTGGAAGGGATACGAGTAGACCGCCTCGATCTTCTTCGCCGCTGCGGCGAGTGCCGCCTTGGCATCCCCCTCCTTGTTGCCGACGAACGCCTGCTCGGCGTCCAGTCCCGCCTTGAGCTCTTCGGCGATGGTGGCGCTGGAGACCTTGGCGTTCGGGCCCTCGTCCCAGACGACCGGCAACTGGTCGAGCGCGGTCTTCGCGTTCCACCAGTGGTCCGCGACCACCGCGACTGCCGAATCCCCGACTTGCAGCACCTTCTTCACGCCCCTGAGATTCGCCACGCGCGCGGCGTCGAAGCTCTTCACCTTGCCGCCGAATACCGGGCACTCCTTGATCGCGGCGTTCAGCATGCCGGGCAGCTTCAAGTCGAAGCCGTAGACCTGCTTGCCGTTCACCTTGTTGGCGGTGTCGAGCCGCTTGACCGGCTTACCGATGACCTTCCACTCCTTCGGATCCTTGAGCTTCACGTCCTTCGGCGCTTCGAGCTTCGCTGCGGCTTGCGCCACCTTGCCGTAGGACACGCGCCGCTTGGAGGGCGCGTGCGTGATGACGCTGTTGGCCGCGGTGCACTCGGAGGCGGGAACCTTCCACTGGTTGGCGGCCGCCTGCACCAGCATCATGCGCGCCGCCGCGCCGCCCTTGCGCACGTACTCGTGTGACATGCGGATGCCGCGGCTGCCGCCGGTGGAGAAGTCGCCCCAGGGGCGCTTGCGTTTCACGCTCTCGCCGGGAGTCGGGTACTCGTAAACGATCTTCGACCAGTTGCA
>Ga0210377_10003438_pt1 | contig 13641 bp, 13 predicted proteins | sample PLM4_65_b1redo_FD_155480 | JGI IMG/M metagenome (GOLD analysis project Ga0210377, IMG submission 155480) | Groundwater sediment microbial communities from an aquifer in East River, Colorado, USA - PLM4_65_b1 redo | ecosystem: Environmental > Terrestrial > Soil > Riparian zone | place: USA: East...
GCAGTACCGGCTACATGCGCTCTACGGCTGGATCTCGGCCGTCGTCACGGCGGCGGCGGCGGCGACGCTGCAACGCGAGGCGATCGTGCGCGCCGGGCTCGAGCGCAGCAGCGCGGCCGTGATGGATCTCGATTCGCTCGGTGCGCTGCGCGAGTACACAGGCGGCTGAACGCCAAGCGGAGACTGGCTTGTCCGATCACCCCGTGAATCCCGCGATCCGATTGCTCGACGGCTTCTTCTACGTCGGCGAGCCGCTCGAGCACTTCCGCTGGATGCGCGCACACGCGCCCGTGTACTGGGACGAGTCGAGCCGGCTGTGGGGAATTGCTCTTCACGAGGACGTGATGCGGGTCTCGAAATCTCCGGCAGCCTTCTGCTCGCGCCTGAGCTCGCGCCCGGATTCTCCGGCGCTGCCGTCGATGATCAACATGGACGACCCGCAGCACAAGCTGCGGCGCGCGCTCGTCAACAAGGGCTTCACCAAGCGCCGCGTCGAGGATCACGAGGCGAAGATCCGGCGCATCGTGACGGAGCTGATCGATGCCGTCTGCGAAAAGGGGCGCTGCGACTTCGTGCGCGAGATCGCCGCGCCGCTGCCGATGATCGTGATCGGCGATCTGCTCGGCGTGGCGCCCGAGGACCGCGACCGCCTGCTGCGCTGGTCCGAGGAGATGCTGGCGGCGGCCAGCGCGACGGCGGCGCCGGAGCTGGCGGCGCGCGCGGCGCGGGCCGGGCTCGAGTACGCGCAGTACGCGCTGCGGGTGATCGCCGACCGCCGGGCGAAGCCGCCGCACGACGATCTGATGAGCGTGCTCGTGCACGCCGAGATCGACTCCCAAAAACTCGACGACGAAGCGTTGGTGCACGAGAGCTTGCTGATCCTCGTGGGCGGCGACGAGACGACGCGCCACGTGATCACCGAGGGCATGGAGGCGCTGATCCGCCACCCCGATCAACGGGACCGGCTCGTGCGCGATCCCGCGAAGATCCCGACCGCCGTCGAGGAGATGCTGCGCTGGGTGACGCCGATCAAGAACATGAATCGCACGGCAACCCGCGACACCACGCTGCGCGGGCAGAAGATCCGCGAGGGCGACAAGCTGCTGCTGCTCTATCCGTCCGCGAACCGCGACGAGCGCATCTTCGCGAACCCGGACGTATTCGACGTCGAGCGCAGCCCCAACGACCACGTCGCCTTCGGCGGCTACGGCACCCACTTCTGCCTGGGTGCGAGCCTCGCGCGGCTCGAGCTGCGCGTGATGTTCGAGGAGCTGCTGCGGCGCCTGCCGGACCTCGAGCTCGCATCGGATGCACCGCTCCCGCTGCGCCCCAACAACTTCATCGCCGGCGTCGAGAGCATGCCGGTGGTGTTCGCGCCGCGAGCCCCGCAGCAGCGCTGAGGAGCCCCCCATGGAAGCCTCCCCGGCCGAAGACCACGCAGACGTCCACATCCTGCCCCCGCTGCTGTTCCTCGGCTCCATCCTGCTCGGGGTGCTGCTCCAGCTCGCTCTCGCGTTGCGGTTCGCGACGCAGAGCGGATGGCGCCTGCCGCTCGGGCTCGTGCTCGTGGTGCTCGGAGTGGCGGCGATCGCCTGGGTGATCGGGTGGATGCGGCGCACGCATCAGGATCCCGATCCGCGCAAGCCCACGCCGGAGCTGATCGTCGGCGGGCCCTTTCGCTTCTCGCGCAACCCGATCTACACCGGCATGGCGCTGATCCAGACCGGCGCCGGCCTCGCGCTCGGGAACCTCTGGATCCTCATCTTCCTCGCGCCCACGCTCTGGATCCTCCGGCGCGGCGTGATCGAGAAGGAAGAGGCGTATCTCACGCGCAAGTTCGGCGACGCGTACGTTGCCTACACGAGATCGGTGAGACGCTGGCTGTGAAGCCCTCGAGTCCGCACTTCTTCCCGCTCGCGCTGCCCGTCGTCGCCCTGCTCTTCGTGCTCGTCCTGGTGATGCTGGCAATGCTCGAGGTCGGTGTACTCGACTACGCCTACGAGAAGCTGGGAGTGCCCCACCGAGCCGCGATTGCGCTGCTCGTGCTGTCGCTGCTCGGGAGCTACGTGAACATCCCCATCGCCGAGCTTGCCGCGGAGCGCATCGTCTCGGGCGAGCAGGTCGTCTTCTTCGGCGTCCGATACACGGTGCCCGTGGTCGAAGACTGGCCGCGCACGCTGATCGCGGTCAACCTCGGCGGCGCCGTGGTCCCTGTGCTGCTCTCGCTCTACCTGCTGGCCCGGACCGGCCTGTTCGGGCCGGCGGCCCTCGCGATCGGTGTCGTCGCGCTCGCCGTGCACGCGCTCGCGCGCCCGGTTCCGGGCGTCGGGATTGCCGTCCCGGCGCTCGTGCCGCCCGTGATCGCCGTGATCGCGGCGTTATTCCTTGCGCGGGACGCGGCGCCCGCCGTCGCCTACGCGGCCGGAAGCCTCGGCACGCTGATCGGCGCCGACCTGCTCAATCTGCGGCGCATCCGCGGTCTCGGCGCTCCGGTCGCCTCGATCGGAGGCGCCGGCACCTTCGACGGGATCTTCGTCACGGGCATCCTGGCGGTGCTGCTCGCGTGAGCGTCACGGCCGAGCCACGCGACCTGGGCTGGCGCGTCCGTGCGGCGTGGCTCACGGGCGGGGTGCTGCTCGTCGCGCTCGTCGTCGCAGTCGCGCATCTCGGTGAGGGACGTCGCTTCGCCGAGCTGCTGCGCGAGGCTCGGCCCGCATGGCTCGGCGTCGCGATGCTTTTCCAGGCCGGCACCTATCTGTGCGCCGCCGGTGTCTGGCAGCGGGCGCTGCGCGCCAGCGGAGTGCGGCGCGGCGTCGGCGGCCTCGTGCCCCTCGGGCTCGCCAAGCTGTTCGCGGATCAGGCGCTCCCCTCGGCGGGACTCTCGGGCACGCTGCTCGTGGTGCGCGCATTGTTGCGGCGCGGCGTCTCGCGCGGCGTCTCGGTCGCCGCGATGCTCGCGGGGCTGATGAGCTACTACGTCGCATACGCGATCGCGGTGGCGGTCTCGCTCGCGGTGCTCTGGCGACACGGCGAGCTGCATCGCGCACTCGTGGTGCTCGCCTTCCTCTTCTCGCTACCGGCCGCGGGCGTGCCGCTTGCGATCCTGTGGCTGCGAGGTCGCGCCGGAACGAGCCTGCCGCGTCCGCTCCTGCGTCTACCGGGCGCGCGAGAGCTGATGGATGCTCTCGCGCAGGCGCCGCACGGCGCGATCTTCGGCCCGCGCGTCGCCTGCGAGACGTCTGCGCTACAGCTCGGTGTGTTCCTGCTCGACGCGGCGACTCTCGAGGCCACGCTGCATGCCGTGGGAAGCTCGCTCACGCCGGGCGTCGCATTCGCGAGCTTCATCGTCGCCTCCGTGGTGGCGTCGCTCGCGTGGGTGCCGGGGGGGCTAGGTACCTTCGAGGGCACCTGCGTCGCCATGCTCCACGTCCACGGGGTCGGCCTCGAGGCCGCGCTCGCCGCGGTGCTGCTGCTGCGCGGCTTCAGCTTCTGGCTCCCGATGCTGCCGGGGCTCTGGATCGCGCGGCGCGAGATGCTGCACCAGGCGGCCGGCCCGCCCGCATGAGGCCCGCCGCGCTTCAACGCTCGCTACGCATCGGCTATACAGCGGGGTCGGAGACGCAGCGGAATCGGAGACGCAGCATGAGGGTGAAGGCAGCGGTCGCGTGGGAAGCCGGCAAGCCGCTCGAGATCGAGACGATCGATCTCGAAGGGCCGCGGGAGGGCGAGTGCCTGGTGCGGCTCGCTGCGACGGGCGTCTGTCACACGGACGCGTATACACTCTCGGGGCGCGATCCCGAAGGGCTCTTCCCGGTCGTGCTCGGGCACGAGGGCGCGGGGGTCGTCGAGGAGATCGGCCCCGGGGTGCGCGGGCTCTCGCCGGGCGACCACGTGATCCCCCTCTACATCCCCGAGTGCCGGGAGTGCAAGTTCTGCCTGTCGGGGCGCACGAATCTGTGCGTCAAGCTTCGCGCCACCCAGGGCAAGGGGCTGATGCCCGACGGCAGCTCGCGCCTCTCTCACAAGGGGCGGATGCTGCACCACTACATGGGGACCTCGACCTTCGCCGAATGCACGGTGCTGCCCGAGATCGCGCTCGCAAGAATTCGCCCTGATGCTCCGCTCGACAAGGTCTGTCTGCTCGGCTGCGCCGTGACCACGGGGATCGGGGCGGTGCTGCACACGGCGAAAGTCGAGCCCGGCTCGTCGGTCGCCGTCTTCGGCCTCGGCGGGGTGGGGCTCTCCGTGATCCAGGGCGCAGCGATCGCAGGCGCCGAGCGCATCATCGGCGTCGACCTGAACCCGAAGAAATTCGAGCTTGCCGCAAGTTTTGGGGCCACCGAATTCGTGAACCCGGCCGAGGTGAAGGACGTCGCGCAGGCGATCATCGACCGCACGGACGGCGGCGTCGACTACTCGTTCGAGTGCGTCGGCAATGTCCACCTGATGGGCCAGGCGCTCGCCTGCACGCAGCGCGGCTGGGGCCAGTCGATCATCATCGGTGTCGCCGGGGCGGGCGAGGAGATCCACGCGCGCCCGTTCCTGCTGGTGACCGGACGCTCGTGGCGCGGCTCGGCGTTCGGCGGCACCCGGGGCCGCACGCAGCTCCCGCGCTTCGTCGATCGCTACATGCAGGGTTTGATCAAACTGGACGAGATGGTGAACCGCACGCTTCCGATCGAGCGCATCAACGAGGCCTTCGAGCTGATGCACCAGGGCGAGGTGATCCGCAGCGTGATCCGCTATCGCTAACGCGCCCGCAGCGCCTCGGCGGGGGGAATGCGCGCGGCGCGAACGGCGGGCACGATGCCGGCGACGATGCCGACCGCGACGAGGGCCGCGGTCATCACCGTGAGGATGAACGGGTCGAGGACGGTCACGTTCGAGAGCGGGCCCTGCTCCGGCACGAGCGACGCCACGAGCTTGGTGAAGCCGACGCCGAGCAGCGTCCCAGCGAGGCCCGAGATCCCGCACACCGCCGCCGCCTCGGCGAGGAACTGCACGAAGATCGCGCGGTCCGTGGCGCCCACCGCCTTGCGCAGTCCGATCTCGTTCGTGCGCTCGCCCACCACCACCAGCATCACGTTCATGACGCCGACGGCGCCGACCAGGAGCGTCACCCCGCCTGCGGTCACCAGGAAGATGCGCAAGCCCAGAAACAGCTGGTAGACGATCTGCAGGACCTCGTGGACGTTGAAGAATGAGAGCGCCGTGTCGAGATCCGGCGGAAACGCGTGGCGCAGGCCCAGCAGCTCGCGCGTGCTCCGGATCGACTCCCAGCTGCCCTCACGCGTGGTCGGCGCGAACGCGATCTGCTCGAGCTTGTCGGAGCGCACGAGCCAGCGCTGCGCGGTGGTGTAGGGCAGAAAGACCGCCCAGTCGTCCCAGCCGTTCATGCCGATCATCTGGTCGCCCTTGGCCTGGTTCACGCCGATCACCCGGAACGACACCGATTCGATCTGTAGCGTGCGTCCAACCGCCGCCGCCGCGCCGAACAAGCGCTCGGCGGCCACCGCGCCGAGGTAGACGACGCGCGCCGAGCGTTCGACGTCGCCGCGCGAGACCATGCGCCCCTCGCGCGGCACGAGGTTCCGGATCGTCGCCGAGGCGTCCGAGATCCCGTCCACCTTGAAGAGCTTCGTGCGGCCGCCCGCGCGCACGATCTGCGACCACAACGAGAAATCGGGTGCGGCATTCTCGATCGAGTCGAGGGCCGCGAGCGCCGGAACGTCGTCGTTCTCGATCTCGACCGAGCGCGCTCCGCGCTCGCCGACGCGGTTCTTGAGCACCGCGCCGGGCCAGACGAGCACGATCTTGGGGCCGGCCTCCTCGAGCTCGCGCGTGAAGTGCGTGTCGAAGCCCTGCATCGACGCCGTCAGGTATGTGAGCACGAACGCTCCCCAGGTGATGCCGAGCGAGGTGAGCGTGAAGCGCACGGCGTGTGCGCGCAGGCTCCGCAGCGTCTGGAGCAGCAGATCCACCCGCCTACTCCATCCGCAACGTCAGCGCGGGGTCGATGCGCGCCGCGCGCCAGGCCGGGATCACGCCGGCCGCGAGCGCCACGCAGGAGAGGACTCCCAGCGCGAGCGCCACCACGCGCAGCGAGAGCAGCGGGACGGGCAGGAAATCCGGCAGCTCGAAGCTGGCGAAGAGAGCGCAGCCGGCGACGCCGAACGCAGCGCCGACCAGCCCGCCGGCGAGTGCGATCGTGAACGTCTCGATGAAGAACTGGACGATGATGTCACGCCGCCGCGCGCCGATTGCGAGCCGCACGCCGATCTCCTGGCGCCGCTCGTGGACGGCGTCGAGCATCATGTTGAGCACGCCGATCCCGCCGATCACCAGCGTCGCGGTGGCGAGCACGAACATCAGGCCCTGCGTCTGATCGATCGGGAGCTTGTTCAGCAGCTTGAGGCTGCTCCAGATGCCCACGGCCTCGATGTCGTCGGACGCGACGCCGAGGCGCCCGGCGAGGATGGCGCGCACCTCGCGCTCCGTGTCCTCCATCAGCCGCCGATCGCGCAGGCGGTAAATGATCTTGCTGACGACGAACTCGTCGGTCCACCAGCGCGGCCAGTTCGCCTGCATGGTGCTGATCGGGATCCAGGCATGCTCGTCGATCTCGAGCCGATCGCGCGAGAGCTGCGTGCCGACGTGCTCGAGCAGGCCGACGACCTTGAAGGGCTTGCCCGCGATCCGGATCCAGCTGCCGAGGCCGCCATCGACTCCGAGCAGGCGGGTGCGCACCTTGTCGCCGAGCACGACGATGCGGCGGCGGTGCTCGACGTCCTCGCGCGTGATGCCGCGTCCTGCCGCGAGCGCTACGCCGCGCACCGCCATCGCCTCCGGATCGAGCCCGCGCACGTCGACGTTGATCGCGCGCGGGCCGAAGGCCGCCGGCAGCATCTCCCAGGATTCCGCGCCGATCAGCTCGGGCAGCTTCGCGCGCCGCCGCAGCAGATCCACGTCGTCGATCGTCCACCACAGGTAGCGGCGGTCGACGGCCGGCGTGAACTCCTCGCTCACGCGGCCGGCCCACACCTCGCCCATGTTCTTGCCGGCCTTGAAGAAGCCGCGCTCGAGCATCACCTGCACGCCCTCGCCCCAGCCGACCAGGAAGATCACCGACGCCGTGCCCCAGGCGAGCCCGAAGAGCGTGAGCAGCGAGCGCAGCCGGTGCGCCCAGAGCAGGCGCAGCGCCTGGCGCACGGCTTCGAGCAGCAGCACGGCTAGTCGGCCGTCTCGAGCGGCAGCCGAGCGGAGTCCATCGGCTTGGCGGCCGTCTCGTCGGACTCGATACGCCCGTCGCGAAGGAAGATCTGCCGCTGCGCCTGCGCCCCGATCGCGGCATCGTGCGTCACGATCACGACGGTGTTTCCCTCGGCGTGCACCGAGTGCAGCAGTGCGAGGATGCCGCCGCCCGTCTGCGAATCGAGATTCCCGGTCGGCTCGTCTGCGAGCACGAGGCTCGGGTGATTTACGAGCGCCCGGGCGATCGCGACGCGCTGCCGCTCGCCGCCCGAGACTTCCATCGGCAGGTGTTGCGCGCGATGGCCGAGGCCGACGCGATCGAGCGACGCGAGCGCACGCTCGCGTCGCTCGCTGCGAGAAACCTGACGGTAGGCGAGCGGCAGCTCCACGTTCTCGACGACCGTGAGCCGCGGCAGCAGGTTGAAGCTCTGGAACACGAAGCCGATTCTCTCGCCGCGCAGCTTCGCCAGGCCGTCGCTGTCGATCTCGGCGATGCGGCGGCCGGCCATGCGGTAGCCGCCCGACGTCGGGCGCGAGAGGCAGCCCAGGATCTCCATCAGCGTGGTCTTGCCCGAGCCCGAGGGCCCCATGATCGCGACGAGCTCGCCCGTCTGGATGCGCAGATCGATCCCACGCAGCGCGTCGACGCCCTGCTTGCCCATCGCGTAGCGCTTGTGCACGCCTTCGAGCTCGAGGAGCGGTCCCGGCACGCTTCTTTCGGCGGCGCTCACTTGAGACGCACCTCGTCGCCCTCGGCGAGGCCCGAGAGCACCTGCACGCGCTCATCCTGGACGATCCCGATCGCGATGTCGGTCGGCTCGCTGTGGGCCGCGCTCTCGCGCAGCACCTTCTCGACGTAGATCTGCTCCCCGCGGTAGCGCAGGGCGGTCTCGGGCACGAAGAGCGCGTTCTCGGCGATCTCGACGACGACATCCGCATCGCCCGACATGCGCGGGCGCAGCCTTTGCGCGTCGGGATCCGTGACGTCGATCTCGAGCTCGAAGTAGGTGACGTTCTGGATGCGCTGGCCGAGCGGCGCGATCTCGCTCACCACGCCCTGGAACGTGCGATTCGGGAAGGCCTCGGTCCGGATACGTGCCGGCTGACCCAGCGCGACCCGCGCGACCTCGTTCTCGTCGACGAGGCCGCGCAGGCGCAGCGTGTCTGTGGCTGCGAGCGAGAGCAGGAGCGTGCCGCCCGTCACGGCGGTCACGGGAGACACCGCGCTGCCTTCCTCGACATTCACGTCGAGGACGCGGCCGGCCAGCGGCGATGTCACCGTCGCGTAGCTGAGCTGGGTCGAGAGCGTCTCGAGCGCCGCCGTCGCGCGCGCCGCCAGCGCCTGCGCGCGCTCGTAGCGCGCCTGCGCCGTGTCGCGCTTCTGGGCGGAGGTGGCGCCGCTGCGCTCGAGCTCGTCGCTGCGATCGACGTCGATCTTCGCGAAGCGCAGCTCGACGCGGGCTTCGCGCAGGGCCGCCTCGGCCTCGCGCACCTGGGAGGCGAGCAGCTCGCGCTCGATCTCGACGAGGGGCTGGCCCGGCTCGACCGCGTCGCCGGCGTCGACGTGGATCTTCTCGATGATGCCCGCGATGCGCGGGCGGACCTCCACCTCACGGATCGGCTCGATCGTGCCGGTGGCGACGACGATGCGCTCGAGGCGGCCCTTCTCGACCTTGGCCGTGGGCCCGATCTCCTGCGCGCCGCCGCCGCAGCCCGCGGCCTGCACCACGAGCAGCAGCGCGATGAGAGCCCGACCACCGATGTCGGAGACGTGACGTCGCGGTAGCTGATCAGCGTGGAGCGACATGGGTCACTCGAGGTGCGTCGGGCGCGCGTGTGGAACGTTCGAAATCTATCAGAGCGCCGCCGGAGGCGCGAACGCCGCCCGCGCCCGAGCGATCTTCGACACCGGTCGCCGCGATTCGGCCTCTTCCAGCCGCCTTCGTCGGCGATCGACCCCTCCTGCCGCTGGTGTCGCGGCGCTGCATCGCGTGCAATCGGCTCGAGCCGAGCTGCGGAGGCGCGATGAGCGAATCGGGCGACGCCGAGCTGGGTCGCGAGCTGGTGGGCGAGAGCCGCGCCATGCGCAGGCTGCGCGCCGAGATCCGCGCGGTGGCGCCGCTGCGGGCGACGGTGCTGCTCACGGGCGAGACCGGCACCGGCAAGGGCGCCGCAGCGCGCGCACTGCATGCCCGCTCGCCGAGGGCGAGCAGACCGCTCGTGCACGTCGACTGCGCGGCGCTCTCGCCGACGCTGATCGAGAGCGAGCTTTTCGGCCACGAGCGGGGCTCCTTCACGGGGGCGCTCGAGCGTCGCACGGGCCGCTTCGAGCTGGCGGCCGAGGGGACGGTCTTCCTCGACGAGATCGGGGAGCTCGACGAGCGCCAGCAGGCGAAATTGTTGCGCGTGCTGCAAGACCGCGAGTACGAGCGCATCGGCGGTGTCGCGACGCTGCCGATGACGGCGCGGGTGATTGCCGCCACGAGTCGGGGTCTGCTGCGCGAGGTGCGCGAAGGGCGCTTCCGTGCGGATCTCTATTTCCGCTTGAATGTCGTCCAGCTGCGACTGCCGCCGCTGCGCGAGCGCAGGAGCGACGTACCCCTGCTCGTGCGAGCGCTGCTGCCGCGGCTTGCGAGGTCGCTCGGCGTGGCGGAGTGCCAGCTCGGCGACGCAGTGCTCGCGCGCCTTGCCGCGCGCGCGTGGCCCGGCAACGTGCGCGAGCTGATGAACGTTCTCGAGCGCTTGCTGATCCGGGGCGCGGGGCGCCGCATCGAGCTCGCGGATCTCGAGGGGGTCTTCGATTTCGAGCCCTGGCCGATGACCGATCCGGGCGGCGCGTCGGCCATGGGCCTCGCCGACCGCGATGCGGGCCTGCGGCCGGCCCCCACCCCGGAGCGCATCGCCGCGGCGCTGCGCGCGAACGCAGGCAATGTCGCACGCGCCGCCCGCGAGCTCGGCATGCCGCGCACGACACTCCGGCATCGGCTGCGCCGCTTGGGCCTCGCCGCCGGTCCCTCCCGCGGCTAGCGTCGCACATCCGCGGCCGATGCTGAGGGGAATGATGGACCAGCTCGGGGTCGGGGTCGTCTGGTACGCGGTGCTGCTGTTCTCGCTCACCTTTCACGAGGCGGCTCACGCCTGGGCCGCGCGCCGGGGTGGAGACGACACCGCCTACCTCGGCGGTCAGGTCTCGCTCGACCCGCGCCCGCACATGCGCCGCGAGCCGTTCGGCATGGTGCTCTTCCCGATCCTCTCCTTCGTGCTCTCGCATTCGATGCTCGGCTGGGCGAGCACACCGTACGATCCGCTCTGGGCACAGGCGCACCCGCGCCGCGCCGCAGCCATGTCGGCGGCCGGGCCCGCGGCGAACGCGGTGCTGGTGCTGGTAGCGGCGCTCGCGATCCGCGCGGGCATGGCGGCCGGCGTGTTCCACGCCCCGGAGTCGATCGACTTCGAGCACCTGGTGGCGGCGAACTCCGATGGCCTCGCGGCGAGCGTGGCACTGCTGCTCTCGGTCCTGTTCACACTGAACCTGCTGCTGCTCGTCTTCAACCTGATCCCCTTCCCGCCGCTCGACGGAGCGAACGCCGTGGGGCTGCTCTTCAGCGACGCCGGCGCGCGGCGCGTGCAGTCGCTGCTGCGCAGCCCGCAGCTCTCGCTCGTGGGCCTGCTGCTCGCGTGGATGGCGATGCCACGCATTTTTGGGCCGATCCACCGGCTCGCCGTGAACCTGCTGTATCCCGAGCTCGGCTACGGCTGAGGCCCCGGGTCATGGGTTCGACGAGAATGCCCGCTCGAAACGACGATCCGCGAAGCGATGCTCAGCGCTTGCGCGCGATGCACAGGATCGACACACCAAAGGGCCAGCGCCGGTTGGGGACGAACCGCGCTTCGGCGGAAAAAATTGCTCTCAGGACATTGTTGACGAGAGCTCCCGGCACAGCCGCCATGTCGTCCCCTTGCCGCCCGAACGCTTTTTCCACGAGTCGCCCCGCGAGCACCGTGCCGAAAAGCAGCGTGTTGAAATACGTGAGATGCTCGATCGAAAATAGCGGCTCGATCACGCGCCGAAGGCTCGCGCTGGTGTAGCGGCGGCGATGGGGGTTGAGATCGTCCGCGGGGCTCCAGAGAAACATGTACGCCGGAACCGTGACGATCAGCGCGCCCCGAGCTGCGAGGGCTCGCCGCGCTGCGGTGAGGCATGAGGTCTCGTCGTCCAGGTGCTCGATCACGTCCGCGAGCAGGACGACGCTGCCGGAGTCGTTCTCGATGCCGTCGAGGCGGTTCAGGTCTGCCTGCCGGACGTTCTGGTGACCACGAGCATGGCAGAACCCAACGGCTTCGGCTGACATGTCGAGCCCGAGCGTTGGCCCGAACTTCTCGAGCACATTCAAGTTGGCGCCCACGCCGCAACCCAGGTCGTACAAGATGCCGTTCGGAACGCCTTCCGAGAACACGCGATCGAGGACGCTGCTCAAGATCGTTCTGCGTGCCGAATACCACCAGTGGTGGCTCTGCACCGCGTCGAGCGTCGTGTACTACTGCGTGTCCACCGCGCGGCTCATAGCGCGGGAACGATCCTCGGCCAACCCAGTCTGGGCTGCGTGCAAGACCACACAGCGTCGTGAAGCCGGGGTACGCCGAGCGATTCTCCCGCGGGGATTGCGCAAACAACCAGGCTTGGTTTGGGTGTGGCCGGCTCACGCACTCGACCGGCCGAGCCAGCGTTGGAAGGCGAGTGACAAGCAGGCTCTTACGCGTCTGTACGCGTGGACCCACCCCTCGGCTCTGCTTCGATTCCACCTCGAAGAACCAAGGGCCGCTCGCAATTTTCCGCATCGCGCCGCGCTTTTTGGACCAGGTCGTGCCGCGGCGAGAGCTCGCAGGCCGGGTCGGTCGCCGCGGCGTCGCCGGTGAGTTGGAAGGCCTGGCAGCGGCAGCCGCCGAAGTCGCCCGTTCGCTCGGGGCACGAGCGGCACGGCTCCGGCATCCAGGCATCGCCGCGGAAGGCGTTCATGCCGGGTGCATCGCTCCAGCACTGCGCCAGCGACTGCGACCTCACGTTCCCGAACTCGAGCCCGGGGATCGACGCGGCCGCATGGCACGGCAGCACGCGGCCGTCCGGGGCGACGACGAGCGTGCGCCGTCCCCAGCCGCCCATGCAGGGCTTGGGGCGCTTCGCGAAATAGTCCGGCAGGACGCAGAGGATCTCGGGGCGCGCCGCCTCGCGGCGCGCAGCGGCCACCGCGAGCGCGGCTTCGTCCAGCTGCTCGCGCGAGGGCAAGAGCGCGTCGCGGTTCACGAGCGCCCAGCCATGGTACTGCGTGTTCGCGAGCTCGAGACGGTCTGCGTCGAGAGTGCGCGCGAGCGCGATGATCTCGCGCACGCGGCCGAGATTGCGCCGGTGCAGCACCACGTTCAGCGTGAGCGGCAGGCCCTGCTCGCGCACCCACGCTGCGAAGGCGAGCTTGCGCTCGAACGCGGGCACACCGGCCACGGCATCCGAAGGGGCGGCTTCCGCGTCCTGCACGGAGAGCTGAACGCTGCGCAGACCCGCGGCACGCAGACCCGCGAGCCCTTGCGCCGAGAGTGTCGTGCCGGCCGTGACGAGATGCGTGTAGAGGCCGGCCTCGGCGGCGCCGCGCACCAGCTCCGGGAGGTCGGCGCGCGCGCTGGGCTCACCGCCCGTCAGGCCCACGTGCACGACGCCCAGCGCCGCGGCTTCGCGGAACACGCGGCACCAGGCCTGCGTGTCGAGCGCATCCGGGAAGTCGCGGAACGCCACCGGGTTCGAGCAATAGGCGCAGCGCAGCGGACAGCGATAGGTCAGCTCGGCGACGAGGTTGTACGGGCGCGGAGCGTTCATCGCGGGGACGCTGCCGGGCCGAGCACCCCGAGCTTGCGCATGCTTGCAAGGAACTCGTGCACGTCGTTCACCAGACCCGACACCTCTGGGTGACGCCTCCGCAGCTCCTCCGCGATCTCGACGGCGCTGCGCTCGCCGTCACACAGATCGAGGATCTCGCAGCCACTCGCGCTCGGCTTCACGGCGCGCTCGGGGAGCACGACGAGCACTTCGCCCCCCTCGTGACGCAGCTGTGCGTGCGGTGAGAGGCGAGGGTGGGCGTGAGCCGCCTCGATCGCGTCGAGCAGGCGCCAGAGGATCTCGCACTTGCGCTCGAGCGCGGCGGCGCAGCGATCCTGGTCCTGAGCGGTGCGAGAGTGCTCGAGCACGTAGCGCAGGCCCTCGGCCGCGTCGCGTGGCGCCTGCTGCGTGCGGCTCTGGAAGTAGCGCAGGCCGGCGGTGTCGACCCACGGGTAGTGCCGTTCGAACGCGTCGATCCGCGTCTGCATGATGTCGCCGGCGAACAGTTCGGTGAGCGACGAGGC
>Ga0210377_10003439_pt1 | contig 13641 bp, 19 predicted proteins | sample PLM4_65_b1redo_FD_155480 | JGI IMG/M metagenome (GOLD analysis project Ga0210377, IMG submission 155480) | Groundwater sediment microbial communities from an aquifer in East River, Colorado, USA - PLM4_65_b1 redo | ecosystem: Environmental > Terrestrial > Soil > Riparian zone | place: USA: East...
CCTTCGGCTGCTATGGTTAGTAACTCCCTTAGAATCAGCTAGTTACAGACGACACAAAGGCGACCATGTGACGCTTGTACAGAGTCTAACGTCTTTATAATCAGTCTGATACAATCGAAACTAAAGCGAAAGGTACGCAACCCGGAGGCCAGTCATTGGCACGTGACGTGCAAGTGGCACGCTGAGCGCCAAAGACTCGGGGGCTACCGGAGGGACGAGCGCCGTTTGAACTGGTTTGGCTCGTTCACTTCCCGCAGCAGCCGCTCGTTCCGCAGCCGATCGCGCCTGGCGCTATTGCCGGCGGCGTCCCAGACGCGCCGCACGGCCTTCAGGAGCAACCGCAGGATCCCGCCGAGCATCACGCGGCCTTTCCCGTCGCCAGGTCCGCGACCTCAATCCGGAGCTGGCGCAGCACGTACAGCGGCGCGCTCGGGTACCGCTTGAACTGCTCGCGCACCAGGCCGACGTTGATCGCATCGCAGCCGTTGGCGAACCGGAAGTGCAGAAACAACGCGCCTGGCCGATCGCTCGACGGCGGCGCGGTGGGCTCGTTAACGGTCAGCCACACCGGATCGTAGATGCCGCTCAGCTTCGGATCCTTCGACTCCGGCAGAATGCCCCCGCCGATGGGTTCGGGATCCCGATCGGTCAGCGCCATCGGAGTGGAGTTGATGAGCCGCGCGATCTCGCGCGCTTCCTCGATCGTGGCCAACTGGGCCGGGTTGAAGTTCGTCCCCATATCGTATCTTCGCCTCCTGTGCGCCGCAGTTTCGCTTTTCCTGCGCGTTTGCGAGTATACTCCGTTTCGAGGAGGTTGTAACCGTGACACCCGAACAGCCCACCATCGTATCACCGGATCCCGACCAGGCGGCGGCGCCGATCGCCGAGACGGCCGTCTTGCCGGCCGGCATGATGAATGGCTTCTGCGAGCCCGCCGAGCTCCGCACGCTCTTTGCCGGCTTCGGGCTCGAGTATCCCGAAGGCCTGGCGTTCCCCTGGCAGCATCGCTGGCCGCAAGACGCTGGTCCGAGCGAGCCTGGCAGCACGCGCCGGCACACCGCGGTCCGCGTCTTGCGGATCGAAGCGATCGGCGAATACGTCGACGCCGGCGTCGTGTCGCACCGCCACTACTGGCACGCCTGGGAAGAGCAGCTCGGCTGACGCGCGGCCGCGGAGCCTCCATGCAAATCACCAAAGTGGCGCGCCGCGGGAACGCCTGGGGCATCACCATCCCGCGCGCCTATCTGCGCGAGCTGAAGTGGCGCCTGGGCGATCGCGTGTATCTGGAGATCGTCGCGGATGCCGTCGCGGTGCGGCGCGTGCCGGCCGGCGCCATGCGCTCGATGTCCAAACTCCTCGAGGGAGGTGCGCATGGCCAAGCCAGCGAAACCCGCGGGTAAAGAGCTCCGCGACATTCCGCTCGAGCTGATCGACGAACCGGCACGGCCGAGCCGCGAGACCATGGACGAAGACAAGCTCATGGAGCTGGTCGTCTCGGTCCAGCAGCTCGGCGTGATCGAGCCGATTGTTGTTGAAGCCATCGGCGGCCGCTTCCGGATCCACGCGGGACACCGGCGCTTTTGCGCGGCCGTGGCGGCGGAGCTGAAGACCATCCCGGCCGTCGTCTATCCGGAAGGCCAGCTCGCCGGCGAAGCGGTGAAGCTCCACGAGAACCTCTACCGCGAGGACCTCAACGCCGGCGAAGAGGCGTCCTTCTTCGCGCGGCTGCTCGAGGAAGAATGCGGCGGCGACGTCGACCGTCTGTGTGAGCTGGTCCGCCAGAAGCGGGGCTACGTCGAAGGCCGGCTGCTGCTGCTGCAGGGCGATCCGGAAGTCTTCGCGTGTGTGAAAGCGAAAGGCATCGGCGTCACCGTGGCGCGCGAGTTGAACGCGGTGAAGGACCAAGGCATGCGGCGCGTGTTTCTCGACGCCGCGCGGAAAGGCGGCGCCAGCGCGCGCATGGTGCAGCAGTGGCGGCTCGACAATGAGAAGCTCGCGCCGGTGGCTGCACCAGACACCGGACCTGGCGACAACCAGTACAGCACTGTGGCGACGCCGCAAACCTCGTTCGCCTGTCTGCTGTGCGAAGGGACGGATGAGCCCTGGGATATGGAGCTGATCTACATGCACCGGCGTTGCCGAAAGATCACTCTCGATCGGTTTCTGGCGAAAGTGAAAGGAGAGCCTTATGGTGAAGCACCAGCGCAGCCGGCGGCCGCTGAGAATGGTCACTGAAGTTCCGGATTACCCCGGCGCCTTCTTCCACTTTTGCCCATGGTGCAAGGCTGGCCCCTGGCGCTCCGCGCAGGCCTACGGGGACCACGTGCACTCCTGCGCGCTCCGTCTCGATCCCCAGCCACCAGGTGGGGTGTACACGACCAGGAGAACGCCATGCCCGAAATAGACTCGGCTTTGCACGAATTGACGAAACTTAACGCCCGCGTGGCCGATGAGTATCAGCAGCGGTGTGCCGGGCCTGGTTGCCCGGAGGACGAAATGAACCTCACGCACCGGCCGGCGGCGCGGGTTCTCGATTTGGTGACCGGCCAGGAAGCGACGGTTCTCGGTGGTACAACAGCCCACACTCTCGTTCAACCTGCCGACGGGCGGCCAGGTGGAAGTCTACCTGGTGAAACTGCCTGACGGCCGGATCGTGTCGCGGACCGCGGACGAGCTCGCAGCTCTCCCGCCGGAGCTCCGCGCGAAACTGGAACCCACACCAGGGATGCAGTCGACGGCGGCCGCCGGAAAATAACCCGGCGGCCGCGCGGGCGGGATCTGATCGACAGCGGCCGCTGTCCGCTTCGAGCGACGGACCGGCGCTGCTGTGAATTCTGCTCGTACGGCCACGTGCTCGACTGCCACTATCCGCTGAGCTGCGCGGAAGCGCACTACCCGAAGGGCGCCGAGCGGATTCGGATGCGGGAATGCCCGACCGGCCGCACCTCGCCGGCCGCCTGCCTCCACTGCCGCTTCGGCCATTCGGTCGCCTGTCACCATCCGTTCACGTGCGTCGAGCTCCAGTGCGGCCACTTCCGTGAGATCATGCTTCGTGAACGGGCGCTCGCGCGCCAGGCGTTCGCCCGCAAGGACGGAGCACACCTTGTCGCGATACACACCTGGACAGGAATTAATCCGGGCAGGGAACTGCCCCGTGGGTGCCACCGATGAGCTGGCCTGCGCACCGTGCCCGTGGGGGCACGTGACGGAATGCCATCACCCGCACACGTGCGAAGAGGCCGGCTGCGACCACTTCCTCGAGGAACGCTCGGAAGACATCGACGGCCAGGCGAGCGACCAAACGTAAGCCGAAAGGAGCTGCACCGATGCCGCCACCGAATCTCGATCTGCTGCTGACGCGGCGCCAGTACGAGCAGGTGAATAAGATCGAATCCGCGATCGCGCGCGCCTGGCTCGTGGCGCACGGCGCCGAATACGATGCCGTCGAGTTCAACGTCCGGCTCGGCGCCGGCCAGCAACTCGGCCCGGAATTCTCCGATGCCACGCGCGCGGCCGCGCAGGCCTCGACGCAAAAGCGCGCCGATATCGTCGTCACCCGCGCCGGGCAAACTACGATCATCGAGATCAAGGAACGGATTGGCTTTTCCGTGCTCGGTCAGCTCCTGGGCTATCGTGCGCTCTACTTGCAGGATCACCCGGAGCTGACCGGCATTCAATTACTCGCCATCGGTCAGTCGGTCCGCACCGACGTCGAACCGGTTCTCCGCGAGCACGGCATTGCCCTTGAGTATTTCCCCAACGTCACGGCCAGTCCGGCATCACCGCCTTCATCCTGAGCTCTTCCATCTTCTCCGGTGGCAGCCCGCAGCGCAGGCCGTTCACCGACTTCAGGTAGCCGGCACACCACCGCCTCCGCAGGACTGGATGCAGGAAGCGATTCTCGAATGACGGTTTGTGGTCAACCCCGTCCTGATACCACTGCAGAAAGGCGTAATCGCGCGCCGACTTTTCGGTTTTAGGCAGCTTTCGCATGGCATGCCTCCTCGATCGCGCGCTTCGCGCCGCCGACGGTGATGAACCAGCCGAGCAGGGAAACCTCGCCCGTCATCGACCAGGTGGAAGCGAGGAAGTGCCGGTTATGGGCCCGAACCTCGCCGAGCAGCCGATGACTCCACAGGTCGATGTATTCCCATTCATCCTTGGCCCAGTTGGTGCGCTTCCAGTGCTGCCGCGATCGCTGATAGCTAGGCATGGTGGCCTCCGTTCTCCCGCCACTGCCGGCAGTCCGGGCACTCTTTGACGGTCTCGCCTTCGATGACGAGGCCTTTGCCGCGGACCAGGTCGCAGGTCGGACACAGCTCGAGCACGGGCCCGCGCTGGGTGATCGTCTCGACTTCATGGGGGGCGATCTTCGCCGGCCTGGCGCTGCCGGCGAAATTCCGGGCGTGCGAGAGGAAGAACCCGGGGCCAGGCCGCGCCGCCAGCCGGGTAAGCCGCGGCTTGATGTCGGCGAGGTAGGCCGCCATCGTTTGCCGATCGGCGTTGAGCTGCTCGATGATGTCGACCACGAGCTTCCAATCGGCGACCGCGCCGGTCGTTTCCGCGATCAGGGCGATCAACTCGGCCTGGGGAGTCAGGTACCGGAGGGGTACCACGGGTGCACCAGGGCTGCCCGTCCGCTTCGAATCTGAGAGTGGGGACCCGGCCTTTTCGGTATCCCGTTTCGGGGAAGGGTTTGGTGTCGTCGTCGTCGTCTCGTTTCGCATTGTCTTCGCCTCCGTCTCTTGGCCTGTAGGAAGAGTCGCGGTCTGGCGAACAGAAAGCGAACAACAAGGTACTACTTCGAACGACGACGACTCTTCATTCTGGTAATCCTTTCTAACTCCTTGTACCCCTGGCACTGGCGCCAGGGGTCCCCTGACACTGGCGCCAGGGGTCACCCCTGGCACTGGCGCCAGGGGTCCGTTGCGCAGCCGAAGGTTGTTTTGGTGGGCTCGGAGGAAGTAAATCGACTTCTTCCCGGCCGCCGGGTCGGTCTCGATTGCGCCACAGTTTTCGAGCTCCCGAAGCTGGCGAACGAGAGTCCGCCAGTGGACGGCCCGGACACTCGAAAGCTCGAGGACCGATTTCCGGCAGACCAGGTCGTCACTCGCGTAGGCGCTCAGCGCAACGTAGGTCAGCTTCGCGCCTGGCGAAAGATGCCTGGTGGTGAGGACCTGGATCGGACAGCGAGCCCACCAGACGACGGGCCTCGCGTTTGAAATAGGGATTGCGGCTCCACTTGCATTTGAGCCGGTAACTGGTGTAGAATGTTGTGTATCGGCGTTCACCTTGCACACTCAGGACGCCGACTGTTCGGTCTTCAGCGCTTCCGTCGAAGGCTTCGCTGTTGGCCGGGCAGCCAGTCTCGCTGCCGATAACACATAAAACCGCGACCGGCAGCCATCTCCATCATAGTCGAAAGGGCTGTAGAATCAACCCTTTCGCGTTTTGTTCGTGGTACAACATTGACTTCGCCTTCTAATCGCCCGGAGAATGTAAGGCGAAGCGCAGCGTTTGACCTGGCCAGGCACACCGGCTTCCATTTCAGCGTTGGAGGTGTGTCTTGGCAATTCGAGTATCAGACGCGGCTTCGTCCGCGAAGAAGTTCGCACAGCGGGCCGCGGGGGCTGCGCCCGACTATCAGGCCGGCGTGCAGGACGCTGGGCAAACCTGGTCGCAAAACACGCAGGCGGCCGCGGACACCTACGCATCCGGCGTGCAGGACGCGATCGGCCGTGGCGCGTTTGCGCGCGGCGTCCAACAGGCCGGCTCGGCACGTTACCAAGATCGTGCTTCGGGTGTTGGCGCGCGCCGTTACCCGGAAGGCGTGCGCGATGCGGCCCCGCGCTGGGAACAAGCCACGGCGCCGTACCTGCAAGTCATCGCAGGTCTCACCCTGACGCCGCGTCGGCCGAAAGGCGATCCGGCGAACTTCCAGCGCGTCGAGCAAGTCGGCCAGGCGCTGCGCCGGAAGAAGGTCGGCGGGTAGGCGCGGGTCCGGCCAAATCCACCTCGAGGTGATGAGACATGGGACGCGCAATGGAATTGATTTCCGGCCGGGCCACCGCGCCGGGCGCCACGCTCACGGCCACAACGATGGCTCTGGGTAATTCGCTGACAATCCGCAACGCTCCGCTCGACTCGGACATCCGTCTGCTGCAACTCTGGGCCGACTACCAGGCCGCCGGCACGCTCCGCGTGCATTCGCCGAAGTTGCACGACAACGTGCAAGGCATCCGTTTCGGCATCCCGGCGAGCGACGCGTCGCCGTTGCTTCCGTTTGGTGTCAGCCAGAAGCTGATCGCCCAAGACACGCTCTCGGTCGAGCAAACCGGATCCGCCGTCGGCGGCGACATCGAACAATGGGCCGGTCTGATCTACTACGGCAATCTCCCAGGCTCCGACGCGCGGCTGACCACGGTCGAAGACGTGATGCGCCGTGGCGTGAATCTGGTGAACATCGAGAACACCATCACCACCGGCGCCGGCGGCGGCTACACGGGGGAGGAAAGCATCGCCGCCGAGTTCGACCTGACCAAGGCGAACACCGATTACGCGCTGATCGGCTACGTCTGTACCGTCGAATGCTGCGCCATTCGGTGGCGTGGCGCTGACCTGGCGAACCTCGGCGTCGGCGGCCCGGGCCACGAAACCTTGCGGCACATCACGAGCCAGTGGTTCATGATGCTGTCCGAGGAATTCGGTTTGCCGCTGATCCCCGTCATCAACTCGGCCAACAAATTCGGCATCAGCATTGATGCCGTCCAGGACGAGAACGCCGCGGCCGTGCTGGTCAACACGATCCTGGTCGAGCTCGGCGGATCCGCCGGCGCGGCGCCAGCGCGGTAAGGAGCTGCGATCGTGACACCACAGGGGGACGTCGCGATTCTGACTCAGCGGCCGGGAACCTCGTTTGCTTTCGAGGGTATCCCGCCGCCGAGCCGGGTCTACATCGACCGCGACGACACGCTCCGGATCACCTCGATCACCGGATACGCTCTGCTCAGCCCGTTATTGGTGACGCTCCGCATTCTGATGCCAGACGGGCAGCTCTCCATCAATCAGTTCGCCCACACGACGGCGGCCACCCGGCTGGCCGTGGTGACGGGGCAGGACCTGACGGAAGGTTTCCTGCTGAGCGTAACTGTTTCCGCGCTTCCCACCACGGTGCCGGCCCGCAGTGTGTTCGTGCAGGTGGATCTGGTGAAGGGCAATTTCTTCGCCGGCATCATCGGCGAGACGCTGATCTCCGGGTACCTGACCGGCCGGCAGGCGATCGGCTGGCCGGAGTTTCCGGCGTACAGCTCGGTGCAGGATTACGGGCAGCGGCGGCTGATCACCGGCACGGACCCGGCCGCGGGCGTGGAAATCACGGAGACCGTGCCCAGTGGCGCGCTGTGGCGCCTCTGCTCGGTCTATATCCAACTCACGACGTCGGCGGTCGCTGGTACGCGCAATGTCTACCTCATCTTCGACGACGGCGCGACGCAGTTTCTTCGCGCCAACGTGGGCGGAGCCGGTCCCACCTCCACAGTCAACTTCTATTTGGCGCAAAACTATCCGGTCCAATCCGTCGGCGCTTTCACTTTTGCGCCGCTGCCGCTCGACTTGTGGCTGCCGAGCGGCTACCGTTTCCGCACCAGCACCGTCACGCTCGACGGCGGCGACAACTTCGTCGCGCCGGTCTATCAGGTGGAAGAGTTTCTGATGGGGACATAGCCATGGAATGGCAATGCAACGTGTGCCTCGGAAAGTACAGCGACACGACGCTCGAGAGTGGTTCCTATTTTCACGTTTGTCCCGACGTGACGGTGGACGCCAGCAAAGATCAACGGACGCCGCGGCCAGGCGGCCGCGATGAGAACCCGGTCGCTTCGCCGGATGCCCGGCTGCCGGCCACCACGAAGCGAGACGGGGCCGGGCGCACGAAGCTGTAAGCCGGCGTGCGCCGGAGAAAGGCAATTATGGCGGATATTCTCGAGAAAGAAGTCTCCTACAGCGCAACGGACGTGACGCTGGTAACGACGGCCGAGACGCTCATCATCACCAGCCCGCGCGTGAAGATCCCGACCGCGACGGCGCGCGTGCTGGTCAAAGCGCAAGCGCAGCTCACCAACGGCACGGGGACGACGGCCGTCACGCCGCGGATCCGCCGCGGCCCGCTGGTGACGGATCCGGTCGTCGGCGATGCGATCGCAGAGCAAATCAAGACCGCGGCCGGCTCGACCGAGCCGTACGAGTTGGCCGTCTCGGAGTTGGTGCAGGACCTGGACGGCGTGCAGTACTCGTTCACGCTCGCGCAGACCGCCGCGTCGGCGAACGGCACCGCGTTGCAGGCGTCGATCGAAGTGGAAGTGTTGAACGGGTGAGCGATGAAAAAGCTCGGTAAGACGGCTGTCGCCGCGGTGGTCGGTGGCGGCCTGGTGTGGGCCGGACAGTGGCTCAAGCAGCAGGGCATTCCCGAGGCGGACAAAGCGGCCGGGTCGGCCGCGGCCGCCATTTATCTCTGGGCGCGATCGCCACGTGACGGAGGCAAGCGTGATCGTGAAACTCGAAGCGGGCCCCATCGCACTTCTCGATCCGACTGAGTTCGGCGTCGACGTCGAGCCGAAAGGCTTCCTGGCCGACGCGATCGCGCGTGAGGCCGTGCTCGGCGCGATCGACACCGAGATCGGCGACCAGGTGGCCGAGCTGGTGCCGGTCGCCTTCCAGTTCTGGGGCGAGGCGCTCGAGCAGCCGCTGCTCGAGGCGGCCGCCCATCTGGATCCGGATTCCAATCCGGAGCTGCTGCAGGGCTGGGACGACGTGCGCCAGGCCGCCGGCGAAGTGGACGAACACGTGGTCCGGGCCACGCACGAAGCTCCGGATGAGACGTGGCAGCCCGTTCCTGAACCGATTCAGCAACCGGCCGAGACGACCGTGTTCAGCGACGGAAGCACACCGGACCAAGGGGCGAATCAACCGTAAGCGAGGAGGAGTGTTTTATGGATCCCGAAATCACGCGCGTGGCGGAAGAGACCACCGTCAACAGCGAAGGCCGGCCAGCGGTGACGATTCGCGTCGACTTTACCGTCGGCAGCCAGGGGCCTTTCACGAAGCGATTTCCGAAGGAAGGTTTCGACGGCCGCCGGGCGAGGGATGAGCTTCGCGATTTTGTCACCCACCTGGCGGACCTCGGTCTGCGCCAGTAGGGCGGCGCGGGAGCCTGCATGCCCAGCCAAGGATTCGTACCCGTCTACAAAACCGGCGGCGGCTTCGTGGTCGCACCGGACGGAACGATCGTTGCGCCGATCAATTCGAAGTACCTGGTCGAATACGATACCGCGGCGCAAGCGGCCGCGCTGATCGGCGGCACGGTGGTGATCCAGGCGATGGAGTTCTTCGCGACGTCGCAGCCGATCTATTTGATCCAAGTGCCAGGCGCGCCGAACGCGCTCAACGCCGGCCTGGTCGCCGATCTGTTCGCGCGCTACGGCACACAGCCGAGCTCGCCGGCGTGGACCGTGATCCACAACGACCTCGGGTATGTCGCGGCGCCCGTGCCCGCGGCTGCCCCTGCGCCGGCGAAGCCGGTGGCGGTTCCTCCGACCGCCACCGTCCCGCCGGTGTCTCCGCGCGTCGTGCCCTTGCCGGCGCCGAAGCCCAAGACCGAGATCGTCGTGTCGAAGATCGCGCCGGCCGGCGGCGGCGGCGGCGCCGTGGGCGGCGGATCCCTGGGCTCGATCTTCGGACCCGTCGGCGCCGTCATCGGCGCGATCGTCGGGTTTTTGGCCGGCCTGTTTGGCGGCGGGGTGTCGAAGGAGATCAAGCGCGCGCTCGAGGGTCTGCGCGACGGCATCAACAAGACGGCCGACACGCTGCTGCGGTTCACCTGGAAAGGGATGTTCAGTTTCGGCTGGCTGCTGCGCGCGTTCCAGAACCTCTGGGTCCGGATCCTGCATCCGCTGCTCGATCACATCGAGCGCATCGCGAACCGTCTGGGCCGGCTGATCGACAAGGTCCTGAAGCCGTACCTGGACCTGCTGATCAAAATTCGGAAGGCGATCCTCGACATTTACGAGCGCTTTTTCCGGCCGATTATTCTGACGATCGAAACGCTGCGCCGCGCGCTCGCGATTCTACGGCTGGCGCATATCCACATCGCCGACAAGCTCGACGCGGAGCTCGCGAAGCTGGAGGGAAAGATCGCGGCGCCGATCCTGAAGCTGCTGCAGCAAACCAACGAGCTCGCCGGCTGGATGCGCGTGCTGTTGAACGTGCGGCTGCTGCTACAGCAACCGCTGCTGGTGAACTCGCTCGACGCCTTTAAGCAGATTTGGGCGAAGATGTTCTGGAACGCGCATAGCCAGCCACTGACGGCCGCCGAGCGGACGCGCCTGCAATCGACGTCGATCGCGCTGTCGCCGCGCCAGGCCACCGATAACGCGCTGTTGGCAGTGCGCCTCGGCGCCGGACCGTACGCGGTCAGCACGCGCCTGGCCGTCGACCAGGTGCTGAGCCAGGTGCGGAGGTAAGTATGGGCGGCTTCGGTCTCCTGCCCGGGTCGACGCCCCCACCGACCGAGCTGAACCAGGTCGACGTGCCGCTGCCGAGCTTCCGGTCGATCGGCGAGCAGGCGGCCGCCGGCGCGAAAGACGCCGGCTTCTTCTCCGGCCTCTGGGATGCGGTCACCGACAAGCTGGCGGATTGGGCTGCGCGGATCCTTGCGGTGCTGCTCGGTACCTTTGCCCGGCTCGGCGCCTGGTGGGCCCGCAACATCATGGCCGCCGAGGATAAATCGGATCCGGCGTTCGCGGCGCTCGCCTCGGCCGCGATCAAAGACCTACTCGGCATCGACGTGCCGATCGCGGCCGGTGGGCCTGGCGTGAGCGGGAACCGCAACGCAGGCGCGGCGAACAGCATCGGCTCGGCGGTGCTGAAAGGCGTGTTCGGCTCGTTCGATCCAAGTGGATCCGTCACCATGCAACCCGGCCGGGCCGCGGCCGAGAAGCTGCTGAGCACCGCGTTTCAATTGCACCTCGAGGGCTGGCTCGAAGGCTGGATCTTCGAGGCGATGAGCCTCGGCGCCCTGGAGAAGTTCGCTGACTTGGACGACAAGCTGGCCGCGGCGATCGGGCTCCCCGGCATGGTGTCGCGCGTGATGGGCCCGGTGGCCGACGTGCTGATCGGCACACCGTTCGAGTGGGAAGTCAACCGCACCTTTCGGCCGAAGCTGCTCAGTCCGCGCCAGTGCATGATTCAGCTCCGCCGCGGCCGCATGACGCCGGAGCTCGCGAAACGCGAGCTCGCCTTGCAAGGCTACTCCGATGAGCGGATCGAGGCCCTGATCGCCACCGAAGGCAAACACCTCAGCGAGAGCGAGCTCGACTTCCTGATCGCGCGCGGCCACTGGACCCGCGACCAGGCGATCGCGGAGCTGACGGTGCAAGGCTGGTCGAAGGAGATCGCCGCGGCGCTGCTGCAGATCCAGGAAGACCGGCGGCTCGACACGTATCGCCGGCAGCTCGCGGAGACGGCCTCCACGCACTACATCGCCCGCGACATCGAGGCGGACCAGTTCCGGCAGATCCTCGACACGTGCGGCCTCCCGGAGCGCGAGCGGGACATGGTGCGGATTATCTCGGCCGTGCGGCGCGAGCTGCGCGTGAAGCAGCTCACCACGTCGGAAGTCGAGCAGTGCGTCAAGGTGGGGATCCTGACGCTCAACAATTTCCGGAATCATCTGCGCGACCAGGGCTACTCGTTCGAGGACCAGCGCACGCTCGAGCTGCTGCTGTTGTCGGAGGTGAAGAACACCCAGGACGCCAAGGCGGCGCGCGAGCAGATCACCAAGGAGCGCGAAGCCGCGCGCCAGGCGAAGGAAGCGGCCGCGCAAGCGCGCAAGCAGCAGGTCGACCAGCAGCTCAAAACGAAATCGCTCAGCCTGGCGCAGATGGAGCGCGCCGTCCGGGACGGTCTCCGGACGCTCGAGGAGTACAAGCTCTTCCTGGCCAAGGCGGGATACACCAGCACCGACCAGGAGACGCTCGCCGGGCTTCTCGCAGGCGAAATCGACGCCACGCGGCAGCAGGAAGCGCGGAGAGACGAGCTGCGCCGCCAGGCGGCCGTGAAGCACGTGGCGCTGTCCGACGTGGAGAACGCGGTGAAGTCCGGCATCCTCACCCTCGGCGAGTACAATCAGTGGCTCGCCGATCAGGGCTACGCGGATGAAGACCGCGGGCTCCTGGTGAACCTGCTGCAGGCGGAGCTCGACACCGCGGCGCAGAAGGCTCAGGAACGCGAAGCCGCGCGAGCTCGCCTGGCCGAGCGTAATCTCTCGCTCAGCGACGTCGAACGTGCGGTGCGGCGAGGCCTCCAGACGGTCGACCAGTACCGCGTGTTTCTGCTTTACAATGGGTTCGATCCGGATGAGGCCGCAGTGCTGGTCGGGCTGGTGCAGTCCGATATTGACGCCGACGCGGCCGCGCGGGAGGCAAAGGAAGCGGCCTCGACGAAGGCCTCCCGTAAGGGGCTTTCGATTGCCGATCTCGAGCGCGCGGTCCGCGCCGGCGTACGGACGATGCAGGATTACCGCTCGGCTCTCGCCGGCGCCGGCTTCAGCGCAGACGACATGGACGCGCTGCAGCGGCTGCTGCAGCTCGACCTCGACAATGACGCGGCCACGCGGAAAGCCAAGGAAGCGGCCACGGCCGCGGCCGCGAAGAAGAGAATCAGCCTGGCCGACGTCGAGCGGGCCGTCAAGCTCGGCGTCGCGCCGATCGCCTTGTATCAGGACGCGGAGCTCCGCGCCGGCATCGTGGCCGAAGATCGCGCGCTGCTGGAGGCCTCGCTGTTGGCGGAGATCAAAGCGGCGACGGAAGCGAAGGCTACGCGGGCCGCGGGTCAAACCCAACTGGCGCGGCGCGGGCTCTCGCTGGCGCAGTTCGAGCAGGCGGTCCGCGACGGTGTGCGGAACATCGTCGAGTACGGGCAGTTCCTCGACGCGCAAGGGTTCAGCCAGGCGGACCGCACGACGCTGGTGGCGCTGCTGGCGCTCGAGCTGCAGCAGGGTGCCGCGGCGAAGCAACGGCGCGCGGAGATCGAGGCAGAGCTCGCCGTCCGCAAGCTCAGCCTGGCGCAGTTCGAGAAGGCCGTGCTCGAGGGCGTGCGGCCGTTCCAGGACTACCTGAGCTTCCTGCGGGCCCAGGGATACGCCGAGCTGGACGTCAACACCCTGGGGTCGCTGCTGAGCCTGGCGATGGACGCAGCAGCGGCGAAGGCGGCGGCGGCCGCAGCAAAGCCTGGCTTTTAGTTAACAGTGTTCTTCGCCCTTTCTTCGCCAGTAACCACTGCGATCGCACGAAGAAAAGGCGAAGGGCGCGATTAGAGCCTCGTGGCGCGATCGCGGCAAGGTCTCCGCACTCACCACTTCGGCAGAGTCCAAACGATTGGGCATGCTTCAGCGTGGCGACGCTGGCGCCGTTCGGGTCAAGCGAGACTCGCAACGATCGTGCGGTGAGATCGCCGGCGGCGCGCCGAACGTTTGGCACGCAAATTGCCGTAGCAATTCGGGGTCCAAACCGTTTTCAACTCCGCTCTTTTTTGCCGAAAGTCTTCTTTGCCGAAAAGGACTTGTGCGTTCACCCTAGCGGCCTTCGG
>Ga0210377_10003440_pt1 | contig 13640 bp, 14 predicted proteins | sample PLM4_65_b1redo_FD_155480 | JGI IMG/M metagenome (GOLD analysis project Ga0210377, IMG submission 155480) | Groundwater sediment microbial communities from an aquifer in East River, Colorado, USA - PLM4_65_b1 redo | ecosystem: Environmental > Terrestrial > Soil > Riparian zone | place: USA: East...
ATGTCTGCGGCCTTAAGGCAAACAGCTCAGAGTTTGATCTGAATGCCCAGGCGCCTGTCATATATCTTATGGAAAAATGGTATGACTTCAGAAAAGGGAAGATAGAGGAACGGACAGAGAGTACGCAGAAGGGGGGGACCATGCGTCTCGGCGCATACCCCTGTGTTATAGAAGAAAATACCCTGGCCTATGCAGCATACCGCCAAAAAGAGATCTCCGAACGTCACAGACACAGATATGAGTTCAACAACGCCTACAGGGGCATAGTGGCCAGACTCGGCATGAAGATCAGCGGGGCGAGCCCGGACGGTGAACTCGTCGAGATTATTGAGATCGAAAACCACCCCTGGTTTTTGGGGTGCCAGTTTCATCCTGAATTCAAATCGAGGCCAACTGAGCCGCATCCCCTCTTCAGTGCTTTCATCGAAGCCTCTTTGCAGGGTAAAAGCTCTTTATTCCCCTCTGTTGAAGCTGATCTGCGGGAGAGAAGCAGCGATTGACGCACAAAATGATTGTCGGCAATACAACCCTTGGCGCAGGCAATCCCCTTTGCCTGATAGCGGGACCGTGCGTCATTGAGAATGAGGATATAACTTTTCATACTGCGCAAAGACTGAAAGAGATTTGTGAGGAGTTGAAGATCTCTTTTATCTTTAAAAGCTCCTATGACAAGGCAAACAGGACTTCGCTGAGTTCTTTCCGCGGACCCGGCATAGACAGGGGCCTGAGGATACTTTCCGATATAAAAAGCAGATTTCAGCTGCCGGTGTTGTCTGATATCCATTCTGTTGAGGAAGTAACACCAGCCGCAGAAGTGCTTGACGCTCTCCAGATACCTGCCTTCCTGTGCAGACAGACCGATCTGATCCTCGCTGCATCAAGGACAGGCAAGGCGGTCAATATCAAAAAAGGCCAATTCCTTGCGCCATGGGACATGCAGAACATCATAGATAAATTCACTTCAACAGGGAACAGGAATGTTTTTATAACCGAAAGAGGGACGTCATTTGGATACAATAATCTGGTGGTTGATATCAGATCGTTCCCTATTCTGCGGTCCTTTGGCTATCCTGTTATCTTCGATGTCACGCACAGCCTCCAGCTGCCCGGAGGAAAGGGGAGTTGCTCAGGGGGCCAGAGGGAATTCGCAGAACCGCTGGCACGTGCAGCTGTTGCTGCAGGAGTCGACGGGTTGTTCATGGAGGTCCACCCGGAACCTGGCAAAGCCCTCTGTGACGGTCCTAATATGATACAGCTGGATAATATGAAACAGCTTCTGCAAGTTGTAAAGAGTATCCATGAACTCGTCTCAGCAAATACACAGAATACGGGAGGATAGTAGCGATGCTCAAAAGACTCTGTTTTTTGCTTTCTGTTTTTCTTGTTAATTCAATGTGCTGCACTGCGGTGAATGGTGAGGACAAGCCTGTGCAGGGTCAGCCTCAGCTTTTTACCAACCAGGATATAGAAAAATATAAAGGCCCTTCCGAAGCCAAAACAACGGACACGAAAACAGTTTTAAGGGAATCAAAGTATCAGGGAAGATCAGGAAAAAGAATACTGGTGCAAGAAGGCTTCAGCATATAAAAAGAAGATCAAAAAAGCAGATGACGATGTAAAAGAAACTGAGAAGAAAATTTCTGAAGAGAACAATAAAAGCCTTCATGCCGGCAAGAAGACCGCGCTGCTGCAAAAAAGGCTTGAGAAGGCCAGGAAAAAAGTTGAGTATGCAGAAGCAGACCTTGGTGAGCTTGAGGATGAAGCACACAGAAAAGGAGTCCCCCCGGGATGGCTGAGATGCCAGAAATAAATATCCTCGAAATCGCCAGAAAAGTCTTAAGGATCGAGGCCAACGCGGTCATGGGGCTTATAGAAAGGCTTGACAGCCGTTTTCAGAAGGCGGTCGACATTGTCTTTGAGAGCAAAGGGAAGGTCATTGTCAGTGGCATGGGCAAATCCGGACTTATCGGGAAAAAGATCGCCGCCACCCTTGCCTCTACAGGCACCCCGGCCTTTTTTATGCATCCTGCTGAGGCGAGTCACGGAGACCTCGGCATGGTGTCCTCTGAGGATGTGGTCATCGCCATCTCCAACAGCGGTGAAACAGACGAACTTCTTGACCTGGTCCCTTTCCTGAAGAGGTTCAATGTTCAACTTATCGCCATGACCGGAGAGGCAAATTCAACTCTCGCAAGGGCTGCTGATGTGAACCTTGATGTAACGGTGAAGGAAGAGGCCTGTCCCCTCGGGATCGTACCGACTGCTTCAACGACTGCTTCACTGGCAATGGGCGATGCCATAGCAGTGGCCCTTCTGACAAAAAGAGGCTTCAGGGAGGAGGACTTCGCCTCTTTCCACCCGAGCGGCAGTCTCGGCAAAAAGCTCTTCATTAAGGTCAGGGACCTCATGCATTCAGGTGAGGCGCTTCCCCTGATATCATTGCACGAATCAATGACAGGAGCTGTTATGGAGATTTCATCCAAAAGGCTTGGCATTGCGATAGTGGCTGATAAAGATAAAAGGATCGCAGGTATTATCACGGACGGTGATGTAAGAAGGGGCATAGAAAAATGGGGGAAGGCGCTGTTTGATATGAAGGCGCACGAGGTCATGTCTATAAACCCGAAGACCATAACAGCAGAGGAGCTTGCGGCAAAAGCCCTTTCTGTTATGGAAAAGTATTCTATCACAGTGCTGGTAGTGCCCGATGACAGTGGAAGGGCAGCAGGGGTCATCCATCTCCATGATATATTGAGGAAGGGGATAGCATGAAAAAAAGTCGGAAGTCGGAAGTCGGTCTCCTTCTGCGACCCGCCGGGGCGGAAAGTCAGAAGTCGGAATCAAAAAAAATAGAGGACATTGCAAAGGGCATCAAGCTCCTGATCCTCGATGTGGACGGGGTCCTGACCGACGGCGCGATTATTCTTGACAATGAAGGCAATGAATACAAGTCCTTTCACGTCCGTGACGGACACGGCATTAAAATGCTGATCCATGCAGGGATACATGTTGCGATCATCACGGGACGTCATTCAAAGGTAGTTGAGCGGCGGGCCCATGAGCTCGGCATAACCGAGGTCTTTCAGAAATGTCATGATAAAAGGATCGCCTACAAGAAACTTATTGAACAATATTCGCTGAAAGACAGTGAAGTCGCCTATATAGGGGATGATATAGTTGATGCTCCTATCATGGTCATTGCAGGCCTGCCGGTTGCCGTAGCTGACGCAACTGAAGATGCGAAAGAATATGCGCTGTTAGTGACCAAAAGCAGAGGCGGGAGAGGTGCTGTCAGGGAGGTCACGGATTTTATTCTCAAGTCAAAAGGTATATGGCAGGTTATGTTTGATGACTACTTTAAGGCTTAATCTCCCCACTATTCTGACATTAAGCAGAATTTTCCTGATCCCCTTCTTCGTGCTATCCGTTTATCAGCATCCGGTCCTAGGGGCGCTGATATTCAGCATCGCCTCTATTACGGATTTCCTCGACGGGTATCTGGCGAGACGCTCGGGTCAGATAACAACGTTTGGAATTATCATGGACCCCCTGGCAGACAAGTTTCTGGTCATATCAGCCCTGATAGTCCTTGTTGATATGGAAAGGCTGTCAGCATTTATCGCCATAATATTAATAGTGCGGGAATTTCTCGTGACCGGACTAAGGGTAGTGGCTCTTTCAAAGGATATCGTGATACCTGCAGAGATGGGAGGAAAACTCAAGACAACAGCACAGATAACCTCCATACTCTGCCTGATTCTGGTCGGCACTATTTTTGACAATCTCCCGGTGGACCTTTATGATATCGGGCTTGTTTTTGTCGGAATAGCACTGTTGCTTTCAGTCACCTCCGGGGTACAGTACACCATCTCTTTTTGGAAGAAGATTTGAAGATCATACTCCTTTCAATCGCAGCATTCATTATCGGGTCAGTGCCTACCGGGATTCTTATAGCCAGAAGCAGAGGTATAGACCTGAAACAAAAAGGCAGCGGCAATATCGGAGCAACAAATGTGCTGCGGACTACCGGCAAATGGCCTGCTTTTTTTACCCTTTCAGGGGACTTCCTGAAGGGTGCAGCAAGTGTACTGCTTGCAAGACATTTCGGGGCTGGTGTTTTGTTTGAAGGGATAATCGGAATATTTTCGATACTTGGACACAATTTTTCCATATTCATGAAATTTAAAGGAGGCAAGGGTGTCGCAACAAGTCTTGGCGTGCTGAGCATCTATTCTCCTCAAACAGCTCTTTTTACTGTTCTTTTATGGCTGTTGACTGTTTTAATATCAAAATACTCCTCTTTGGGGGCGCTGGTTTCTTTTGGTTTTTTGCCGGTAATTATGATATTGTTTGATACAGAGGAAAAGTTCCCGATAGCATTGACCATGACTCTTATGATGTTTATAAGGCACAGGGAAAACATATCCCGTCTTGCAAAGGGAACAGAACCAAAGGTCGGCAAAAAAATATGAAACGTTTTATTATAGTCGTATTGCTCTATCTGGCAACTCTGCCTGTTATCAGTTTTGGCGAGGACCTTCACGAAACCAGGTTGAACAGCGGTCTCAGGAGCACGGAAGCCTATTCATACCTGTTAATTGAGAAAGCACATGAAAACAGGGCAGAATCAGCTCAACTGCTCAATGAGGCGGCAAAAAACTCCCCGGATCTTCCGGTTGTTTATTTTGAACTGGCAAAAACAAGTTTTTCACCCTCATCTTCCGGGATATTCGAAAGCGTTAATTATATAATTGAAGGCATAGCTGCCTACTCAAGGAATTTCTGGGCTGCATTCACCCTGGCCGGCAGTTTATTGTTCAGTGCGATGATTTCTTTTGTGATTTTGGCAGCGATAGTAGTCGCAATAAGATTCCCCGGTGATATCCAGCTGTTTGTCCACGACGTCGCAGAGGCAAAATATCTCCTGTTTATCCTTGTTATGCTCATAGTCATCTCGATCATAAGCCCGTTTTTATTTCTTGCAGGAATGCTGGTGTTGTTTGGTATGTATATGAGGAATCTCGACCGCATATTCGTTTATCTTTTTTTGGCATTCCTTGTTTTTTCTCCTCTCCTCTTCAAGGCAGCATCCCTGTTCGTGCACACACTATCTTCCTCACAAATCAAGGCGATCGTTGGAGTCAATGAGTCAAAAGACAGCAAGTATGCTCTCACAGCATTGAAGAATGGCGAAGATTATGCATCGCTTTTTTCATATGGACTTGCATTGAAGCGTGAAGGGCGTTACGATGAGGCTGTTTCAGTATATCAAAGACTGCTCCAGAGAAGACCTGATCCGAAGATTTATGTGAATCTTGGCAACTGTTATGCTGGATTGAAGGATACGGAGAAGGCAATCACCTATTATCTAAAAGCCATAGCGATTAAACCTCTTGCTTCTGCCTATTATAATCTCTCACAGATATCGAGGGAGATCCTTGATTTTACGAAGGGTAACGAATATTTCAAACTCGCTCTTGAAACAAACAGGGATGCGGTTTCTGATTATAGAACGATTTATAGCAGAAACCCAAACAGGATTGTTGTGGATGAAACACTTTCTTACGCTGAACTATGGGGGCTTGCCGTGGGGAATAAGGGAAAAACATCTGTCTTTGGTACTGCTGTCCTGCCTCCATCTTTTATTTCCGGCACTGCAATCCTACTGATCTTCCTTTACTTTCTCCTGAACAACGTCGTAAGGAGCAAGGCTTATCGATGCAAACGATGCAGCACCATACTTTGTCCCCGGTGCGAAAAGCATCTCACGTGGGGCAGGATGTGTCAGACGTGTTATGCGTCCATAGTGAAGCTGGATGAACTCGAAGCAAAGGAAAGGGTCTCTAAACTCCTCTCTATCTATGAGCACCAGAGGAAACGCAGGAGTATAATGAAAATCTATTCTTTTCTTATGCCAGGCGTTTCACAGATTTATGCAGGGAAGATATTGGTAGGGGTCTTTTTCCTGTGGCCTTTTCTGTTTTTCCTGTTTGTTCCTGTGACAAACACGATATTCGCAGGGGCAGGATTACTCTTCGCACACAGTTTTTTTACGTGGGCCGCAATCTTTTTTGCGGCTGTAATATATATTATTTCTAATATTATAACTATACAGAGGATAAAAAAGGGATGGCTTTAGAAGGGTCTTTAACAGATTTCGGACTTGCAGATATCCTCCAGCTTATCTATTTCCAGCACAAAACAGGTGTTTTGAAGCTTGAGGGTAAAATGGACAAGGTAAGTCTCCTGTTTATCGATGGTAATATCGGAGGTGCGGAGTCGAAAAGGCGGAATGAAGACAACCGCATGGGGAAAATTCTGCTCAAGAAAGGGCATTTAAAAGAAGAAGACCTGGACGCAGCCCTTCAGGAACAGCGCAAAACAGGCGCCAGGCTTGGGAATATATTGCTAAGAAGAGATCTTGCTGAAAAAGAAGTAATAAAGGATGTGCTGCAAGGTCAAATAACAGAGATGATAATACAGCTTTTCGGCTGGAAACAGGGGACCTATGAATTTACTGCACAAGGTGTTGCCCAAGACAAGGATTTCCCCTTTTCACTGGATACCCAGCATCTGCTTATGGAGGGCCTCAGGATCGTTGATGAGTGGTCTGTGATTCAGGGCAGGATCACCCTCGACAGCCTTTTCAGCAAGAGTATTGATTCCCCTGAAGGCCTCACAGAAGAAGAGAGGGAGATCTTTAACTATGTTGATGGTGAGAATGATGTAAGCACCATAATAGATCTCAGCGGACAGGATAACTTTGAGGTCTCTAAATCTCTCCTGTCCCTGCTGGAGAAGGGTTTTATCAAAACAGCAGAAGCCGCTCCAGTGATAACTGAAGAGCACGCAACTGCTAAAATACCGGCACCGTATAATCTGGGATATCTGCCTTACCTTGCGGTCATTCTCTCGCTTATTTGCTCGCTGGCAGGCCTTCTTATCCATAAAAGCGACGATCTTAAAAACTTCAGCGCATCCAAACAGATAGATGAACTTAGGGTAAGGATAGAGGCTTTCCAGCTTGAGCATTCCGCATATCCGTTGACTCTTGATCATGTAACACAATCAAAAGATGCATGGGGACGGCCATATATTTACAAGACCGAAGATGATTCATTCTTTATCGCCAGTGCCGGAGCTGATGGAGTAGATGGCACAAAAGACGATATTTATTGATGATGGCGCCAGAGAGTCCTGGCAAGGCGGTAGTGCTCCTGAGCGGAGGTGTGGATTCCGCTACCACTCTGGCTATTGTCCACGCAGAGGGCAAGGAACTTTATGCCCTCAGCTTTGACTATGGCCAGAGACACCTGAGAGAGCTGGAATCCGCAAAAATGATTGCAGATTTTTTTGGAGTAAAAAAGCATCTTATTGTAAACTTTAACCTCAGGGATATAGGCGGCTCGGCATTGACTTCGGAAACTGAAGTGCCAAAAGCAGGGGTTAGAGATTTGGGTCTAGGGGTTAGCAATATGAATTCAGCTCCAATCCCCAATCCCCAATCTCCAATCCCTGTTACCTATGTGCCTGCCCGCAACACCATATTCCTCTCCTTTGCGCTTGCCTGGGCAGAGGTTATAGAGGCTGAGCATATATATATAGGCGCTAATGCGGTTGACTACAGCGGCTACCCTGACTGCAGGCCCGAGTACCTGCAATCATTTGAACGAATGGCAAACCTCGCGACCAGGGCTTCGGTAGAAGGAAAGATGAAGTTTTCGATTGCTGCACCGCTTCTTTTCATGAGTAAGGCCGAGATAGTAAAGACCGGCCTTCGTCACGGGCTTGACTATTCTCTAACCTGGAGCTGCTATGACCCGCAACCAGGGAAAGCGCAGAAGCCGGAAGCCGGAAGTCTGAAGTCAAAAAAAACTTCTGCACTGGCGCGCTTCCGCGCTGCTTTTGTCCCCTGCGGTTTGTGTGATAGCTGCAGATTCAGAGAAAAAGGGTTCAGGGAGGCGGGCATCAGGGACCCGTTGAATTTATAATCGCATAAAAAATCTTTAATCTTTGGAGGAGGGATATTATGGAAGAGAGGCTTTCCCATGAAGAGTTTGTGAAGAAAGCGATAGTCAGCTTGAGAAAGGACAGTTACAAGGGGATTCATACAGTATATTCCGGATTTAATGAGGCCTTCAAAAAGTATTTTGTCGGAGATAACCCGGTTGAAGCAACAAATAATCTTGCAAAGGAAGGGAAAATAGCTATCAGGCCTGTCAAGGGGGGCGTCATGCTTTATCTGCCAGAAGAAGCACCTGGAGCAAGCTCTGCAGAAGAAACGCTGAAGAAGATGGGCCTGTCTTGAAAAAAAATACCGATGAAAAACAGAAATCCCTTTCGGAGATACCATCTGTTGATGAACTGCTCAAAAGTCCTCAAGGCACTCAGTGGCTCTGTGCTTTTCCAAGAAAGATAGTCATCCAGTCGATAAGGACTGTTTTAGAATCAGTAAGAGTGAAAATACTTGCAGGGCAAACCGCGGATATCGCCTTGGATGCAATCCCCCCCTGCATTGAAGCAGAGATAAAAAAACTTTCTTCATACAGCCTTTTGCCTCTTATCAATGCAACAGGCATTGTTCTGCATACTAACCTCGGGCGCGCAGTGCTCTCTGAAAAGGCCCTCGAAAATATTTCTATGATAGGCAGGGGATATTCCAACTTAGAATATGATCTTGAGACAGGAAAGAGGGGAAAGAGGCATGCCCATACCAGGAGACTCCTCAGACAGATTACCGGCGCTGAAGATGCCCTGATCGTAAATAACAATGCTGCTGCCGTCCTGCTCTGCCTTAATACAATGGCAAAAAACAGGGAGGTTATTGTCTCCAGGAGCGAGCTCGTTGAAATCGGTGGTTCATTCAGGGTCCCTGATGTAATGACTGCCAGCAATGCTGTCTTGCGGGAGGTTGGGACAACGAATAAGACCCATCTGCATGATTACTCTAATGCTTTGAATGACAACACTGCATTGATCCTTAAGGTCCACCAGTCAAACTATCAGATAATAGGTTTTACCGCTGATGTCAAGATCGATGAACTTGTCATGCTAGGCAGGAAACATAAGATCCCTGTGATGTTCGACCTCGGAAGCGGATGCCTTGTGGACCTTAAGCCATATGGCATACATTCAGAACCAACGGTTCAGGAGATAATAAAGGCAGGGGTAGATTTAGTTTCCTTCAGCGGTGATAAGCTCCTGGGAGGACCTCAGGGAGGCATTATCGTTGGCAAAAAGAAATATATAGAGAGGATTCAAAAGAATCCACTTGCACGTGCCTTGCGGGTTGATAAATTGACTATAGCAGCCTTTGAGGCGACCCTCATGGCATACATGGATCCTGGAGACGCAATGCATACTATCCCGGTGCTGAAGATGCTCTTCCAGTCTCCTGACGAGATAAAGCAGCGCGCCAGGAAGATAGCTTCAGCGCTCAAAAAAGCATCCAAAACAACTAATATCAGTGTTGTGCAGGATATGTCAAAGGCCGGAGGAGGTTCTTTGCCTGATAAGGAATTTCAGACTTTTGCGGTACAGATCAGGCCTGAGGTAATATCTGTAAATGAACTGGAGAAAAGACTCAGGCATGCCTCTCCTCCTGTTATCGCAAGAATCAGGGGAAACGCACTGCTGATTGACGCAAGGACTGTCATGGTCCAGGACATAAAAGACCTTGTCACGGTAATAGCAGCAGCATTATCAGCCTAACTCATCAACATGGCAGGAGAAAAACGGGATATAGCTCTCTTTCATCCTTGTCCCGACAGACATTCGGATATAGTTTTTTACAGGTTCAGCAAATATTAACAAAGCAGGGTCGCTGGGTTTTTAAGGAGGACGGATGATAAAGGATATATTGAAAACAGATGACAATGTTGTATCCCTGGTCCTGAGGTTAACGCTAGGCTGCGTTATATTCGCGCACGGGGCACAAAAAGTTCTCGGATGGTATGGTGGACAAGGTGTTGAGAAGACGATACAGGTATTCAGGGATGCTATGGCCTTTTCTCCTCCGTTGACACTGCTTATAATGGCAACTGAATTTTTAGGGTCAATCGCCCTTGTCCTCGGGTTTTTTACGAGGGTTTCAGCCCTGGCCATAGCAGTCAATATCGGCACATGCGCCTACCTCAACCATCTCAGAAACGGCTTCTTCATGAACTGGTCCGGTCATCAGAAAGGCGAAGGGTTTGAGTTTCACATCCTTGTCGTCGGCATAGCATTCGCCTTAATTATAACAGGCGGCGGCATTTTCTCCTTTGACAGAGGACTCACCAGGGAACGCAAGGAAAGCATGTAGCAACCCCTCAAAGTGATTGAGTCTTTATCCGTCACCCATCCATCACTTTACAACTAATCACTCGAGACTCTATTCAGAAGATATTGAATAATCCCTCCGGCAAGATCACTGGGAATATCACTCGCTATCCATTTATTTACTTTTCAGGCTTGTAATATTTTGTTACAATATACAAAAAACATGGATGAGGTGAAAAAATGAAGAAACTTATCATAGCAAGTGTTTTACTCATTTTTGCAGTTGTAGGTTGTCAGAAAAAGGAAGAGCCAAAACAACAGTATGAGTTCCCTTCAGGATCTGCCGGGCCAGTCCAGTCAATGGACCAGGTGAAACTGCTGAAGGAAGCCCTTGCAAAGGACCCGAATAATGTAAATGCATGGATAAGTCTCGGCAATATGATGATGGACACGTCACGGTTCAGCGAGGCTGCTGATGCCTATGAAAAGGCATTGGCTTTAGACCCCAAGAATGTTGATGTCAGAGTTGATCTGGGCACGTGCTACAGGAACACAGGGAAACCTGACATGGCTGTTAAAGAATACCGCAAGGCACTGGAAATGAATCCACAGCATCTGCATGCCCATATCAATCTTGGTATTGTTTTAGCCTATGACCTTAAAAACACTGCTCAGGCAGTGAAAGAGTTCGAAACAGCTCTCGCAATAGCTCCTAACGCACCTAATGCAGACCAGTTGAGGCAGAGGATACAGGAACTCAAGGCATCGAAATAGAGCCTGATAAGTGAAAATACATATTCTCATTACCGGGCATTTACAATATGTCCGGTAATCAGTATTTTTCAACGATAGTTGCCGCCTGAATGTCAGAAGCGACTTGAAATGAACCTTCTGAAAATGCAGGAAAAACTTGCGTCTGTTCCTGAAAAACCAGGCGTATATCTTTTTCAGGATGAGTTTCATAAAGTCCTTTATGTTGGAAAGGCCAGGGTATTAAGGAACCGCCTCAGGAGTTATTTTCAAAAATCCACTGTCCTTGATCCGAGAAAATCAGCGATGATGGGCAGTGTCAGCGGCTTTGAGTATACTGTAACAGGGAATGAACTCGAGGCCCTTGTTCTTGAGGCCAACCTCATAAAACAGCACAGACCCCGCTATAACATACTGTTGAGGGATGATAAGAGCTATCCTTATCTAAAGCTTACAGTGAATGAAAAGTGGCCTCGGCTTCTGGTAGTAAGAAGGATACAGAGGGATGGCGCACGTTATTTTGGCCCCTATGTGCCATCAGGTCCTATGTGGAACACCCTTTTTTTTATCAGGAATAATTTCCCGGTCAGGACCTGCAAATATTCACTCGAAAAACGGATGAGACCCTGCATCCAGTATCAGATCAAGAGGTGCTTAGGACCCTGCACCGGAGAAGTTGACCACAGAGAATATCTCAACATGATTCATGACATCAGCCTTCTGCTCGAAGGCAAAAACAAAGGTGTTCTGGCTTCGCTTGAAAAAAAGATGCTGAAGCTTTCCGGAGAGATGAAGTATGAAGAAGCAGCCCTTGAAAGAGACCGCATAAAGGCCATTCTGAAAATATCCGAAACCCAGAAAGTGGTTGCTCAGGGGCTTGGCGATGTTGATATTATAGGTTTTTTCAAAACCAGTGATATGCTCACCTTTAAAATACTTTTTTCGCGGAACGGTATTATGATCGGATCCAGAGACTTTTTTTTCAAGGATATAAACGGTGAATCAGATAGCTACCTGCTGAAGAATTTCATAGAGCAGTTTTATGGAAAGGAGATCATCCCGCCACCTCAGATAATATGCCAGCAGATGCCTGAGGATGCCCTGCTGTTATCTGAATGGCTGTCAGAAAAAAGGGACGGGAGGGTAAGCATTAATGTGCCGAGACGGGGCATAAAGAGAAAGCTTCTGGAAATGGCTGAGGAAAATGCGAGGGTCCACTCCCTGAGCGCAAAAGATATTGGGAAGGGTCTGGCGCTGAAGGAGCTTGCAGCAAGATTTCATTTCCAGAGAATACCTCAGTCTGTCGGCGCCTTCGATATCTCAAATATTGCAGGAAAAGATGCGGTGGGAGCTTTTGTCTACTGGGAAAACGGGGAGTTTAAAAAGCAGCGCTACCGCCATATAAAAATGGATGCTGTCAGAGGACCGGATGACTATGCGATGATGAAAGAGATGGTGAAACGAGCGATCAGCAGCCTGGAAGGTGATTTGCCTGACCTGATAATAATCGACGGGGGCAGGGAGCATCTCGAAGCTGCCATGACTGTTTTCCGTGAAAAACATATCAAAGACAAAGACATAGTCGGGCTCGCCAAAGACCCTGACAGGATTTTTTTGAGCGGGGGGAAATTGCCTGTTGATCTTGAAGACGGAAAGCCGTCGTCTCTTCTTCTGAAAAAAATCAGGGATGAGGTCCACCGCTTTGCGATCAGCTATCACAAGAAACTCCGTTTAAAAAAAGCCATGGATTCTCCTCTTGAAAAGATTTACGGGGTGGGCAGAAAAAGGCGTTTTGAATTGCTGAAACATTTTGGTAGTATAGAAGCTATACGGCGGACGTCAATCGAAGAAATAGCGGGGCTCAAGGGGTTCAACATCAAAATAGCTGAGGATATTCTGAAAGCATTAAGGAAATAAAAAGATATGGAGATACAATGAATATTTATATTTCAGGCTCGATGGCCTATGACAGGATAATGGACTTTCCGGGGTCCTTCTCCGACTATATCCTGCCGGACAAGATCCACGTGCTGAACGTCTGCTTCAACGTTACCAGCCTGCAGGAGAAGTTCGGCGGCACCGCGGGGAATATCGCCTATTCACTTGGTCTGCTGGGCGAGCGGCCGGTCATCATCGCGACCATCGGCAAGGACCATGGACCATATTTCTCCTGGCTCCAGCAAAACGGCCTCTCTCTAAAGGGGATCGAAATCATTCCGGAGGAGTTCACTGCCGGCGCATATATCACGACGGACAAGTCCGACAACCAGATCACAGGATTCAATCCCGGGGCGATGAAAAAGACCACCCGATACGACCTCAGCAACGTTGATCCGAAGAATTCCATCATGCTGATCGCTCCGGGCAACCTTCAGGACATGATCGGCTACGCAGCGACGTGCAGGGAAAAGGGAGTGCGCTATATCTGTGACCCCGGACAGTCGCTAACCCTCTGGACAGGGGAGCAGCTTAAGTACTGGATCAAAGGGGCGATGATGCTTATTACCAATGACTATGAGCTTGAGGTGATCATGAAAATGACAGGACTTAAGAAGGCTGATATACTCAGCCTTACCGGACTGATCATAACGACACTCGGCGAACATGGCTCATTGATCTCCGGAAACGGA